>LNAP01001075.1_pt1 | contig 29528 bp, 24 predicted proteins | sample 602601 | NCBI WGS metagenome assembly LNAP01 (sample SAMN02440304, study PRJNA202911) | soil metagenome | biome: Subtropical and temperate rainforests or woodlands; isolation source: soil samples (1 kg each in a 20% v/v slurry with milli Q water) were... ... | reverse complement strand
CTGGCCGCCGGCGCTGCCGGCCAACCCCATCGCCGAGCCGGATCTGGCCGCCGCCGAGACGCTGCGCTTCAACTTCGAGTGGACCGGCGCGGTGTCGGTCAACCTGGCGCAGGGCGCGGCGCATAGCTTCTGGCAGATCAACGGCCAGGCCTGGGACATCGGCGACAAGAGCTGCGCCGAGCGGCCGATCGCCACCCTCAAGCAGGGGCACAGCTACATCCTCGAGCTGCGCAACCTCAGCCAGTACCAGCACCCGATCCACCTGCACGGCATGAGTTTCAAGGTGCTCGACTCCAACCGCCGGGCGATCACCCCGTACTTCACCGATACCTACCTGCTGGGCAAGCAGGAGACCGCACGGGTGGCGCTGGTGGCCGACAATCCGGGTACCTGGATGTTCCACTGCCACGTCATCGACCATATGGAAACCGGGCTGATGGCGGCCATCGCAGTGGTCTGAGTGGAGAAGGCGGGGTAGGGCGTAGGGTGGTGCAACTCGCGCAGCGATTGCCCGCCAGGCAGGCAGTGCCGCGGCCTGCGCTCATCGGTAGAAAATCGCTGTGCGAGTTTTCTACCCTACGGTCCATATGGAGCTTCGGGCCGTGCGGGCTTGACTCCGCGCCGGCTTTTCCCAAACTGGCGGGCTTTCCTTCCCCCGCAGCCTTTTCGCCATGAAGAAACCGATGATCATCGACCGCAGCCACGACGAGCGCTTCATGCGCGAGGCGCTGGCGCTCGCCGCCCTGGGCGCCGAACGGGGCGAAGTGCCGGTGGGTGCGGTGCTGGTGGTGGGCGGCGAGATCGTCGGCCGCGGCTTCAACTGCCCGATCTCCACCCATGATCCCAGCGCCCATGCCGAGATGGTGGCGATCCGCGATGCGGCGCGCAACCTGGAGAACTATCGCCTGGTCGGCAGCACGCTGTACGTGACCCTGGAGCCGTGCAGCATGTGCGCCGGGCTGATCGTGCATTCGCGCATCGGTCGCGTGGTCTACGGGGCCACCGAGCCCAAGGCCGGGGTGGTGGAAAGCCGCGGACGCTTCTTCGAGCAGAGCTTCCTCAATCACCGGCTGCTGATCGAGGGCGGGCTGCTAGCGGCGGAGTGCGGCAGCATGCTCAGCGAATTCTTCCGCCGGCGCCGCCAGAAAGCGTAAGTCGCGACGCTACAGGCGCGGCTCTTCCTTCGGCGGGGTTTTGTTGATGCCCGGGTTGTGCATGCCGCGCTCGGCCACCTGGCCGCCTTCCAGTTGCGGCTGGGTCACCCAGCTGAGGATGTCGTAGTAGCGGCGGATGTTGTTGACGAAGTGCACCGGCTCGCCGCCGCGGGCGTAGCCGTGGCGGGTCTTGCGGTACCACTGCTTCTGCGACAGGCGCGGCAGGATCTTCTTCACGTCCAGCCACTTGTTGGGGTTCAGGCCGGCGGCGGCGGTCAGCTTGCGCGCATCCTCGAGGTGGCCGCTGCCGATGTTGTAGGCGGCGAGGGCGAACCAAGTGCGGTCCGGCTCCTTGATGCTCTCCGGCAGTTCCGCGTGCACCTGGATGAAGTAGCGGGCGCCGCCGCGAATGCTCTGCCGGGGGTCGAGGCGGTCGGCCACGCCCACGGACTGCGCGGTGCGCTGGGTCAGCATCATCAGGCCGCGCACGCCCGTCTTGGAGACCGCGTCGGCTTGCCACATCGATTCCTGGTAGCCGATGGCGGCGAGCAGCCGCCAGTCGATCTTGTGGGTTTCGGCGGCCTTGCGGAAATGCTCTTCGTAGCGGGGCAGACGCTGCTGCAGGTGCTTGGCGAAGGTGTAGGTGCCGACGTAGCCGAGTACCTCGATATGGCCGTAGTAGCGCTCGCTCAGCTGCTGCAGGGTCTTGTCCTGGCGGGCCTTGGCGAGGAAGGCGTTGATCTTCTCCAGCAGGCTGGCATCGGCGCCCGGCGCCACCGCCCAGGCGAGGTGCTGGGTGCCCTCCAGGTCGAAGGCGACGTGCACGTTGGGGAAGCCGAACTGGCTCAGCGCCAGTTCGTTGGAGCCGACCAGGGTCAGATCGATCTTGCCCTCGTCGACCATGCCCAGCAGGTCGGTGACTTCGACTTCGTCGGATTCCGTGTACTGCAGCGTGGGCAGGCGCTTTTTCAGCTCGGCCAGGCGTTCGGCGTGAATGCTGCCCTTGACCACGACGATGCGCTTGCCGAGCAGTTGCTCCGGCTTGGTCGGTCGCGGTCGGCCCTTGCGGTACACCACCTGCAGGGTGACATCCAGATAGGGTTGGCTGAAGCGTACCGCCTGGCTGCGCTGGGCGGACTCGACCAGGCCGGCGGCGGCCAGGTGGGGGCCGTCGGGGCGGTTGAGGCGGGCGTACAGGTCGTCGAAACTGTCGGCTGTCTCGATCTCGAGCTTGACGCCGAGGCTCTCGGCGAAGCGCTCGGCGAGGTCGAACTCGAAGCCGGTTTCGCCGTTGCGGTCCTGATAGTAGGTGGTCGGGCTGTTGCGGGTAATCACACGCAGCACGCCTTCCTCCTCCACTCGCTCGAGGGCGGTCGGCGGCTTGCCACACGCGCTGAGCAGCAGGAGAAGTACGGTGGTCAGCAGCCAGGTGCTGGGGCGCAGGCGTCGTACATTGAGGCTGAACATGGCTGGAGTATACGCAAAGCCGGGCAATGGGCCATATATCGGCGGTCGGCTGGTCGGTCTGCCGCCCGGCGCCGACGGCTGCGGGTGCCGGGCTGGCGGCTTTGCGCTAGAATGTCGGGTCTTTCGCACTCCCTTGCCCAAGAGGCTGTTCCGACAATGCTGATCCTGCGCGGCACCCCCGCTCTTTCCGCCTTCCGTCACGGCAAACTGCTCGAGCAACTGACCGAGAAGGTCCCTGCGGTAGCCGGCCTGTACGCCGAGTTTGCCCATTTCGCCGAAGTGTCCAGCGCCCTCGACAGCAACGAGGAACAGGTGCTGGCCCGTCTGCTGCAGTACGGACCGAGCGTGCCGGTGCAGGAGCCGCAGGGGCGCCTGTTCCTGGTGGTGCCGCGTTTCGGCACCATCTCGCCGTGGTCGAGCAAGGCCAGCGACATCGCCCGCAACTGCGGCCTGGGCAAGATCCAGCGCCTCGAGCGTGGCATCGCCTACTACGTCGCCGGCGAACTGTCCGCGGCCGATGCCCAGGCGGTCGAGGCCGTGCTGCACGACCGCATGACCCAGCTGGTGCTGGCGCAGATGGACGAGGCGCAGGCGCTGTTCAGCCACGCCCAGCCCAAGCCGCTGACCGTGGTCGACGTGCTGGGTGGTGGTCGCGCCGCCTTGGAGGCCGCCAACGTCCAGCTGGGCCTGGCCCTGGCCGAGGACGAGATCGACTACCTGGTGCAGAACTTTGTCGAGCTGGGGCGCAACCCGCACGACATCGAGCTGATGATGTTCGCCCAGGCCAACTCCGAGCACTGCCGGCACAAGATCTTCAATGCCAGCTGGGACATCGACGGCGAGAGCCAGGGGAAATCCCTGTTCGGCATGATCAAGAACACCTACGAGCTGCACCGCGAAGGCGTGCTGTCCGCCTACAAGGACAACGCCTCGGTGATCGAGGGCTTCACCGCCGGGCGCTTCTTCCCGCAGCCGGGCAGCCACGAGTACGCCGCCCATCAGGAGCCGGTGCACATCCTGATGAAGGTGGAGACCCACAACCACCCGACCGCCATCGCCCCGTTCCCCGGCGCCTCCACCGGCTCCGGCGGCGAGATCCGCGACGAGGGTGCCACCGGCCGAGGCTCCAAGCCCAAGGCCGGCCTGGTCGGCTTCACCGTTTCCAACCTGCAGATCCCCGGCTTCGAACAGCCGTGGGAGAAGGCCTACGGCAAGCCCGAGCGCATCGTCAGCGCGCTGGACATCATGGTCGAGGGTCCGCTCGGCGGCGCCGCGTTCAACAACGAGTTCGGCCGCCCCAACCTGACCGGCTACTTCCGCACCTTCGAGCAGGCCATCGACACCCCGCGTGGCGAGGAAGTGCGCGGCTACCACAAGCCGATCATGCTCGCCGGCGGCCTGGGCAACATCCGCGCCGAACACGTGCAGAAGGGCGAGATCTCGGTCGGCGGCAAGCTGATCGTGCTCGGCGGCCCGGCCATGCTGATCGGCCTGGGCGGCGGCGCCGCTTCGTCGATGGCGACCGGCACCAGCTCGGCCGACCTCGACTTTGCCTCGGTGCAGCGCGAGAACCCGGAAATGGAGCGCCGCTGCCAGGAGGTCATCGACCGCTGCTGGCAGATGGGCGACAACAACCCGATCAAGTTCATCCACGACGTCGGTGCCGGCGGCCTGTCCAACGCCCTGCCGGAGCTGATCAACGACGCCGGCCGTGGCGGTCGCTTCGAGCTGCGCAACGTGCCCAACGACGAGCCGGGCATGAGCCCGCTGGAAATCTGGTGCAACGAGTCGCAGGAGCGCTACGTGCTCAGCGTCGACGCCGCCGACCTGGAAACCTTCCAGGCCATCTGTGAGCGCGAGCGCTGCCCGTTTGCCGTGGTCGGTGAGGCCACCGAGGAGCCGCGCCTGACCGTGGCCGACAGCCACTTCGGCAACAACCCGGTGGACATGCCGCTCGAGGTGCTGCTCGGCAAGGCGCCGCGCATGCACCGCTCGGTGACCCGCGAGGCCGAACTGGGCGACGACTTCTCCGCTGCCGGCCTCGAGCTGGGCGAGGCGGTCGAGCGCGTGCTGCGCCACCCTGCGGTGGCCAGCAAGAGCTTCCTGATCACCATCGGCGACCGTTCGATCACCGGCCTGGTGGCCCGCGACCAGTTCGTCGGCCCGTGGCAGGTGCCGGTGGCCGACTGCGCCGTCACCGCCACCGCCTTCGACGTCTACACCGGCGAAGCCATGGCGGTCGGCGAGCGCACCCCGCTGGCCCTGCTCGATGCGCCGGCCTCCGGACGCATGGCGGTCGGCGAGACCCTCACCAACCTGGCCGCCGCCAGCATCGCCAAGGTTTCCGACATCAAGCTGTCGGCCAACTGGATGGCCGCTGCCGGCCACCCGGGCGAGGACGCCCGCCTGTACGACACGGTCAAGGCGGTGGGCATGGAGCTGTGCCCGGCGCTGGGCATCACCATTCCGGTGGGCAAGGACTCCATGTCGATGAAGACCCGCTGGCAGGACGCGGGCGCCGACAAGAGCGTCACCGCGCCGATGTCGCTGATCGTCTCCGGCTTCGCCCCGGTGCAGGACATCCGCCGTACCCTGACCCCGCAGCTGCGTCTGGACCAGGGCGCCAGCGAGCTGCTGCTGATCGATCTCGGCCGTGGCCAGAACCGCCTGGGCGGCTCGATCCTGGCCCAGGTCTACAGCCAGATCGGTCGCAGCGTGCCGGACGTCGACAAGGCCGAAGACCTCAAGGGCTTCTTCGACACCATCCAGGGCCTGAACGCCGACGGCAAGCTGCTGGCCTACCACGACCGTTCCGACGGCGGCCTGCTGACCACCGTGGTGGAAATGGCCTTCGCCGGCCATTGCGGTCTCGATCTGCAGCTCGACGTGCTGGCTGCCAGCCGCGCGGCGCTCGGCGCCGCGCTGTTCAGCGAGGAGCTGGGCGCGGTGGTCCAGGTCCTTCAGACCGACACCGCCGAGGTGCTGGCGCGCTTCGCCGCCGTTGGCCTGGCCGACTGCGTCAGCGTGATCGGCCAGCCGGTCGCCGGCGGCGACATCCGTCTGGGTCTGGGTGGCGACGTGATCTACAGCGCCGAGCGCCGCATCCTGCAGCGCATCTGGAGCGAGACCAGCTACCGCATCCAGCGTATGCGCGACAACGCCCAGTGCGCCGAGCAGGAGTTCGACCTGCTGCTCGACGAGAGCAACCCCGGCCTGTCGGTCAAGCTCGGCTTCGATGTCAACGACAACGTCGCTGCGCCCTATATCAACACCGGTGTGCGTCCGCGCATGGCGATCCTGCGCGAGCAGGGCGTCAACGGCCAGACCGAGATGGCGGCCGCTTTCCACCGCGCCGGCTTCGCGGTGGTCGACGTGCACATGAGCGACATCATCGCCGGTCGCGTCAGCCTGGAAGACTTCAAGGGCCTGGTGGCCTGCGGCGGCTTCTCCTACGGCGACGTGCTTGGCGCCGGTGGCGGCTGGGCCAAGTCGGTGCTGTTCAACAATCGCGCCCGCGACAACTTCAGCGCCTTCTTCGAGCGCAAGGACAGCTTCGCCCTCGGCGTGTGCAACGGCTGCCAGATGCTCTCCAACCTGGGCGAGCTGATTCCGGGCAGCGAGGCCTGGCCGCGCTTCGTGCGCAACCGCTCCGAGCAGTTCGAGGCGCGGGTGGCCATGGTCCAGGTGCAGGAGTCGGCGTCGATCTTCCTGCAGGGCATGGCCGGTTCGCGTCTGCCGATCGCCATCGCCCATGGCGAGGGGCATGCCGAGTACGCCAGCGAGGAGGCCCTGCTGCAGGCCGACCTGTCCGGCGCCGTGGCGCTGCGCTTCGTCGACAACCATGGCAAGGTCACCGAGAGCTACCCGGCCAACCCCAACGGTTCGCCGCGCGGCATCACCGGCCTGACCACCCGCGACGGTCGCGTCACCATCATGATGCCGCACCCGGAGCGCGTGTTCCGCGCCGTGCAGAACTCCTGGCGTCCGGACGACTGGCAGGAAGATGCCGGCTGGATGCGCATGTTCCGCAACGCGCGGGTCTGGGTCGACTGAGCCCATGCCTTCCCGCCGGTGGCCTTCGGGCTGCCGGTGGGCGGCAAGTTTTATTGCAGTGGCGCCTGTTTGGCGCCATTTCTTTGTGTGGGGCGTGATCTTGTTCGCGGATTTGGCGTCTGAGGATGGATTACGTTTTTGTGCTGTCAGGGACGAAGCACCTGGTCCTGAGCGACCGAATTATCACCCAGTATCTTCTGTGGCCAAGTGCCACTGCCGCCGCAACTCTCTTCGCCCCGGAGTTCTTGATGTACAAGCTGTGTTTCTTCGTTCCCGAGTCCCATCTGGAAACGGTCAAGACCGCGATCTTCGCTACCGGTGCCGGTCGCATCGGCAGTTACGACAGCTGCTGCTGGCAGACCCTTGGGCAGGGACAGTTCCATCCGCTGCCGGGCAGCCAGCCCTACGAGGGTGCCCAGGGTGAGCTGGCGCAGGTGGCCGAGTGGAAGGTCGAGATGGTGGTGGCCGACGAGTTGATCCATGCGGCGGTCAAGGCGCTCAAGCAGAATCATCCCTACGAGACGCCGGCTTTCGACGTCTGGCGCCTGTCGGACATGGTGTTCTAGGCGGTACGGGGGAGCCGCAACGCGTGCTCGCCACAAACAAAAAAGGTGCCGACATCGACGATGCGGCACCTTTTTTGTTTGACCGTCCACAGCGTCAGGGGCGGATCTCGATCAGCGTGCCGTCCTTGACCAGGCTCCACACCTCGCGAATGTCGTGGTTGCGCATGGCGATGCAGCCCTCGGTCCAGTCGAGGGTGTGGAAGTACCACTCGGGATATTCCTCATCCAGCGGCGTGCCGTGGATCATGATCATGTCGCCGGCCGGCAGGCCCTTCTGCCGGGCGTGGTGCAGATCCTGCTGGTTGGGGTAGGAGATGTGCATGGACAGGTTGTACTTGTCGCTGGCCTTGCGCCAGTCGATCCAGTAGAAGCCTTCCGGGGTGCGCTTGTCGCCCTGGTAGCGCTTCGGGCCATTGGGTTGCTTGCCCAGCGAGACCCGGTAGCTCTTGAGGACTTCGCCGCGGCTGAGCAGGAGCAGCTTGCGCTCGGACTTGACCACCAGCACCTTGTCGACTGCCGGCCTGTCGAGGCCTGGCGTGCTCATGGCATTAGCCAGGGTGGCGAACAGAAAACAGCAGAAGACAATCGACCAGCGCATGACAGGCATTCCAGTGCGAACCAGGGTGGCCGTCAGCCCGGCGGCCGGTTATTCATGCCGCGCGCTGCTGGGGCTGATCAGCGCGCAGTTACGCCGTCCTCGTGCCGGCGTTTCGCTGTCAATTCTAGGGGAGCGCCACGTGGAGGGAAAGCGCGATATGCCGGTTGCCGGCGGAGGGCTTGGGCGCGTCCGGGCTTTCATGCCATGATTCAAGGCGAACAAATGACGAGACTGCCCCATGCTGGACGAACTGCGCCAACGCGTGCAGGCCCATAGCCCCGGATCCCTGCCCAGCGATCGCAACTTCCCCGAAGCGGCGGTGCTGATGCCGATCACCCGCAGCGACGACCCGCAGCTGGTGCTGACCCTGCGTGCCAGCGGCTTGTCCACCCATGGTGGCGAGGTGGCCTTTCCTGGCGGGCGGCGCGATCCCGAGGACGAGTCGCTGGTCTTCACCGCCCTGCGCGAGGCGTACGAGGAGGTGGGGCTGGCGCCCGGTCTGGTCGAGGTGGTCGGTCCGCTCAGCACGCAGATCTCCCGCCACGGCATCAAGGTCACCCCCTATGTCGGCTTTATCCCCGACTATGTCGAGTTCAAGGCCAACGACGACGAGATTGCCGCGGTATTCTCGGTGCCGCTGGAGTTTTTCCGCGACGACCCGCGCGAGATCACCCATCGCATCGACTACCTCGGCTACAGCTGGTACGTGCCCAGCTACCGCTACGGCGGCTTCAAGATCTGGGGCCTGACCGCGATGATGGTGGTCGAGCTGGTCAACCTGATCTACGACGCCGGCATCGAGTTGCGCGAGCCGCCCCCCCACTTCAGTCACTATCGTTGAGCGATCCGAGGAACCTGCCGATGAAATACCATCTGGGCGATGCCCGTGTCGAAGCCCATCCCGACAGCTGGATTGCGCCCACTGCCAGCGTGATCGGCAAGGTGCGTCTGGAGGCCGGCGCCAGTGTGTGGTTTGGCGCCGTGCTGCGCGGCGACAACGAGCTGATCCACGTCGGCGAGAACAGCAACGTGCAGGACGGCAGCGTGCTGCACACCGACATGGGCTGGCCGTTGACCATCGGCAAGGGCGTCACCATCGGCCACAAGGTCAACCTGCATGGCTGCAGCATCGGCGACCACAGCCTGATCGGCATCAATGCCGTGGTGCTCAACGGCGCGAAGATCGGCCGGCACTGCCTGATCGGCGCCGGTGCGCTGATCCCCGAGGGCAAGGAAATTCCCGACGGCAGCTTGGTGATGGGCGTGCCGGGCAAGGTGGTGCGCAGCCTCAGCGAGGAACAGATGCGCGGCCTGGAAAACAACGCCGCGCACTACGTCGACAATGCCCGGCGCTATGCCCGCGAACTGGCCGAGCAGGCCGACTGATGGCCGAGCGGCAACAGGACAACGTGCAGGAAAAACCGCTCGCCTCGCCCTGCGTGTACGTCTGCGCCCTGGATGACGACGACATCTGCATCGGCTGCCAGCGCAGCGGTGAGGAAATCACCCGCTGGGGGCGGATGGACAACGCCGAGCGCCGCGCCGTGCTCGTGCGCTGTCAGGAGCGCGCCCTGGCGGCCGGACAGTTTCTGGTAAAACCCAATCCCCTCTGAAGGAAGCATTCCGTGACCATGATCGGAACCCCGCTGTCGCCGAGCGCGACCCGTGTGCTCCTGTGCGGCTCTGGCGAGCTGGGCAAGGAAGTCGCCATCGAACTGCAGCGCCTGGGCTGCGAGGTGATCGCCGTCGACCGCTACGCCAACGCCCCGGCCATGCAGGTGGCGCATCGCAGCCACGTGATCAGCATGCTTGACGGCGCCGCGCTGCGTGCAGTGATCGAGCAGGAGCAGCCGCACTACATCGTTCCCGAGATCGAGGCGATCGCCACCGACACCCTGGTCGAGCTGGAAGCCGAGGGCTTCACCGTGGTGCCCACAGCGCGCGCCGCCCGGCTGACCATGAACCGCGAGGGCATCCGCCGCCTGGCGGCCGAGGAGCTGGGCCTGCCGACCTCGCCGTACCGCTTCGCCGACTCCTTCGCCGACTACGCCGCGGCGGTGGCCGAGCTGGGCTTCCCCTGCGTGGTCAAGCCGATCATGAGCTCGTCGGGCAAGGGCCAGAGCCTGCTGCGCGGCGAAGCCGATGTGCAGCAGGCCTGGGACTATGCCCAGGAAGGCGGCCGCGCCGGCAAGGGACGGGTGATCGTCGAGGGCTTCATCGACTTCGACTACGAAATCACCCTGCTCACCGTGCGCCATGCCGGCGGCACCACCTTCTGTGCGCCGGTCGGTCATCGCCAGGAGAAGGGCGACTACCAGGAGTCCTGGCAGCCGCAGGCGATGAGTCCCAAGGCGCTGGCCGAATCCGAGCGCATCGCCCATGCGGTGACCGAGTCCCTCGGCGGGCGCGGCCTGTTCGGCGTCGAGCTGTTCATCAAGGGCGAGCAGGTGTGGTTCAGCGAAGTGTCGCCGCGCCCGCACGATACCGGCCTGGTCACCCTGATTTCCCAGGATCTGTCCGAGTTCGCCCTGCACGCGCGGGCCATCCTCGGCCTGCCGATCCCGGCGATCCGCCAGTTCGGGCCCTCGGCCTCGGCGGTGATCCTGGTCGAAGGCGAGTCGAAGGAAGTGCGTTTCGGCAACCTGGGTGCGGCGTTGGCCGAGGCGGACACCGCCCTGCGCCTGTTCGGCAAGCCGGAGGTCAGCGGCCAGCGGCGCATGGGCGTGGCGCTGGCGCGCGACGCGTCGATCGAGACGGCGCGCGCCAAGGCGCTGCGTGCGGCGCAGGCGGTGACGATCCAGCTGTAAGACGGATCTGCCCGTAAAAAAGGGCCGGCCCTCGCGAGAGGTCCGGCCCTTTTCGTTGCGGCGGGGGGGGGTCAGGCGGCCGGCCCCGGCAGGCGTTGGCCGTGCGGCCAGATGCGTACCTGGGTCACGCGGTTTTCCGCGGACTGCAGGATCTCCAGGCGGTAGGCGCCGATCTTCAGGCACACGCTGCTGTCGGGCAGGTTTTCCAGGGCTTCGGTGACCAGGCCATTGATGGTCCGGGGGCCGTCGCAGGGCAGGCGCCAGCTCAGCTCGCGGTTGACCTCGCGGATGTGGGCGCTGCCGTCGATCACGTAGCTGCCGTCGTCCTGGGGGTGGATTTCCGGTTCATGCACCCCGGGCTGGGTGGTGAATTCGCCGACGATCTCCTCGAGGATGTCCTCCAGAGTGACCAGGCCGATGACCTCGCCGTACTCGTCGACCACCATGCCCATGCGCCGCTTGTGCTTCTGGAAGTTGATCAGCTGGGTCGACAGCGGGGTGTTTTCCGGCACGAAATAGGGAGTCACGCAGGCGCTGCGGAGCAGTTCGTGGCTCGGCCGGTTGCTGGTCAGCAGGCGGGCGATGCGGCGCATGTGCACCACGCCCTCGACCTGGTTGAGGTCGTGGCGGTAGACCGGCAGGCGCGTGTGGGTGGTGCTGCGCAGTTGCGCGGTGATCTGCTCGAGGTCGTCCTCCAGGTCGATGCCGACCACCTCGTTGCGCGGGATCATGATGTCGTTGACCGTGACCCGGTCCAGCTCGAGGATGCCGGCCAGCATGGCCTGGCGGCTGCGGGGCTGGCCGGGTGCGGACTCGTGCACGGCGTCGCGCAGTTCTTCGTGATCGGTCAGCTCGGCGGCGGGGGGCGGCAGCGGGCGCAGCAGTTGCCGGAGCCTGCGCAGCAGGCGGGGCAGGAGCCCGGTATGGTCGTCGCCCACGGCGTCTGCCCTCAGATATGCAGGATGAATTCGCGGACCAGCTTGCTGCCGAAGTAGGCCAGCATCAGCAGCAGGAAGCCGGCCAGGGTCCAGCGGATCGCCTGGCCGCCACGCCAGCCGAGCTGGTGGCGGCCCCACAGCAGCACGCCGAACACCACCCAGGCCACGCAGGCGAGCAGGGTCTTGTGCACCAGGTGCTGGGCGAACAGGTCGTCGAGGAACAGCCAGCCGGACAGCAGCGACAGCGACAGCAGCGACCAGCCGCCCCACAGGAAGCCGAACAGCAGGCTTTCCATGGTCTGCAGCGGCGGGAAGTTGCGGATGATGCCGGACGGGTGCTTGTTCTTCAGCTGGCGGTTCTGCAGCAGCAGCAGCAGGGCCTGGACCACCGCGATGGTGAGCAGGCCGTAGGCCAGGATCGACAGCAGGATGTGGGCGAGGATGCCCGGCTCCTCGACGATCGGCTGGGTGGTGCCGCCTGGTAGCAGGGCGAGCAGGGTGGTCAGGCTGCCCAGCGGGAACAGCAGGACCAGCAGGTTTTCCACCGGGATGCGCAGGCTGGCCAGCAGGGTCAGGGCGATGACGGCGGCGGCCAGCAGGCTGGAGGCATTGAAGAAGTCGAGCTGCAGTGCGCCGTTGTTCAGCAGCAGGCGCAAGCCGAAGGCGTGGGCCAGCAGGGCGAGCACGCCAAGGAGACCGAGCAGGCGCTTGTCAGGCGTCGCACGACGGGACAGCAGCAGTGCCTGATAGAGTGCAGCGCCGGCATACAGGCCGGCCGCCGCCAGGCTGGGCAGCAAAGGCGTCATAAGTCCTTGTGGAGGAAGCCTCGGAGTTGCCGAGTTTGGCACACAACCGACTATCCACGAAAGTCTGCAGGCGGTGTCGGCGGCGGCCGGTCTCGGCTATAATCCGCCGCCTGCCGCAAGCTCCATCTTCCAAGGAACGTGCATGTTCGAGAATTTGACCGACCGCCTCTCACAGACGCTGCGCAATGTCACCGGGCGCGCCAAGCTGACCGAGGACAACATCAAGGACACCCTGCGCGAGGTGCGCATGGCCCTGCTCGAGGCCGATGTCGCCCTGCCGGTGGTCAAGGACTTCGTCAACAAGGTCAAGGATCGCGCGGTCGGCACCGAGGTGTCGAAGAGCCTGACGCCGGGCCAGGCGTTCGTGAAGATCGTCCGCGCCGAGCTGGAAGAGCTGATGGGCGCGGCCAACGAGGACCTGAACCTCGCTGCCACGCCGCCGGCGGTGATCCTGATGGCCGGCCTGCAGGGCGCGGGCAAGACCACGACGGTCGGCAAGCTGGCGCGCTTCCTCAAGGAGCGCAAGAAGAAGTCGGTGCTGGTGGTGTCGGCCGACGTCTACCGTCCGGCGGCGATCAAGCAGCTGGAAACCTTGGCCAATGAGGTGGGGGTGACCTTCTTCCCCTCCGACCTCAGCCAGAAGCCGGTGGACATCGCCCGCGCGGCCATCGCCGAGGGCAAGCTGAAGTTCATCGACGTGGTGATCGTCGACACCGCCGGCCGTCTGCACATCGACGCCGAGATGATGGACGAGATCAAGCAGGTCCATGCGGCGATCAACCCGGTGGAGACCCTGTTCGTGGTCGACGCCATGACCGGCCAGGATGCCGCCAACACCGCCAAGGCCTTCAACGAGGCCCTGCCGCTGACTGGCGTGGTGCTGACCAAGGTCGACGGCGATGCCCGTGGCGGCGCCGCGCTGTCGGTACGCGCCATCACCGGCAAGCCGATCAAGTTCCTCGGCATGGGCGAGAAGAGCGAAGCGCTCGATCCGTTCCATCCCGACCGCGTGGCCTCGCGCATCCTCGGCATGGGTGACGTGCTCAGCCTGATCGAGCAGGCCGAGCAGACCATGGACCGCGAGAAGGCGGAGAAGCTCACCAAGAAGCTGAAGAAGGGCAAGGGCTTCGATCTCGAAGACTTCCGCGACCAGCTGCAACAGATGAAGAACATGGGCGGCCTCGGCAGCCTGATGGACAAGCTGCCGATGCTCGGCGGCATGAACCTCGGCCAGATGGGCAACGCCCAGAACGTGGCGGAGAAGCAGTTCAAGCAGATGGAGGCGATCATCAACTCGATGACCCCCCTCGAGCGCCGCGATCCGGAAGTCATCAGCGGCTCGCGCAAGCGCCGCATCGCCCTGGGTTCCGGCACCCAGGTGCAGGATGTCGGTCGTCTGATCAAGCAGCACAAGCAGATGCAGAAGATGATGAAGAAGGTCACCGCCAAGGGCGGCATGGCCAAGATGATGCGCGGCATGAGCGGTCTGCTGCCCGGCGGCGGCATGCCGAAGATGTGAGAATCGGGCGGCGACGCTTGTCGTCGTCGCCGATCATCGCGGGCCGCTCCGGCGGTGCGCGACAAACAGAGGATGACTCCGTCTTCCAGTGCCCGCTTTGGCGGGCGCTGGAAAAGGGCTTTGCAAATCCCCGGATAATCCTTAGAATGTGCGGCCTTTCGGGCCGTGCGCCCTAGTGTGCATGCAGTGTTTGCAAGCAACGACTACAGGAACGAAGTTCAATGGTAACCATCCGTCTTGCTCGTGGCGGCTCCAAAAAGCGCCCTTTCTATCACCTGACCGTGACCAACAGCCGCTCCGCCCGTGAAGGTCGCTTCATCGAGCGCATCGGCTTCTTCAACCCGGTTGCTACCGGTGGCGAAGTACGTCTGTCCGTGAACGCCGAACGCGCCCAGTACTGGCTGAGCCAGGGTGCCCAGGCTTCCGAGCGCGCTGCCCAGTTGCTCAAGGAAGCGGCGAAAGCCTGAGACCTTGATGATGCAACATTCGCCGGCACCCGCTGAGGATCTGGTCGTTCTCGGCAAAATCGTTTCGGTGTTCGGCATCCGCGGTGAAGTGAAGGTGTATTCCTACACCGACCCGTTGGAGAACCTGCTGGACTACCGTCATTGGACGCTCAAGCGCGATGGCGAGGTCCGCCAGGTCGAACTGGTCAGTGGCCGCCTGCATGGCAAGGTACTGACTGTCCGGATCAAGGGACTCGACGATCGCGAAGAGGCCCTGAGCCATGTTGGATTCCTCATCCTTGTGCCACGCAGTCAGCTGCCGGCTCTGCAGGATGACGAGATCTATTGGTATCAGCTGGAAGGCCTGCGGGTCATCAACCAGGACGGGCAGTTGCTCGGTCGGGTCGATCACTTGCTGGAAACCGGTGCCAATGACGTACTGGTGGTGAAGCCCTGCGCGGGTAGTCTGGATGATCGTGAGCGCCTGTTGCCCTATACCGGGCAATGCGTGCAGCAGGTCGATCTGGCTGCCGGCGAGATGCGGGTGGACTGGGATGCGGATTTCTAACCCATGCGGGTAGACGTGCTCAGCCTGTTCCCCGAGATGTTCGGCGCCATCAGCGAATACGGCATTACCAGTCGCGCGGTGAAGCAGGGACTCCTGCAACTGCACTGCTGGAATCCGCGGGACTACACCGAGGACCGCCACCAGACGGTGGACGATCGGCCCTTCGGCGGTGGCCCCGGCATGGTGATGAAGATCAAGCCGCTGGAGCTGGCCCTGGCATCCGCCAAGACAGCCGCAGGCGGTGCGGCCAAGGTGATCTACCTGTCGCCGCAAGGACGTCGTCTTGACCAGGCGGCGGTTCGCGAATTGGCGAAAGAGGAGCGTTTGATCCTCATTGCCGGGCGTTACGAAGGCATCGACGAACGTTTCATCGAGACGCACGTGGATGAGGAATGGTCGATCGGTGATTATGTCTTGTCCGGCGGTGAGCTGCCGGCCATGGTACTGATCGATGCGGTTACGCGGTTGCTGCCCGGAGCGTTGGGGCATGCAGACTCCGCCGAGGAGGACTCGTTTACCGATGGCCTGCTCGATTGCCCGCACTACACCCGACCTGAGGTGTACGAGGGCAGAAGTGTTCCGCCGGTGCTGCTCAGCGGCAACCACGAACACATCCGGCGCTGGCGTTTGCAGCAGTCCCTGGGACGTACCTGGGAACGACGTGCCGATCTTCTGGATAGTCGCTCGCTTTCTGGAGAAGAGAAGAAGCTGCTGGAGGAATACATCCGCCAGCGGGACGATAGATAACGTATCGATGGCAAGTCCCATGACTTGTCTTTGGAGCACAGCATGAGCAACAAGAACCTGATCATTCAGCAGATCGAAGCTGAACAGATGACCAAAGCGATCCCGGCCTTCGCCCCTGGCGACACCGTGATCGTGCAAGTGAAAGTGAAGGAAGGCGACCGTGAGCGTCTGCAGGCCTTCGAAGGCGTGGTGATCGCCAAGCGCAGCCGCGGCCTGAACAGCGCGTTCACCGTACGCAAGATTTCCAACGGCTTCGGCGTTGAGCGTACCTTCCAGACCTACAGCCCGCTGGTTGACAGCATCAACGTCAAGCGTCGCGGCGACGTGCGCAAGGCCAAGCTGTACTACCTCCGCGCGCTGTCCGGTCGTGCTGCACGCATCAAGGAGAAGCTGGTCTAAGACCCGCTTTCCTGCTGAAAAAAAGCAGCCTTCGGGCTGCTTTTTTTGTGCCCGCGATTCGTCCCGCTCCGGCTGGCCGTGCGCGCCGTGCTCGTGCCAGACTGCGGGCTTTATTGCTGTGGCGATTTTCCCATGCCTGCTCCCGACCATCCGCTGATCGACCGCTTCCTCGAGACCCTGTGGCTGGAGAAGGGGCTCTCGCGGCATACCCGTTCCGCCTACGGCAGCGATCTGGCGTTGTTCCAGGGCTGGCTGGTGGCGCGTGGCTTCGATCTGCTGCGCGTCGACCGCGAGCTGATTCGCGAGCATCTCGGCTGGCGTCTGGACAATGGCTATCACGCCCGTTCCACGGCGCGGCTGTTGTCGTGCCTGCGTGGCTTCTACCATTTCTGCAGCTTCGAGGGGTTGCTCGCCGAGGATCCGACCCTGCTGGTCTCGCTGCCGCGCCAGGCGCGGGCGGTGCCGAGCTCGCTGAGCGAGGCGGATGTCGAGGCGCTGCTGGCGGCGCCGGAGGTGAGCGAGGCGCTCGGCCTGCGCGACCGTGCGATGTTCGAGGTGCTCTACGCCTGCGGCCTGCGGGTCAGCGAACTGGTGGCGCTGACCCTCGAGCAGGTCAATCTGCGCCAGGGCGTGGTGCGGGTGTTCGGCAAGGGCGCGCGCGAGCGCCTGGTGCCGCTCGGCGAGGAGGCCATCGACTGGCTGCTGCGCTACCTGCGCGAGGCGCGCGGCGAGCTGCTGATCGGCAAGCCGAGCGACGTGCTGTTTCCCAGCCTGCGCGGCGAACAGATGACCCGGCAGACCTTCTGGCACCGCATCAAGCTGCATGCGCGCACGGCGGGCATCGACAAGCCGCTGTCGCCGCACACCCTGCGCCATGCCTTCGCCACCCATCTGCTCAACCATGGCGCCGACCTGCGGGTGGTGCAGATGCTGCTGGGTCACCGCGATCTGTCGACCACGCAGATCTACACCCATGTGGCCCGCGCGCGTCTGCAGGCCCTGCATGCCGAGCATCATCCGCGCGGCTAGCCGCTCGGCGGCGTGTGCGCCGGCACAGCGGGCGGGGTGGGGTTGTATGGTAGGCTTCGCCGATCAACAAGCTGCCTTATATCGTTGCAAGGAGTCCCCATGCGCCTGTTCCGTTTTCTCGCTGCCGCCACGTTCGGGCTGGCCAGTTCCATCGCCCTGGCTGCCGAGCCCGATCAGGCCATCCGTCAGGCCCTGAAGTCGCTGCAGCCGGACCTGCCGATCGAGGCGATCAGCGAAAGCCCGATGCCCGGCCTGTACCAGGTCCAGCTCAAGGGCGGACGCCTGCTCTATACCAGCGCCGACGCCCAGTTCGTCCTGCAGGGCTTCCTGTTCCAGGTCAAGGACGGCAAGACCGTCAACCTCACCGAGCAGGCCGAGAGCAAAGGGGTGGCCAAGCAGATCAACGCCATCCCGCAGGCCGAGATGGTGGTGTTCCCCGCGGCCGAGAAGGCGGCGCAGAAGACCCATATCACCGTGTTCACCGACACCGACTGCGGCTACTGCCAGAAGCTGCACAGCGAAGTCGCCGAGCTCAACCGCCGCGGCGTCGAAGTGCGTTATGTCGCTTTTCCGCGCCAGGGCACCGAAAGCCATGGCTACAACACCCTGGTCAGCGTGTGGTGCGCCAAGGACCGTCGCGAGGCGATGAACCTGGCCAAGGCGCGCAAGGACGTACCGGCGGCGCAGTGCGACAACCCGGTGGCCAAGCAGTACCAGCTCGGCCAGATGATCGGCGTGCAGGGCACTCCGGCCATCGTGCTGGCCAACGGCCGGATGATCCCCGGCTACCAGCCGGCACCGCAGCTGGCCGAGGCCGCGCTGGCGGCCGCGGCCGCGGCGAAGTGAGTGACGGGTTGCTGCGGATTGACTAACAATCAGCCGCTTCGTAATGTGCGGATCTTTTCATCGGCCGGCATCGCCGGCCGTACTGCGTCGTAATGATGGGGAAACTAGAGTGAAACCGGTGAAAGTAGGTATCTGTGGGTTGGGAACCGTCGGTGGCGGCACCTTCAATGTGCTCAAACGCAATGCCGAGGAGATTGCCCGCCGTGCCGGGCGCGGCATCGAAGTGGCGCAGATTGCCGCGCGTGACGCCAACCCGCAATGCGATACCACCGGTACCCCCATCACCGGTGACGTGTTCGAGGTGGCCTGCAACCCGGAAATCGACATCGTCATCGAGCTGATCGGTGGCTACACCGTGGCCCGCGAGCTGGTGCTCAAGGCCATCGAGAACGGCAAGCACGTGGTCACCGCCAACAAGGCGCTGATCGCCGTGCACGGCAACGAGATCTTCGCCAAGGCCCGCGAGAAGGGCGTCATCGTCGCCTTCGAAGCCGCGGTGGCCGGCGGTATCCCGGTGATCAAGGCGATCCGCGAGGGCCTGGCCGGCAACCGCATCAACTGGCTGGCCGGCATCATCAACGGCACCGGCAACTTCATCCTCACCGAGATGCGCGAGAAGGGCCGGGCCTTCGACGACGTGCTCAAGGAAGCCCAGGCACTGGGCTACGCCGAAGCCGACCCGACCTTCGACGTCGAGGGCATCGACGCCGCGCACAAGCTGACCATCCTCGCGTCCATCGCCTTCGGCATCCCCCTGCAGTTCGACAAGGCCTACACCGAAGGCATCACCCAGCTGACCACCGCCGACGTCAACTACGCCGAGGCGCTGGGCTACCGCATCAAGCACCTCGGCGTGGCCCGTCGCACCGAGGCCGGCATCGAGCTGCGCGTGCACCCGACCCTGATCCCGGCCGACCGCCTGATCGCCAACGTCAACGGCGTGATGAACGCGGTGATGGTCAACGGCGACGCCGTCGGCAGCACCCTGTTCTACGGCGCCGGCGCCGGCATGGAGCCGACCGCCTCGGCGGTGGTGGCCGACGTGGTCGACGTGACCCGCGTGCTGACCACAGACCCGGAGAACCGCGTGCCGCACCTGGCGTTCCAGCCGGACGCGCTGTCCGACCACCCGATCCTGCCGATCGAGGCCTGCGAGAGCGCCTACTACCTGCGCATCCAGGCCAAGGACCATCCGGGCGTGCTCGCCCAGGTGGCGACCATCCTTTCCGAGCGCGGCATCAACATCGAGTCGATCATGCAGAAGGAAGCCGAGGAGCAGGCCGGCCTGGTGCCGATGATCCTGGTGACCCACCGCGTGCGCGAGTCCCAGATGAACGACGCCATCGTCGCCCTGGAAGCCCTGGAAGGCGTATCCGGCCAGGTCGTGCGCATCCGCGTCGAACAACTCAATTAATCCAGGCGGCCAGCTTCCGGCAGCGTCGTCCGACCTGCCTGCCGCTGGCCGCTCAGACCGAAGGTTTGCCCCCATGCGCTATATCAGTACCCGCGGCCAGGCGCCGGCCCTGAACTTCGAAGACGTGCTGCTGGCGGGTCTCGCCAGCGACGGCGGCCTCTACGTGCCGGAAAACCTGCCGCGCTTCACCGTCGAGGAAATCGCCTCCTGGGCCGGCCTGCCGTACCACGAGCTGGCCTTCCGGGTGATGCGCCCGTTCGTCGCCGGCTGCATCAATGACGCTGACTTCAAGAAGATTCTCGAAGACACCTACGGCGTGTTCGCCCACCAGGCGGTGGCGCCGCTGACCCAGCTGGGCGCCAACGAGTGGGTGCTCGAACTGTTCCAGGGCCCGACCCTGGCGTTCAAGGACTTCGCCCTGCAGCTGCTCGGCCGTCTGCTCGACCACGTGCTGGCCAAGCGCAACGAGCGCGTGGTGATCATGGGCGCCACCTCCGGCGACACCGGCTCGGCCGCCATCGAGGGCTGCAAGGCCTGCGACAACGTCGACATCTTCATCATGCACCCGCACAACCGCGTGTCCGAGGTGCAGCGCCGGCAGATGACCACCATCCTCGGCGAGAACATCCACAACATCGCCATCGAAGGCAACTTCGACGACTGCCAGGAGATGGTCAAGGCCAGCTTCGCCGACCAGGGCTTCCTCAAGGGCACCCGCTTGGTGGCGGTCAACTCGATCAACTGGGCGCGGATCATGGCCCAGATCGTCTACTACTTCCACGCCGCCCTGCAGCTCGGCGCGCCGCACCGCTCGGTGGCCTTCTCGGTGCCGACCGGCAACTTCGGCGACATCTTCGCCGGCTACCTGGCGCGCAACATGGGCCTGCCGATCAACCAGCTGATCGTCGCCACCAACCGCAACGACATCCTGCACCGCTTCATGTCCGGCAACCGCTACGACAAGGACACCCTGCACGCGTCGCTGTCGCCGTCGATGGACATCATGGTCTCCTCCAACTTCGAGCGCCTGCTGTTCGACCTGCACGGCCGCAACGGCCTCGCCGTCAGCGCGCTGATGGACGAGTTCAAGGCCACCGGCAAGCTGTCGGTCGAGGATGACCGCTGGAGCGAGGCGCGCCGCCTGTTCGACTCGCTGGCGGTGGACGACGAGCAGACCTGCGCGACCATCGCCCAGGTGCATGCGCAGACCGGCTACCTGCTCGACCCGCACACCGCGATCGGCGTCAAGGCCGCGCGCGACTGCCGCCGCAGCCTGGCGCTGCCGATGGTGGTGCTCGGCACCGCGCATCCGGTCAAGTTCCCGGAAGCGGTGGAGAAGGCCGGCATCGCCGCCGTGCCGCAGCTGCCGCCGCACCTGGCCGACCTGTTCCAGCGCGAGGAGCGCTGCACGGTGCTGGCCAACGACCTGAAGACCGTGCAGGACTTCGTCAGCCAGCACGGCAACCGCGGCAAGCCGCTGTAAGGCGCTGATCGCGAGTTGTCCACAGAGGGCCGGTTGCGCAAGCAACCGGCCCTCTTGTTTTTCCACAGGCGAACACTGTCCGCGGCTGGGTCCCGGTAGGGGCAGCCAAGGGCAGCACTGCGAAGTTGTGCACAAAATCCGCAGGTCAGTGCCGGCGTTTGCGTTCGGCGCTGCTGCAATGGCCGCAGGTTGGCCCTAATAACTAATTCATTGAAATACAAGCAGAAAAAAATCTGAACAAAAAGTAACCAGATTGTCTGCAGGCCATGCATTGCAGGGGGCGGGGCGATCTGTCCGGAATTTGTCCACCCAGTTATCCACAGTAATTGTGGATTGAACGCGGCAGGCGGCCTGCTGCATGGCCGTCCCGACGGCCCGGTATACTCGCCGCTATTGCGTCCAGGAGTTCGACCATGCCTTTCGAGTTGTCCAGTCTGTTGCTGGGTCTTGTCGCCGCGGCGCTGCCAGCGGCCGCCTTGCTCTGGCAGCTGCAGCAGCAACGCAGCCTGGCCCAGCAGCAGCTCGGCCAGCTGGCGGAGCGCCTGACGGCCAGCGAACAGGCGCGCGAGGAGCTGGCTGCCCAGCTCGGTCAGGCGCGCAGCGAGGCACAGGGCCAGCAGCGCCAGCTGTTGACCCTGCAGGGGGAGACGGCGGGGTTGCGCCGCGAGACCCAGCTGCTGACTGTCGAGCGCCAGCGGGCCGCCGAGGCGGCGCAGCAGTGGCAACAGGAGCGCCAGCAGCGTGAAGAGGAGCTGCGTGACCTGGCTGCAGAGCGGGCGGCGCTGGCGGCAGCCCTGCGCGAGCAGCAGCAGGGCCATCGCCAGCGTCTGGAGGAGGTGCAGAGCGCGCGCGACGAGCTGCGCGCGCAGTTCGCCGAGCTGGCCGGGAAGATCTTCGACGAGCGCGAGCAGCGCTTTGCCGAGAGCAGCCAGCAGCGCCTCGGCCAGCTGCTCGATCCGCTGCGCGAGCGCATCCACAGCTTCGAGCAGCGCGTCGAGCAGAGTTATCAACAGGAGGCGCGCGAGCGTTTTTCGCTGGGCAAGGAGCTGGAGCGCCTGCAGCAACTCAACCAGCGCCTGGGCGACGAGGCGACCAACCTGACCCGCGCGCTCAAGGGGCAGAAGACCCAGGGCAACTGGGGCGAGCTGGTGCTCGAGCGGGTCCTCGAGCACGCCGGGCTGGAGAAGGGCCGCGAGTACGACACCCAGGTCAGCCTGCGCGGCGCCGGCGGCGAGCGCTACCAGCCGGACGTGCTGATCCGCCTGCCCGGCGAGCGCCAGGTGGTGGTGGATGCCAAGGTCAGCCTGACCGCCTATCAGCAGTACGTCGGCGCCGAGGACGACGGCCTGCGTCAGCAGGCCCTCAAGCAGCACGTGCAGTCGCTGCGCAGCCACCTCAAGGGGCTCTCCGGCAAGGATTACCAGCGCCTCGAGGGGCTGCACAGCCTGGACTTCGTCCTGCTCTTCGTGCCGCTGGAGGGCGCCTTCGCCGCTGCGCTGCAAGCCGAGCCGGGGCTGTTCGAGGAGTCCTTCGCGCAGAACATCGTGATCGTCAGTCCGACCACCCTGCTGGCCACCCTGCGGGTGATCGACAGCCTGTGGCGCCAGGAGCGGCAGGACCTCAACGCCCGCGAGATCGCCGAACGCGCTGGCGCGCTGTACGACAAGTTCGTGTTGTTCGTGCAGGACCTCGACGAGATCGGTAACCGCCTGCAGCAGCTGGACAAGGCCTACGCCAATGCGCGCAACAAGCTCACCGCCGGCCGCGGCGACCTGATCTCGCGCAGCGAGCAGCTCAAGCTGCTCGGTGCGCGCGCCAGCAAGAGCCTGCCGGCCGACTGGCTGGCGCGCTCGGCCAGCCTGCCGCTGGCGCTGGACGAGGATCCGGCCTGACCGGCAGCGGTGGATAACGCTGCATCCACCCTACGGTTGCGCTGTGCGCTCGCTGTAGGGTGCGCCGCGCGCACCGAGAGTGCTCAGAGCAGCACCAGCGCCAGGCCCAGTCCCAGGCCGCCGGCCATCACCGGCACGGTCAGCAGGGCCAGGCGCGGGCCGCCGACGATGGCGATCAGCACGCCCTTGATCAGGCTGTTGCTGATCACCGCCAGGGCGATGCCGCGCACTGCCACCTGGGCATCCAGCTCGTGCAGGGCGCTGCGCGACAGCGACAGGGTGATGGCATCGACGTCGGTCAGCCCTGACAGGATGGCCACCAGGTAGACGCCGACATCACCCAGCTCGCGGCGGCCGACCTCCACCAGCAGCAGGATCACCGCCAGCAGCACGGCGAAGCGCAGCGCCGGGCCGAGTTCAAAGGGGTTCTTCAGCGGCGGTTCGGCGCTTGGCGCCTGTTCGCTGTTGGCGGCGCGACGCCACCAGTACAACGCGCCGCCGGCGTACACCAGCGCGGCGGCGCCCAGCGGCCAGAGCAGTTCGGCGAGCAGATGAGGGTTGATCGCGGCCACCTCCAGCAGCACCCGCGGGAACATCAGCGCCGAGGTGGTCAGCAGGCCGGCCGCCAGCAGGGCGTGCAGCTCGCGCTGGCTGTGCAGGCGCGAGAGGGTCAGGGTCATGGCGGTGGAGGACACCACGCCACCGAGCAGGGCGGTCAGCAGCAGGCCGTGGCGGGTGCCGACCAGGCGCATGGCGGCGTAGGCCGCGAAGCCCAGCCCGGCGATCAGCACCACCATCCACCAGGTGGCGTAGGGGTTGAACACCTGCCAGGGGCCGTAGCCCTGGTCGGGCAGCGCCGGCAGCAGCACCAGCGAGATGAACAGCAGCTTCAGCGCGCCGGACAGTTCGGCCGCGCTGAGGCGCTTGAGCGCGCTGTGCATCGGCTCCTTGAGGCTGAGCAGCAGGGCCACCACCACCGCGCAGCCGCCCGCCAGCAGGCGACTGTGGGCCAGGGCCAGGCTGCCGAGGAGGAAGGTCAGCAGCAGGGCCATCTCGCTGGTCAGGCCGGGGTCGTCATCGTGCTTCTGGTCGATGAGGTAGGCGGTGGTCACCAGCACGGCCACCGCCAGCAGCAGGCCGAGCCAGGCCAGGGGGCCGAAATGGCCGGCGAGCAGGGTGCCGAGGCCGCCGAGCAGGCCGACCAGGCCGAAGGTGCGGATGCCTGCGGATAGGCGGGTATCGAGGATTTCGCGCGCGCTCCAGCCACGCTCGGCACCGATCAGCAGGCCGATGGCCAAGGCGCTGGCCAGGTTCAGCCAGGTGTCGAGGTCAGGAGTCATGGGCAATCCTTTGGGCAGGCCGGTACAGCCAGTCTAACAGGCCGTCGCCAGCCCCGGCCGCCGCGCGGGGCGGCCGGGGCTCCCTCAGCGCAGATTCAGGTGGCGGCTGATCAGCGCGCGCAGGGCGGCCGGCTTGACCGGTTTGCTCAGGTAGTCGAGACCGCCGGCATGCACCTCGGCGATCAGCTCGGCACGCCCGTCGGCGCTGATCACCACGCCGGGCACCGGCTGGCCGAGGCGCGCGCGCAGCCAGCCCATCAGGGCCAGGCCGGTCTCGCCACCGTCCAGGTGATAGTCGACCAGGACCAGCTCCGGCGTACTGCCGCCGTCGAGCAGGGCGGCGCATTCCTCGCGGGTCCGCGCGGTCTGCACCTGGCAGCCCCAGCGGCTCAGCAGGCTGCGCATGCCGGTAAGGATGCTGTCCTCGTTGTCGATGCACCAGACCTGGGCGCCGTTCATGGCCTGGCCGGCGGTAGTCTGCAGGCGCTGTGGCGCTTGTTGGGCGCGGCCACAGGCCAGCGGCACGCGGACGCTGAACACGCTGCCCTTGCCCGGCCAGGAGCGTACCTCGAGCTTGTGCTCGAGTACCCGGCACAGACCGTCGGCGATCGCCAGGCCGAGGCCCAGGCCCTTTTCCGCGCGGGTCTGGTGGCTGTCGAGACGCTTGAACTCCTCGAAGATCACCTCGAGCTTGTCCGCCGGAATGCCGGGGCCGCGGTCCCAGACTTCCAGACGCAGGTGCTGGCCATCGCGACGCATGCCGAGCAGTACCTTGCCCTTGGCGTAGCGGAAGGCATTGGTCAGGAAGTTCTGCAGCACCCGGCGCAGCAGCTTGCTGTCGCTGTCGATGCTCAGCTTGCTGGCACGGATGCGCAGGTCGATGCCCTGCTCCTGGGCGAGGGCGCGGAACTCCACGCCGAGGGCGTCGTACAGGGTGGACAGGGCGAAGGTGCTGCGCTCCGGGGTGAAGCGGCCGCCCTCCAGGCGCGAGATGTCCAGCAGGTCGGCGATCAGGTCCTCGGCCGAGCGCAGCGAGGAGTCCAGGTGGTGCACCAGCTCCTGCACCTCGACCGGCAACGCCTCCTGGTGGGCGAGGGCGGCGGAGAACAGCCGCGCGGCATTCAGTGGCTGCATCAGGTCGTGGCTGACCGCGGCGAGGAAACGGCTTTTCGACTGGTTGGCGCTTTCCGCACGCGCCTTGGCCTCGGACAGCTGCTCGTTCAGTTCGGACAGCTCGCGGGTGCGCTCGGCGACCCGCTGCTCGAGGCTCTCGTTGGCCTCCTTGAGCGCGTCCTCGGCCTGGCGGTGGGCGGTGATGTCGCTGAACGACATGACGAAGCCGCCGCCAGGCATCGGGTTGCCGATCAGCTCGATCACCCGGCCATTGGGGAAGATGCGCTCGGAGGTGTGCGCGGTGCCCTGGCGCATCCAGTACAGGCGCTTGGCCACGTGGAGGTCCGCATCGCCCCTGCCGCACAGGCCGCGCTCGGCGTTGTAGCGGATGATGTCGGAGATCGGCCGGCCGACACTGATCAGCCCCTCGGGGTACTCGAACAGTTCCAGATAGCGGCGGTTCCAGGCCACCAGGCGCAGCGACTGGTCGACCACGCTGATGCCCTGGGTGATGTTCTCGATCGCGCCTTGCAGCAGGGCGCGGTTGAACTGCAGGACTTCCGAGGCCTCGTCGACGATGCGCACCACGTCCTCGACCTGCATGTCGCGGCCTTCGATGGTGGCCTTGACCACGGCGCGCGCCGAGGAGGCGCCAACCACGCCGGCCAGCAGGCGCTCGGTGTGGGCGATCCACTCGCTGCTGGCGGTCTGGTTCGGACTGAAGCCCTGGCCCTGACGGTAGGCGAAGCGGATGAAGCTCTGCCGCGCGCGCTCCTCGCCGACGAAGCGACCGGCCAGGGTCAGCAGGTCCTGCACCTGCACCGCCAGCAACAGGCGCGGGCTGGGGCGTACCGAAGCCTCCTGGCCGACGAAGCGGCTGGCCTGCCAGTGCTCGGACACCCGGGTGCGCGACAGCCAGGACACCAGGGCGAACACCACGAAGTTGCCGGTCAGCGACAGCAGGGCGCCCTGGGTCAGCGCATCCATGGGGATGCCCAGCGGATTGCCGGCCAGCCAGCGCTGGCCGGGAAACAGGTCCAGCGACCAGCCCATGCCCGCGGCCACCAGGGGCAGCAGCAGGGTGTAGCACCACAGCAGCGCGCCGACGGCCAGGCCGGCGAACACGCCGCGGCTGTTGGCCTGGCGCCAGTACAGCGCCCCGAACATCGCCGGGCCGAGCTGGGTGATGGCGGCGAAGGCGATCTGGCCGATGCCGGCCAGGCTGATGTTCGACCCCATCATCCGGTAGATCACGTAGGCCAGCAGCAGCAGGGCGATGATGGCGATGCGGCGTACCGACAGCAGCCAGTGGCGAAACTCCTCGAACGGCCGTTCGGCGCTGTGCCGGCGCAGCAGCCAGGGCAGCAGCATGTCGTTGGAGATCATGGTCGACAGCGCCACGCTGGCGACGATGACCATGCCGGTGGCGGCCGAGGCGCCGCCGATGAAGGCCAGCAGGGCCAGCGCCGGGTGGGCCTCGGCCAGCGGCAGGCTGATGACGAAGGAGTCCGGCTCCACCCCGGCGGGCAGCAGCAGCTGTCCGGCCAGGGCGATGGGGATGACGAACAGGGCGGCCAGCGCGAGGTACAGCGGGAACACCCAGCGCGCCACGTTGAGGTCGCGCGGTTCGATGTTCTCCACCACGGTGACGTGGAACTGCCGCGGCAGGCAGATGATCGCCATCATCGCCACGCCGGTCTGCACCAGCATGGCCGGCCAGTCGAGCGGTTGCTGCCAGTAGTCCTCCAGCTTCGGCGCCGCCTGCGCCTTGGCCAGCAGATCATCGAAGCCGTCGAACAGCCCCCAGGTGACGAACACGCCGACGGCGAGGAAGGCCAGCAGCTTGACCAGCGACTCGAAGGCCACCGCCATGACCATGCCGCGGTGATGCTCGGTGGCGTCCAGGTTGCGGGTGCCGAACAGGATGGTGAACAGGGCGAGGATCAGCGACACGATCAGCGCCGTGTCCTGGGCGCTGATGCCGTTGGCGTCGGCGCGGGCGCCGGTGAGCAGGTTGACGCCGAGCACGATGCCCTTGAGCTGCAGGGCGATGTAGGGCAGCACGCCGACCAGGCAGATCAGCGCCACCACGATGGCCAGTGGCCGCGACTTGCCGTAGCGCGCGGAAATGAAGTCGGCGATCGAGGTGATGTTCTCCTGCTTGCTGATCAGGATCATCTTGGCCAGCATCTGCGGCATGACCAGCAGCACCAGCAATGGGCCGAGGTAGATCGGCAGGAACGACCACAGCTGGCCGGCCGCCTGGCCGACCGAACCGAAGAAGGTCCAGCTGGAGCAGTACACCGCCAGCGACAGGCTGTAGACCCAGGCGCGCAGGCGCGGGCGTTGCGGACGGGGGCTGGTCTGGCGGCGATCGCCATAGAAGGCGATGGCGAACAGGACCGCCATGTAGGAAAGGGCGACCGCGGTGATCAGCCCGCTGGACAGCGACATGAGAACTCCGGCATTTCAGAATCGGCAGAGTTTCGCACCAATGCGGGTCGACGTCAGGTTCCTGCGACCAAGGTCGCGGGCGGCCGGCAAGCGCTCTGCCCTGCGGGTTGCCGGCGTGCGGCCGGCGAGCGGGGCAATGAGGGGCGCGGCAGTGCGCCGTTGCCGTGGGCGCCAGCACTGCAGGGAGGGACGGGCGTCGCGGCGGACGCCCGCCGTGGTGTCACTGGGCGTCGAAGGCCTGGCCGTTGACGCCGGTGCTGTCCGGGCCCATCAGATACAGATAGACCGGCATGATCTCTTCCGGAGCCGGGTTCTGCTGCGGATTTTCCCCCGGATAGGCCTGGGCGCGCATGCTGGTGCGGGTGGCGCCGGGGTTGACGCTGTTGGCACGCACCGCGCTGATGCCGTCGACCTCGTCGGCCAGCACCTGCATGATGCCCTCGGTGGCGAACTTGGACACCGCGTAGGCGCCCCAGTAGGCGCGCCCCTTGCGGCCGACGCTGCTCGAGGTGAAGACCACCGAGGCGTCGTTGGACAGCTTGAGCAGCGGCAGCAGCACGCTGGTGAGCATGAACACCGCGTTGACGTTGACCTGCATGACGCGCATGAAGTTGTCGCCGGAGAACTGCTCGATCGGCGTGCGCGGGCCGAGCAGCGCGGCATTGTGCAGCAGGCCGTCGAGGTGGCCGAACTCGCGCTCGATGGTGGCGGCGAGGTCGTCGTACTGGTGCTGCTGGGCGGTTTCCAGATTGAACGGGAAGATCGCCGGCTGCGGCCCGCCGGCGGCCTCGATCTGGTCGTAGACCTCTTCCAGGTGCTCGATGGTCTTGCCCAGCAGGATCACCGTGGCGCCATGGGCGGCGAAGGTGCGCGCGGCGGCGGCACCGATGCCACGGCCGGCACCGGTGACCAGGATCACCCGATCCTTGAGCAGGTCGGGGCGGGCGGAATATTGGAACATGGGTAGAGCCTCGTTGAATCGAAATCGCGAAACCGGGGCCGGGCGTAGGCTGGGTCAGCCGCTTGCGGGGTAACCCGCCATCGCCACCGGCAGCTGCCGCCTGCGCGGCAAGGGTGGGTACGCTGCGCTAACCCACGCTACATTGGCATCCGAGTGTGGCGCAGGGTTGGGGTGGCCGCCATGCGCCGGAAGTCTTAGAGCCTCTCAGCAGCCGCACAAGGCGCGCTCGAGCACGTCACGCAGCTCGCGGGGATGATCGATCACCAGGTCGGCGCCCCAGTGGCCGGGGTTGTCGTCGGGGTGGATGTAGCCGTAGCGCACCGCCACCGTGCGCGTGCCGGCGGCGCGGCCGGCCTCGATGTCGCGCTCGTCGTCGCCGACGTAGAGCACCTCGCGCGGATCCAGGCCGAGCAAGCAGAGCTGTCGGATCACCACTATCTCGGGCTTTCCGAGATCCAAGGAGCCACCGGGCCGGAGACCGGCTTCGACACGTTGACTGTCTTTGAATCGTATCCCGTTGACCGTCAGGGTTTTTCGTCCGATACCGATATTGCGGGGATCCGGATCACCGATGTCCAAGCCAAGGACGCTGCCCACTACCCGCTCAGCCTGGTGGCATCGGTCGACACCAGGCTCCGCCTGAAATTCGAGTACCTACCCGAGGTGTTCGGTGCCGCCGACATCGAAGAGATCGCCGGACGACTGCGGCGTGTGCTAGAAGCGTGTGCCCAGCCGGATCGCCCCGTGGCTGTGGTGTCGGTGCTCGCCCCGTCCGAACGTGCCGAATTGGTACCAGCCCGTGGCACGGCTGGTGGGTCGTCGCGTGTTTTCCCGGAGATCTTCGACGCGGCAGCCCAGCGTGATCCGAACGCGTCGGCCGTGGAATCGACGGACGGCAGCATGACCTACGGCGAGCTGGACATCCTCT
>LNAP01001074.1_pt1 | contig 29529 bp, 26 predicted proteins | sample 602601 | NCBI WGS metagenome assembly LNAP01 (sample SAMN02440304, study PRJNA202911) | soil metagenome | biome: Subtropical and temperate rainforests or woodlands; isolation source: soil samples (1 kg each in a 20% v/v slurry with milli Q water) were... ... | reverse complement strand
ATTACCGCCTGGCGCGGCTGGGACAATACCCAATGGCAGGACGGGGACCGCTTGAGCACGATCACTGCGACCTTCCCCGGCACCCAGGCCAACGGTCAAGAGGTTAACGGTTACAACCGCAAGGGTGTTCGTGGAAAGCTGGAGTTTACCCCAAGTGACGATATCAAGCTGACGGTTGCTGCCGACTACATACAGTCCCATGACGACACTCCTAATGGCGTAATCAGTAAGGCCCTTACCCCTTCTTTCGCCGCCGCACTGGCGCCTGTACACGCCAATAACGACAACCGCAACATCGAAAGCGACTACCGTAGCCATGTCGACGACACCAACAAAGGCTTGTCCGCTCAGCTCGACTGGAACCTCGGCGATTACACACTGACCTCCATTACCGCCTGGCGCGGCTGGGACAATACCCAATGGCAGGACGGCGACCGCTTGAGCACGATCACTGCGACCTTCCCCGGCACCGAGGACAAAGGAGACCTGAATTACAACCAATACTCTCAAGAGCTGCGTCTGGCCTCACCAAAAGGGCAGTTCATAGAATACGTTGGCGGGCTGTTCTACATGCACGGCAAAGACGAAGAGACTTATCGCCGCACATTGATAACACCAGCCTCGACCAACCGTGGCGTAGCCGACTACAGCACCACCAGTGACAGCTATTCGGCATTTGGCGAGACCACGCTCAACTTTACCTCTACCTTTCGCGGCATCGCTGGCCTGCGCTGGACCCATGATGAACTGGAATACGATCACCGTCGGGTATCCACATCGGCCACTACCGTCAGCGGTATCCAGCCAAGCACCAGCAGCACCGGCTCGGTGGATGAAGACGGCTGGTCGGGACGGCTGGGCGTGCAATACGACCTGACCGACAGCATCATGACCTACCTGACCTACTCCCGTGGCTATAAGGGTCCGGCCTATAACGTATTCTTCAACATGCAGCCGCGCGACACCGATGCACTCAAGCCCGAGACCTCCAACACGTGGGAGCTGGGGGTCAAGGCGACCAGTTGGAATAATCGCCTGACCACCAACGTGGCGGTGTTCCATAGCGACTACGACAACTACCAGGCGAACTTCTATGACACCGTTGCCGGGCAGGTCGTGACGCGGCTGATCAACGCCGGCAGCGTCAGCACCGAAGGCGTCGAAGCTGACTATGCATTGCAGGCGACGCAGAACCTGAAACTCTCCGGGGCGCTGGCTTATACCAGAGCACGCATCGACCAGTTTTCCTGCCCGGCGGGTGCTGCGGCGTCATGCAATGTGAATGGCAAACCCCTGCCCTTCAGTCCTGACTGGAAAAGTTACGTACGCGCCGACTACACCATCCCACTGGCTAACGGACTGGATGTCGAACTGGGCACCGACTACAACTGGCAAAGCGAAGTGCAGTACGACATCAGTCAGAACCCCGAAACCAAACAAGGCGCCTATGGCATCTGGAACGCCAGCGTGGCATTGGCCGACTACACCAATGGATGGCGTGTCGCACTGCTGGGCAAGAACCTCGCCGATAAGTCCTATTCTCCGCTGCTGGCAAGCGGCGCCGGTTATATCTACCGGGCAGTGCCACGGGATGATGAGCGTTACTTCGGCATTCAACTGCGCAAGGATTTCTAAGCATGAGCCATGCTCCAAGACAACTGAAACTGGGTGCGTTTCTCATGGCGACAGGTCACCACGTCGCAGCCTGGCGCCATCCTGAAGTGCCCGCCAATGCCGGGTTGGACTTCTCCCACTACAAGCACCTGGCCCAGGTCGCCGAAGCAGCAAAATTCGACACCCTGTTTATCGCCGACAGCGTGGCAGCGGCCACCGGCGACATTGCTAGCCGCATGGCCCGCTCCGATCACTTCGAGCCCATGACCCTACTCTCGGCACTGAGCGCAGTGACCGAGCGCATTGGCCTGATCAGTACAGTCACCACCAGCTACAACGAGCCTTACCATGTGGCGCGCAAGTTCGCTTCGCTCGATCATCTGTCTTATGGCCGCGCTGGCTGGAATCTGGTGACTTCCGATGCCGCCGCCGAAGCGCAGAACTTCGGTCGGGACGAACATATTGGTCACGCCGAGCGTTATAGCCGTGCCCGGGAGTTTTATGAGGTCGTGACCGGTTTGTGGGACAGCTGGGCGGATGACGCTTTCAGTCGCGACAAGGCCAGCGGCGAATACTATGACCCGGCCAAGCTTCATGTACTCAATCATCAAGGCGAGCACTTCAGGGTCAAAGGACCGCTGAATGTGGCGCGCTCGCCGCAAGGGCGGCCGGTGATTGTCCAGGCGGGTTCCTCCGAAGCGGGCCGCGAGCTGGCAGCGCAAACGGCCGAAGTGGTGTTCACCGCACAACCCTCGCTGGCCAGTGCCCAAGCGTTCTATGCCGACCTCAAAGGCCGACTGGGCAAATTCGGACGCAGTGCAGATTCGCTAAAAATTATGCCGGGGGTGTTCGTGGTGGTCGGCGAAACCGAGGCGTTGGCACGGGAGAAATTCGAGTCGTTTCAGGCGCTGGTCGAGCCTGAGGTGGGCGTTGCCCTGTTGGGGCGCATCCTAGGTAACTTCGACCTGTCAGGTTATCCGTTGAATGGGCCATTGCCCAAGTTGCCGCTGACCGACAGCGGCCAGCGGAGTCGCCAGCAGTTGCTGACTGAACTGGCTGACAGAGAGAACCTCACACTGGGGCAACTCGGTCGCCGTATCGCTGGAGGCCGTGGGCACTACAGCCTGATAGGAACCGCTACGCAAATTGCTGACCAGCTGCAGATTTGGTTCGAACAGGGCGCTGCCGACGGTTTCAATGTGTTAGTGCCGCACCTGCCGGGTGGTCTAGTGGACTTTGCTCACCACGTGGTGCCCGAATTACAGCGGCGTGGGTTGTTTCGCACCGAGTATGAGGGCAAAACCCTGCGTGAGAATCTGGGTTTGAAACGCCCAGCCAACCCATTCTTTGAACACGAGAGGGATTAATGACTTATATCGCTGCCGAAAACCGCTATGAATCCATTCCGTACCGCCGCGTCGGCCGTAGCGGCCTGGTTTTGCCGGCCTTGTCCCTCGGGCTATGGCACAACTTCGGCGACAGCACGCCGATGGACACTCAGCGTTCACTGCTGCGCACCGCGTTCGATCTGGGCATCAACCACTTCGATCTGGCCAACAACTATGGCCCGCCCTATGGCAGCGCCGAAATCAACTTCGGTCGTCTGCTGCGCGAGGACTTCAAGCATTACCGAGATGAGCTGATCATCTCCAGCAAAGCCGGTTGGGACATGTGGCCGGGGCCTTATGGTCAGGGCGGCGGCTCGCGCAAATACGTGCTGGCCAGCCTCGATCAGAGCTTGCAGCGCATGGGCCTCGATTACGTCGATATCTTTTATTCGCACCGCTTCGACCCGCTGACCCCGCTGGAAGAAACCGCCAGCGCGCTGGCAACCGCCGTGCAGCAAGGCAAGGCCCTGTACATTGGCATCTCGTCTTATTCCGGGGCGAAAACCCGCGAAATGGCGGCGTTGCTCAAAGAATGGAAAGTGCCGCTGTTGATTCATCAACCGGCTTACAACCTGCTCAACCGCTGGGTCGAAAAGGACCTGCTGGACGCCACCGAAGAACTCGGCGCGGGCGTGATCGCCTTTACGGCGCTGGCGCAAGGTTTGTTGACCGATAAATACCTGAATGGCGTGCCGAAGGATTCGCGGGTCAATCGCCCGGGCGGTGGGTCATTGCAGGCGTCTCACCTGTCCGAGAGCAACATCGCTCACGTGCGTGCCCTCAATGAAATCGCCCAACGTCGTGGTCAGAGTCTGGCGCAAATGGCGCTGGCCTGGACCCTGCGTGATCCACGTGTGACCTCGACGCTGATCGGCGCCAGTCACCCGGAGCAAATCATCGAAAACGTCGGGGCCTTGAAAAACCTGACGTTCAGCAGCGAAGAGCTGGCTGAAATCGACCGCTTCGCTGTTGAAGGCGGGATCAACCTTTGGGAAAAGCCATCGACTGCCGAATAAGCCCTTCCTCACCCGGGGTGAGCATTCACGCTCCGGCTTAGCAAAGCGAGACAGCAATGAAACCTTTAGCCCTTATTTGCGTAGGCCTTGCCCTAGTCGGGCAAGCGAATAGCGCCATAGCGGCAGACCCAGCGACCCTGAGGGTCGGCTACCAAAAAAGTTCTATCGCCTTAGTGCTGGCCAAGGAACATGGCCTTCTGGAGAAACGCTTTGCCCAGACCACGGTGCAATGGATTGAGTTTCCAGCCGGACCACAGATGCTTGAGGCTTTAAACGTTGGCGCGCTGGACGTCGGATCCACCGGCGACATTCCACCGTTGTTCGCTCAAGCGGCCGGTGCCGATCTGGTCTACATAGGTGCCGAACCGGCCAAGCCAGAGGCTGAAACCATTCTGGTGCGCGATGACAGCGATCTACATAATGTCGCTGAATTGAAAGGCAAGAAAGTCGCCTTCCAGAAAGGCTCCAGTTCGCACAACTTGATCCTCCGCGCGCTGAACAAGGCGGGCCTGAACTACAAGGACATAAAGCCGATCTTCCTGACGCCTGCCGACGCCCGAGCCGCATTCGAGCAAGGCAGCGTCGACGCCTGGGCAATTTGGGACCCTTACTCTTCGCTGGCACTGAGCGAAGGCCATAGCCGTTTACTCGCCAGCGGTGAAGGGCTTGGTCTATCTGGGCCTGTCTACACGGCCAGGCGTGATTATGCCGAAAGAAATGGGCCCTTCCTCCACTCACTGCTCAATGAACTCACTACGGCCGAAGCGTTGACGCGTAGCCAGCAGGAAGAGAGCGTGCAGGTGCTGGCGAAATCTATGGGATTGCCGACAGCGGTAGTCACCCGCTATGTCGACAATCGGCCACCTTCACCGGTGTTGCCAATCAATGAAAAAATTATTGAGGCGCAACAGATGACGGCAGACCTATTTTATGAAAATAAATTATTACCCAAGCGGGTGGAGGTTAAGGACGCCGTCTGGAAGGAACTGGACTAGAGACTGGCCTGGACACGAAGAGTTAGAACACTGCCAAACCGCTCAAACAGGCGTGTCCAACAATCGCGTGAGTGCCCGACGCACTTGCTCCGGCTTTTCCAGCATCAATTGATGACCGCACTGACTCAATAGTTCGAAGCTGGCGTTCGCAAGATGCTCGGCCAATGCCTGACCGCCACTGGCGGGCGTCAGTCCATGGCTGTCGCCAGCCATGACGCAGACTGGAACCTTGATGCTGTCCAGTTCGGCCAGGGTCGGCCAACTGGCTTGAGTCATCAGCGACTTGAACACATGCAGCCGATTGCGTCCACGTGCCATCATCCAAGGAGCCTCAACATGCCGTTCAATACACCTGCCACACCGCCGACGTTCAATCAGCTGTGGTTCACCCGTTGCCCGGTGCCGACCGCCACTGGCGTTGCCTATCAGTTGGGGTGGCTAACCGAAGAGTTCGCCGCCGATGGCATCAGCGTCGACACCTTGCAGGACAATCGGGAGCTTGGCCGCCATCACTACGATCATCAATTGCCGTCACTGATTCGCGAGGGCGGAAATATCCTTGCTCTGGCTGCTCGCGCCCAAGGCGCACAGACCCGTCTGATCGGTTTGACCTGGATCGATGAATGGCAAACCATTCTGGTTCGCCCCGACTCCGGTATCAGCCAGCCAGCCGATCTCAAGGGCAAGCGCCTGGCACTGCCCGACTGGATCGAACATGAAATCCCCAGCCATGCCCGGGGCAGCAGCATCGCTCGAGGCATGTCCTTGCAGGGTTACCGGGGCGCGCTGGCCTATGCAGGGCTGGGCTTTGACGATGTCGAGCTGGTTGAAGTGCCCGCCAACCGGGACGAGCGCGGCACTATCCGGCAGGGCCTGGGAAACCTCTGGTCAGGTCTGGATTATCTGGCCAATGGTCGGGTCGATGCGGTGTACGTCAAGGGCGCTTCGGCGGTCGATGCCGCACGCGCCGTGGGTGCGGTCGTCGGCATCGACCTGGATGCCATGCCAGACCGCAAGTGGCGAGTCAACAACGGAACCCCGAGGCCGATTACCGTTCACCAGGACTTCATCGACAACCACTTCGATGTGCTGGTGCGCTTCCTGGACCAAACTCTGCGCGCGGCGGATTGGGCAGCGCAAAACTTCAGCGGCGTGCATGACATCCTGAAAAGCGAAACCCTTGGCAGCCTCGATGGCGTCGCCGCAGCCTATCGCAACGACTTCCATCGCTCGCTGCATCCAGACCTATCGGCCGAGCGCCTGCATTTACTGCAATCGCAGAAGAAGTCGCTGTGGTTGCACGGTTTCCTGGAACACGACTTCGACTTGCACGACTGGGTTGACCCGCGCCCTCTACAAGCCGCGCTGGCGCTGGGTGAAGAGCGCCGCAAATCTGCGCTTTTGCCACACGGATCAAACAGCAAGAGTATTGGGCACCATCCGGATAGATAGATATCGTGGATGAAACAATACAACCTGCTAGTTGATGCGTGATGCTGCTACAGCAGCAACGAAGCAGCAATCAGTGCTGCCTCAATAGCAGCCCTGATTTTTCAGCGCAGATTAAAGCAGTCCCCAGCCCTGAAAACAGGCACTTATCATCGGCCAACAGTGAAGGCACAGTTATTGCTGTAGTGCCAACGAAGCTTTTTAAAGTTCATTAACAAAGTCATGCCGGGAAGATTCAACCGCAGAAATTGATTGCCTATTGATTCGCAGGTCAGTGGTGTTGTTTTTCTAATTTTTACGCCGGGCTGCTGTTGTTTTGATCGTTTAAATCCAATTGCATGAAATGCGAAGTTCGCAGGAGTTAATCAATGGGCAATGTCCAGACCGCAGCCGACGCACCTGAAGCGCTGTGGCGCCAGGCACCCATCGGCGAGTTGGTCGATCTGGGCCGGACGTTTCGCGGACCGTTGGCGCTTTCGCGTCTGCACACCACGCCCAAGGGCGTATTGAGCCGACGCGAAGGGATTTTGCTGGGGGTTTTCGCGCTGGTGTTGCATGGCGCAGTGATCTATTGGGTCAACCAAAATCCACCGCCAGCGCTGCCGATCGTGCCACCGGAAATCCCGCCGATGACCATCGAGTTTTCCCAGCCTGCGCCGCCTGTAGTGGCTACGCCGCCGGAGCCAATCCCGCAGCCTGTGGTCGAGCCACCGCCGCCGGTCGAAGATGAATTGGCTGTAAAACCGCCGCCGCCTAAACCGGTCCCCAAGCCAAAGCCCGTGGTCAAACCAGTACCCAAACTCGTGGCTAAGCCAGTCGCGCAACCGCCTGCACCACCTGCACCTGCACAACCGGTCGCAGCGCCGGCCCCTCCAGCCCCTCCTGCGCCCAAGCCGGTAACCCCTGCTTCGGCCAACGCCGGCTACCTGCATAACCCTGCACCGGAATACCCGTCATTGGCCATGCGCCGTGGCTGGGAAGGCACCGTGTTGTTGCGGGTGCATGTACTGGCCAGCGGTAAACCGGGTGAAATCCAGATTCAGAAAACCAGCGGACGTGAGCAACTCGACGATGCCGCACTCGCTGCCGTCAAGCGCTGGAGTTTTGTTCCGGCCAAGCAAGGTGATGTCGCCCAGGACGGCTGGGTCAGCGTCCCCATCGATTTCAAGATCAAGTAACCGTTTAACCCAGATCAAACCGTCATCACAGCAGTGCATTCCAGCCGCGGGCCACCTGACAAAAGGAGCATCGCCACAGCAGACCTCAACACACTAGCAAGAGTACACACGCCATGAACTTACTCTCTTCGCCCTTCGAATCCATTGAACATGCGGTCATCTGGCTGTTGGTCATTTTTTCCGTCGCCACCTGGGGGTTGGCCTTGCTCAAGGGGGTGCAGTTCACCCGCCTCAAGGCGCAGGACCGCAAGTTCCACAAGCAATTCTGGGCCACTTCGAGCCTCGAATCCGCTGCGGAGCTGGCCACTCGCCAACCTGGCGCGGCGGCGCGTGTTGCTCAGGCCGGTTATGCCGCAATCCAGGTTGGCGATGCCCCTCATGCCGCAGACCTGAGTCAGGCGATCAACCATCAGGATCGCCTCGAACGCGCCTTGCGTCAGCAGATCGTGCGTGAGCGTCGTTCTCTGGAAACAGGCTTGGCGATCCTTGCCAGTATTGGCAGCACCTCGCCCTTTATCGGCCTGTTCGGTACGGTCTGGGGGATTATGTCGGCCTTGAAAGGGATCAGTGCAGCGGGTTCCGCGAGCCTGGAAACCGTGGCCGGTCCGATTGGTGCAGCCTTGGTTGCCACCGGTGTGGGGATTGCGGTCGCGGTCCCGGCGGTGCTGGTTTACAACTACTTTTTACGGCGTTTGAAACTGACTGCCGCCGACCTGGACGATTTCGCCCATGACTTCTACAGCCTGGCGCAGAAGAGTTCATTTCGGGTACTGATCCATCCGGCCGCGAACAAGGCCTCGGCCAACACCGCCGCGCAGAAAGTGAAGGAGGCATCCTGATATGGCTTTTTCGACCCAAGACAGCGATGAAGTACTCAGCGAGATCAACGTCACACCGCTGGTCGACGTGATGCTGGTGCTGCTGGTGGTGTTTATCGTCACCGCGCCGCTGCTGACCAATGCCATCCCGATCAGCTTGCCCAAGACCGAGTCAGTCGCCCCGGTGGAGCAGAAAGATCCGTTGGTGGTGAGTATCGATGGCCAAGGCAAGGTGTTCATCAACAAGGACGAGATTCAACCGAACTTGCTGGAGATCAACCTGGCAGGCGCCAAAGCCAAGAATCCAGATATACGCGTGCAGCTTCAGGCGGACGACGGTGTCAATTACGGCGAAGTCGCCCGCGCCATGGCGTCCATCGAGCGCGCGGGGATTACCAAGTTGTCGGTGATTACTGCCAAGTGATTACGACTCAACGACTAAACGATTAGTAAAGACAAGCTGCCTCTCTCTGGATCGACAAAAGGGGGCCGGGCGATCCCATCGCCCGCCCGCCCTGCCTGCCTGCCTGCCTGCCTGCAAAGCATAAGCTGAATGCCTCGTTTCCCCTCCTCCCTCACGCCACAGTACTTTGTGTACCCGACACAAACTCAAATTTAGCTTTAACTTCGTCAGCTGATCGATAGCAACCTGCCGGGTGCAATCGGCTATTGCACTGACTTGATCGCCTTCAAAGCCAGCGGCGCCTGAGCACCGAGTGCTGTTCGGCGAAAATCCTTGAGCGATAAAAGAGCTGCTGCTGTAGCAGCACCCTCCCAGCACCTGCTTCTGTATCAGCACCCCAATAACGACCCGCCTTTCAGAGTCGCTCTAACCTGCTAAAAATATCCTTTATTTTCAATGAGATATATTTTATTCGCAGCGCACCACTTTCCGGTACGGTTGTTGCGATAGCCCCTTGCGGCAGGCACTTATATCGACCTGCATTCAGCCAACTGACAGCATCGAGAGCATTCAAACCTCTCGTTTAAGCAGTAACGGGGAGCACTATGTTTATCCGCAGCAAACTACCCATCGCAATCGCCGTCAGCCTCGGCACTGCCTATATGGCAAGCAGCTTCGCCGCCGACGCCGTCGACCAGGATGCACAGACCAGTTCGTCGACAACACTTGAAAAAGTCACGGTGACCGCCCAGAAGCGCGAAGAAACCGTGCAGGAAGTGGCCGCACCGATCTCCGTGCTCAGTGGCGATAAAATTCGCCAGGCATCGCTGAACTCAGCCAATGAAATCACCCGCTATGTCCCGAACGCTTCGGCGGGTACCGTCGATGGGCACGGCCGGCCGCGCTGGTGGATACGCGGGCTGGGCACAGGCGATCAAGGCGCCAATACCGTCAGCCCGGTTGGCATCTATATGGACGATGTGTACATCTCCAACATCAGCGCCACGGGTTTCCCGCTGTTTGACCTGGACCGGGTAGAGGTCTTGCGTGGGCCGCAGGGCACGCTATGGGGCAAGAACACCACAGGCGGCGCGATCAACTTTATCTCCAAGAAGCCATCGTTCAATGAGGACGGTTACTTCAAGGTCGACATGGGCAATTACGCCAGTCGTACCGTCGAGGGCGCCGAGGGTGGCTCGTTGATCGACGACAAGCTCGCCGCCCGGGCTTCGGTCCGCCATCAGGGCAATGAGGGCTATAACGAGAACAAGGCCAACGGCAACGACCGAGGGGCACTGGAAGATGATGCTGTTCGCCTGCAATTTCTGGCGGAGCTATCAGATAACCTGGAAGCCAATCTGAATTTCCACAGCCGTCGCTACCACGACACCGGCAGTACCGCCAGCGTCAACTACGGCCTGGGCGCCAACGGCAACAACCAGTTCGGCTATCACGTAGATCCCAAACAAGGGGATGTCTACTACAACGCCAAGAACACCGCCAGTATCGAACAGAACGGCGCCAACCTGAACCTGATTTGGCAATTGGGCGGCCTGGAGCTGACCTCCATCACGGCGGTCGAATCCTTCAAGCGCGATGCGCTCAGTGACAGCGACAATACGCCCCTGGAGCTGCAACGCAGCTATGCCTATGCCGACAGCAAGCAGTTCTCTCAAGAGTTTCGCCTCGCCTCGCCGCGTACTGACCGCCTGAACTGGGTAGCCGGGCTTCACTATTTCAACGAAGACCTGGACGCCAAAGGCGCCAACGGAACCCTGGACAATACTTACGTCAACCGCAGTTACAACCTGATCGCCTACAACCAGAAAACCGAAAGCTATGCGCTATTTGGCAGCCTGACCTACAACTTCACCGACGCCTTCAGCCTCACGGGCGGGCTGCGCTGGACCCGGGAACACAAGTCGATTGATCTCTCCCGAATCGCCAGCGTCGGTGCGGCCACTTTTGGTAATGGTGATTGGTGGAAATCGAGCAACGTGACTTCACCACTGGCGACCACTGCCACTCAGGACGAGAGCAATACCTGGAGCGACTGGACCTATGACGTGACCCCCGAGTACAAGCTGTCAGACCATGCACGGGTGTACTTCCGCTACTCCAAGGGCTTTCGCTCCGGGGGTTACAACACAGGCGTCACCACCCAGAGCACCGTGGCCACGGTCGACCCGGAATTTCTTACAGCTTATGAACTGGGGTTCAAGTCCGAGTGGTTCGATGGCCGCCTGAATGCCAACGCCAGCGTGTTCTATTACGACTACAAGGACATCCAGCTGAACATCGTGAGTGCCGTCAATAACCAGACCGTTTCGCGGCTGGCCAACGGTGCTCAAGGTGAAGCCTACGGCGGCGAGTTCGAACTCGAAGCCATCCCCCTGGAAAACTTACACGTCAATTTTGGCCTCGGACTGCTGCACACCGAGTTCACTGACTACACCTCCGGCAGCAACGATTACTCGGGAAACAACTTCGTTCGTGCGCCGAACGTCTCGGCGGTGCTGGGTGCCGATTACCGTATCCCGCTTAACATCGGCGGAGCCGTGGTGCTGGGTACCGATTGGGACACGCGCAGCCGCCAATACTTTTTCACCAATGACCAGACGCAGAACATGCGTAGCGGCGGCTACACCCTTGGCAACGCGCGAGTCACCTACGAGCTGCAAGGCGACAAGACCGAAGTCACTACCTATGTGCACAACCTCACCAACAAGGAGTATCGCGCTCATACGTTGCCGGGCGGCTTCCAGAGTGCCGGGGTGATGTACGGTGACCCACTGACCTTTGGTGTATCGGTGACCACCAAATTCTGATCAATCCAGCCATGGCCACCAATGGCTGGCCATGGCCCGAAAGGGCCAATAACCATGATTTCCCTCCGCCTCTTTTCACCGCGATTTTTTGCACCTGTCTCGCTGCTGCTGGCCTTGTTCGCGAGCCTGAGCAGCCTTGCAGCAGAGCCGCTCAAGCTCAAGACTGTTCGAATTGCCACCGTGGTTTTCTCCAATGCCGGAAAGGTGACCTTCAATGGCCCGACCTATCTGATGGACAAAGACCCCTGGCTTAAACAGGAATTGGCCAAGCGTGGCGTGGAGCTTGAGTGGGTTCCCGCCGCCACGGCCTCGGTGGGCACGTTCATCAACGAAGAGTTCGCCAACAAGCGCATCGACTTCGCGTTTTATGGCGACCTGCCCACTATCATTCTCAATTCTTCCGGGGTGTCGACCAAACTGCTCGCCGCCGGGGGCATTGGCAACAATGTTTATCTGGTGGTGCCGCCCGATTCCACCGCCAAGTCCATCGACGACCTCAAGGGTAAACGCATCGCCCTGCATCGTGGTCGCCCCTGGGAATTGTCGTTCGCCAAGCTGCTGGACTCAAGGCATCTGGGTTTCGACGACTTCCGCATTTTCAATCTCAACCCGCAAGCCGGTGCTGCTGCGCTGAGCGCCGGACGGGTGGATGGTTTCTTTACCTTGAGCGACGCCTTCCTGCTGGAGGACAAAAAGGTCGGCAAGATCATCTGGTCCAGTAAACAGGCACCCGCCGACTGGAGAATGCGCGCCGAACTGTTCGGTGCCAGTGACTTCGTTGCCCAGCAGCCGCAAGTCACCCAAATGATCGTCACCGCTTACTTGAAGGCACTGAAGTGGGCCAGCGAAGAACAGAACAAGGCCGAGTACATCAAGCTGCAAGCGCAATCGGGCCAGCCGGAAAGTGTTTTGCTGCGCGAGGTCGAAGGCGAGTCCTGGAAGGATCATTTCAGCCCGTTGATCGACGGGAATCTGCGCCAGCATTATCAGGACGGGATCGCCTACAGCCTCAAGGCCAAGCTGATTCGCAACGACATCAAAGTCGATGACCTGCTCGATGCACGGTTTGTCGAACAAGGGCTCAAGGATCTCAACCTGAGCGATGAATGGAAGGCCCATTCCTCCACCAACCCCTGACAGGGCGCACCGGCGCCCAGAGCCAAACGGAGATTATTCATGAGCCAACTTCTTGATGCCGCCAGCCTGACGGCGACCATAGAACACGCGCGGGCCGATGCCGTCCATGCGTTCCAGACGCTGCGCGAAAACGGTACGTTGTCGGCCAGCCTGACCTTCCATATCAGCCATCGAATCCCCGGTACAGACCATTTGCTCGGGTTGCGTTTTCCGGGTGGGCTGGCACGCGATCAGACACCGAAACTAAGCCTGACCTCCTTCGCGCAAACTCCCGACTCGCTGCTGCAAGAAGCGCGTCTGCAAGCTGACACCCTGATCCATGTCCACACCGCCTGGTTATCGGCCTGGTCGTTGGCACACCGGGACTTTCCGATCTTGTATGTCGCAGCCGCGCGTCATCTTCTGGCCCGGGTGATCCCCAACCATCTGGAGCGTACCCGCAGCGCCCGGGAGGTCATCGGCCAACGGCTCGATGAGCACCCGGAACTGGCGCCGCCTCCGGCGTTGCTTGAGTCCAACGGGGGCGCCAACTTCTGGGGCCAGGGGATCATCAAGACCGCGGAAACCATTCTGTTCGTCGAGGAAGCCGCACGCTTCCAGGCCATCGCCGAGCAGATCGGAGGCGCTCAAGCCTACACCCCCGGCGCACTGGAGTTGCAGTGGAAACGCACCGGGCTGCTGGAGCAAGCCCTTCGTTATCAGGGCTGACCAACGCGAGTCGATTTCAAACTGTTGTAAACCTATAGGGAGCCTGTAATGGCCGAGTTCATCTGGCAATTGCCAAACAACCGCGACACACGCTATGGCGACGCCACACCGCGCAAACGGGGAGAACGCCTGGACGGCGATTCTGCGCCTTTTCGCCCGGGCGTCAGCGACCCGCGTGGCAATGCGTTCAACTACCTCGATTACCTGCATCAGATCGCCAGGGCAGCAGAGCTATCCGGCTTCGACGGCATCAGGATCAGCAACGATCTGGACGGCGATGAACCCTGGATCATTGCTGGCTACCTGGCCCGCAGTACCCGCCGCCTGCGCTTGCTGACCGAGTTCACCGCCGATAGAGGCTCGGCAGTCTACGCCGCGAAAAACGCGGTGAGTTATCAGCGCTTCAGTGAGGGGCGGTTCGCTTGGCAGATCAGCCGCGTGGACGATCCATTGCGGCGCCGGCAACAGGGCGACACCGTTGCCCAGGCGGACCAGCTACCGCGTATCGATGAATTTCTCAGCGTGGCCAGGGGTGTTATTGAACAGAACCCGTTCAGTTTTAAAGGCCGTTTCTTCGAGGTGCTCGATGGTGGCTTCGAAGGCCCATTGAGCGCTCAGCCGGTGCCGCGTATCTACTTGTCTGGCAACAGCCCTGAAGCCTTGCAGTTGTCGGCGCGTCAGGCTGACGTGCACATCTTCGAACCAGCGCCAATCGACCAACTCCACTCATTGATCGAACAACTCGGCCGGCTCGCCAATGCTCAAGAACGCGTGGTGACCTTCGGCTTGCCGATTACCCTGCTGGCCCGGGAAAGCGCGGAAGAAGCGCAGTTCGATGCCCAGCGACTGGTCGAACAACAGCAACGCCTGGGCAGCGTGCCGTCACCTGCGCAAACGTCACTGGTCGGCAGTTATCAGCAGGTCGCCCAACAGGTGCAAGCGTACCGAGAGGCGGGCATCGATACCTTCCTGTTCAGCGCCGGACCGCACCTGGAAGAAGCCTATCGAATCGGTGAAAACTTGCTGCCGCTGTTGCGCGGTGTCCCTGTCGCAATCGCAAATACCCACTTCGCCAACTGACCCCACCCGATCAGCGGCCCTATTGATTAAAGCTGCCCTATTAATTAAAGAGTATCAACCATGGCGATTGACTTTTACTGGCGCCTGCCAACCCACGGCGAACCCAGCAGCCACCGCAACCGGGAGCCCTTTCGAGGCGACTGGTTCTTCGGCAACGGCCAGCCCCGCAGCAAGGGCCTGAGCACCCGCGACGACCACTACAGCTACATCGACTATCTGGCTGAAATTGCCCGCGCCGCGGAGATCTCCGGGTTCCAGGGTGGCCTGATTCCTTCATTCCCAATGACCGACGAACCTTGGGCGGTCTCCTCGTTCCTGGCCCGGGAAACGCGCACCTTTCGCTTCATGATCGCGTTCCAGCCGGGCTTTCTCAACCCGGTGACCGCTGCGCGCATGACCGCAAGCCTACAGCGCGCAACCGGCGGCCGAGCGCTGTTCAATATCATCACTGGAGGCGGTGGCCCGGCGCAACTATGGTGGGGCGATTCGGTAGCCCATGATGATCGTTACCAGCGCACCCAGGAGTTCCTCGATGTGCTGCGCGGCGTATGGCAAGGCGGACCTTTCAACTACCAAGGCAAGTTCTATCAGGTCAGCGATGCCGGGCTGGCAGAACCCTTGAACCACGAGAGCTTTCCAGAGATCTATTTTTCCGGTTCCTCCGATGCAGCCCTGGCTTCGGCGTCACAGCATGCCGATTACTATTTGTCATGGCTGGAGCCATTCGCCCAACTCAAGGAGAAATTCGATCGCGTCAAACAACGTACCCAGACGCTGGGTCGCAAGATCAAATGCGCGGTGCGGGTCGATATCATCGCCCGACCGACCGAGGAAGAAGCCTGGGCCGAGGTGCGCAAGGGCTTTGAACGGCTCGATCCGCACGAAGTGGCACGCCTCAGGCAAGGCCAGGCGGGCGACTCGGTCGGCGTCAGCCGCCAGCAATTGGGGCAACCAAGCAACATCTCCAGCTATCGCGACCTGATCATCGAACCCAATATCTGGTCCGGCTTCAACCTGCTACGCGGGGGTCAGGCAAACGGGATTGTCGGCAGCTATCAACAGGTCGCTGAACGCCTGGACCAACTCGTCCAGCTGGGTGCCGACGCATTTATCCTGGCCAGTACCCCGCACCTGGAAGAAGCCTACCGCGTCGGTGAGGAAGTGCTGCCGCTGGTCAGGGGCCACCATTGACGGCCTTTGATCCGGCAAGCTGGTGAAAGGATACCACTCGTTTTATGAAAATCCTGTGTGACGCTTGGGTCACACAGGCAGTCCTCAACGGCAAAAACAGTCGACGGTCAGGCCACACTGCTCAGCAGTTTCTGACCCTGAGCCCAAAGCCCGGTCATTTTCCATTGCTGCTCCAGCACCCCAGGCCCGAACTCTTTGGAGCCACCGAGAGATTCGGCCAGGCCCTGGAAGTAGGCGCCCTCCTCGATCAGCAGGATCAGTTTGGCAACCTGAATGATCCCCACACCCCAGAACGTCGAACCGCCATTGGCTTCGAGAATGGCCGGGGTATGCGGATTTTCCTCGATCTTTTCAACGATAAAGTCCGCTTCCTCCTGACGGCGGTCGATGTAGATCGGTAATTCCCGGGCCAGTGTCACGCGCTGCGAAGCCGCGTAGCGCAGAGGCAGGGTCCGGTGAGCGCTGGCCCAGCCGCCCAGGTAGGGCGAATGGACGTGCGTGACAACGTTCACTTCCGCGCGTTTGGCGAACACCGCCGCGTAGCGCTTGCCGTTACCGCCCGCCTTGCTGCCGCTAAGCAGGCCGGAACCTTCGAGGCTTTCATCCAGGTACAGGTGGCCCGAATAGTCAGCGACTATCGCGCGAATTTCTTCGTCATCCGCCCAAGGGCTGGGCGCGTGCAAGGCCACCACCAAATCGCTGTCCGGAACCCGCAGGTAGGACTGGTACGTATTGGTGGCGGTCAGTGTGCGACTGTCCTTGAGTACCCGGTAAGCTTTGGCGAAATCACGCTTGGCCTGTTCGACATAGGCAGACTGTTGAGGATTGAGTTGCTGGGTCATGGGAAGAGTCTCTGTAGATGGAGGATTAAACACGACGCACCTCGCCTCACCCGTAACGGAAGATTGGCCGAGGAAACTGCTAACTACTCAGCAGTTCCTGTGCCAGTCACTTAAAATAATCTCAACCTATTGTTTTTGCTCATTTATTTTTTAACATTGCGGTTATTTTCAACGCATGAACCGCGTTCCCGCCACCACCTTGCTGAACGACCAGCAGCCCTGCTGATCAACTGCTGCAAGATCAGCAGTCAACTCCCCCATGCCCACCCCCTTCTCACTCCGGCTCAGCAAAACCGGGCACTGCAGAGCAGTCAACGGCTTGGCACACGCGTTGCACCTGTCTTTTGTTGTACCGATTTTCTTTTTTTTCGACCTTGGGAGTGACTCATGAGTACCGAATTCTTCTGGCGCTTGCCGCTTGGCAGTGACGGCCCGCAACTGGCCTCCGACAAGAACAACCGTGGCAGCGCCCAATACCGCCCCGGCAATATCGCCCCTGGCCGTTTGCCCAATGGCGAACCTGACGGTTTCACCTATATCGACTATATCGCCCAGGTGGCCAAGGCGGCGGAAATTGCCGGTTTCGAAGGCGCCCTGTTGCCCACTGGACCCGAGCCGTGGATCGCCGCCGCAGCGCTGGCTCGCGAGACGCGACGGATCAAGTTTCTGGTCGCTTTCCAGGCCACTTGGACCCTGCCCGCCTACGTTGCCCAACAGGCAGCGATCCTGCAAAACCTCAGCCGTGGTCGTCTGGACTGGAATATCATCACCGGCGGCAACCCCGCTGCCCAGCGCGCCAACGGCGACTTCCTTGAACATGACCTGCGCTACAAGCGCACGGGAGAATTCCTCGACATCATCAAGGGGCTCTGGGAAAACGAAACTTTCTCCTACAACGGCGAAATCTACCAACTGGAAAACGGCGCGCTGCCCCGTGGCCTGACTCAGGAGCGCAAACCGAGCGTTTATTTCTCCGGTTTTTCCGATCCGGCCCTGGACGTCGCCGCACGCCATGCCGATATTTACCTGAACTGGGCCGAGCCGGTCGATAAGCTCAAGCCACACATTGAGCGGGTCCGCGAACTGGCCGATAAACAAGGCCGGGAAATACGCTTCGGCATCCGCATTGATGTGCTCGCCCGGGAAACCGAGGAAGCGGCCTGGAGCGAACTGCGTCGCAAATATGAACTGATCGATGCCAAGACCAGCGCCTTCATCAAAAACTTCGCCAGCGGTTCGGATTCCATCGGCGCGGCGCGCCAGACCGCCTACCACCAGAACTCCCAGCGCTTCGACGACCTGATCATCGGCCCAAACCTCTGGGCCGGTTTTGGCAAGGCCAAACCAGGCCCTACCATCGGTCTGGTCGGTAGCCATCAAAACGTTGCTGAGCGTCTGGCCGAATACCGCGATGCCGGCTTCTCGACATTCATCCTGGCGAGCAACCCTCATCTGGAAGAAGCCCTGCGCATCGGTCAGGAAGTACTGCCGCTGGTGCACGATCGCCCCGTTGCCAGCGCTACGCCGCACAGCGTGTTCAAAGTCGCCGGTTGAGTTTCCCGCCCGGATCCAAAGCCCCGTTCGCGGGGCTTTTCTCGGTCTGCGGACCTCTCTCGACACCCCGCCAATGAGACACCCATGATCAAGCACTACCCCTTGCTGCGCAGCCTGCTGATATACCGCGAGATGCCCTGGCGCTTTCTGCTGACCAGCCTGTTGTTTATTGCCGTGAGCATGGGGCTGGCCGCCCAACAGTGGCTGGTCGGCCATGCTCTGGACGACGTTAACAATGGCCGCGCGGTCGTGCGGCTCGGCGATGGCAGCCTGGACGCCAGCCTCGCCTGGCACTGGTTTACAGTGTTATTGGCCGTCGCGGTCGGCCGTGGGCTGTTGCAGTATGCCGCTGGTGTGCTCTCGCTGATTCTCAGCCAGGAGCTGCTGACACGCTTGCGGGCTCGCATTCTGGATCAGGTCCAGGGCTTGCAACTGAGCTATCACTGGCAGCACGGCATGGGGGAGATGATCACCCGCACCACCCGCGACGCCGACAAGCTGCGCGATGCGCTGATCAACTTCTGGCGACAACTGGTTGAAACGCCACTGATCGTACTGGCGACCGTCAGCCTGTTGGCCTGGTACAACCCTTTGCTGGGGTTGGTGCCGTTGTTGTTTACCGGCCTGGCGTTATGGATTTTCGTCACGCAGACCGAACGGCTGCTGGTTCTGGATCGCGAAGTCGGCGCGGCCTACGACCGGGTGAACCAGGACCTGAGCGAGGGTATCGGCGGCGTCCGGGTCATCAAGTCCTTTGCCCTGGAAGCCGGACGAATCGAACGCTTCCGCCAGCAGGTCGGCTTCTTTGCCGAACAGGCGCGTGTGGCACTGGCCTACGCCAGCTCGCGAATACCCTTGCCGCAGGTAGTTGTCGCCCTGAGCCATGTGTGGATTTTCCTCTACGGCGCGCTGCTGGTGCGTGACGGCAAACTGGGGCTGGGCGAGCTGGTCACTTCACTGTTGATTGCCACCACGCTGGTGTTCCGGGTCGAAGGTATTGGTCGGGTGATGCAGGTCTTCGCCGATGCGCGCTCCTCGGCCGAACGGATCTGGCAACTGCTGGACACCTCACGGGAAATCCGCGATGGCGATCAAGAGCCGCCAGCCGGGCCACTGGGTTTGCAACTGGAAGACGTAAGCGTGACCTCGCCAACAGGTGGGCGCAGCCTCTTGCAGGGCTGTTCGATGCAGATAGAACCCGGCGAAGTCGTCGCCCTGGTGGGTGCCACAGGCTCCGGCAAAAGTCTGCTGGCCAGTCTATTGCCGCGCCTGACCCAGGCACAGGTTGGCAGCGTGCGCATTGGTTCATCTGCTCGGGGTTGGCACGACCTGCGTGACCTACGTCTGGCAAGTCTGCGCAAACGTGTGCATGTGGTGCCGCAAGAAAGCTTTCTGTTCTCCGACACGCTGGCCGCCAACTTGCGCCTGGCGGCACCGGAGGCGAGCACCGCAGACCTGCTCTGGGCGTTACGCATGGCCGCCGCTGAAGACATTCTGGAGCGCTTGCCCCAAGGGCTGGACACGGCCTTGGGCGATCGCGGCGTGACGTTGTCCGGCGGCCAGCGGCAACGGATCAATCTGGCTCGGGCGCTGTTGGCGCAGCCGGATATTCTCTGTCTGGACGATGCCACCAGCGCGCTGGACTCGATCAGCGAGCGGACCCTGCTGAATAATATCCGCAGCCTGCGTCAGACCCTGAACAAGACCACCACGGTCCTGCTGATTTCCAGCCGGCTATCGACCATTGAGCTGGCTGATCGGGTGCTGCTGCTCGAAGACGGGCATATCGTCGACAGCGGCAGCCACGCAAGCCTGACCCGGCGCAACGCCCATTACCGTGATCTGTTGGGGGTCGAACATGTCTAACGTCCTGCCCGGCAAAGCGCTCAGCGATATCGAAATCGAGGAACTGCTCGCCAAAAAAGCTCTCGACCGCAGCATGTTTCGGCGCCTGCTGCCGCTACTGGGGCCGGTACGCGGACGGATCTTCGCGGTTATCGGCCTGGAATTGGTCCTGGTGGTTGCGGTGTTCCTGCGACCCTGGTTCGTACGCCAGTTACTCGACTACAGTCTGGTCCGACACAACGGCACCTGGGTGCTGGACATTACCTGGGTGGCAGTACTGGGTGGCGGGCTGGGGCTGACCTGGGTCGCGCGCTTTTTGCTCGCCGGGTTTTCCCAATATCTGGCGGGCAGCGCAGCGATCCAGGTACTCAATCAACTGCGTATTCGGGTCTTCAGCCACGTCCAGGCCCTGAGCATCGGCTACTTCGACCGGACCAAAGCCGGCCGGATCATCTCCCGGGCCGACCGTGATGTCGACAGCCTAGAACCCCTGTTGATCCAGGGCCCGCCTGAGCTGCTGGGCGCACTGCTGCGCTGCATCGTTGCCTCGATCATGCTCTGGCTGATTTCGCCGCTGCTGTTCCTCGGGCTGGCGAGCAGCGTGCCCCTGTTGTTCTTCGCCACCTGGGCCTTCAAGCGTGTTTCCCAGCGCACCTGGGCCAGGGTCGCGGAAAACCGCAGCCGTTTCACTGCGCATCTGGTCGAGACCGTGGCGGGTGCGCGAATGATTCAGCAATGCGTACAAGAAGCCCCCAACCGCTTGCGTTACCGGCGCCTGCTGGATGATTTCAATAACGCGCTGATCCAGGGCAACCTGCGCTCGGGCTGGTTTGCGCCTTTTACCGGAATCCTCACCGCCACGGGCATCGCCTTATTGCTGCTGCTCGGAGGCTATGGATTGGCCGAAGGCCGGATGAGCGTGGGCCAGGTCGCAGAAAGCTTGTTCTACGTGATGCTGTTTCTCGGCCCGTTGCAGGAGCTGTCGGAGCTGTTCGAGCGCTACGCGACCGGCTCGGCTTCGGCCCAGCGGATTTTCCTGTTGCTAGACACCCATGCGCAGATCGTCGACGACCCTTCGCCCCTGAGCCTTGAGCAGGTACGCGGCGATGTGCATTTCGACCATGTCAGCTTCTCCTACGTGCCCAAAGGCAGCCCGGTTATCGACGGCTTCGACTTGCATATCCCGGCAGGCGAAGTGTTGGCCATCGTCGGGCCCTCCGGTCACGGTAAAAGTACCCTGGTGCAATTGTTGACGCGGTTCTACGAAGTCGACAGCGGTGCGATACGGCTCGACGGCATTGACATCAGGCAACTGACCCAACAGCAATTGCGCCGTAATGTCGGGGTGGTCCTTCAAGAAAACGTGTTGTTCAGCGGCACTATTCTCGACAACCTGCGTCTGGCGGCCCCCCAGGCCAGCGACGAGCAATTGATCGCCGCAGCCCGAGAGCTGGGCGCCGACGAGGTACTGGAACGTCTGCCCCATGCCTACCAGACTGAAGTCGGCGCGCTGGGCGCCCACCTCAGTCATGGCCAGCGACAACTGGTCTGCCTGGTCCGGGCCTACCTGGCTGATCCGGCGGTACTGGTGCTGGACGAAGCCACCTCGGCGGTCGATGTGCATACCGAACGACGTATCCAGCGCGCGCTCCGACGGCTCTGCGAAGGCCGGACGGCGATCATCATCGCGCACCGTCTGGCGACCATCCGTGATGCTGACCGGATTGCCGTGGTCCGCAATGGTCGGCTGCTTGAGCTGGGCGATCATACCGACCTGATCCGCTTGCAAGGCGTCTACGCTGGGCTGTATCGCGCTCATGAACAGACCACAGCGCCTGTCGCCCCTAACGACAAAGTGATTGCGTGACGCAGTGCCAACCCCAACGGCACTGCTGCTGATCACCCACCCTGGCTGCTGATCGATTGCTGCTGGAGCAGCAGTCGGCATCTGCAAGGTTTTCGGGCTAAGCCCCGGAACGCAGTGCAGCCGGGCCTTCAGGGGATTTAAAAGCAGCATGGCATGGGCGTTGCAATTACCCGTACTTGGACCACAACCACCGCTTCACCCTTCACTCATCCGGAGAACATTCATGAGTCAACCCCTCGATACCCTCTGGTATACCCGCTGTCCGGTTCCGACCGGCCTTGGTATTGCCGTGCAAAAAGGCTGGCTGGAAGAGACCTTGAGCGGTCAGGGCACGCGCATCGAATCACTGCGCGAATCCAGCGAGCAGGCCGTGCGTGAATCGCATTTCGACCACACCTTGAAAAACTCCGTGCGCCACGGCGGCAATATCCCGGCCATCTGGGCCCGCGCCAGCGGTCGGGCAACCCGGGTCATCGGTTTGTCCTGGGCCGACGAAGTGCAACTGATCCTGACCACCCCCGACACTGGCATCAAGAGCGCCAAAGACCTCAAAGGCCGCCGCTTCGGCTTGCCGCATTGGGCCAGCGCGCAGATCGACTTCACCCGCGCCCAAGCCCTGCGTAGCCTGGAAAATGCCTTGAAGCTCGATGGCCTGGAGGTCAAGGACGTCGAACTCGTTGACTTCATCCATGGTGGTACGTTCAGCGACGAGGCGCCGGAGGTGATCAATGGGGTGAGCAACTTCAGCGGCTCACGGCGGCGTGGCCAGAATGCCGAACTGGTCGGACTGTTGCGCGGCGAGGTCGATGCGATCTTCCTCAAGGGCGCCCACGCGGTGCAACTGGCTTATCAATTCGGTTTGCAGACGGTGATCGACACCGGCTCGCACCCCGAACCCCTGATCCGCTCGAACAACGGTACCCCGCGCACCCTCAGCGTTGACCAGAACCTGCTCGATGAGCACTTCGATGTCGCGCTGAATATCCTCACCTCGGTGGTACGTGCCGAAGAATGGGCATGGGCACACCCCGAGGATACCCGACGCTTTCTGGCCCGCGAAACCAACAGCAGCGAGTTCTGGGTCACCGCCGCTTATGGCACGGACGCGCACCAGCGCCTTCGGACCAATCTCGACGAACGCTCTGTGGTTGCGGTGCAAGATTTCACTGACTTCCTCGCTCGCTGGAACTTTATCCCGCAGAGCTTTTCGGTACGTGACTGGATTGACCCGCGCCCACTTGAAGCGCTGCGCAGTTCCGTAGCTACCCTGGCCGGATAACCTGCTTACCGCCGGGCGGTAGCGCTGCTGCCCGGTTATTGGCCCCTAAAGCTTGAATGAATGTTTGGATCGTGAACGAATGAGTAACCCTCTCGATACGCTTTGGTATACCCATAGCCCAGTCCCCACAGGTCTGGGCATCGCCGTTGAGTCTGGACGACTGGCCGAAGCCTTTCGCCCTTACGGCACCAATATCCAGGGGCTGCGAGAGTCTTCGGATCGCGAAGTTCGCGAAGCCCACTTCGACCATCACCTGCATAACTCGGTACGTCACGGCGGCAATATCCCGTCCATCTGGGCCCGCGCCAGCGGCAAGGCCACCCGAGTGCTGGGCTTGTCCTGGAGCGATGAGGTGCAACTGATCGTGACCACCCCGGAAAGCGGGGTGAAAACCGTACGGGATTTGCGTGACCGGCGTTTCGGCGTGCCCAAGTGGGCCAATGTGCAGATTGATTTCGGTCGTGCCCAGGCGTTGCGTAGCCTGGAAAATGCATTGAGCCTGGAAGGCCTGCAAGTCAGCGATGTTGAGTTGGTCGATTACCCCTATGGCGGCACTCATAGCGACGAGCCTTTGCGGCACATCTTCGGCGCGCAGGTAGCCCTCAATCGCAGCAGCCAGCGACGACGCAATAACGAACTGATCGGCCTGCTCAGGGGCGATATCGACGCTATTTTCGTCAAAGGTGCATACGCGGTGCAGATGGCTGACGAATTCGGCCTGCACGTCGTGATTGATACCGGCTCGCACCCCGATCCGATTATCCGCAGCAACATCGGTACACCCCGGACCCTGACCGTCGACCAGCACCTGCTCGACGAACATTTCGATGCGGCAGTACTGATTGTCGAGACGGTACTGCGTGCCGAGCAATGGGCATGGACCCATCCCGACGAAACCCGGCGCTTTCTCGCCAGGGAATTGAACACCAGCGAGTATTGGGTGGCGGCGGCCTATGGCGAAGATGCCCATCAGCGTCTGGTTACCCGACTGGAAGAACGATCACTCGATGCGCTGCAGAACCTCACTGACTTTCTGCAACGGCACCGTTTCATCGAACACAGTTTCAATGTGCGCGATTGGGTGGATGATCGCCCGCTCGAAGCGGTCCTCGGCAAACATAAGCTGGCGATCTAGCCCATTAAAGGACCGCTCATGTCACATGCACGCACCTTGCTCAACCTGAACCGGCTTAGTTGGCTTATCTCGCCCCTGCTGGTGTTGCTCGCCTGGATCTGGGTGGCCCGTTCCGGTGCCTATTCGGCGCAACTGCTGATACCGCCCGGCGATGTGCTGACCAGCCTGAGCGACCTCTGGGACAGCGGCGAATTGCAGATAAACCTGGGTTTCAGTCTGAGCCGTCTGGGCATCGGTTTCGCCTTCGGGGCCAGCGCCGGACTGCTGTTCGGTGTCGTCCTGGCGCTGTCGAAAACCGTCGAGGCCTATTGCTCGCCACTGTTTCATACCCTGCGTCAGATCCCTTCGATTGCGTTGATTCCGATGTTTATCCTGGTGTTCGGTGTCGAAGAAACATTCAAGATTCTGATCGTCTGCAAAGCGGTGTTCTTTCCCGTGGCGCTGGCCACCAGCGAAGGCATCAAGGCCATCCCGCGCAGTTACTTCGAGGTCGCCAGTGTCTACCGACTGCCGTTGCCCTCGTTGATCATGGATGTTGCTTTCCCGGCCGCCGCACCGACCATCCTGACCGGCTTGCGCGTTGCGTTGAGTCGGGCCTGGATGGTGCTGGTGGCCGCCGAACTGCTGGCGGCCGACAGTGGCCTGGGGCAGATGATCGAGATGAGTCGGCAGATGATGCGCATCGACATCGTGATGGTCGGCGTGGTGGTCATCGGTCTGGTCGGTTTCATACTCGACTACGGTCTGCGCCTGCTGGAAATCCGTTTGTTTCGCTGGAAGACCCGCTAGGAGCCCCCCATGAAAAACACTGCACAGTTACTGCGCCCCCTGCGCGGTCTTCTGCTGCCAGCCCTGCTGGTCGCACTCTGGGAGTACCTGTCACGCCAGGGCGCCTCGCAAGCCTACGCCTTTGTTCCGCTGGCAACGATCTACAGTGGGCTGTGCGAGTTGCTCGCCAACGGTGACTTGCAGGTCAGCGTCCTTGCCAGTCTGCAACGCACTTGTACCGGGCTGGCCATTGGCGCCAGCCTCGGCGTGGTGGTCGGCGCGCTGACGGCCTTGTCGCGGGTGGCCGACAGGTTGCTGGGGCCGCTGTTCCATATCATGCGTCAAGTGCCGATTCTGGGCCTAATTCCGTTGATTGCACTGTGGTTCGGCAGTGGCGAATTCGCCAAGGTCTTGATCGTCAGCCTCGCCGCCTTCTACCCCATGACCCTTAATACCCATGAAGGCTTCAGCCATGTCGAAAAGCGCTACAGGGAAGTCGGGTGGGTTTTCGAGTTCGGTCGCATCCAGCAGTTCACCCAAGTCCTGTTGCCCAGCGCCCTGCCCAGCATCGCCACCGGGCTGCTGCACGCACTCGCATTCGCGTGGGTCAGCTCGATAGGCAGCGAACTGTTTCTTTCCACTGGAACCGGGTTGGGCAACCTGATGATGAACGCCGAAGCCGGTTCGCGCATGGAGGTGGTATTGATCGGCGTGCTGTGCATCGGCCTGTTGGGCTATGCGATGAATCAGTTGTTCACCCGCCTGAGCCGGCATCTGCTGCGCTGGCGGGATCTTCGTTAAGGGTTGGATAGATCATGAATGCATCACTCAAGCAAAACCTGCTAGGCACCGCGCTTGACGTGCCGGGCGCCCTGGAAATTCGCGGGCTGGGCAAACAGTATCTGATCGATGGCGAACCCTTGACGGTATTGCAGGACATCAACCTGCAAGTCCACCCAGGCGAGTTTGTCAGCATTGTCGGGGCCAGTGGCTGCGGCAAGTCCTCCCTGCTACGCCTGATCGTCGGCCTGGAGGCGCAGTACAGCGGCGACATTCTGCTCGATGGCAAGCGGATCGAATCCACCAGCCTGGAACGCGGCATTGTCTTTCAGGATCACCGCTTGTTCCCGTGGAAAACCGTCGAACAGAACATCGCCATGGCGCTGAAAAACCACAAGCTGTCGAAGGCCGAGAAAGACCGGCTGGTGGCGGAACACATCGAACTGGTTAACCTCGAGGGCTTTGAAAACGCCTATCCACACCAACTGTCCGGTGGCATGGCGCAACGCGCCGCGATTGCCAGGGCACTGATCAATAAACCGAAAATCCTGTTGCTCGATGAGCCCTTCGGCGCCCTCGATGCGCTGACCCGCATCCATCTACAGCACGAACTGCAACGCATCTGGGTCCAGCAACGCAGCACCATGATCATGGTGACCCACGACGTCGAGGAGGCGCTCTATCTGGGTGACCGGGTAATCGTCATGGAGGCCAGGCCAGGCCGCATAAAACATGAAGTGAAAGTCGATATACCCCATCCACGGGAAAGAAACTCGCCACTGCTGCAACAACTCAAGAACCAATTACTTGAAGAACTGGTGGGCGACAACTAGCGCAACACCCGCAAGCGCGAAACAACCTCTTTGCACAGGCTTGCCCGACCATTTTCAGGCCCTTGGTTATGGGCCTTCCGGTGCTTCTCAAGAAGCAGAGAGGGCGCTTGGCGGGCACGCTTTTATATTCGATAAAAGAATATATGCATAATAATTAAGAATTTTTTTATCTATGCGATTTTAGTGCATCATTCTCCAGCGCACTCTGCTTCAGGAATGTCTCATGCCACTGATTACCCATCCACATGCTCGTGAACTGACCAAGTCGGTGCGAGCTACCGTGCTGATTTTCAAGGACCCTCGCTCGCAGGAACTGCTCAATCGTATCGAGCGTCTGGCGCCCAGCGAAGCCAATGCTCTGATCATGGGTGAAACCGGCACAGGCAAGGAATTGGTCGCGCGGCATATCCACAATCTAAGCCGCCGCAGCAAGGAGCCCTTCGTCGCGGTCAATTGCGGCTCATTCCCCGAATCGCTGGTGGAAAGCGAATTGTTCGGCCACGAAAAAGGGGCGTTCACCGGAGCCACCAGCACCAAGGCCGGCTGGTTCGAAGCGGCACGCGGCGGCACCCTGTTCCTGGATGAAATAGGCGACCTGCCGCTGAACATGCAAGTCAAACTGCTCAGGGTTCTACAGGAGCGCGAAGTGGTTCGGCTTGGCTCACGCACGCCCATCCCGATCAACGTGCGTCTGGTGGCGGCCACCAACGTCAACCTGGCTGACGCAGTGGTCGCCGGTAACTTTCGTGAAGATCTGTTCTACCGCCTGCATGTCGCGACCATCCGCCTGCCGCCGTTGCGCGAGCGCCCCGGCGATACCCTTCCGCTGGCCGAGTTCTTCCTTGAGGAACATAGCCAACGGCTTGGCTACAACCGCGCCACCCTGAGCCCGGCGGCTGAGAGCAAACTGCTGGCGCACGGTTGGCCGGGCAATATACGCGAACTGGAAAACGCCATTCATCACGCGCTGCTGGTCTGCCGCAATCAACTGGTACAACCCGAAGACCTGCACCTGGTCGACATGCGTTGCACCACAGGACGCCAACAGCACAACGCGATAGCAGTAGCAGACCCGAACCCGCAGCAGCCGGATCTGGAAAGTGTATTGACCACACTGTTCGAACAGAACATTCCCGATCTGTACGAACACATAGAGGAAACCATCTTCCGCACCGCCTACCGTTTCTGCCATGGCAACCAGTTGCAAACCGGGCGAATACTGGGGATAAGCAGAAACATCGTGCGGGCGCGGCTCGAGAAGATGGGTGAGCTGTCACCGGCGCCTTCAAGAATGCTGATTCAAAATCCCCCTCTCAAATAAGAGACCTACAGAACGTCTGACAGCGCTGGAAAACTCGTATGCAGCCCTAGGCACTCCAGCTCCCACTCCTCCGCAATTGTGACGCGTCGGGGCTCGACGCCTTGATGTGGTGACGATCAAGATAGAAACATTCGCTCTAATCCGTTGCCTTGATCATGTACTCAATCACTTTCTTAGCATCGCCGAGCACCATCATGGTTTTGTCCAGCTAGAACAGTGGTCTTGCCCCTGAGATACGTCCCTCATAACCAGCGTCATGGGTTGCTTTGCTGAAGCTGCATAACCTGCCATATTTTTCCAACAGTCGACGGAAGTTGAGGATCGCGGTTTCATCCGGAATCCGATACAAATGCATCCCGACAAACTGGCGCAGAATCGTGGTTTCGTAGAGGGACTCTTCCATCGCCGGGTCGCTGTAGCCGAACCAGTTTTGCATCAGATGAACCCGCGGCATGGCCATCAACGGATACGCCGGATGACCGCCTTAACCCTTAGGGTAATGCGGTTCGATCAACGCAATCAGACCTTTCCAGAGCACGACCTGATCCATCTCAATCAGAAAACGCTCGCGACGGAGCTGCTTGCGTTTACCAGCGTATTCGGGATTAGCGAATGGGTATTTGCTTCCCGGCCCTACGTCCCTCCAAAACTGACTGGCGGCCTCTCGGACATTGAAATTCTGTAGAACTCTCGACCATCGAAAGAAAGGAATTCATTGATCGCAATTCGGTATGAATTTTTGGCTGTGGCCTGAGATTTGGTCGTAGATTTTTGCACGAAAATCCGTCGGACTGGCATAGGGTTGATGATTGCCTGATGCTCAGATACGAACCCCAAACTATATTTTCGCAGGTGAAATGGCATAATATGCCGGCAGTCGAAAATACATGTTTGCCCTGAACTGGAGCCCACTCATGGCGACTTGAAACATTGTGCTCACCCCTCACCAGGAACAGGTCATCCATGACCTGGTTCAGTCCGGTCGTTATCAGAATGCCAGCGAAGTGATGCAAGCAGGCTTGCGGCTATTGGAGCAGTGCGTTGCCGAAGACGCCGCCAAGATTGAGGCGCTGCGTCAGACGACCTCGATTGGCCTCATGGATCTTGAGCTCGGGCGCGTCGCTCAACTGAACGAAGGTGATCTGGAGCACTCCCTCGAGGGGTTGAGCCTGGAAGCCCACCCTCCCCGCGAGGGAGAAACACTGAGCATGCCGCAGTATTGGATCCAACGCGGCGCGCGCCGACATTGTCAGGCTCTCCCAGACGTAGTTCGGCGATCAAGCACGACAGCGCTACCAGACGCTGATCCTCACCGCGCTGCAAGCTATCGCCGGCATGCCCTATCGCATTGGCAGCCACGACCGCGATGAGCTTGCGCTGGGCCTTCGCAGCTATCACCTCTGTTGGCGCTGATTGAAAACTGACCCACCCTGCCGATTGAAAATTGACCCAGGACGGATTGCTGATTTCTGTCCCAGCAATTGTGGATAAGCTTAGCAG
>LNAP01002518.1_pt1 | contig 29551 bp, 25 predicted proteins | sample 602601 | NCBI WGS metagenome assembly LNAP01 (sample SAMN02440304, study PRJNA202911) | soil metagenome | biome: Subtropical and temperate rainforests or woodlands; isolation source: soil samples (1 kg each in a 20% v/v slurry with milli Q water) were... ... | reverse complement strand
CTGCACTTGATCGTCGAACGCATGGCGCACTATCGGTTCCTGTTCCAGGACCTGTCGAACCTGGCCGGGCGCTTGCCGAAGCTGGCCAAGGGCATTCGCAACCTGCTGACCGCACTCAAGCGCACCCTGGCTTCACTGTTGGCACGACTCAAGACCGAAGGCCAGTTGGTCAGCGAAACCCAGGCCCTGGGCCAACTGGTGGAGCAGATCACCATGACCCTGCTGTTTTCCCTGGATTACCAGCGGATTCTTGATCGCGAGGCTGAGGTGCGAGTCGTGGTCTATCAAGTGATGATGCTGGTGGCCCCGCACCTGTTGATGCCCGCACGCTTGGCGACCGAGCGTTTCGCCCTGCGTTACCTGGATGACCCGGTTTGACGGTCAAGGCCGAACCCCGCCTGTGGAAGGGGCCAGGTTCAGCCTCCCGTCAGGTTATCCCGACTTCCTGAACTGGTGCGTGAACTTGAACAGTTCACTGTCGCTGCTGATTCCCAACTTTCGATAAGCCGATTGTTTTTGTGTACTGATCGTACTTGCACTGCGCGAGAACCGTGCGGCAATCGAATGGACTGACCGATCATAAAAACGCCCGACCTTCACAGGCCGGGCGCTTTTTCAGGTGCCCCGAAAAGATCAGGACTGACTGGATGGCGTCGGGGTTACCGATGCGGCAGTCGGTGCAGGCGCAGCGGTCGGCGCGGCTGCCGAGTTGGCGCTGGAAGCGGCGAGTGCCGCAGGCGCAGGCTTGGCGGCCACGGCCGGCTTCGCTGCTGCGGGCTTTTTCGCGGCGACCGGCTTCTTCGCGGCGGCAGGTTTGGCCGCTGCAGGTTTGGCGGCGACCGCTTTAGCGGCGGGTTTGGCAGCAGGCTTGGCAGCGGCTTTAGCGGCCACTGGTTTAGCGGCTGGCTTGGCCGCAGGTTTGGCCGCTGCAACTTTCGCCGCTGGCTTGGCCGCAGGTTTAGCCACGGCTTTGGCTGGCGCTTTGGCCGCAGGTTTGGCAGCCGGCTTGGCGGCGGCTTTGACCAGTGGCTTGGCGGCCGTTTTCGCAGCCGGTTTGGCGGCAGCGGTTTTAGCGGCAGGCTTGGACGCAGCAGCCTTCACCGGGGCGACTTTGGCACCGGTGAGTTTTTCGATTTGTTTGGTCAGGGTCTCGACCTTGCTGTGCAGTGCTTTCACTTCAGCACGGCTGGGTACGCCCAGTCGCGAAATCGCACTGTTAAGGCGCTTGTCGAAAGTTTCTTCCAACTTGTTCCAAGTCTCGGAAATGCTCGACTTGGCGGAACCGGCGCTGGCCTTGGCCGCATCGACTTTTTTACCCACGGTGCTTTTGGTCAACTTCTCGGCCTTCTCGCCGTCTTTAACCAACGTCTCGAAGAGTTTGCTGCCGTCACTGTCGATCTTCGAGTAAACGCCTAAACCAGCCAGCCAGATCTTGCGGGAATATTCTTCAACTTTCCCGACCCACGAGCTGCCTTCTTTCTGAGTAGTCTTTTTAACAGCCATCCCGATGTCTCCTTAGTGTTTACGCGCGACACGTTCGAGCAATGCCGTCAGCTCTTCGAGCTTAGCAGAGAGTGTCTCCACGTCATGTTTAGACGCAATGCCGATTCGATTCAAGGCACTTGCAACACGAGTGTCAAAAGCTTTTTCAACTTTATCCAGTTGAACTTCAACCCGGCCTTTGACGCTGGAGAGATTACTCTTTACTTGGTCAATCTGACTGTTGGCAGCATCAAGTTGTTCAACCGCAACTTTTTTACCTTTACTTTCAACATGTTGCCCAGTCTTTACCAGCTCTTTGAAGTACGCGCCACCCTCGTTTCCGACCCTGGCATAGGCGCCCAGGCCTGCCAGCCAGATCTTGCGGGCATAGGTTTTAACCTCGTCCAGGGCGTGGCTCGGGGCGTCGATTTTTTTCTTCAGGGTAACTTTGGCCATGGAACACCTCACGCAAAAAGGGTGGAGGAACGGCCCGCAGAAGTTGAGGGCTTGGGCACAAAGTAGGCAGAAAAATTAGAATCGGCACCCTAACAACAGTCGGATCAGGCCAAGGCTTTATCCAGGGCTTTCTCGATTTCAGTCTTGATGGTGCCACTCATGGCCGACATCAGCAGGCCCAGTTCCACATCGATACGCAACAGATCAGCGGCAACCTGCACCGTGCCTTTAACCCCCGAACGCTTGAGGTTCAACGTATCGCCAGACCACGAAGGCTCCAGGCCATATTGATCCTGGAGTTTCTGTGCCAGCTTCTCGGCCTTCGCCCGTGCGCCTTCTTTACCCAGGGTGTGTGCACGTTCAACAGTGATACGGGCCATTGCAACGACTCCTCTTTATAACGACTTGAACACCTGCCATGCGGCAAAAGGTCTCGGTGAGCACCTATCTTACCTTCAGCCTTGCCAAGACAAAGCAGGCCTTGGGGATTATCATCTTTTGGTGACAGCGATATGACTGATCAGCGCAAAGGCAGCGATGCCGAACCCACCACTCACTTCGGCTTCAAGAACGTCCCGGAAAGCCAGAAAGCGCAGAAAGTCGCTGAAGTGTTCCACTCCGTTGCGGCCAAGTACGACCTGATGAACGACGTGCTGTCCGGCGGCATGCACCGCCTGTGGAAGCGCTTCACCATCGAACTGTCGGGCGTGCGTACCGGCAACCGCGTGCTGGACATCGCCGGCGGCACGGGCGACCTGGCGGCCAAGTTCTCCAAGCTGGTCGGCCCGACCGGCCAGGTGGTGCTGGCGGATATCAACGGCTCGATGCTCAAGGTCGGCCGCGATCGCCTGCTCGACAAAGGCGTGGCCGGCAATATCGAATTCGTCCAGGCCGATGCGGAAAAGCTGCCGTTCCCCGACAACCATTTCGACTGCGTGACCATCGCCTTCGGCCTGCGCAACGTGACCCACAAGGAAGACGCGATCCGCTCGATGCTGCGCGTGCTCAAGCCCGGTGGCCGGCTGTTGGTGCTGGAGTTCTCCAAGCCGACCAACGCGCTGATGTCCAAGGTCTACGACACCTACTCGTTCGCCTTCATGCCGTTGATGGGCAAGCTGATCACCAACGACGCCGAGAGCTATCGCTACCTGGCCGAATCGATCCGCATGCACCCCGACCAGGAAACCCTGAAGTCGATGATGGTGGACGCCGGTTTCGACCGCGTGACCTACCACAACATGACCTCGGGCATCGTCGCCCTGCACCGCGGCATCAAGCCCTGATGCTGTTCCAAGGCCTGCTCGCCAGCGTCGAACACGGCGTCAACCGCGTGCTGCGCCTGGACAGCACCGCCCTGGCGCGGCTGGCGCACTTGAACGGCAAGATCATCGCCGTCGACTGCACGAGCCCCGCCTTGCAGCTGTTTATCCTGCCCAGCGACGAAGGCCTGTTGCTCGCGACCCATTGGGCCGCCGAGGCCGACTGCACCCTGCGTGCGCCGGCCTCGAGCCTGTTGCACCTGGCGCTGAGCCGCAACAAGACCGCCATCCTCCACGGCCCCGAAGTGGCGCTGGAAGGCGACAGCGCGGTGCTGATGGACCTGGCCGCCGTGCTGCAGGACCTGGAACTGGACTGGGAATACGAACTGTCGCGCTGGATCGGCCCCGTGCCCACCCAGTTGATCAGCGGCCACCTGCGCAGTCGCACGCGCTGGTACCAGCAGGGGTTCGCCAGCCTCAACCAGAACCTCGCCGAATACCTGAGCGAAGAATCGCGCACCCTGGTCGGACAACGGGAAGCGCAAGCGCGCTTTCGTGAACTCGACAAGGCCAAAATCGACCTGGAACGCCTTGAGGCCCGCTTCGAGCGCCTGAGCCGTTCCCTTGATCCAAGCGATAACGCATGAAGCTGCTCGCCGTCCGCCGTTTGTTCCGTATCCAGCGCGTCGTAATCCGCTACCGCCTCGATGACCTGCTGTTCGCCCTGCCGTTGCCGTGGTTCCTGCTTGCCGTGCGCTATGTGCTGCCGTGGCGCTGGTTCCCGCGCAAGCCGCTGGACCTGAGCCGTGGCGCGCGCCTGCGCCTGGCCTTGCAGGATCTGGGGCCGATCTTTATCAAGTTCGGGCAGATCCTCTCGACCCGTCGCGACCTGCTGCCCGAAGACATCGCCGACGAACTGATGCTGCTGCAGGACCGCGTGCCGCCGTTCGATTCGCAGCAGTCGATGAAGCTGATCGAAGAGCAGTTGGGCCGGAAGATCAGCGACGTGTTCAGCCGTTTCGACGTCGAGCCCCTGGCCTCGGCCTCGGTGGCGCAAGTGCATGCGGCGCAGCTCAAGACCGGCGAAGAAGTGGTGGTGAAGGTGATTCGCCCGGGCCTCAAGCCGATCATCGGCCAAGACCTGGCGTGGCTGTTCATTCTCGCCCGCGCCGCCGAACGCTTCTCCGCCGACGCGCGCCTGTTGCACCCGGTGGACGTGGTCGCCGACTACGAAAAAACCATTTACGACGAACTCGACCTGCTGCGCGAAGCGGCCAACGCCAGCCAGCTCAAGCGCAACTTTGAAGGCTCACCGCTGCTGTATGTGCCGCAAGTGTATTGGGACTGGTGCCGCCCGAAAGTGTTGGTGATGGAGCGCATCTACGGCGTGCAGGTCACCGACCTCGCGACCCTGGCCGACCAGCGCACCAACATGAAGATGCTCGCCGAGCGCGGCGTGGAGATCTTCTTCACCCAGGTGTTCCGCGACAGTTTCTTCCATGCCGACATGCACCCCGGCAATATCTTCGTCAGCACCCTCAACCCGTGGAGCCCGCAGTACATTGCGATCGACTGCGGCATCGTCGGCAGCCTGACCCCGGAAGACCAGGACTACCTGGCGCGCAACCTGTTCGCCTTCTTCAAGCGCGATTACCGCCGCGTGGCGCAGTTGCACATCGACTCGGGTTGGGTGCCGGCGGAAACCAAGCTCAACGAATTCGAAGCGGCGATCCGCACCGTGTGCGAGCCGATCTTCGAAAAGCCGCTGAAAGACATTTCCTTCGGCCAGGTGCTGATGCGCCTGTTCCAGACCGCGCGGCGCTTCAATATGGAAGTGCAGCCGCAGTTGGTGCTGCTGCAGAAAACCCTGCTGAACATTGAAGGCCTGGGCCGCCAGCTGTACCCCGACCTCGACCTGTGGAACACCGCCCAGCCGTTCCTCGAACGCTGGATGCGCGAGCGGGTCAGCCCGAAAACCCTGCTGGGCAACCTGCAGAGCCAGGTGGAGCAACTGCCGCACCTGGCCAACATGACCCGCGACCTGCTGGAACGCATGTCCCAGCCCCACGCCAAAGACCCGACGCCGCCGTGGCACACGCGCAAGGACGACTGGTTCCTGCGCCTGCTGGGCGCCGCGCATCTGGTCGGCGGGGTGATGCTGGCCATCGGCGGGCCGCTGAATCAACTGGGCCACTGGCCGGCCGGCATCATGGTCGCCGTGGGTGTTTATCTGATCGTGCGTCGGTAGCCAATCCGGTTATACACTGTCGCAAATTGCCGGAGCCGAAGATGAAAGACTGGCTGGATGAGATCAAGTGGGACAGTGACGGCCTGGTGCCGGCCATTGCCCAGGACTACAAGACCGGGCGCGTGCTGATGATGGCCTGGATGAACCGCGAGGCCCTGAGCCTCACCGCCGCTGAGCAGCGCGCCATTTACTGGTCACGTTCGCGTGGCAAACTGTGGCGCAAGGGCGAAGAGTCCGGGCACGTGCAAACCCTGCACGAGATACGCCTGGACTGCGACGCCGACGTGGTGATCCTCAAGGTCGAGCAGATCGGCGGCATCGCCTGCCACACCGGCCGCCACAGTTGCTTCTATCGCGTGTTCGAGAACGGCGAGTGGAAGGTTGTGGAGCCGGTACTCAAAGACCCGCACGCCATTTATTCGGCAGGACACTGAACATGAGCGATACCCTGAACCGTGTGGCCCAGGTGCTGGAAGAGCGCAAAGGCGCGGATGCCGAAAGCTCCTACGTCGCCAGCCTGTACCACAAGGGCCTGAACAAGATCCTGGAAAAACTCGGCGAAGAATCCGTCGAGACCATCATCGCCGCCAAGGATGCCGAGATCAGCGGCGACTGCAGCGATGTGATCTACGAAACCGCCGACCTATGGTTCCACAGCCTGGTCATGCTCGCCCAACTGGGGCAGCATCCGCAGGCCGTGCTGGATGAACTGGACCGTCGCTTCGGCTTGTCCGGGCATGCCGAAAAGGCCTCGCGCCCGTCCGCCTGAATAACTTTTACAGAGGAATTGCAGCATGGGCATTTTTGACTGGAAACATTGGATCGTCATCTTGGTGGTGGTCGTTCTGGTATTTGGCACCAAGAAACTGAAAAACCTCGGCACCGACGTGGGCGAGTCGATCAAGGGCTTTCGCAAGGCCATGAACGACGACGAAAAACCCGCCGAACCCGCCGCCAACCCGGTGCCGCCGGCCCAACCGGTCCACCCGCAGGCGACCCAGCCGATCACCGAGCGTCGCACCTTCGACGTGCAGGCTGAAAAAGTCGAAGAGCCGATCCGCAAAGACTCGTGAGCACTGACTAATGTTTGGTATCAGCTTCTCTGAACTGCTGCTCGTCGGCCTCGTGGCCTTGCTGGTACTCGGGCCGGAACGCCTGCCCGGCGCCGCGCGCACGGCCGGTTTGTGGATCGGGCGTCTGAAACGCAGTTTCAACGCCATCAAACAGGAAGTTGAACGGGAAATCGGCGCCGACGAAATCCGCCGCCAACTGCACAACGAACACATCCTGTCGTTGGAGCAGGAGGCGCGCAATATTCTGACGCCGGTGCAGGAGCAGGCAAAGCCAGTGACACCGGTGGCCGAACACAGCATTGCGCCCACGCCCGTTGTTGAAGCAGCGCCCGCTACCCCGACCGCTCCAACCGAGCCAGCGCCGACGCCAACCGCGCCGCCCGCTCCCCATGACCCTACATTGCCGCCGCGAGCCCCATGAGCGCTGATAAACCGGAAAACGACCAGCACATGCCACTGGTCTCGCACCTCACCGAGCTGCGTACCCGCCTGCTGCGTTGCGTGGCGGCGATCTTCGTGATCTTTGCCGGGCTGTTCGCCTTTACCCAGCAGATCTACACCTTCGTCTCCACGCCACTGCGCCATTACCTGCCGGCCGGCGCAACGATGATCGCCACCGACGTGTCGTCGCCGTTCCTGACGCCGTTGAAGCTGACGATGATGGTCTCGCTGTTCCTGGCGATCCCGGTGATCCTGCACCAGATCTGGGGCTTCATCGCCCCCGGCCTGTACAAGCATGAGAAGCGCATCGCGGTGCCGTTGCTGGTGTCGAGCATCCTGCTGTTCTACACCGGCATGGCGTTCGCTTACTTCCTGGTGTTCCCGCTGATCTTCAAGTTCTTCGCCGCCGCCACCCCGGCCGGCGTGGAGATGATGACCGACATCACCAGCTACCTCGACTTCGTGATGACGCTGTTCTTCGCCTTCGGCGTGGCCTTCGAAATTCCGGTGGCCGTGGTGTTGCTGGTGTGGATCGGCGTGGTCAACGTGCAGTACCTGAAGAAGATCCGTCCCTACGTGGTCATCGGCTGCTTCGTGGTCGGCATGATCCTGACCCCGCCGGACATCTTCTCCCAGACCCTGCTGGCCGTGCCGATGTGGATGCTGTTCGAGATCGGCATCCTGTTCAGCAGCCTGATCACCAAGCGTGGCGAACACCCCGACGACCAAGCCGCCGACGACAACGACCAGCCGCCAGCGACCCAGCCGTGAACCTGTTGCTGCTTGAAGAGGCCGACTTTATCGCGGCCGACCGGGTGGTCCTGCGTGACCGGCGCCTGGTGCATATGCAGGACGTCCACCGCGCGACGGCGGGCGACAACCTGCGGGTCGGGCGTATCGGCGGGCTGATGGGCAATGCCCAAGTGCTGCGCCTGGAAGCCCACGAAGCCGAGCTGCAAGTGGCCTTCGACCTGCCGCCGCCGGCGAAACTGCCGCTGACCCTGCTGCTGGCCCTGCCACGCCCGAAAATGCTGCGCCGGGTGCTGCAGACCGTCGCCGCCATGGGCGTGCCGAAGGTGGTGCTGGTCAACAGCTACCGCGTGGAAAAGAGCTTCTGGCAAACCCCCTTCCTGGAGCCCGAGGCGATTCGCGAGCAATTGATCCTCGGCCTGGAACAGGCGCGCGACACAGTGCTACCGGAAATCGTCATCGAAAAACGCTTCAAGCCCTTCGTCGAAGACCGCCTGCCCGCCATGACCGCAGGCACCCTCGGCCTGATCGGCCATCCCGGCGATTACCCGCCGTGCCCGCGCGGTCTGGACGAGCCGGTAACCCTGGCCATCGGCCCGGAAGGCGGCTGGATACCCTACGAGGTCGACCTGCTGAGCAAGGCCGGCTTGCAACCGGTGCAACTGGGCGCGCGCATCCTGCGCGTGGAAACCGCCGTCACCGCCCTGCTCGCCCGGCTGTTCTAGCCAACCAATTCCTACAGATTCTTGCTGCGCTGCCGATAACCGTCGAATAAGTCCAAGCCTTGTTCCACGGGAGTTCGCAGCATGCATCGTTGGTTAGCCGAAAAGCTGGGGAATGTCAGCGTCAACCACAAACTGGGCGTAGGCTTTGGCCTGGTGTTGCTCCTCACCTTGTTGATCACCTTCACCGGCTGGACCGGCCTGGGCGATGTGGCCAGCCGCGGCGACAAACTGGGGTATATCTCCAGCCTCAATGTCTTGACCAAAGACCTGCGTATCGCCCGCCTGGACTATGAAATGCGCCGTGGCGAACAAGGCACGGCGGCCGTCAGCGAGCTGCTGAACCGCCTGGACAGCGGCATGAAGACCGCCCGCACGCTGATCGAACAACCTGCCGACATCGCCCTGATCGATGAGCAATTGGCCGCCGTGGAGCAATACAAGCGCGCATTCAGCGATATGGCGCAAGCCGGCGCAAGCCGCGAAGATGCGCGCAGCAAGCTGGGCAATACCGCCGACAATGCGGTGCTCAAGGTGACTGAAGTCGAGAAGTCCCTGCTGCAAAGCGACAGCGTCACCCAGTTCAATAGCGTGGTCGACCTGAGCAAGCTGATCCAGCAAGCGCGCTTCCAGGTCCGCGGTTACACCTACAGCGGCAAGGTCGAGGCTGAGCAACCCGCGCTCGACGCCATCGACAACGCGCTGAAGAAGATCACTGAACTGCAAGGCTCATTGCAGGAGCAATACCAGGCCAACCTGCAGCAGGCCAGTGTCTCGCTGCAAGCCTATCGCGCCGCCGTCAGCCAGTTCCGCGACTCCCAGGTGGCCACCGCCGTCGCACTCAAAACCATGAGCGCGCAAGGCGATGTCCTGCTGAACCGCAGCGATAAACTGACGATTTCCCAGACCGCTGTGCGCGACACCGATGCCGCCCAGGCCAAGTACCTGCTCCTGCTGGCCACCGTGCTGGCATTGATCTTTGGCCTGGTGGCCGCCTGGGCGATCACGCGTCAGATCGTCATCCCGCTGAATCAGACCCTCAAGGTGGCCGAGCGCGTTGCCTCCGGCGACCTGAGCCACGACCTGACGTCCACGCGCCAGGACGAACTGGGCCAACTGCAACGCGCCATGCAAAGCATGACCGTAGGCCTGCGCGAATTGATCGGCGGCATCAGCGACGGCGTCACCCAGATCGCCAGCGCCGCCGAGCAATTGTCGTCGGTCACCGAGCAGACCAGCGCCGGGGTCAACAATCAGAAAATCGAGACCGACCAAGTCGCCACGGCCATGAATGAAATGGCCGCGACCGTGCAGGAAGTTGCGCGCAACGCCGAGGAAGCGTCCGAAGCCGCAGTTGCAGCGGACCAGCAGGCCCGCGAAGGCGACAAGGTGGTCGGTGAAGCCATCGCCCAGATCGAACGCCTGGCCACCGAAGTCGGCAACTCCACCGAGGCCATGGGCCATCTCAAGCGCGAAAGCGACAAGATCGGCAGCGTGCTCGACGTGATCAAGTCGGTGGCCCAGCAAACCAACCTGCTGGCGCTGAACGCCGCGATTGAAGCAGCGCGTGCCGGTGAAGCCGGGCGCGGCTTCGCGGTGGTGGCCGATGAAGTGCGCAGCCTGGCCCAGCGCACGCAAAAATCCACGGAAGAGATCGAAGAGCTGATCGTCGGCTTGCAAACGGGCACCCAGCAAGTGGCGACCATCATGGACAACAGCCGTGGGCTGACCGACAGCAGCGTCGAATTGACGCGCCGCGCCGGCAGCGCCCTGGCGAACATCACCCGTACCGTATCGACGATCCAGGCGATGAACTCGCAGATCGCCACCGCCGCCGAGCAACAAAGCGCCGTGGCCGAAGAGATCAACCGCAGCGTGCTGAACGTGCGCGATGTGTCGGAACAGACGTCCTCGGCCAGTGAAGAGACCGCCGCCTCCAGCGCCGAACTGGCGCGCCTGGGCATCTACCTGCAAACCCTGGTCGGACGTTTCCGCATCTGACCGGGCTGGGCGGCGACCCATCCGGGTCGCCGCACTTCAGCAACTTGTGAAATTTCCTACACGCTTATCAGCCCGCCCTCACCCCAAATCGTTTTAGCGTTTGCCTTGTTGCGCAGCGCTTTTTCAGATTTGGAGGTTCATCATGTTTCCTCGGCTGACCCGCTTGCTGGTCAACGCCAGCGTCCGACTCAAACTCGCCCTGGGTTTTGGCCAGGTGCTGGTCCTCAGTTTCATCATCGCCATGACAGGCTGGCAGGCCTTGAATGCCGCACTGTTCCGCTCCAGCAACCTGACGGTGCTGGGCCAACTGGCCGCCGACGCGGAGGCCATGCGCGCCGACCGCATCGTGTACCGAACGCTCACCGACACGGCCAGCCTGGGCAAAATGACGCGGCAGATCGAAAAAATCGACCAGCACCTCGACTACCTGTCAAAACACATGAAAGACCCGACCGACCTGCAGCGTCTCGAGGAAGCCGAACGCCTGGTAGCCGCCTTCAAAGCGGTGCTGGTGGAATTGCCGCCGTTGATCGAACAGCGGGAAAACGCCCGGCCGCCGCTGCAAAAAGCCGCCCTGCAAGCCAGCGACACCCTCGCGCAACTGTCCAGCGAACTGCCTGACCAGCAAGACCAGCAGGCGCTCGACGCCATCGAAGATCTGCGCCAGGCCATGGAACAGGCCGAAGATCGCGCGCGCAGCCCCGCCTGGGCCGCCGAGTCGTTGCAGGCCTATGCCGAAGCGGTGGGCAAGGCCCTCGACGCCCTGGACGTCGCTCAAGTCGCCGTCACCAGCCTGCCCGTGGACGCCACCCTGCTCAAAACCGACCTCGCGCAATACCGTGCGCTGCTGACCACGCTCAAGCAGGCACAACTCGACACCGAGACCGTGCAAAACCGCTTTGAACAACAACTCAATCAGTTGCTGGCGCAAAGCGATCTGGTCAGCCAGGGCCAGGCGTTCAAACGCGACCGGGAAGCGCAGCACACCCGAACCCTGCTGATCAGCGTCACCCTTGCCGCCCTGCTGCTGGGGGCCTTGGCGGCCTGGTGGATCGCCCGGCAAATCGCCGTGCCGTTGCGCGAGGCCTTGGCCGTCGCCAACCGCATTGCCGCGGGCGACTTAAGCGAAAACCCCGCCGTGGAGCGCCGCGATGAACTGGGCCAGTTGCAGCAGAGCATGGCGCAGATGATCCGCAACCTGCGTGGCCTGATCAGCGGCATCGGCGACAGCGCCCGGCAAATCGCCAGCGCGGCTACGCAGCTATCCACCGTCACCGAGCAAACCCGCGCCGGGGTCAACAATCAAAAGGACGAAACCGACCAGGTGGCCACGGCCATGAATGAAATGCTCGCCACCGCCCAGGAGGTCGCCCGGCATGCCGAGCAAGCGTCGATCGCGGCGAGCGAAGCCGACCAACAGACCCACCTCGGCGACAAAGTGGTTGCGCAGGCGGTGGAGCAGATCGGCCACCTGGCCAGTGAAATGGCACTGTCCAGCCGGGCGATGCTGGCGTTGCAGCAGGAGAGCCAACAGATCGGCAGCGTGCTCGACGTGATCAAGTCAGTCTCCCAGCAGACCAACCTGCTGGCCTTGAACGCCGCCATCGAAGCGGCGCGCGCGGGCAGTGCCGGGGAAGGTTTCGCGGTGGTCGCCGATGAAGTGCGCAGCCTGGCCCTGCGCACGCAGGAATCGGCCGAGGAAATTGAAGGACTGATCTTGCGTCTGCATACCGGCACCCAGCAGGTGGCGGACATCATGGACAGCAGTCGCAGCCTCACGGACAACAGCGTCAGCCTGACCCGCGACGCCGGCGACGCCCTGGCGGCCATTGCGCGCACGGTGTCGGTCATCCAGGAAATGAACCCGCAGATTGCCGCCGCCGCCGAGGAACAAAGCGCGGTGGCCGAGGAGATCAATCGCAGTGTGTTGAAGGTGCGCGATGTGTCCGAGCAAACCGCCGCCGCCAGTGAAGAAACGGCGGCGGCGAGCGCTCAGTTGAGCCAGTTGAGCCTGGATTTGCAGACACTGGTCGGCAAGTTCAGGCTCTGAGGCTCACAGCACCTGGCGCAGGAAGGCCTGGGCTCGCGGGTCTTTCGGCGCGTCGAAGAACTCGGCCGGGGACGCGTCTTCGAGCAGCTTGCCGTGATCGAAGAACAACACCCGGTCCGCCACTTCACGGGCGAAGCCCATTTCGTGAGTGACGCAGACCATGGTCATGCCTTCCAGGGCCAGGGTTTTCATGACGTCGAGCACTTCGCCGACCATTTCCGGGTCGAGGGCCGAGGTGGGCTCGTCGAACAGCATCACCTTGGGCTCCATCGCCAGCGCGCGGGCTATCGCCACCCGCTGCTGCTGGCCGCCGGACAGACGCGAGGGAAACTCGTTGGCCTTTTGCGCGATGCCGACCTTTTCCAGCAACGCCAGGGCCTTGGCTTCACGCTCTTTTTTGCCGCGCTTGCGCACGACTTTCTGCGCCAGGCACAGGTTCTCCAGCACGGTCATGTGGGGGAACAGGTTGAAGTGCTGGAACACCATGCCGACTTCGCGGCGGTAGGCGTTCACGTCGGTTTTCGGATCGGCCAGTTGCAGGCCGTCGATGCTCACCGACCCCGAATCGAACTCTTCCAGGCCGTTGAGGCAGCGCAGGAAGGTCGACTTGCCGGAGCCGGACGGGCCGATCACCACCAGCACTTCGCCCTTGGCGACCTGGGTGGTGACGTGGTCCACCGCGCGCACCACATGGCCACGGGTGTCGAAGACTTTTACCAGATCGCGGACTTCAATCACTTTGCGCGAGCCTCCGCTCAAGCCGGCTGGCCATTTTCGACAGCGGCAGGTTGATCAACAGGTACAGGCCTGCCACGCAGAACAGGATTTCAAACGGCGAAAACGAAGTGGTGATGACTTCGCGGCCGCTCTTGAGCAACTCGGTGATCGCGATCACCGACACCAGCGAAGTGTCTTTCACCAGGCTGATAAACTGCCCGGCCAGGGGCGGCAGCACGCGCTTGAACGCCTGCGGCAGCACCACATGGCGCATCGACTGGCTGGCACTCAAGCCCAGCGAGCGCGCGGCTTCGTTCTGGCCACGGGTGATCGACTGCACACCGGCGCGGACGATTTCCGCCACATAGGCCCCGGTGAACAGCGACAGCGCGGCGATCCCGGCAAACTCCCGGGACAGGTTGAGCACCGTGCCGATAAAGAAATAGAAGATGAAGATCTGCACCAACAGCGGCGTGCCGCGCACCAGTTCGACGTAGATCGTCGACAGATCGCGCAAGGTCGGGTTGCTGGACAGCCGGCACAGGCCCGTCGCCAGGCCAATCGCCAAGCCCAGCACGCCGGACACGAAGGACAGCCACAAGGTGGTCCACAAGCCCCACATCAACGGGCCCAGCGCCCACTGCCGGGTCACGCCCACTACATCGCCTTCCGCCACGTCATCGCCGCGCGCCACTTTCAGGCTGTTGTCGGCCACGCTGAGCTTTTGCTCCGTGCCCGCGTCGTTGCGCAGGGTGACTTCGGCCACATCGCCTTTGCGCACCAGCTCGACAACGGTGGAGATATCCGCCGCGCGCTGCGATGTTTCGGCCTGATAGGCGAAATATTGCGGTACGCGGTTCCAGCGCCATTCGTAGGACATCAGCGACGTGGCGTAGTACAAGGCGCCCGCCAGGCCGACGAGCACGACCACGGTCAGCAGGTGCCAGGGCCATTGGGCTTTTTTCTGTTTCATTACTCAACATCCAAAAGGGTCGGGTAAGCCCCGCCTTTGTGGCGGGCGGGCTTGCCCTAATGCCATTCAGTCAAGGCATTTTGTAGGAGCGAGCTTGCTCGCGAAAAACTCAAAGACACCGCGTTTATTCAGTAAGCCCGCGTTATCGTTGACGGCCTTCGCGAGCAAGCTCGCTCCTACAGAAAGCAGGAGCCATAGGAGCCGGCGTTATTCCATGTCCTTGAGCCACTCGGAGCTCTTGAACCACTTGTCATGGATGCGATCGTAGGTGCCGTCGTTCTTGATCTGGTGCAGGAAGTTGTTGATGAAGTTGATGCTGTCGTAATCGCCTTTCTTCAGACCGAAGGCCAGCGGTTCAAAGGTGAAGGGTTCTTCGAGGAACACCAGCTTGCCATTACCGACTTTCTTCTCGGCGACCACGTTGTACGGTGCGTCATACACAAAGGCATCGGCCTTGCCGTTGACCACGTCCAGCACGCCTTCCTGTTCGTTGTCGTAGCCGTGGTACTTGGCCTTGGAGATCAGCTTCTTGGCGACCATCTCGCCGGTGGTGCCGAGCTTGGAGGTCAGGCGGTACTTCTCGTCGTTCAGGTCTTTGTAGGACTTGATGGTGCCTTCCAGGTCCTTGCGAATCAGCAGGGTCTGGCCAACCACGATGAACGGTTCGCTGAAGTTCAGGCGCAGGTTGCGTTCCTGGGTCAGGGTCATGCCGCTGCCGATCATATCGAACTTGCCGGTGAGGAAGGCCGGGATGATGCCGTCGTAGCCGGTGGACACCAGCTCCAGCTTGACGCCCATGGACTTGGCCATGGCCTTGAGGAGGTCGACTTCGAAGCCGATGATTTCACCACGCTTGTCGGTCATTTCGAACGGCATGTAGGTCGGGTCCATGCCGACTTTCAGCGTGCCGCGCTTGACCGCATCATCGATGGCCCCGGCCTGAGCCACATTGGCCGCGACCAGCGCGGTGACGCCGAGCAGCAGCATCGAAAGATACTTTTTCATCATCAAGTCCCCTGAACGATTCTTATGAAGTCGGCGCGCAAAAAGGGCTGCACCATTTCGGGGTGCGATCCTAACCCACTCGCTGCCCGGTACAAAGGTTTCACCGGTAATAGTTGTCGAGGTATGTCGGAATAGCCCTACAGCACTGCGGCAAAGCGCAGACGTAGACACTTCATTGTCGGGCGAGGGCAATTGATTGATGTGTAAGTAGGTATGACTTTCAGTCGACCTCGGCCATCCAGTCGGTGTCCTTGAACCACTTGTCGTACAGCCGATCGTAGGTGCCGTCCTGGGCCACTTGGTTGAGGAAATGGTTGATCCAGTTCAGGCTGTCGTAATCGCCTTTTTTCAGGCCGAACGCCAGGGGCTCGTAGGTGAAGGGTTGCTCCAGCGCCAGCAATGCCTGGTTTTCCGGCCGGGTCATGGCGATCAGGTTGTAAGGCGCATCATGAATAAACGCATCGGCCACCCCGCTCACCACCTGGCGCACCCCTTCCTCCGGCGTGGCGAAACTGCTGAGCCGAGCCGCCCCCAGAAACCGCTGCGCCGCCGCCTGCGCGGTAGTGCCTTCGGTGGTGGCGATGCGGTAGCCGGCCTCGTCCAGGTCTTCAATGCTGGCGACCTTGCCGGCCAGGCGCGGGTGCAGCAACACCGTTTGGCCGACCACGATAAACGAGTCGCTGAAATTCAGCTTGAGGTTGCGCTCCTGCGTGACGGTCATGCCGCTGCCGATCAGATCGAACTTCCTCGCCATCAGCCCCGACAGCAACTCGGTGTACGGCACCGCCACCAGTTCAAGCTCGACCCCCAGGGCGCGGCTCATCGCGTGCAGCAAGTCGACTTCAAAACCGACGATACGCCCCTGTTTATCGGTCATCTCGAACGGCACGTAAGTGGGCGTGGTGCCGACCTTCAGCACGCCACGCCGAACGGCGTCGTCCAGCGCGCCGGCCTGCACCAGAGCACCGTGAATCAATGCGACAGCGCCCATCAGCAATGCCGAACAATACCTTTTGATCATGAATCCCCCTGTGCTCGAGTCAAATTTCGGGGGGCGATGCTAACTCAGACACAGGCACGGCAATACGCCTTGAACCAGGGACTTTTGTTTCGAAATAACAAGGAGTTAGAGCACAAAGGAAGAGACGGGAAACGCTGTAGGACCAGCGCTTCAAGCGCCCCCGAGGAGAACCCTCGGGGGCGTCTGAATCAGGCCGGTTGAGCCTGGGACGACAACGGTTGCAACGGCAGCAATGGCGCGTGCGGGTCGGACTTGAAGGACTGACGCCAGGCGCCCAGCCACTCGGCATGCCCTTCGCTCCAGACCTGCTCGTGCAGGCGGGCCAGGGCCACCGGGTCACTGAGCAGGGCCAGGCGTTCGGCGTTGTTGAGGCCGGCCGGGCCGACTTTCAACGCATAGCGCACGCGCTCGCCACGCAGGTACTCGATCGGCTCCGCCTCACGGTGACGCGAGGTCGCCAGGGCGCAAGCCAGGGCGTTCTGCTGCGGGTCGACCACCGAACGCACGAACCCGTCATTGAGGGCGTGCCAGCGGTTTTCGTGGGTGTACTTCTCGGTCGACAGCAGCGCCTGCGGCGGATTGTATTCCTCAGGGATCAGGAACAGGCTCTCGTCACGGGACTTGAGGCCCAGCTTGACCCGGCTGGAAATCACCGACACCGGGATCGACAGCATCAACGAACCGACGATCGGGACCAGCCACCACAGGAAGCTCGGGTTCAACCACACCACCAGCAGCGCCCAGAGGAAGCCGAGCAAGGTTTGCGGACCGTGGCGCTTGACCGCTTCACCCCAGGGGGTGGAGTCGTCGTCACGCTGCGGCGAATTCCAGGTCGCGGCCCAGCCGAGGAACGCGGCGAGGACGAAGCGGGTGTGGAAGATCATCCGCACCGGCGCCAGCAGCATGGAGAACAGCATCTCCAGCAGCATCGACATTGTCACCTTGAACTTGCCACCGAACTCTTTCGCGCCCTTGGCCCAGATCAGGATGACGCTCAGCAACTTGGGCAGGAACAGCAGCACGATAGTAGTGGAGAACAGCGCCACGGCCTTGTCCGGATGCCATTGCGGCCACAGCGGGTACAACTGGCGCGGTGCCATGAAGTACTGCGGCTCCATCAAGGTGTTCACCGCCAGCAACGCCGTCGACAGCACCAGGAAGAAGAACCACAACGGGGCCGACAGGTAGGACATCACGCCGGTGAGGAACACCGCACGGTGGACCGGGTGCATGCCCTTGACCAGGAACAGGCGGAAGTTCATCAGGTTGCCGTGGCACCAGCGACGGTCGCGCTTGAGTTCATCCAGCAGGTTCGGCGGCAGTTCTTCGTAGCTGCCCGGCAGGTCGTAGGCAATCCACACGCCCCAGCCGGCACGGCGCATCAGCGCGGCTTCGACGAAGTCGTGGGAGAGGATCGCACCGGCGAACGCGCCTTTACCCGGCAACGGCGCGAGGGCGCAGTGCTCGATAAACGGCTTCATACGGATGATTGCGTTGTGACCCCAATAGTGGGATTCACCCAGCTGCCAGAAGTGCAGGCCGGCGGTGAACAGCGGGCCGTACACGCGGGTGGCGAACTGCTGCATGCGCGCATACAGGGTGTCCATGCCCGACGCCCGTGGCGCGGTCTGGATGATCCCGGCATCCGGCGTGGCTTCCATCAGGCGCACCAGGCTGGTCAGGCATTCGCCGCTCATCACGCTGTCGGCGTCGAGAACGACCATGTACTTGTAGTCACCGCCCCAACGACGGCAGAAGTCGTCGAGGTTGCCGCTCTTGCGTTTGACGCGACGGCGACGGCGGCGATAGAAGATCTTGCCGAAGCCACCGGCTTCGCGGCACACGTCGAGCCAGGCTTGCTGTTCGGCGATGCAGATGTCGGCGTCGTTACTGTCGCTGAGCACGAAGAAGTCGAAGCGGTCCAGGTCACCGGTCGCCGCGACCGACTCGAACGTCGCGCGCAGGCCAGCGAATACGCGGGGCACGTCTTCGTTGCAGATCGGCATCACCAGCGCGGTGCGCGCATTCTTCGGAATCGGCTCGTGGCCGGCACTTTTACCGGAGATCCGGTACTTATCGTGGCCGGTCAGCAGCTCGAGGAAGCCCATCAACGCGGTCCAGAAACCGGCCGACACCCAGCAGAACAAGATCCCGAACATGATCAGGATGCTGGTTTGCAGGGCGTATGGCAGCACTTGGGTCGCGGTCTGCAGCAAGGTCTGGTTGCGGATCTCGTCGAAGTCGACCAGCGACCAGCCCTGGTACGGCATGATGCCTTTCATGTACCAGCCGGCCACGATGGTCTGGCCGAGCATCAACACCAGCAGGATGTAGCGACGGATCGAACCGACCGTGCGCCAGCGCGCCGCCGGCAACACGCGCTCGTCTTTCGGCGGCTTCGGCGGGTTGGTGCGGCCGGTCAGCCGGCGCCAGCCGCGCACCAGGATATTGGTGCGCCACGGCTCCGGTACCACCTTGGTCCGACGAATCGGCGGCGTCGCCTTGAGGCACACCCGGCCGCTGGCGTCGAGCGCCAGCATTTCGGCGTCCTCCAGCTCTTCGGCCGTGCTGAGGGTCAACCGGCGGCCAACCGACGCCTGGGCGGCGTCGACCGGCGCATCGAACGCCTTGGACGACAAACGTTCGTGCAGTTCGCTGAAGGATGTGCAGCCCGCCAGTTCGGCGCGCTGCTCTGCGGTCATCGGCAGATGCGCCAGGTACTCGGACAGAGTCTCTGGCTGGACTTGAGAATTACTCATCGGCAGGCAACTGATAGCTCCAGGTTTCGGTCAGGACTTGCTCGGTCTTGATCGGCTCCGGTGTGGCTGGGGCAGCTTCTGGCTGCTTGGCTTCCTTGTCTTTGGCGTCTTTCTTGGCTTGTTTCTCGTGCTGCTTGGCCAAAACCTTGTCAGCCTTGAGCACTTGGGTCGAGACCTTCTCGGGCTCAGGCTGCACGATGTCCTGGACCAGGGCCGCGCGCATTTCGGTCGGCTTGCTTGGGTCCTTGATCTTCATGCGCAGGGTCAGGCGCCAGCCTTTGGTGTGCTCGTTGTAACGCACGCTGTTTTCCACCAGTTCGGCGTTGTCACCCACGCTCACCTGGCTGCGCACCGGGGCGTCCGGCAGCAGTTTCTTCAGGGCCGGGCCTTCGAAGTCCACCAGGTACGCGACGCTGCCATCCGGCTGACGGATCAGGTTGGACTGTTTCACGTCGCCGGTGGAACGCAGGGTCTGCTTGACCCAGGCGCTGTCCGGCGAATGGAACGCGGCGTCGTCCAGGGTCCAGTGCAGGCGGTAGGCAACATCCAGCGGCTGGCCGACTTCCGGCAGTTTTTCCGGGCTCCAGAAGGCAACGATGTTGTCGTTGGTTTCGTCGGCGGTCGGGATCTCTACCAGGTCGACGGAACCCTTGCCCCAGTCGCCTTCAGGCTCGATCCAGGCGCTTGGGCGCTTGTCGTAGTTGTCGTCCAGGTCTTCGTAGTGGCTGAAGTTGCGACCGCGTTGCAGCAGGCCGAAACCACGTGGGTTTTCCACGGTGAAGTTGCTGACCGACAGGTGTTTAGGGTTGTTCAGCGGGCGCCAGATCCACTCGCCATTGCCGGCATGGATCGACAGGCCGCTGGAATCATGCAGCTCGCGACGGTAGTTGAGGACCTTGGACGGCTGGTTCGCGCCGAACAGGAACATCGAGGTCAACGGGGCAACGCCCAGCTTGCTGACCTTGTCGCGCAGGAACATCTGGGACTTGACGTCGACCACGGTGTCGGTGCCAGGGCGCAGGATCAGGCGATAGGCGCCGGTGGCGCGCGGCGAATCCAGCAGGGCGAAGATCACCAGATGCTTGTCACCCGGCTTCGGACGCTCGATCCAGAACTCGGTGAAACGCGGGAATTCTTCGCCGGACGGCAGCGCGGTATCGATCGCCATGCCACGGGCGGACAGGCCATACACTTGGTCCTTGCCCACGACGCGGAAATAGCTGGCGCCGAGCATGGTCATGATTTCGTCTTGCTTGTCGCCCTTGTTGATCGGGAACAGCACGCGGAAACCGGCATAACCGAGTTGCTCAGTGGCCTTGGGATCAAATTTGACGTCGCCGAAATCGAAGCGCGTCGGGTCGTATTTGATTTCCTGGACGCTGTCGGCGGTGACTTCGTTGATCTTCACCGGTGTATCGAAGTGCATACCCTGGTGATAGAAGGACAGCTTGAACGGGGTGTTCTGATCGGCCCACTCGGCTTTTTCGTTGCGGAAACGAATCTTCTGGTAGTCAGCGAACTTCATTTCGCGGAATTCGTTCGGCAGATTGCTGCGCGGAGCTTCGTATTTCTGCCCGGCCAGCTCTTTTGCCTTGGCCGACACATCATCCAGACTGAATGCCCACAGTTGACCCGCGCCGAACAGGCAAAACAGGGCGGAGCCCGTCACCAGTGCGTTTCGTAACCGTTTGGCAGACACAGGGACTAACAATCACGAGCAACCCTCGCCGAAAACAGATCAAAAAACCAACGGCCAGCTATCTATATGCCAGGTTGGCGAGCATTGTTCCGACTCCCCTGGGGCAAAATGATTCCCCTGAGGCTGTCGGACAAGTCTCTACCTAAGTCAAAAATGGACCAATCAACGCTGATCCCCGTAGCGCGCGATTATCTAGTAGCCCGCGAGACAACGCATCAGGGACAACGAAGTATTTGTAGCGAAACCCTGCGTTTTTAGGCATTAACGTCGTTTTTAATACATTCATGTCTGTAGGAGGAAGGTCACAGGGCCATCATTGACCAAATGAACCTGCATATCCGCACCAAAACGCCCTGACGCCACCTTGTCATGCAATTGTTGCGCTTGTAACAGCAAGTGCGCAAAAAGTGCCGCCCCCAGGGCCGGCGGCGCGGCGGTAGAGAAACTTGGCCGCAGCCCGCTTTTGGTATCCGCCGCCAGGGTGAACTGCGACACCAGCAGCAAACCGCCGTCGATATCCTTGAGCGACAAGTTCATCTTGCCATCGTCGTCGCTGAACACCCGATAGTTAAGCAGCTTGTGCAGCAGTTTGTCGGCGCTCTCGACAGTATCCCCCGGTTCGACGGCCACCAGCACCAGCAAACCCTGGTCGACCGCCCCCACGATTTCGCCCGCGACCTCGACCCGGGCGCCGCGCACCCGTTGCAACAGGCCCTTCATGCTTCTTCAGGCGGCAAGTCCAGCAGACGACGCGCCATCTCGCCGGTCGCGCGCACCAAGGCATCGGTGATGCCCGGCTCGGACGCCGCATGGCCCGCCTCGCGGATCACCTGCAGTTCACTGTTCGGCCAGGCCTGATGCAGCTCCCAAGCGTTATCCAGCGGACAGATCATATCGTAGCGGCCGTGGATGATTACGCCAGGCAGATGGGCGATCTTGTGCATGTCGCGAATCAGTTGGTCGGGTTCCAGGAAGGAATTATTGGTGAAGTAGTGGCACTCGATGCGGGCAATCGACAGCGCGCGCTGGGGCTCGGCGAAACGCTCGATCAACTGCGGGTTCGGGCACAGGCCCAACATGCGCCCTTCCCAGGTGGACCAGGCCTTGGCGGCGTGCATCTGGGCAATCTGGTCGTTGCCGGTCAGGCGCTTGTGGTATGCGGTGAGCAGGTCGTGGCGCTCGTCCTGGGGGATCGGTGCGAGGTAATCCTGCCAGTAATCCGGGAACAGGCGGCTGGCGCCTTCCTGGTAAAACCAGTGGATGTCCTGGGGCCGGGCCAGGAAAATCCCACGCACGATCAGGCCATGCACGCGCTCGGGATGGGTTTGCGCGTAGGCCAGCGCCAGGGTCGAACCCCAGGAGCCGCCGAACAACACCCATTTGTCGATGCCCAGGTGCTCGCGAATGCGCTCGAGGTCGGCGACCAGGTCCCAGGTGGTGTTGTTTTCCAGGCTGGCGCGGGGAGAGGAACGCCCGCAGCCCCGCTGGTCAAAGGTGACGATGTGGTACAGGTTCGGATCGAAATAGCAGCGGCTGTTGGCGTCGCAACCGGAACCAGGGCCACCATGGATGAATACGACGGGCAAGCCTTCGGGGGAGCCACTTTCATCGACATACAGGGTGTGGGTGTCATCGACGGCCAGATCGTGCCGGGCGTAGGGTTTGATCTGCGGGTACCAAGTCTGCATTGCGCGCTCCGTAGGGGGTCGGGGACGTCTTTTATTCTGCCGTCTGGCACTATAAACCCGAATTGTGCAATGAGCATGTCCTTGAGCACTTAGACCTGTGTCAGCAGTTCGCTACCCAGGTAAGCCAATAGGCCGTTGTAGAGCCGGTCGCCCTCCTCCACCTCGCTCTGCGCCCGCAGGCAGGCAGGCAGGCAGGCAGCCGATGGATCAGGCCTTTGCAGGGTACGGCACAGCGTTCACGCCCGCCGCTTGCAGGTGTGTGTCATATAAAAAGCCGTCTTCGCGCAGCGGGCGAAGTCTGACCTTAGAAGCAGCAAGATCATCAACATGGCATCTCAGCGCCATTTCAAAAAACGTTTTACGTTTCGCCACTTAGTGCGCTTGAGATTTACATCAAGTAACTGAGAGACCTGCTGCAAAAACTGCTGATTACTACAGCCAAAATATTGCTCGGAAAAACAAAGCTCATAGTCAAAAGGAGCGGCGTTTTTCAGGCCCGTAGCGGTGAGGTTTGCTTTCAGGTAGCGTCCGATATCTCTTTTGAGCATAAAAGATGCGAAGCGTGATCGGTTATCAACATACCCCTTCACAATATCCGAAAGCGCCGTAGGCGCGACGTTTGATTCGGCGTCGACAAGCCATGCGCCTACGCCCTCTGCCACCTCACCATACATGAAGCTCTCTAGATACCCGTAAGTCATTGACTGCCTCAAAGGATTGGAAACGCCGTCAAAATATACATAGGCATATTGTTGAACTCTGCATATTTGATGACCACTCGCACCTTAGTCATCTCAATGACGGTTGCAGGAGATCGTGGGCGAATGCCCCAACCCACGACTTGACCAAGATCCGCCTCAAGGGTGTACACACTTGAGTGCATCTTAACTTTCGACATGAAGATTATTTTGAGTTTGTTCCTTTGCAACACCTGACTGACAGCCCACTCTGCCTTCTCAGCATTACCGAACGTGGAAATGCTCTCGGCCCCAGGCATTTTCAGAGCCCTCTTTTGCAAAAACTCAAGTGGCTTGTCGACATGAACGCTATAGGCATGCCCGCCCCCAAGACTCTTAGGTGCATGCAACGGTCGCTCACTGACGTTCAGTGTCATCCGCCCTGCTCGGACGGAGGAAACTCTGAAAGCGTTGTAGAGATTAGCAACGGAGAGCGGAACGGCGAACTCCATAGCCAATCCCATCCCCTGCCCCACTTGCGCAGACGCGCCTAAGCCGTTTGCCATGGCCTGACCGGATTTATAGGCATAAGAGTCAACGGTAAGGCCTGTTAGCAATTGGGCGCTGCCCGCTGCCAATTGGTCGGCAGCGTGAATGCCCATGGCAGCACATCCCACCTTAGTGATCATCGTAGGCTCGGGTACTGCACAGAGCACGCCAGCTCCTCCCAACTCGATAATCCCACCAACAATACGCAAACCTCCAAATATACGATTAGTCGCAATTTCAGTGGCACTCAAAGATTCACGCTCCAAAATTGCTGCCATCTGCACTTGGCTTATGACAACACTAAACTCCCCTTCTTGAGACACCTAAGTCCTACCTTGCTATCAACGATACGGGGACGCAGATTAGCAAGACGCCTTAATGCCTTAGCGTTCACGTCATTAATAAAGACGCGGACTACGTAGGCAGTAGCGAACTGCCTACATTTTATCCAGGAGAGACTGCAACCATTGCACGACATGGTTCCTACAATAGGTCTATCGACCAGCTACTTCAGCCGTAACGCTTCTGCCCCCACACCAGGAAACCCTCCAACAACTGCTTCAACACCCCCCGCGTCGGCCCCGCCAGATCCTCGCGATAACGGAACGGCTCGAACTCTTCCATATACGTGCTCTGGCACAACTCCAACTGCACGGCATGAATGTTCTGCGCCGGGTTGCCGTAATGCCGGGTGATATGCCCGCCCTTGAAGCGTCCGTTGAGCACATGGGTGTACTGCGGATGCGCGGCGCAGATGGCTTCCAGTTGGCTGGCCAGCCCAGGATCGCAGGCGGCGTTGTTGAAGGTGCCGAGGTTGAAGTCCGGCAGTTTGCCGTCGAACAGGTGCGGGATCACCGAGCGGATCGAATGTGCGTCGAACAACAGTGCGTAGCCGAATTCAGCCTTGAGCCGCGCCAGTTCGTCTTGCAGGGTGCGGTGATACGGCATCCAGATCTGCTCGAGGTAGGTGGCGCGCTCTTCCCTGGATGGCGCCAGGCCTTCGCGGAACAATGGCACACCATCGAACAGGATCGACGGGTACAAACCAGTGGTGGCGCCGGCGTACAGCGGCGTGTCGTCGGAGGGCCGGTTCAGGTCGATGACAAACCGCGAGTACTCCGCCGCCAGGGTGCTGGCGCCGAGTTCTTCGGCAAAGTCATACAGCGTGGGGATATGCCAATCGGTGTCCGGCAGGCTTTGCGCCTCGGGGATCAGCCCGGCCTGCACGGCAGGCGTCAGGCGCAGGCCGGCGTGGGGCATGCTGATCAGCAGCGGCACGCGGCCTTGTTTGAAGTTCAGAACGTTATCCACAGTGCGACTCCTTAAACAGTGACATCGACGCCGTGGCGCACGACGCGTTTTTCAAGCTCGCCGCCCAGCCAGTAGGCCAGGTCGGCGGGACGATCGATCTGCCAGGCGACAAAGTCGGCGACCTTGCCCACTTCCAGCGAGCCATGGGTATCGCCCATGCCCAGCGCGGTGGCGGCATGTTGGGTGGCGCCGGCCAGGGCTTCTTCCGGGGTCATGCGAAACAGGGTGCAGGCCATGTTCAGCATCAGGCGCACCGACAAGGCCGGTGAAGTACCGGGGTTGAGGTCGCTGGCGATGGCGATCTTCACCCCGTGCTTGCGCAGGGCCTCCATCGGCGGCAGTTGAGTTTCGCGCAGGAAGTAGAACGCGCCCGGCAGCAGCACCGCGACGGTGCCGGCAGCGGCCATGGCGATGGCGTCGTCTTCGGTCATGAACTCCAGGTGATCCGCCGACAGCGCCTGGTAACGCGCGGCCAGGCTGGAACCGTGCAGCGACGACAGTTGCTCGGCGTGCAGCTTCACCGGCAGGCCGAGTTGCCGCGCGACCTTGAACACACGCTCCACCTGCGCCGGCGAGAACGCCAGGTATTCGCAAAACGCATCCACCGCGTCCACCAGCCCTTCCGCGGCCAGGGCCGGGAGCATTTCGCTGCAGATGTGATCGATGTAGGCGTCGGCGCGGTCCTTGTACTCCGGCGGCAACGCATGGGCGGCCAGGCAGGTGGCGCGCACGCTGACCGGCAGCGCGTCGCCGAGGCGCCGAATCACCCGCAGCAACTTGCGCTCGCTGGCCAGGTCGAGGCCGTAGCCGGATTTGATCTCCACCGTGGTCACGCCGTCGCGCAGCAAACTGCGCAGGCGCTTGTGGGCGCTTTCGAACAGTTCATCCTCGCTGGCGGCGCGGGTGGCGCGCACGGTGCTGGCAATACCGCCGCCCTGGGCGGCGATGTCGGCGTAGCTGACGCCTTGAAGGCGTTGCTCGAATTCACCACTGCGGTTACCGCCGAACACCGTGTGGGTGTGACAGTCGATCAGCCCGGGGGTGACCCACGCGCCGTGCAGGTCATGCACCTGGGCGTAATCCGCAGCCGGCACTTCGCTGCGCGGGCCGATCCACTCGATCAGCGAACCGGCAGTGACCAGGGCGGCATCCTCGATGATCGAGTAATTGCCGTGGGCCATGGTTGCGATGTGGCAGTGTTGCCAAAGGACTTTCATCAATGCCTCCCAAGGTGGTCGCTGTTGCCTGTAGGAGCGAGCTTGCTCGCGAAAAACCTCAACGATAACGCGTGCTACCTGATAGCTCGCGGCGCCTGGGGGTTCTTCGCGAGCAAGCTCGCTCCTACAGGGGCGGAGGGTTTTTCAAAGGCTCGGCAGCAACTTGGCCGGCACCAGTTCATTCAGGCAGCGGCTGGCGAGCAGTTCAGTGGCGGCGATGATGTCCGGGGCGAAGAAGCGGTCTTTGTCGTAGAACGCCACTTTGCCGCGCAGGGTGGCGCGCGCTTTTTCCAGCTTCGGCGAGGTCTTCAGGCCTTCGCGCAGGTCCAGGCCCTGGCACGCCGCCAGCCATTCCACGGCCAGGATGCCGCGAACGTTTTCAGCCATTTCCCACAAGCGCTTGCCCGCAGCCGGAGCCATCGACACATGGTCTTCCTGGTTGGCCGAGGTCGGCAGGCTGTCGACGCTGTGGGGATGGGCGAGTGCCTTGTTTTCGCTGGCGAGTGCCGCAGCGGTCACCTGGGCAATCATGAAACCGGAGTTCACCCCGCCATTGCCCACCAGGAACGGCGGCAGTTGCGACATGTGCTTGTCCATCATCAACGAAATACGCCGCTCGCTCAGCGAGCCGATTTCAGCGATGGCCAGCGCCATGTTGTCGGCGGCCATGGCCACCGGTTCGGCGTGGAAGTTGCCGCCGGAGATCACGTCGCCTTCGGCGGCGAATACCAGCGGGTTATCCGACACCGCGTTGGCCTCGATCACCAGCACCTCGGCGGCCTGGCGGAACTGGGTCAGGCAGGCGCCCATGACTTGTGGCTGGCAGCGCAGGGAATAAGGGTCTTGCACCTTGTCGCAGTTCTGGTGCGACTGCGACACCTGGCTGCTTTCGCCCAGCAGGTCGCGGTAAGCCGCCGCCGAATCGATCTGCCCACGCTGGCCGCGCGCGGCGTGAATGCGCGCATCGAACGGCGAGCGCGAACCCAGCACCGCTTCCACAGTGAGGCTGCCGCACGCGAGGGCACCGGCGAACAGATCCTCGCCCTCGAACAAGCCCCGCAGCGCATACGCCGTGGACACCTGGGTGCCGTTGAGCAGCGCCAGGCCTTCCTTGGCGGCCAGGGTCAGCGGGGTGAGACCGGCGATTTTCAGCGCAGCAGTCGCCTCCAGCCATTCGCCTTGGTAGCGCGCCTTGCCTTCGCCGAGCAGCACCAGGGACATATGGGCCAAGGGCGCCAAGTCACCGGAGGCACCGACCGAGCCTTTGAGCGGGATGTGCGGGTACACCTCGGCGTTGATCAGCGCGATCAGCGCGTCGATCACCTGGCGGCGAATCCCGGAAAACCCACGGCTCAGGCTGTTGACCTTGAGCACCATGACCAGCCGCACCAGCGCATCGCTGATCGGCTCACCGACGCCGGCGGCGTGGGACAGCACCAGGGAACGCTGGAGGTTTTCCAGGTCTTCGCTGGCGATGCGGGTCGAGGCCAGCAGGCCGAAACCGGTGTTGATGCCGTAGGCGGTGCGGTTCTCGGCGAGAATCTGCTCCACGCAGGCCACACTGGCGTCGATCTGCGCAGTGGCGCTGTCATCCAGATTGATCGTTACCGGCTGCTGGTAGATGGCCCGCAGTTGGGCAAGGCTCAGTTGGCCCGGAATCAGAGTTAGCGCAGTCACATTCATGCTCCTTGGAAATTATTGTTCAGTGCAATTCGGGAAAAGTCTGCTGCAGCAAAGCGCTGTGCTTGAGCAACGCGGCGGCGGTCGCGATGTCTGGCGCCAGCCAGCGGTCTTGCGCGTAAGGCGCGACCTGTTCACGCAACAAGCGCCAGGCGCGGTCGGTGCCCGCGCCGAAACGCTGGTCCTTGAGAAACTCGAAGGCCTGGGCCGCCAGCAGGTACTCGATGGCGAGGATCTGGGTAACGTTGGCCAACAGTTGGTGCAGCTTGAGCGCGGCGTTGGTGCCCATGCTCAGGTGATCTTCCTGCAGGCCCGAGGTGACGAAATTGTCGAGCACCGCCGGCTGCGCCAACTGGCGGTTCTGCGCGCACAGGGAAGCGGCGACGTACTGCACGATCATCATCCCGGAGTTGACCCCCGGGTCGCTCACCAAAAACGCCGGCAAGCCGCTGACGTGGGGGTTGATCAGGCGGTCCAGGCGACGTTCGGCGACCGAGCCGATCTCGGCCATGGCAATCGCCAGCATATCAGCGGCCAGCGCCACGGACTGCCCGTGCGGGTTGGCCTGGGACACCACGCGGTAGCTGTGTGGCGTGCCGAGCAGCAGCGGGTTGTCGGTGGCGCTGTTGAGTTCGGTCTCGATCTGGCGGGTCGCGTGTTCCACCTGGTCGCGCGCCGCGCCGTGGATCTGCGGGATCGAGCGGATGCTCAGCGCGTCCTGGGTGCGGATGCCTTGGCTGCTGGCGATCACTTCACTGCCGTCGAGCAACGCACGCAGGTTGATACCGACCTGCTGCATGCCGGGGTGCGGTTTGAGGGCGATGATTTCAGCGTCGAAGGCATCGATCTGGCCGCGCTGGGCCTCGAAACTCATGGCGCCGATCACGTCGGCCCATTGCAACAGTTGATGGGCGTCGGCCAGGGCCAGGCAGCTCAGGCCGGTCATGCACGGCGTGCCGTTGACCAGGCACAGGCCGTCCTTGGCGCCGAGTACCACCGGCTGCAAGCCTTCTGCGCTCAGGGCCTGTTGCGCCGGGACGATCCGGCCGCGGTAGCTCACCTCGCCAATCCCCAGCAACGCCACGCCGACATGGGCCATATGGGTCAGGTAACCCACCGAACCCTGGGACGGCACCTGCGGGTTGAGCAGCGCCAGCAGCGCATGCACCACCTGCGGATGCAGGCCGGATTTGCCGTGGCTGTAGTTGATGATCGCCGCGCAGATGATCGCGCGGGTCTGTTCGTCGCTGAGCACCGGGCCGACGCCACAGGCGTGGCTCAACAGCGTGTTGCGCGACAGTTGGCTCAGTTGCGCGCCCTCCAGCGGCACATTGCACAGCGCACCCAGGCCGGTGTTCACGCCGTAGGCGCGCTCACCGCTGGCGACGATGCGCTGCACAATGGCCTGGGCATTGTCGATGCGCGCCCAAGCCTGGCCCGAGAGTTCGAGCACCGCGCCGAAGCGGGCCACGGCGACCACGTCCTGCCAGCGCAGGGGGGTGTCGGCGATGATGATTTTTGCTGCCTGGGACATCTTCATACCTTCTTGAGTTCTTGTGCAGCTTTACTGGCCCTATCGGGAGCAAGCCCCCTCCCACCTTTGGAATGCATCCCCCTGTGGGAGGGAGCTTGCTCCCGATGAGGCCAGCAGCCTCCCCACATAATCCGGATCAAACCACCGCCGCCCGCCGCTGAACGAACCGATCCACATACTCATCCGCCGGCGAATGCAAAATCTCCCGCGGCGTGCCGACCTGGATCAGCTTGCCGTCC
>LNAP01002157.1_pt1 | contig 29559 bp, 30 predicted proteins | sample 602601 | NCBI WGS metagenome assembly LNAP01 (sample SAMN02440304, study PRJNA202911) | soil metagenome | biome: Subtropical and temperate rainforests or woodlands; isolation source: soil samples (1 kg each in a 20% v/v slurry with milli Q water) were... ... | reverse complement strand
CAAGGTGATCGAGAGCGGGGCGAAGATGGGCGGCATCGGCGAACCACCGCTGCCGGCAGTGGCACCGGCGGTAGCCAATGCGGTGGCCAGGCTGACTGGGCAGCGTATCCGCAGTATGCCGATGTCCAGCTACACCTTTAGCCAACCGACCTGACGGGAAGAACTACGCATGAGTAAAAGGTATTTCGCAAAAGCGGCAGGCATGCTGGTGGTTGTTGGGCTCGTGGTGGCGAGCATTCTGGTCTGGTACGGCACTCGGGTGCCGGCGTCGGCATTTGATCCAGCGGGTAACGCCGCTGCGCCCGATGCCGCGCTGATTCAACGTGGCGAGTATGTGGCGCGGGCCAGTGACTGTGTGGCCTGCCATAGCCTGCCGGAAGGCCGCGCCTTTGCCGGCGGGCTAAAGATGGCCACGCCACTGGGGGCCATCTACGCCACCAATATCACCCCGGATGCTAAAACCGGTATCGGCGGCTACAGCCTGGCCGACTTCGACCGCGCCGTACGCCATGGCGTTGCGCCAGAAGGCCGCAGGCTTTATCCGGCGATGCCTTATCCGTCATACGCCAAACTCAGCGACGAGGACGTTCGCGCCTTGTACGCGTTTTTTATCCAGGGCGTCAGTGCCGCGGAGGTGGCGAATAAGCCGAGTGACATTCCTTGGCCGCTGAATATGCGCTGGCCGATTGCGCTATGGAACGCACTGTTTACTGAGCCAGCGGCGTTCACCGCGCAAACAGCGCAGGACGCGGTGTGGAACCGTGGTGCTTATCTGGTTCAAGGCCCCGGCCACTGTGGCAGTTGCCATACGCCGCGCGGCTTGGCGTTCAACGAAAAAGCCTTGAGCGATAGCGGTGAGCAGTACCTCGCCGGCGCCCTGTTGGACGGCTGGTACGCGCCAAGCTTACGCAACGACGCCAATAGCGGCTTGGGGCGCTGGAGCGAAGCGCAGATCGCCGAGTTTCTAAAAACCGGACGAAATCAGCATGCGGTGGTCTTTGGTTCTATGACCGAAGCCTTCAACAACTCCACACAATTTATGACTGATGCCGACCTCGCCGCGATCGCGCGGTACCTGAAATCGTTGCCCGGTGACCCGCAGCGCGATGGCTCGCCCTGGCAGTACCAGGCCGCCGATGCTTCGGCATTCACCAGCGCCGGCGGGCATCTGTACGAAACCCGCTGCGCCTCGTGCCACGGCCAGGATGGCAAGGGGCAGGCACCGTGGATACCGCCGCTGGCGGGGGCCACCTCGGCGCTGATTGCCGCACCTGATTCGGCGATTAACATCACCCTTAACGGCTCGTTGCGCGTGGTCACCGCCGGGGTTCCGGATGCCTACCGCATGCCGGCTTTGCGTGAGCAACTGTCGGACGCGGAAATTGCCCAGGTGCTGTCGTTTGTGCGCACCACCTGGGGCAATCGCGGTGGCGAGGTCGAGCAGCAAGCGGTGGCCAAACTGCGCGCACACACCGACCCGGCCAGCCCAACGCCAATTGTCTTGCACATGCGCTGAACCGACGGAGGTTGGATGGAAAGCATTGATCTGTTAGTGCTGCGCACCGCCCGCGATTGGCTGGCGGCGGGCGAGCGCGTGATGCTGGTCAGCGTGGCGCGCACCTGGGGCTCGTCACCACGGCCGGTGGGCTCGATGATGGCGCTGCGCAACGATGGCCGTGTGGTGGGCAGTGTTTCCGGTGGTTGTATCGAGGACGACCTTATCCATCGTTACACCACCGCCTATGGCGCTGCCGGCTTGCCCGAGCGTTTGCCTGAAGTGGTGCGTTACGGCGTCAGCGCCGACGAGGCCCATCGCTTTGGTCTGCCCTGCGGCGGCACGCTGGAGCTGGTGTTGGAATACTTACCGGCGTTGCCGCCGCTTGAACAGTTACTGGCCAGTCTTGATGCCGGTGAGCTCGTGCAGCGCCAACTGGATCTGGAGACCGGCCTGGTCACCCTGCAAGCCACCGCCACGCCCGCGCAGTTCAGCTTTGATGGCCAGCGGATGAGCACAACCCTGGGGCCGGGCTATCGCATGCTGCTAATCGGCGCCGGGGCGTTAGCTGAATACCTGGCGGTGATGGCGCAGTTCAATGGGTTTCAAGTGACCATCTGCGATCCGCGGCCGCAGTACCTGGAAACTTGGAGCGTGCCAGGGGTAACGCGTATCCAGAACATGCCCGACGACGTGGTCCGCGCCTTTGCGCCAGACCTGCGTACCTGCATCATCGCCCTCAGTCATGACCCCAAGCTCGACGACCTGGCCTTGCTGGAAGCCTTGCAGCGTCCGGCTTTTTACATCGGTGCTATCGGTTCGCGGCGCAACAGCGCGAACCGCCGCGCTCGCCTGATTGAGCATTTTGGTGAGACCGAACAATCGCTGCAGCGCCTGCATGGGCCAATTGGCATTTACATCGGCAGCAAAACACCGCCGGAGATCGCCGTTAGTGTGATGGCCGAAGTGCTGGCCGCGAAAAATGCCGTGGCACTGCCCAACGCCTGTTCCATCACCCAGGCCAAGCAACTCAGCGAAGTACAGCGCTGCGCTTAAGGCCGTTGCCCTAGGGCTGGTTTGCCACGTCAGCGCAGGGCATCCGGCGTATCCACATCCTGCACCACACCTGGGTCATCGACCCTAACGCGCTGCACCGCTTCAGGGTGCGCCTGGAGGATCGACTTGGCCCCGGCATCACCGGTCAGCAGCAGAAGCTCCGGCCAGAACTGGCGCCCGAAAATAACCGGGTGCCCAGCTTGCCCCTGATAGTCCGGCAGCACGATTCGATCAGGCGCCGCGGCCGCAAACAGGCGGTCGAGGGTGGTGGCGGTTATCCACGGCATGTCACCCAGAAAAATCGCCACCGCCTGCGCCTGGCTGTCACGGGCGATCACGCCCATGCCACTGGCCAGGCTATGGCCCAACCCCTGTTCGGCGGCTTCGCTGCGCACCACCGTTATGGCCTGAGTAAGGCCTAGGGCGTCTGCGTCATCTGCAGGGCGCAGCACAAGCCAGGTATCAGGCACGCGCGAGCTAACCATGGCGACGGTGGAACTCAGCAGCGTTAGCCCGGTGCTCATTAACGCGCGTCGTTTGTCACTGCCAAAGCGGCGAGCGAAACCCGCTGCCAAGACCAGACCTGCAATTGCCGTCATCGTGTGTTCCTTGCTGTAGTTGCCCACGTTAGCCGTGGCACTGCCTGTTATGCCTGCGCTAGCACCAGTAAGCTGCGCGCTGTCGTTAATCCATGACAAGGATGTTCGGTGCGATAAACACCCGCAGTGCCGTTGTGCTGCTGATTCTGGCATTAGCTGGCTGCGATATCGCGCGCCAACTGCTGAAACAGGGCATTGCGCCACTGATTCACTGCCCAGACGGTCAACCGCACCTGTGTGTGGCGCTGATGCCTGTTCAAGGCGAGCGGCAGACTGATTAGCCGCTTGTTGAGGCCAATAAAAAGCGCGTTTCCTGGCTTATGCAGCAGTACTTGAGTCGCTAGTTCTGATGGATGGCGGCGTGACGGCGTCGTATTGGTGTGCTGAGTGGGCGCCGAACGAAGTTCAGCGCCCCGATCAGTCATCTTGTCGCAGGCGCAGACGTTGCGCTTTGTTCGTTCAGGGCGATAATGCCGCGCTGGCGTTACTGAAGAATGAACATGCTTGGTAAAACCCAACCCGCACTGTGGCTGTTTGCGCTGGTTCTGGCCGTTTTTACGGTCTGGGCGGCGCATACCGTTGCGCCCGCAACGGGCGCATCGAGCGTTACCTGCGAGCTTGCAGAGGCCATTCAGCAGGATGCTGGTATCGAGCATTTTCATGCGTCACACCTGGGCGACCATCACCACGACGTTCCTCATCTAATTGCTGCACTGTCCTTTGCCTCCCTGACAAAGACATCTGTGCGGCGAGATGCTGCGCGCTATGCGCTGCCGCCATCGCCCGTGTTCCTGATTAAACGCCCGCCGCGGGCATGGTTGCTGACCTGATATCCCCTTAGGGGCTCGGACTCATCCATTCAGGAACCCACCATGTATACGCATTCCTGCGCAGCTGTGGACGTATTCGTCCCACGGCCGCATCGCCCGTTATCGCTTTGCATCCTGTTTTTTGCCTTGGTGTTTCTCTGCGTGCCAGAGGCCGCCGCGCATGGGTTATCGGAGGCCTTACAGCATGGGCGCTGACTCTCAAACCCCGCCAACCCACACGTGGTGGCTACTGCTGGCGGCCTGGCTATTGGCGCTTATCTCGACACTGGCGGTGTTATTTGTCGGTGAGGTGATGGGCCAAGCGCCCTGCGTGCTCTGCTGGTTTCAGCGCGCGTTTATGTTCCCGTTGGTGGTGATGTTGGGCGTGGCGTGCTACCTGGCAGATTTCAACGCGTGGCGTTATGCCTTGCCAGTCGCCGCTACAGGCTGGTTGATCGCGCTTTATCACAGCCTGCTTTACACCGGTTTTATCACTGAAAGTCTCAAACCCTGCGGCGCCGGCCCGTCCTGTTCGGGCGCCGATATGACCATTCTCGGCGGCCTGCCGTTGCCGCTTCTTTCTCTGGGTGTATTCACCCTGATCATCGTCCTTCTCAGCCTAATTCGCCGGAGACTCCTGCCATGAGCAGACGCGCCACCGTACTTACCATCGTTATTCTCGCCATCATTGGCTTTGCAGCCGCGGCCTATTTCTACATCGGCGCTGTGGAGAAAAAAGCGCCGCCGATAAACGCTCAGAGCGCCAGCAATCTGGTGCGTTTTCACTCACCAACCTTTGGCCCTGCCGACGCCCCCGTGACGGTGGTGGAGTTCTTCGACCCCTCCTGTGAGAGCTGCCGCGCGTTCTACCCCATCGTTAAAGAGATGATGGCGAAGAACCCAGGGCAGGTTCGTTTGGTCTTGCGCTATGTGTTGCTGCATCCCGGTTCCGAACAAGCCGTGCGCCTGCTTGAGGCTTCACGCAAGCAGGGCGTATTCGCGCAAGTGCTAGAGGCCGTATTGGCGTCGCAACCAGGCTGGCATGACGACCCGCAGGTTGCTAAAGCGTGGGAGGCCGCCGAGGCGGCGGGGCTAGATGTTAAGAAAGCCCGCGAGGAGATGATGTCCGCCAAGATCGACGCGGTGTTGGCGCAAGACACGGCGGACGCCAAGGCCGTGGGTGTAAGCGGCACGCCGACATTTTTTGTCAACGGCAAACCGCTGCCCGAGTTCGGTGCCCAGCCGCTGTACGACTTAATCAAAAGCGAAATCGCCCAGGCTAAGTAGCGCTAAGTACGCCGCTCTGGAGACTCGGGGCGGCACAACCTCGCTTACGGCTTCAACACGACGGTCGACGTCCTCGGCATGTTGGCGTTTATCAGTGGCACAACTCGACGTTGAACATCAGGCGATGTTCAACACGGGCTGCAACCACCGGACGAAATTGTCGACTTCTTCAGCCGTGATTTCGTGGCCCATGTCGTACAAGTGGGTTTCATGCTGCGCATTCAGCTCGCTTAACCAGGCGTCCGCTTTTTGCGCCCACGACACCGGCAGCTTGTTATCGCCATGGCCGTGGGCAACAAACGCCGAGAGCGAGCTCAGGGCTCGTGCGCTGGCAATATGCGGCGCTAACTCGCCAGGCGTGCGCCGGCCAGGCCGGGCTCGCTAGCAAAGGTCGGCGCGCCGTCGGACACGAACAGCGCAGGAAAGGCCTTTGGTTACGTGGCGGCCAAAACCACGGCTTTAGTCACGACCATGCAACTTCAATAACTCATCCACCAGGTAGCGGATTTTCGGCCGCAGGTGGTTGCTCTTCGACCACAGTGCGTGCACCTCGACAGGTGCCGGCTCGAACGGCTCCAAGACTGTCACCACCGCCTGTTTAGCGATGTCGTGCTGAAAAAGACACAGCGGCATCTGGCAAATACCCAGGCCGGCGCGGGTGGCCTCGATCATGGCTTCGGCATCATCGAATTGGTAAGTCGGCGGCGGCGAGAATTTCACCGCGTGCCCGGTTTGGGCCATCTTCCACGGCATGACGCTGCCGCGCCGGTAGCCAACGATGCCTCGGTGTTGGGCCAAGTCTTCGAGCGTCAGCGGGGTGCCGTGTTCGGCCAGATAGGCCGGCGCTGCGCAGGTGACCCAGCGATGGGAAGTAAGGCGTCTGGCCACCAGGCCCGGCACGCTGTCGACGCTGCCAAAACGAATGGCCAGGTCAATGCCTTCTTCGGTCAGGTCCACCAATTGGTCGCTGAAGGTTAGGGTCAGTTGCAGCTGCGGGAAGCGTTTGCTCATGTCCAGCAACACCGGCAACACCACCTGTTTGCCGAACGCCACGGGCATGTCCACGCGCAGTCGGCCGGTGGGCACACCGAGCTTGTTGCCCAGGTTGCTCTCGGTGGCTTTGATTTCTTCCAGCGCCGCAGACCAGACGGTGAAGTAGGCCTCGCCATCGGGTGACAACGACAAGCGCCGGGTGGAGCGATAAAACAGGCTGGTACCCACCCGCGCCTCCAGCCGCGCAATCGCCTTGCCGACGGCGGACTTGGACAGCCCCAAGCGTTCGGCGGCTTCGGTAAAGGTCGCGGCGCGCGCAGTGGCGAGAAAAATATGAATGCCGCTGAACGAATCTTCGGAGGTCATTGGCGCTTTCCTGGGGGGAAACGGTGGTAGCAAATTATGCTACTTATCTGTGATTTCAAGGCTGTTTATCAGCCTGGCGCTCTACCTTAGCATGGCCGCTGACTCAGCAACCCTGTGCATGCGCTCGCTGCACGGTGGCCATTTACCTCTGTGAGAACGCCCCATGAAAGACCACGTCATCAGCATTTTTACCCTGCGCCTGGCCCCGGAAAACTTCCCCGAATTCAAAGCGCTGGTTGGCAAAATTGTCGCTGCCACCAGCAAAGAGCCCGGCACCCTGATGTACGAGTACAGCGTCAACGACGCCCGTACCGAGGCGCACATCATTGAGCGCTACCGTGCCGATGCCGTCGTCAGCCATATCGAAGAAACCTTCGCGCCGTACGGGGCAACGTTTCTCGAATTGGTGACGATCACCAGCCTGCTGGTGTACGGCAACCCAGACGCGCCGACGCGCAAACACCTAGATGCCTTTGGTGCGGTGTATATGAGTTCGTTTGATGGTTTTACCCGAACCTGAAGCCGCCGCGCCGATAGCCGACTAGGCTCATCTGCGACCGAACTAACCTGCCGGGTAGCAGCCGGCTTTAGAGGGGAACCACCCATGCATATCAATCTTTCCGGCAAGACCGCCCTGGTTACGGCCTCCACCGGCGGCATCGGCTTGGCCATTGCCCACGGCCTGGCACTTACGGGGGCCACGGTGATTATCAACGGCCGCAGCGAGGGCTCCGTGGCCAAAGCCCTCACGCGTTTGCGCCAAGCCGTACCGCAAGCAACCTTTAGCGGCATTGCCGCAGACCTTGGCAGTGCCGACGGTGCTGACCTGCTGATAAGTTCGCTGCCTGGCGTCGATATTCTGGTCAATAACGCCGGCATCTACGGCTTGGTCGATTTCTTTGCCACCGATGACGACTGCTGGGAAACCTACTGGCAGACCAACGTCATGTCGGGCGTGCGCCTTAGTCGCGCGCTGGTACCCGCCATGGTCGAAAAAGGCTGGGGCAGGGTGGTGTTTATCTCCTCCGAATCGGCCCGCAATGTGCCAGCCGATATGGTCCATTACGGTGTAACTAAAACCGCGCAACTGTCGTTGTCCCGTGGTTTAGCCAAGCGGGTGGCGGGCAGTGGTGTAACGGTGAATAGCGTGTTGCCCGGGCCGACGCTGTCAGATGGCTTGGCCGACATGCTCGAAGAAGAACGCGCCCGTTCCGGCAAAACCCTGGAAGCCGTCGCCGCCGACTTTGTTATGACCCATCGCCCCACATCGCTGATTCAACGCGCCGCCACGGTCGATGAAGTGGCCAATATGGTCGTCTATATCTGCTCCACCCAGGCGTCTGCCACCAGCGGCGCGGCGCTGCGGGTTGATGGTGGGGTGGTGGACGATATTATTTGAGAGCCGCCTTGCGGTAGAACGCGGCAGGCCGAGCCCACCCAGCTAACTGCGCCTTAACGTAGGTGGGTTCGGGATGGGCGCTGAGGTTTACGGCTGCATCGCTGATTCCTCGGGTAACCCTGAGCCGGCCGGCGTACTGCGGGCGAACGCGCCGCGGCTTGCCGCTGCAGCAGAGGGGAGAGAGCAGGGGAGACGCAGAGGGCGATAAACACGCTGCAAATCGCCTAAGAGATCTAACCACGTGCTTGTACTGCCACGATGACCAGCATGCAACCCATGAACCTAGCAGGAGAAAAGCCAGTCCTATCCAAAAGGAGAAATGCCTTGCGGGGCTCCCCAACTGACCTGGTTTTAGCAGTTGTAAAAGTAGTCCAGATCGTTCAATCACGAAGCCAAATGCCATCAGTTGCTGCGGGTCTCCAACCAAGCAAACAACAACATGCCAGTCAGCATAGCGAGTATGAATACAATGACTTGCCAGTGTCCGGTAAGCAGAATGGCAACTGCTGGGCCAGGACAAATGCCTGCTATTCCCCAGCCGATGCCGAATATCACACTCCCGCCAATCAAACGCGGGTCCAGCTCACGCTTACTGGGTAGCTGCATGGGGTTTCCCAGCAGCGAGCGGGATTGCCGGCGCGCCCAGGTTAGCGGACCAATGGCAATGCCAATTGCGCCAGCCATGACCAGCGCAAGAGAAGGGTCCCAAGCACCGGCAAGATCCAAGAACGCCAGTACTTTAGCTGGGTTGGCCATGCCCGCCAGCAGCAGCCCTAAGCCAAACAGCAGACCGGAAATAAACGCGGTCAGTTTGTTCATGTGCCTGCTCCCAGCAGATGACGAAGAACATATACCGTAGCGAACCCACTGAACATGAAGCATGCAGTGGCTACCATCGAGCGCGGCGACAGCCGTGATATGCCGCAAACCCCATGGCCACTGGTGCAGCCTGAACCATACCGTGTGCCAATACCCACCAATAAGCCCGCGACGACTAGTCCTAACCAGCCACTGTGGAACTCAATCTGCGGCAGGGTGGCGAACAGGCCCCACACCAGCGGTGCAATGAGCAGGCCCAGAACAAACAGCGCTTTCTCACCCGCGCCCTCGCTGGTGCGCTGCAAAAGGCTGCCGATCAGGCCACTTATCCCTGCGATACGACCATTGCTAACTACAAATAGACTGGCCGCCAGGCCAATCAACGCACCGCCGGCAAGCGACGGCCATGGGGTGAAGTTGAGCCAATCGACATTCATAAAGGGTTACTCGTGGCAAATTTGTTTATAAGCGCTTTTGATAAAGCCCTCCGGCGACAATGCCAGAAAGCGCACAGCTTTGGCCTTACACCCGCAGCTCAAAAACAGTGGTTAAAAGGGCGCAATATCGTAGTAACGGCTCCGCAAGTGAAGTGGAAAAAAAAGTCTACTTAGCCTGATTTGCTATCAGATAACTGCCAAGCGCATGACGTGGCGGTACCGACAATGGGTCGAGGAGGTCGTTGCGTCCAAGAGCCGGGCAACCTTGTAGCGCTAAGCAAACCGCGAACGCTACATCGCCCCAGTTTTCACCATCATTGTTCTCACAGGAACACTCGAGTCATGCTCAAAGTTAACTCGCTGACGCTAAAGCTTTCGCTACCACCGGCTGTGGTATTGATCGGCATGTTGTTATTCGTGATCGACACCTCTATGCAGCTGAGCAACAACGACACCCGGGTGGTGGCTAAGGATCGTTGCTTCAGGGCATTGCGGCGTCTAGAAAGGCATCAATCTCGGTGACCGTGCTGCGCGCTGTGCGCGTTACGCCAATCAGTGTGGCGGACGCCGAACCTGTCCATTCGCCATAACCCACCAGCCACAGCGCAGGTTCGGACGACGAGCGTGTACCGACCACATCAACCCGACCTTGCTCGTTGATCACGCCCAAACTGCTCAAATGATTGAGAGCAGGGCGGAACCCGGTGCACCAGATAACCGCGTCCACCGCAGACTCAGTACCATCCGCCCAGATCACACCTGTTCGGGTAAAACGTTGAAAGGGTCGCACCGAAGTAAGTGCATTGCGCTCTCGCGCTTCGACCACCGGCGGCACCATCACAATATCGCCGAGCCCACCGACAGGTTGTTCAATAACCCGGCCTTCCTGCTGAGCTTTCCAGCGCTCGGTAGCTCGCTCAAACAACACCCTGCCATCCACCTCATCGGGTAAAAATAGCGGCTCCTCGGGCGTCACCCAGGTGGCTTGCGCAACCTTGGAAACCTCAGCTAGGACTTGAACCCCTGAGTTGCCGCCGCCCACCACAAGCACCTTCTTTCCGGTAAAAGGTTCAGCATTCACATAGTGGGCAGAATGCAATTGTTCTCCCGCGAAATGCTCAGCATCTGGGTAGCTGGGAATGTAGGGATTGCTCCACGTACCGGTGGCGCTGACTACCGCGTTGCAATCCCAATAGCGCCCTTGGGAATGAACGCGTAAACCTGTATTTCTGTGCTCGACGGACGTGACTCGCACCGGCCGCTCAATGGGAAACGAGTAGCGCTGTTCATACTGGCGCAGGTAGTCGATGACGTGATCTCGGCTTGGGTAACCTTCGGTAACCGCTGGCATCATCCAGCCCGGAATGGAACTCCAGGTAGCCGGCGAAAATAGGCGCAACGAATCCCAGCCATGCTGCCACGCACCACATGGTGCGTTTTCTGCGTCAAGAATCACATAAGCGCGTTTACTACGCCGCAGGAAATACGCCACAGCTAAGGCCGACTGGCCACCGCCGATGATTACTACGTCCAGAGTGTTCTGCTGGTAGCTCGGCATTGTGTAAGTCCGCGAATGAAATGGAACCCGCAGTGAACGAGTCCATTGGTGGTGCAGATCGGAGTTGAGGTCTGGGCGATCAATATTCTGTACTAAGCGTCTTGTACAAGTAGCTCGCGGAAGAAGGGCATAGGCTCGAAAATTGCGCGGTCTGTTTGATTACCGCCGGCGCGGCACCGCGATCCTGAAGTAGATAGCCATTAGCGGTGAAGAACGCAGCTGCGCTGGTTGTCAGCAAATGCAGACGCTCTACGCCATGTTCTTTAGCGTAGCTCTCCAACGCTGTGAGCATGCGCGTTCCGATTCCAGAACCGCGGTGAGCATCGTCAACGACCATTGAGCGCAGCAACAGATCATCGCCTTTGCCTTCCAAGCCGCCGTATGCAACCCAAACTCCATCTAATTCGAATCGGAAGAATTGACGGTCAGCCATATTGACGTCGTCGCACGGAAGCCCTGCTTTACGAAGCGCGGAGAAAAGTTGCGGGATGCCAGCGCTGTCGAGGTTTTCCATGTTCATTCGGTTTGCCTTATACACTTAGCGCCTTCGACCTAAGTCAGGCGTGGTGCACTGTTGTAATCAGAGGCCGGGATTATCGTACGAGCAAACAGTCGTGATCATGATCGGCTCTCGCTTGGCTGCCAAGGGACTAGAGCTTTGTATTTACCGAAGACAGCTGGTTTTAGATTTCCCGGAAAGGCCATGCCCTACACCCAGAGTTTGTGTTGCAGCGCAATAACTGCCCCGTGTCGATGCCATAGCGGGTAAGGTCTATTGGCGCTACATAAACGCAACAATTTATAGGCGACTGGCATTTGAAAAGACCCCTGCGTAGGCATTCCGAAAGTCATAAGAGCAGCCGTGTGGGCTGGCTCCGGGCCGCCGTGTTGGGCGCCAACGATGGCATTGTGTCGACGGCCAGCTTGCTACTCGGTGTTGCAGCTGCAAACGCCACACACAGTACGTTGCTCGTCACCGGGTTGGCCGGGCTTGTTGCCGGGGCAATGTCCATGGCCGCTGGGGAGTATGTTTCGGTGCATTCTCAGGCCGATACGGAGAAGGCTGATTTAAGCCGAGAACAGTCAGAACTCGATACTCAGCCGGTAGCAGAGCATCGTGAGTTGGCAGCCATTTACGTTGGCAGGGGTATTGAGCCCGCGCTCGCGGAGCAGGTGGCCGAGCAACTGATGGCGCACGATGCACTGGGCTCGCACGCCCGGGACGAGTTAGGAATATCCGAGGCCATGAGTGCAAAACCACTGTCAGCCGCCGGCGCTTCGGCCGGTAGTTTTATTGTCGGTGCGGCTTTGCCTTTAGCCGCCACTATGGCGGCTCCTGCGACCAGTGTTATCCCTTGGGTTGGGGGTATGTCATTGGTGTTTCTGGCAGTGCTCGGCGCAGTTGCCGCCAAAACCGGAGGCGCTCCCATTTTTATAGGGGCCTGGCGAGTGACCTTCTGGGGGGCGCTGGCCATGGGGATTACTGCCGGGGTCGGTAAACTGTTCGGCGCGGTGGTTTAAGTCGCGGGCTTTCCATGGGTTACAGCGTTCAATGCCTAATCACGACGATAAAGGCAAATAAATACTGGCGTGGTGTTCGCCAATAACATCGACTGGGCGTGACGCGCGCCTGCCGTTTGGCGGCATCAAGTATTTGGGCTACGGACGAGCTTTGCCGCGTACGTCCTAATGCCTGCCAAGTTTGCCCACGCAATTTTTAGAGCACCGTTTTGCTGCGGCGAACAACATCAGAGCTGGAAAATGTATGCAGGTGGATTCGCAAAACCATGTAAGATCCTTCGCATAATGTATATTATGTTAAATAAAGTATCCGCTGAGGCGCCATCAGATGCTTACCGGTTAAACAGATGCTTTCACTAAACCCAACCCTCGCCCCGTGCTTCCTTCGTTTTGGTTTCTCTGACCTGACTTTTCCCAGCGCTTAGCTAACCGTGTTGCGATAACCGCTGTGCGTTACTTCCCGGCATTTTGATGACTAAGCTCGCGTTGCCTAGCGGATACCCAACCGCTGGCTAGAATCCTTGCAACGTCCCAAATGATCATTGCAAAGGAAGGTAATTCATCATGGCCTCAGCCCCCTCTGTGTCTACGCCGTCCGCTGCCGCATGGCGTTTCAAGCTTGGTATCGCCATTCTCTGTTTGATGCCGACGTTGTGGTTGCTGGTTCCCCTCGCAGCAGCGGCCGATACGCCAGGTTCGACCATCGCGGCCCTCACCGGCGCGCTGTTTATCATTAATAAGGTGCTGTTACTGCTGGTGATTGCGGTGATGGGCAAGGCTGGTTTTCAGCAGCTTAAGCAGCGTCTGTTTGGTTATGTATCCGCGTTGGCGCCGACTGCAGAGGTCGATGTAAGCCCTACGCGCCACCGCATCGGTGTGGTGATGTTTGCCCTGCCGCTGCTCTCCTCCTTTCTTGAACCCTATATCGACGCCCTGGCGCCCGGTTTACGGCCCAATAGTTGGGCACTGCAGTTGCTCGGTGATGCGTTGTTGATCGGCAGTTTCTTTGTGTTAGGCGGCAATTTTTGGGAAAAACTGCGTGCGCTGTTTATTCGCACCGCCCGGGTTACCACCGCCTGAGCCAGACACAGCCGGCCCAACCATTGCCTTGCAGGTGCTGATATGCCCGACACTCAAACGCCGCCGCTTACCGCTGAACCGACCTTGCCCGCCCCCCAACCGCCCACAGCCAATCCGCTGCGCCGTATCGCCCTTATTGTGCTGGGGCTGATTGCGCTGTTGTTTGCACTGTCGATCCTGATGGAGCGCCGCGCGCCGTCGACTTCTCAGGCGGTGGTACAGGCCTATGTGGTGCAGATGGCCGCCGAAGTGAGCGGTCGCGTTACGGAAATTTCTGTAGTCGATAACGCGCGGGTAAATACCGGCGATGTGCTCTTTCGCATCGACCCGCAACCGTACGCCATTGCCATTAGCGAGGCCGAGGCGCGTCTGGAAGAAGCCGGCCAGGCGGTGGGTGCCAGTACGGCGTCGGTGGACGCGGCTCAGGCGCAGTTGGTATCGGCAAGAGCCCAGCGCGATAACGTGCGCGAACAAAGTCGGCGGGTGATGCAGTTGGTCGAGCGCGGGGTGTATGCGCGGGCACGGTTGGATGAGGCCAAAGCCTCGCTGGACTCTGCCGAAGCGGCGGTAAACAAAGCCCAGGCGGATCTGCAACGTGCGCAACAGGAGCTCGGCCCCAAGGGCAACGACAACCCGCAGTTCAAAAAGGCCCTGGCGGCGCTGGAAAAAGCCCGGTTGGACCTGGTGCGCACGGTGGTAATTGCGCCTTCTGATGGCCGTATCACCCACTTGCAGCTCGCCGTGGGCCAGGTGGTTAGCGCCGGTCAGCCGGCATTAACCTTTATTGACGCCAGCACGGTATGGGTGTCCGCCGCGTTTAAGGAAAACAGCCTGGAACATGTGCAGGCCAATGACCGCGCCGAGTTGGTGTTCGATGTATTGCCCGGTCGGGTATTTCAAGGCCGTGTAGAGAGTGTCGGCTGGGGGGTGGCGCAGGAAGGTAATAGCAACGCAGCCCTGCCTTCGGTTCGCAACCAAAGCGGCTGGGTGCGCGACCCGCAGCGCTTTCCGGTGCGCGTACTGGTCGACGAGCCGCACCCCAGCGGCCCGCGTTATGGCTCACAGGTAACGGTGGTGATCTACACCGACGACAACCCGCTGGCCAACGCCCTTGGTGCGTTTACCGCGCGGCTTGGCGCCTGGCTGAATTATGTCAACTGAGGTGGCGCTGATTCGGGCAAAACGCCAGGGCTTAAGGGTTGCGCTGGCGGTAACGGTGGGTTTTTGCCTGGGGCTTGTTTGGGGCAGCACCTTGCCCTTTTTGGCGCCGCTGTTCGCCACTCAGTTTCTCCTCGCCAGTCGCCGGCCACCACCCTTACGCCAGGGCATGGTGACCGTGCTGGTGATCATTTTTACCGGCGCACTGATGGTGTTTTTTACCGCGCTGCTGGACGACAGTCCGTGGGTGCTGCTGCCGTTGTTGTGGCTGGTTTACTTTGCCTGTTTTACCGCCCAAGGGCGGCGTTTGGGCGGTGCTGGGCCGGCGTTGATACTGGTGATTGCCATCGCCGTGCCGATGCTCGATATCCTCCAGCGCGATCTGGGCGAATCCATTGTGCTGCTGTTGGCCAAGTCGGTCAGCCTTGGTTTAGTGCTTACCTGGGCTGCCCACGCCGTGCTGCCTGACGGCGCCGATGAACACACCGACGAGCCGCTCGCGCCCGCTTATAGGCTCGCGTTGGTGTTGCACCAAGCCATGGCCAGCGCGGCAATTTTGCTGCTGATGGTTGCCCTGTGCCTGAGCGACCCGCGCCTGGCCACCGCCATGGTGGTGCCCATTACCGTGGCCTCCTTGCTTAGCCAGTTTGAGCTGGGCATGAGTGGCCGCGCTGCACTGGGTTTGTTGCTGCTCAATCTGCTGGGGGGCATCGCCGCCTCGTTGGCCTTCGCCTTGATCGAGCTGCGCCCTGCCCTCTGGCTGGTGGCATTGGTGCTGTTGTTAGTGAGCCTGTTGTTCGCCGGTAAAGCGGCATTGGGTAATGCCACGGGCAAGGTGTTTGGTGGCGGCTTGATCACCTTTCTGATCCTGTTCGGCCTGGGTATTTCGCCGCTGCCCACCAGCACCGCGGAGCTGTTTTCGACCCGCATCGCTTATGTGTTGTTTGCCATTGTTTACGCGCTTGGCCTGGCCGCTTTGCTATGGCCACGACCACACGCACCGGGGCAGGCGCCGCTGTTAACCAGCGCTAGGGAGTAATCCGCTACGCGATGAATATCCTATCCGTCTGGCTTGCTGCACTGCTGGTTGCCATAGCGGGATGCAGCCTGATCAAGGTTGACAGCGAAATGCAGCAAGCCAGAACAGACCTGGTGCTGATAGCGGGTCAACTGGCGGGCAGCGATTCTGGCCACGGTGCGTTGATCGCGCTGCTCGACGCTCAGGGCAAACTGCTCAGTTACCGAATTGCCGCGCCCGGCGAGGATTTCTACTTCACCCAAGCACCAGGCGACTACCAGCTACTGGCCTTCGACGACCGCAACGGCAATTTCTTCCTCGACGCTGACGAACCGCGGCAGTGGCTACCAGCGGCCCACCGCGCGCGACTGCATGTGCAACCCGACGCGGCCACGCGTAAACGCCTGAGCCAAGCCAACCTCATTCAGCTGCGTAACGGCGATCTGGCCCAAGCGCCGGCTGTAGATTTACGTTTGCAGGTGCTGCACCGCGAACAACCGCGTATGCAGCGCAACTATTTACAACCAGTCAGCTTTGCCGATCCCCGTTTCAACCTGGCAAGCACCGAGCTTGGCGCTTGGCAGCCGCTAACGTTTCTGCGCGATATCGGCTATGGCCTGTATTTGCTGGCTCCGTGGGACAAAACCAAGGAGCCGATCTTTCTGGTTCATGGCATCAATTCCTCGCCCAGCGATTGGCAGCAAGTGGCTGCCAACATCGATACCGAGCGCTTCCAACTGGTGCTTTTCCACTACCCCAGCGGCGTTCCGCTTAACAACAGTGCCTATATGTTGAGTGTCGGTATTCGTGATGTCGAACGCCGCTACGGCCCCGCGCGCCTGCATGTAATCGCCCATAGCATGGGTGGCCTGGTGGCCCGCCGCGCATTGCAAATGCTTAAGGGCGAAGACGCGCAATCGCTGTGCTTATTCGTCACGCTGTCGACGCCCTGGGACGGCCACCCCTCCGCCGCATCGGGCCTGAACAATGTGCCGCTGGAAGTGCCGGTATGGAAAGACATGGCCCCCGGCAGCGGCTATTTGCAGCAACTGTTCGCCACCCGCTTGCCTGCGCATATTCGCCAGTGGCTGCTGGTCAGCTACGGTGGCAACAGTCGCTTACTGCCCGAACCGAACGACGGCGTCGTGCCGCTGGCTAGTCAGCTACGCAGCAGCGCGCAGGATGAAGCGCGGCAGATTTACCTGCTGAATGAAGACCACACCAGCATCTTGCATAGCAAACGCACCCGCCAATTACTCGACCGCGCGCTGCGTAGCCTGCCCGCCCAAGGATGTGCGGGCTAAGCAACGATCATGCATGGGCGCTAGATAGGGAAAATAATCCCGGTTCGCGAGGCGGCATTACGGATATGTTCCTGCATGGCTTTGCGCGCAGGATCGTTGGCGTGACGGGCCAAGTGACGAAGAATTTTGCGGTGTTCTTGCCAGGTTTCCATGGCGCGTTCCGGGCGAATAAACGGCAGCTTTTGGCTTTCTAGAAACACCGATTCGCTGGCGCTGATGATGTGTTCGATAGCCAGGTTGCCGCTGGCTTGCAGCAAGCGCCGGTGGAACTCGAAGTCCAAGCGCGCTGCAGCTTCGAAATGTTGCGCACGCAGTTCCAGGCGCATGGCTTCGACGTTGTCGTTGAGCTCATCAATATCCAACGCCGTCAGGGTGCTGGCAGCGCGGCCAGCGGCAAAACCTTCGAGTACGTAGCGCAGTTGAAAGGTATCTACGGCGGAAACCTGTTCGGCGTAGGGCCAGGAAAATGCCTTGGCAGTCGTGCCTCCGGCTACCAGGGTGGACTGCACATACACCCCCTTCCCCGCTTGCACGCTAACCAAACCCAAGGCGCTCAATGATGACAATGCCTCACGCAACGAAGCACGGCTAACCCCCAGGCGCTCTGCCAAATCGCGCTGCGATGGCAAGGCGTCGCCTGGTTGGTAGCCACCTTCGCGAATCAGTTTTTGAATGGCCTGCAGGGCCTGTTCCGGCACCGCGCCACGTACTGCTGTATCGGCCATCTGTTCAGACCAGTCAGAAGAAGTAGCTGCTTTTTACGCTGTTTTTTGCGCAGTACGCAAGTCACGCACCAGCCTGGCACCCTCGCTGAAACCCTTGCCCTGCATGGGTGCAAGGAAAAGTTGACGGTTCAATCAAGAAGCGCCAACTGTTCAGACCAGTAAGACCTTGCAAATCAACGACTGCACGGTCACGCCTCCGTTGTTTGGGAAAAACTGGCATGCCCTGTGCTATCGCCATTGCACTCTTTCTTGCGACGCCACGAGGTTTTTCCCATGCGTACAGTTCGTCACCTGCTGCTCTCTGCCTTTATCGCCAGCGGCGCCTTCGTGCACTCTGTGGCCAATGCCGATGCACTGGCCGACATCCAGGCCAGCGGCACGCTGAAAGTGGCCGTACCGCAAGACTTCCCGCCCTTCGGCTCGGTAGGCCCGGATATGCAACCGCGCGGTCTGGATATCGACGCCGCCAAACTGATCGCAGACAAGCTCGGGGTAAAGCTGGCCCTGACCCCGGTAAACAGCACCAACCGCATTCCCTTCCTCACCACTGGCAAGGTCGACTTGGTGATTTCCAGCCTGGGCAAAAACCCCGAGCGCGAGAAGGTGATCGATTTCTCCAAGGCTTATGCCCCCTTCTATCTCGCCGTGTTTGGCCCGGCCGAAGCCGAGATCGCCAGCACCGACGCGCTCAAAGGCAAAACCATCAGCGTGACCCGTGGCGCTATCGAAGACATGGAGCTCAGCGCCGTGGCCCCGGAAGGCACCACCATCAAACGCTTTGAAGACAACAATTCGACCATCGCCGCCTACCTCTCTGGCCAGGTTGATTTGATCGCCAGTGGCAGCGTGGTGATGAGCGCCATTGCCGAGAAAAACCCGAAGAAAGTGCCGGTGCTGAAACTGAAGTTGAAGGACTCGCCGGTGTACGTCGGTGTAGCCAAGGAACAGCCCGCGCTGCTGGAAAAAGTGAACGGCATTCTGACCGCCGCCAAGGCTGACGGCAGCCTTAATGGCATTGCCGAAAAGTGGCTGAAGCAACCGCTGCCAGCTGACCTCTGAGCGGCTCAGTCTGATGGCCTATCAATTCGACTTTGCGGCGGTTCTCGCCCATAGCGACCAGTTGCTCAAGGGCGCGCTGTTCACCCTGGAACTGACCGCCATTGGCGTGTTTGCCGGCGTTGCTATTGGCGTGCTTGGCGCGGTGATGCGCGCCTGGCAGGTGCGCCCGTTCAACTGGCTGTTCAGCGCTTATGTGGAGCTCATCCGCAACACGCCGTTTATCGTGCAGCTGTTCTTTATCTTTTTCGGCCTGCCCGCGCTTGGCGTGCGCATGAACGAATGGCAAGCCGCCTCGTTGGCCATGGTGATTAACCTGGGTGCCTACTCCACGGAAATTATCCGTGCCGGCATCCAGGCCATTCCCGCTGGGCAAATTGAAGCGGCGTCGGCGCTGGCCATGACCCGCTACGAAATCTTCCGCCATGTGGTGCTGCGCCCGGCGCTGGCCAAGGTTTGGCCGGCGCTGTCCAGCCAAATCATCATCGTTATGCTCGGTTCGGCGGTGTGTTCGCAGATTGCCACCGAAGAGTTGTCGTTTGCCGCCAACTTTATTCAGTCGCGCAACTTTCGCGCCTTTGAAACCTACCTGCTGACCACCCTGCTCTATCTGGTCATGGCCATCGGTCTGCGCCAAGTGTTGAACCTGGTGGGTCGCTACGTAATTGTGGGGAGACGCTGATGGAATTCACGTTGTGGGACATCATCCGCAACCTGCTCACCGGCCTGCAATGGACGGTGCTGCTGTCGTTGGTGGCGTTTGTCTGTGGCGGCGTGGCCGGGCTGTTGGTGATGTTGGCGCGCATTTCTCAACTAAGCGCGTTGCGCATTTTAGCCCGTGGTTACATCGAGCTGTTCCAAGGCACGCCACTGCTGATGCAGCTGTTTTTGGTGTTCTTTGGCGTCGCATTGCTCGGTGTAGAGGTCTCGGCCTGGATGGCAGCAGCGGTGGCGCTAACGTTATTTACCAGCGCTTACTTGGCCGAGATCTGGCGCGGTTGTGTGGAGTCGGTGACCAAGGGCCAATGGGAGGCCTCGGCCAGCTTGGCACTAAACCGCCTGGAGCAGCTGCGCTACGTGATCTTGCCGCAAGCGTTGCGTATTGCGGTGGCGCCGACCGTGGGCTTTTCGGTGCAGGTGGTCAAAGGCACGGCCGTGACCTCAATCATCGGTTTCACCGAACTGACCAAGACCGGCAGCATGATCGCTAATGCCACCTTTGAACCCTTCCTGGTCTACGGCCTGATTGCCCTGGGTGCTTCCCGCTCTCGATGGGCGCCCGTTACCTTGAAAGGAGGCTGCATGTCGCTGCTTAGTATCACTGGCCTGCACAAATACTACGGCCCAAACCACGTACTTAAAGGCGTTGACCTCAAGGTCGAAGAAGGCGAAGTGGTGGCCATTATCGGCCGCAGCGGCTCGGGCAAAAGCACCTTGCTGCGCACCCTCAACGGCTTGGAATCGATCAACGACGGCGTGATAGAAGTCGACGGCCAATACCTCGACGCGCAACGCTCAGACCTGCGCGCTTTGCGGCAAAAGGTCGGCATGGTATTTCAGCAGTTCAATCTGTTCCCGCACCTGAGCGTGGGCGAAAACGTGATGCTCGCGCCGCAAGTAGTGAAGAAAACCGACCGCGCCGAATCGCGCCGCCTAGCGGAAAAGATGCTCGAACGCGTAGGCCTGGCGGACAAATTCAACGCCTTCCCCGAGCAGCTATCCGGCGGCCAGCAGCAACGGGTAGCGATTGCCCGCGCCCTGGCCATGTCGCCGCGGGTGCTGTTGTGCGACGAAATCACCTCGGCGCTGGACCCGGAGTTGGTTAACGAAGTGCTTAGCGTGGTGCGGGAACTGGCCAAAGAAGGCATGACGCTGATTATGGTCACCCACGAAATGCGCTTTGCCCGTGAAGTGGGCGACAAACTGGTGTTTATGCACCAGGGCCGCGTGCATGAAGTAGGCGCACCCAAGGACCTGTTCAGCGCCCCGGCAACGCCCGAGTTGGCTAACTTTATTGGCAGTATTGGTTAACCCGATGCTGGCGATCAGGAGGTTTGCGCACCGATAACCATGTGCGCAAACCGCCAAGGCCGCTTAAGTGCGAAAACGTCCGACTAAGCCGCTAAGTTCTGCCGCCAAGCGAGACAACTCATGACTGGCAGCGTTGGTTTGCTGCGCACCTTCAGCCGATTGCGCCGACAGATCCCGAATCGTCACCAGGTTGCGGTCGACTTCGCGGGCTACCTGCGCCTGCTCTTCCGCCGCACTGGCGATCACCAAGTTGCGCTCATTAATCTGGCTGATGGCGGCAAATATTTCCTCCAGCACGTCGCCGCTTGCCTGGGTCATCTGCAAGGCATCCTGCGCTTTTGTGGTACTGGCTTGCATTGCACCAACGGCCTGCTCGGCATTGCTTTGCACGCTGCCAATGATCTGCTCGATTTCGCGCGTGGACTGCTGGGTGCGATAAGCCAAGGTACGCACTTCATCAGCCACCACGGCAAAGCCACGTCCGGCCTCTCCGGCCCGCGCCGCTTCAATGGCCGCGTTCAGCGCCAGCAGGTTGGTCTGCTCCGACACCGCGCGAATCACGTCCAGTACCTTGCCGATATTGCGCACTTCGCTGGCCAGATTCTGAATACGCTCGGCACTGCTCTGGATGTCCGCACTCATCGATTTGGTGCCTTCGATGTTTTCTCGCACCTGCTGCCGACTCTTTTGCGACAGGCTGTCAGAGGCCGTGGCGGCTTGCGAGGTAGATACCGCATTGCGCGCCACCTCTTCCACGGCGCTGGTCATTTCATTAACCGCCGTAGCAGCTTGTTCAAGCTGCTGATCTTGCTGCTGAAGGCCACGATTACTTTCCTCGGTAACCGCGTTCAGCTGTTCGGCTGCCGACGCCAATTGCGTGGCCGAACCGGCAATCAGATTTAGCGTGTCGCGCTGGATGGTCTGCATCCGTTGCAGCTCGGCGAACAGTTCGCCAATTTCATTGTGGCTGGTCACCACCACGGCTTGGGTCAGATCGCCGTCGGCAATGCGTTTGAAATGCTCACCGGCGTAACGCAATGGGCGCAGCACTCGGGCGGAAATAAACATCCAGCAGAGCACCGCCAACACCAACGTAATCACCACCACGCTGATAGACAGGGTTTGCGCCAGTGCCAGGCGCTCGGCCGACTGGATAACGACCGTCTTGCTGCGCTGATCCAACTCCCCGACCAACTTGACCCGAATCGCCTGCAAATTGGTCATGCCATTTCCGGCGGCGATGTTGACCTGAAAGTAATCGGTAGCGGATTGCGCGCGAGCGGCGGCCCGCTGCCCGACTATCGCCCGGCCATATTCGTCAAAGGCTTTCTTCAGGTCATCGGCCAGGCCCTTGAGCACCGGGTCGGTGATATCGGCAGTGGCCGAGTTGATCTTGGCGATGGCTTCGGCCCAGATCGCTTCACTGCGGCCAATACGCGCCTCTGCTTCCTCCCGGTGACCGCCGACCGCTTCAATAAAGGCCGAGGACACATTGGCGCTGGTACGAATGGCCAGCAGCAACGCATTGTTAATGCCGTCAATCTGTTTGGTCGCTTGGTCGAGCTGAACAATTTGCTCATGGCTGCGTACTGCAGCCGACCAATTGTTCACCGTTGATAGCAGTAAGGCGACAACGAACAGAACCAATACCGCGACCATACCAGTGCGGACTTTCAGGTGAGGGAACATCGTGAGAACTCCAGGAAAAATGACAGCGTGCGCTGCGCGTAATCATTTCCTGCATATCCCCACATTGCTAGAAAGCTTGAGGGCGAGGTCAGCGGAGCTGGGCGATCAACGAACAACTTGTTCGTTTCAACGCGCTCGCGTCCTCCGTGAAAACCGTTTCACCGCCAGCGAAACCAGCGGCGAGTTAGGCTTTTTTCCAGCTTTTACGCGGCTGGAGGTGCCGCAACCACGCGCCCGCCAAGGGAAACCGGGTCGGTAAAAAAGCTGCGTAACGTAGCCGCCGAATCGTCAGCCCACTGTGCATACACCGCAGCCCCTGGGTGAAACCCGTCGGCAGCGAGCATGCCGTTACGCACACTCAGGTTGCTTTGCTGCAGGCGGCAATCCATGCGTGAGCGCGCTAACTGCGCCAGGGCTAGGTTGAATTGCTTGGCGCGCCGGCCCAAGTACCAGCGCAACGGCTGCGGCAGTGCAGGAAACAGATGCATCGGCGGTACCGGCGCTAGCAGCACGTGACGCGCTCCATACTTCCACAGCAGCACATCAAGAAGCCGGTGCATGGCGATTGCCCAGTCTTGAGCCGATAACCCGCCCGTTACATCGTTTACCCCGACCGATACCAGCACGGCATCAAAGGGTTCGGTAGCGGTGCTCTCGACCCGCGCCATAACCTGAGCCGTATCGAAACCCGATTGGGCGATCAGCTTCCATGACACGCGATAGTCCTGCGCCAGGTTAGCCACCAACTGGCCGGTTAATGCTTGCGCCTGCTCGGGCACGCCGACACCCGCTGCCGCCGAGTCGCCAAGCACCAACAAACGCATATGCGGGCCGCTGCCACTCACGCCACTGCGCTCGCCAACCGGCTCGGGCAGCTTTGGCGTTACCCGGAGCACATACAGGCCTTGCAGCAGCAGAATGGGCGCCAGGAGGATTTTGATCAGTACTTCAAGCATCGTGGTTCACCTGGTCAGGCAGGCTGGGTGCTCTGCCCTGCTCCGCGCATATAGCCGTTAAGTCGCTGCTTGAGTTTGGCCACTAAGCGCGGATCGTCCAGCTCGATCAGTTGTTGGCAGACCCAGTCGCGCCAGCCGGCCTTCTTTTCGCCTCGAGCGGCGAGCAGGCGGCTGAATTCCCACGCAGCCTCGACGGCCACCTGCGCTTCCAGTTGGAGTTGCTGCTGATAGTTTTCGAAGCAACATTGGCGGTGCTGCTGAATGGCCGCACGTTGATCGACTGGAAGCTGGCTGAGGTTGAAGGACATATCCGAATCCCTGTAAGCTGGTTATGCATACAGTATTTGGAGCAACTGATGAACTGTCAACCCGCGTCTGAAAACAATGGCAAAAATCATGGACCGAGCACCGATCAACAGCCCATGGAAACGCTCGACTATCTGCGCTTGGCGAGCTTTATCCAGTACCTGCACAGTGAGGCTGCAGACACTCCGCCCCACACGGCAGTGATGGACCTTCCTGGCTGAGCTTAGGTTTCGACGCCCTCACCCACGGAGGCCGGTGGTGCTTCGGGTTCGCCTTTGGGTTTGTCGTTGGCCGTTTCGTCTTGGGGTTTACCCAGCAGCTCATTGGTCGACTTTTGTGCCTGATCAATCTGCTCGTTCAAGGCATTAACCGTATCGCTGACCGCTTCTCGCGCCAATTGCTGGGCAGCTTGCGCGGCTTTGTCGGTGAGTTTTTGTGCCGACTCTTCTGCCGCGTCGCAGCCGGACAGCGTGATGCCGAGCAGCGCTACAAGAGTCAGGCCGGCAATCGATGAAACATTCATAGGGTTCTCCAAAGCTGATGAACGCCCCGGCAAGCCGGGGCGAAGAAGGCTGTGTTTAGGGTTAATTGGGGGTCGCGTCGTTGCGGGTTTTCCACAGCGACAGCAGCACACCACCGGCCAGCAGGCCGAGGGTTACGCTGAGGGAAATGACCGGCGGCGTTTTGCCGATGATGCCGACCAAGAAAATCTTGCAGCCGATAAACACCAGCACCAACGCCAGGGCGTACTTGAGGTAGGCAAAACGATGGATCATCGCTGCCAGGGCAAAGTACAGCGCGCGCAGGCCAAGGATCGCGAAAATGTTCGAGGTGTAGACGATAAATGGGTCTTGGGTGATGGCAAAAATCGCCGGCACGCTGTCCACGGCAAACACCAGGTCAGCACACTCAATCAGCACCAACGCCAATAGCAGTGGCGTGGCCCACAGAACGGTGCGGCCGTTGGCATCGGGCTGGCGTACAAAGAAGCGGCCTTCATGCAAACGCTCGGTGACGCGCATATGCCGGCGCAAGAATTTCACCAAGGTGTTTTCGGCCAGGTCCGGGTGATCGTCGACCTTACTGAACAGCATCTTCACGCCGGTGAGCAGCAGGAAGGCGCCGAACACATAGAGAATCCAGTCGAACTCAGCGATCAACGCAGCGCCCAGGCCGATCATGATGGCGCGCAGCACAATCACCCCGAGAATGCCCCAGAACAACACCTCGTGCTGGTACTTACGCGGGATAGCCAGAAAGCTGAAGATCATCGCCATGAGGAAGACGTTGTCCATCGACAACGACTTCTCGATGAGAAAGCCGGTATAGAAATCCATACCGGCGGTATCGCCTTTTACCTGCCAAATCCACAGGCCAAATAGCAGGCCCGCACTGATGTAGCCGGCAGACAGCAGCAAGCTTTCCTTCACGCCAATTTCGCGGTGCTCACGGTGCAGCACCCCGAGGTCGAAGACCAGCAGGCTGATAACGATGGAGATGAAGACCAGCCACAACCAGGTGGCCGTGCCGAGGAACTCGGCCATAAAGAACGGTTCTAGGGTGCTCATAAGCCCCTCCTAAGTCGAAGTTGTACAAACTGCAACTCCGACATGGCAGCTGGGTAGCTGTCAGAGGGGCCCGGCGTCGCCGCGCCAATTTAGCAGGCCAGGCATAACGCTCAAGCGTTCAGTCTTTGCAAAGTGTGTGAGCTGCGCAGCGCAACCTGCCTGCCGGTCACACCAGTGCATGGGCTACTCGTACCGTGTTTTGGTGGGGGCGTTAACGCTGCAATGAGGGGCGGAAGGTGGTGTTCTCAGGCATCCCACGCAGAACCCACTATTCACCCTCTGCCGGTACGGGCCTGCTACCTGGCGTTAAAAACCGAAGTCGTCGCCAGGTTGGCGAGGTTTTGAGGCATGCATCGCCGGTTCGGCCCCTTAGCGTTGCGTGGACTCTACGTTGGGCTTCGCTTATGGCTCAACCCAACCTACGTCAGTGGGTATGCCTGCTAGAAACCCACAGTGGCCGAGAACAGGTAGGTTCTAGGCGTCGACAAACTCAACCCCGGTTCACTGTCGTCCGAGGCACCGGCGGAAATCCAGTATTGGTCGTCCAGCACGTTTTCCACGCTGGCGCGCAGGGTTACGTCTTTCTCGGAAATCTTAAAGGCGTAACGCGCACCGACGTCCAAGCGCTCCCAGCCATCAATTTTCTTGCTGTTGGCTTGGTCCAGGTACTGCGAGCTGGAGTGCATGGCGCGCGAGGTCAGGGTTAGTCCGGACACCATCGGCACATCCCACTCGGCGCCGAGGTTGACGTTGTATTCCGGCGTGGCCGGCGCGCGATTGCCGTCGGCAGCGCCGCCGACGGTGTGGGTCAGCTCGCTGTCGATGTACATCAGGCCGCCGAGCAAACGGAAACCCTGCAGTGGTTCGCCAAATACGCTGAGCTCAATGCCCTTGTTCTCGCGTTTGCCGTTGGGCCCAAAAATCCGCGTGGTGGCGTTGGTTTCATAGGCGGGTTGTTTGAGTCGGAAGGCACTCGCGGTCAGGCCAAAGCTGCCGAGGTCGTACTTGGCGCCTACTTCAATTTGGCGGCTGATAAAGGGCGGGAAGATTTCGTTAGAGTTGCGTGCGGTCGACGGGGCGATCTTGCCTTGGCTCAGGCCTTCCATGTAGCTGGCATACAGGGAGAACTGGTCGGTGACCTTGAACACCACACCGCCCGAGGGTGAGACTTTTTCTTCGTCATAGGCGGTGGCGCCTTTGGCATCATTGGTCCAGTCGTCGACCTTCACCCGCTGCCAGCGCGCGCCCAGGGTCAGCAGTACACGCTCTTCAAAAAAGCCCAAGGTGTCGGACAGCGCGACGCCGGTATAGCGGTTCTCGGTATACACCTCGGCATCCGGGCGCACGATGGCGCTGGGTGTCGGCGTGGTCACCGGGTTGTAGAGGTTGCTTGGCGCGGCGGCATAACGGGCGCCGCCGTTGGTGAAGTCCATATAGAAGTAACTGGCCGCCAGGTTGACTTCGTGGCTGACCGGGCCGGTGTCGAACCAGTTGCGCAGCCCGACGATGCCGGTTCTCACCGATTCATCGCGAGTGAAGTCCCGTGGCTGCACGCTAAAGTCGCCGGCGTTATTGGTGACCGGCACGTTGTGGCGCAGAAAGCTGTGGTCGCTTTCACGGGCGCCGACGGCGGCATAGGCCATCAGTGAATCGCTGAGGTCGTACTCACCGTTTACTGCGGCAAAGGTGTCTTCGGTGCGCGCCTTGCTCCAGGGTTGCGCGTAGTTGCGGTGCACGTCTTTGGCGTCCGGCACCTTGGCAGTGGCGCCGATCAATACGCGCTCTTGCGGGGCGTCGGTGTCGCGCTCGGTGTGGCCGATATCGGTCGACAGGCGCAAGCGCTCACCGCGGAAATCCAGGCCGACGACGGCCATATCGCGATCAACGCTTTGCTGGTCCCAGGTGGTGTCGCCGGACTGCTTCACGCCGTTAAAGCGCAGGCCAAACTGGTTGCCTTCCCCAAAGCGGCGGCCGATATCTACGGCGCCACCCACTTGGCTGTCGGAGGCATAGCTGGCAGTAAATTCGGTCCGGGCTTTGTCGCTGGCACGCTTGGGCACCACGTTGATGCCGCCGCCCACGCTGCCGCGCGGCGAAATGCCGTTAATCAACTGGCTGGCGCCACGCAAAATGTCGACGCGATCGGCCATTTCCATATCGATGGAATAGGTCGGCAGCACGCCGTAGAGGCCGTTATAGGCGACATCGGTGTTGAACAGGCTGAGCCCACGAATGGTGAACTGCTCATAGCGCCCGCCGGCCGGGTTGGTAGCGCGCACGGCGGGATCACTGGCGACCAGGTCATTGAGGGTGCGCGCTTGCAGGTCTTTTACCGCTTTGCTGGTGTAGCTGGTCATGCTGAACGGCGTTTCCATAAAGTCCCGCGAACCGAGCAGGCCTTGCGAGCCACGGCGGGCCACTTGGCCACCGGCGTACGGATCACCGTCGTTGCTCACCGAGCTGCTCATGATGGTGACCGGCGCCAGTTCCAGCGCGCTTTCTGACGTAGCGGGCAGCAAGGTGTAGGCGCCCTCGCTTATCGGTTGCAACTGCAAACCGCTGCCCTGCAGCAGACGGGCAAACCCCTCCTCCACGCCATAGGTGCCCGAAAGGCCGCTGCTGTTGCGGCCACTCACCAACGCCGGATCGACCGATAGATTGACGCCGGCCTGGCTGGCGAAACGGGTTAACGCTGTACCCAAGGTGCCGGCTGATACCTCGAAGCTGCGCTTGGCAATGTCCTCAGCCCAACTGGCGGAAATCAATAAAGGGCTGGCACTGAGGCTAATGATCAAGCTCAAGCGCGAAGACGTACGGCTGAAACGGCGAGGCGATACTGCGGGCATGGGAGAGAGCTCTCGTTTTCTGTTCACTTACCTGGAATGACCGGCGAGGTGAAAAAAAGGGACAGGCTCATGCGAAATTTTTTCGCGGTACCAAAGTGACCCAAAAACGAGTGCGCGCCTGCACCTCGACCGGCAGCGTGGCGGCGAGCAGGTGCAGCACGTTGTCGGTGTTGTCGAGGCGGAAGCTACCGGTCACCCGCAGGTTTTCCAGCTCCGGCTCCCAGCGTAATAAGCCCGGGCGAAAACGGCTGAGTTCGCGGAGGAAGTCGCCCAGGGCTTGGTTTTCGGCGAGTAGAACGCCCTCACGCCAGCTGGGGCGGGAGGCGTCAAAGGTGCTGATGGGGCTGGCGCCATGGGCCTTCAAGCTGGCCTGCTGGCCTTCGCGCAAGAACAGTTCGGCGCCAGACAGCGGTTGTAGTTGAGCGATACCGCTGAGCACCGCGACTTGGCAGCTCTGCTCATTCAGGCGCACACACACTTCGCTGCCGCTGAGCGTCACGCGGCCAACTGGCAGATGAAGCGTGATCGGTGCGCCGCCAGGAACCTTGAGGGCGATTTCGCCGCGCAGCACGGTAACAGCGCGCTTGCCGAGGTCGACATTTACCGCGCTATCGGTGTTGAGCTGCAACAAACTGCCGTCGGCCAGGCGCACGGTTTTTTGTTCGCCGATGGCGGTGTGCAAGTCCGCCGTCCAAACGTCCAGCGGCACTTGCCGGCTCAGTAACCACGTAGCAGGAACCAGCGCAGCAATACCGAGAGCGCGTTTAATCGCCGTGCGGCGGGCCAGGTCTGGGCGATCCAGCGCGGCCATGGCCAACTCGGTCGGCAGACCGGAAAAGCGCTGGCGTAGTTGCTGCGCGCGTTGCCAGGTCTGCTCATGGTGAACGTTACTGCTGCGCCAGTGTTGCAGACGGATATGGTCGTCCGCCGTCGCCGCGCCCGACTCCACCAACGCCAACCACTGCGCCGCCGCACGGGCGACGGCAATGGCGTCGCTATTGACCGCCGAAGGCATCAGAGCTCAACCAACAGACAGTGCTCGTAAGCCTGCGCCATATAGCGCTTTACCGTGCGCTCGGAAACCTGCAAACGCTCGGCAATCTCGCGATAACCGAGGCCTTCGAGCTGGCTCCAGAGAAACGCACGGCGCACCACAGCAGGCAAACCATCGAGCAATTCATCCAGCGCTTGCAGGGTTTCCAGCAGCAGCCAACGCAGCTCGGGCGACGGCACGCTGTCTTCCGGCAATTGCGCCAAGGCTTCTAGATAAGCCTGTTCAAGGCTGCGGCGGGCGTAGAAGTTATTCAGCAGGCGCTTGCCGACGGTGAGCAAATACGCGCGCGGCTCACGCAAGTCGGCCAGCTGTTGCGAGCTGGCCAATACGCGCAGAAAGGTATCTTGACTGAGGTCGGCCGCATCCCAGGCATTGCCAACGCGCCGACGCAGCCAGGTTTCCAACCAGCTTTGATGATCGCGGTACAAG
>LNAP01001070.1_pt1 | contig 29568 bp, 28 predicted proteins | sample 602601 | NCBI WGS metagenome assembly LNAP01 (sample SAMN02440304, study PRJNA202911) | soil metagenome | biome: Subtropical and temperate rainforests or woodlands; isolation source: soil samples (1 kg each in a 20% v/v slurry with milli Q water) were... ... | reverse complement strand
CCCCCCGCCCACTGCACACTCGGCTTTTGGCAAGCGCAGCGCGCAGGCCAGGGTCAACAATCCGGGCCGGAGGCGTCAGGGAGCAAAGCCGGATGGCCGTGATTCGCAAGAAGCGCGGGGCTCAGCCCGCGAGCCCGACGGCGGCACGCCGGGATGCTGTTTTAACTTGAATCTCTCCCTAACGTAATGAAACATGGTTAGACTGACTTCATTTACAAGAAAATTGAAGCAGGGAGGGCTCATGGCGATATTGCAAGAAGTATTGGTTTGGACACAGGGGCTTCCGGCATGGCAAAGCGATGCCGTTTCTCGTTTGCTGGCGAAACAAATGCTGACGCCGCAGGACTATGAGGATTTGTATGCACTGCTCAGGCTGGCCCACGGAATCCCAGATCCGAAGAATCGCCAACCCCAGCCGCTAACAGCCGATCAGATTCCAGCACAGGTCGAGGAAAATACGCATATCGAGCTGCGGGCCATCAAGAATCTGCGTAACGTCAACGCAATTGCCGAGAATAAGCAGTTAGCGGTAGGTTCGGCGGGCATGACCGTCATTTATGGTGACAATGGGTCCGGCAAGTCGGGATATTCACGAGTCCTCAAGCGTGCCTGCCGCGCCCGCGATCAGTCGGAGATCATTCATCCCAATGCCAACTTGCCAGGAGCGAAGGCTGGTAATGCTCAAGCGTCCTTCGACATTGCGATTGACGGTGCCGCCAAGGAAGTGACCTGGCTCCAAGGGCAAGAAGCTCCACCAGAGCTTTCTTCATTCGCTATCTTCGACGCACATTGCGCACGTGCTTATTTGGATAGCGAGGATGACTTCTCCTATGTTCCGTATGGCCTTGAAGTATTCGGATCACTCGCTCAAGTTTGTCAACAACTTAAAACCTCCATTGAGGAGGAGCAAAGGCTGTCGACCGTGGACCTCACCGCATTTGCTCCGCTGCATGGAGACACGGCCGTCGGCAAACTGATTGCAGGGCTCTCTGCGAAAACGACCATGGCTCAGATTGAGGCGCTTGCCAATCTTGCACCGGAAGAACTTGAACAACGGGAAACGTTGGAGAAGAGCCTCAAAGAAAACAACCCAAAGGAAAAGGCAGGTCTCTTGCGCTTGCGCGCGCGTCGCATCGCGGCGATCGCTAAAAATGCAACCGAGAAAGGACTCGTCGTCAGTCCCGAAGCCATCGCCAAGTTAAAGGCGTTGGCCGATCACTTCCGTACAGCACAAGCAGCAGCAGCCCTTGCAGCGAAGAATTTCAAGGAAGGTGAAAATCTTCTGCCGGGAACCGGCGGAGAGGCGTGGCGAGAATTGTTTGACGCCGCCCGGAAATTCGCGCTGGAAGCCCACCCAGACAAGCAGTTCCCTGATCTTGGGGCGGACGCCGCATGCCCGTTGTGCCAGCAGCCGCTGGCTGCAGGAGCAGAGCGATTGCTGCGATTCGAGGCGTTCATACAAGAGGAAGCGGAAAAGACGACGCAGGCGCGGCGCCAGGCACTCGCCGTCGAATACCGCCCATTTGCGGCCTCGGTTATGGCGTTGAACCTTGATGAGGCGACGCAGGCGGAAATAGCAGAAATTGACTCACCGCTCGTTGCCGATACCAAGACGTTTGAGGCCGCACTGACGGCACGGCACGAAGCAATCAAGGCAGCAGTCATTTCCCATGACTGGACGGGGCTCGACCAAGCTCTGGTCGGCCCAGCCGCCCGGCTACAAGCACTCGCTGACAAATTGAATACCGAGGCGGAGGCTCTGGAGAAAGCCTCGAATGAAGACGCTCGCGCTGCGATGCAGAAGCAATTGGGAGAATTGGATGCGCGGGTAAAGCTCAGTCAAGTTAAGGAAGCCGTGGTGACAGCGGTGGCGAAGCTCGAACACCAGGTAAAGCTGAAGGACTGTCTGACAGCTGTCAGGACAAACGCTATATCCCTCAAGGCATCGGAACTCGCGGAGAAGGTCGTCTCCAAGGAGCTGGCTGATGCGTTGAACCGGGAATTTAAAGCACTGGGAGTGGGGAATCTGAGCGTTTCATTGCAAAGCAGGGCTGACCGAGGAAAGGCGCTGCACAAGCTGAAACTGCAACTGCCTCATGTCCGTAGTCCCGGTGAAATTCTGAGTGAAGGCGAACAGCGAGCAATTGCAATCGGCTCGTTTCTCGCCGAGGTAGGGTTGAGCGGTGAGAAAAGCGGAATCGTTTTCGATGATCCAGTTTCGTCCCTGGATCACCGTCGGCGCGAGCGCGTGGCCAAGCGCCTCGCTGTTGAGTCAGTGCATCGGCAGGTCATCATCTTCACGCACGACATCTACTTTCTCTGTCTGCTGGCCGAAGAGGCGAAGCAAGTGGGTGCGGCAGTAGTCACGCAAAGCCTAACGCGGCGCGCTGAAGGCTTCGGTATAGCTGACCCGGAATTGCCTTTCGAGGGGAAGAACGCCGGCAAGCGCATCGGTGCACTGAAAGCGCAGCAACAGAACATTGCCAAGTTACACAAAGAAGGCGACGACCAGGAACATTACAGACAGACGGTTGATGCGTACTTCCGTCTGCGCATGGCATGGGAACGAGCGGTGGAAGAAGTTCTCTTGCGTGAAGTCATTCTCCGCTTCCGCAAGGGTGTGGAGACACAGCGCCTCGTCGGCGTGAGTGTGGACGACGATGATTATGCACAGGTCAACGCGGGGATGAGTAAATGTTCCAACTACGCTCATGACAAAGCGATGATGGGAGGCGTTGCGGTTCCTGATCCGGACGAACTGCTCACGGACATCCTCGCGCTGGAGAACTGGCGCACACAGGTTCTCAAGCGTTCGGAAGATACTGCCAAGAAGCGTAAGGCTGGACCGCCGGTTGCAGTAGGGGCTGGCGTATAGGCCGCGCGAAGTGGCTAGGGGTCATACCTCTCGGCCAGCTACCGCATGATTACGATGCAGCTCCGAAACTACCGCGATCAACCTATTGATCGGCTCGGCCAGTCGTTTTGGTAATACGCGGTGCTGGGTATGGGTTTTCAGGTCGGCGATCCAGCGACGTGCAACCCAAACATCATCTGCTGGATGCTCGTTGTCCACGCCGTTGCAATACTTGTAGCCAACAAGCGCATCGGTGTGTGACAGCAGGATACGCGCCATCGTCATGTGGAAACGATGAGCCTGAAGATCCGCCGGACCTTTGGGGCGAGGAACGGTCAGCCGTAGACACTGCTGGTCGTTGAACTCACTCCAGTCTGGGCCAACGACCTGCCCCGCACGCTCCAGCATCTTGCGCGACTGTTCGTTCTTGCCGTTGACCAAGGCAGCAGCGACCGTACCATTCGCGTACTCCAGCTTTTCGGCGAGCAGATTCATCCAGCGCACCAGCTTTTTCAGGGTTGCATCGTCAGCAAACACAAGAAACTGATGTCGCTGCTCGTCGTCAAGAAACGCCGGCAGTTGCGCATAGAGGGGATATAGTAAGTCGTGGAGATAGATGTAGGTCTGCCTGCGACCTTGCTCGTGGCTTCGCGTCGTTGCGGTCAGTACCCGCTGTGCCCACTCAGGCGTGAGTTCATCCAGCGTCATCTCGGTGATATCGATGGAGATCAGCGGGAACCCGAGCGACTTCCCGATCAGCGCCTTGCGTCCATCGAAAGCGTGGCCAAGTTCGATTTCAACACCACCCAGCACCATCGGTTCAGCCTGGACCGGTGGCCCGAGCACAGCAACGTCAAGCCGGAATTTGCTGCCAAATGGCGTTTCCAGGGGATGCTCGGTTACCACTTGGTCGGCGCCGAGCAACAAGTTGCCTTCCAACGGATAGTCCGACGCATCCGCATCTTTGAACGCCCACGGCATTGCAAGTCCAGCATCCATGCGTCGGGAAAGCTCGGCCGCGACAAGTTCTTTTGCCTGCCGGTGTTCGGCGCTTTCCTGCACAGCGCGCCACCGGCAAGCTTCTTCATCGTCGAAGTGTGTTTTGGGGTTGAAGGAATGCTGGGAAGGAAGCACCCGGAAATGGGAGCGCCGGCGCAACTTACCATTCTCAAAGGAAGGGCTGACCCATGTCACCATCTGCCGTGATGCGTCGGGAGACACCAGGGGCCACAGCTTGCGCGCATGTTCCCGGCTGCGAACGTCGCGCGCGGTGATCGTGGTCTGGAAGATCCCTTTTCGAGAGAAAACCACTACCGCCTCGTCCATTCTTGTCTTCCCTTATGGTGACACGGTAGCCATTCGTGTGGTGCCATCCAGCTTTCGGTGAATCAGCGATACCAGCGTCAGGATGTCCAGTGCGTCCTGTTCTGACATGGGCCAATTCGTTTTAGGTGCATGGGCCAGTGGGTTGCGCACGGCGCCGAACAGACCGATCAGCAGGTTGGCAAAGCCTTTCTGTTCGCTCTTTTCGGACTCGGTAGTGAGCGGTCCCAAGACAAGTATGGGTTGCTGGCCAGCGAACGCCTTGTGCACCAAGTCAGCGCCATCGCCGTTCAGGCCCGACAGCAAGCGTATCCGCTCCGCAACGCCCTTTGTTGCCTCGAACACAGCATGGAAATAGTTTTCGTCCAGCAACTCGGCACGGCAGTAGTTCAGCACTTGCGCGTGGACGACGCGACTTTCCAGCGCGGCCTTGAGTCGTCCAGCTCGTGCGCGCGCAGCATCAAGCGTCGTGGCCTTGTCGGCGTGCCCGACCTTGCCATCTTCGCGCACGAAGAAGCCGGAAAAGGCAAGGACCACATTGAGTTCGTCGCGCCGCCAGGCGAACGTCGACGGGTCACGTGCGTAGTTCACCGGGTTCATCGCACGGTTGATGAACATGATGAGATGGTTGCCGACTTGATACTGGTTCTGTACGCCAGCCAGTGCATTGAACAGTCGCTTCCACTTGGTCATGCCGGGCGACGTGTCGGCAACCTCGATTTCTTGCAGCAGGCGCTCGATCTGCGTTCCGCTCAGGCCGCGCTCGGTATCGGCCAGCACACGACAAGCCGCTTCAAGATGTTGTGAGCTGAAAGGGGCAATCCGAGTCGCCAATGCCTGTCTCCTTCGTCAAGTATCAGATGATGGCCTGCAGGCCCTTGTCGGCGATGACATTGAGCAGTTTGAGGGCTGGCCCCGTGGGATGGGTGTCGCCTTGCTCCCACTTACGCACGGTTGAGGCCGACGTGTGCAAATGAAGAGCGAACACAGGTTGGCTGAACTTCAACGCTTCGCGCAGGCGTTTGATGTCGGCCGCGCTGAACTCCCGCACCGGCGGCGGGCAGATCGCGTCGAACTCGCGCATCGTTACCTTGCTGATCGCTCCAGCTTCGTGGAGCGCAGCTAGGTCACCACGCAGGGATTCAATAAGCTTGCTCACAATTCACCTCCAATAACACACCAGACTGCAACGCCTTCGACAGCGCCTCTGCGGACAGTCCCAGAAACACTTTGCCAGCGAATTGCAGTGCCTTCTTCTCGTCCTGCGTGATGTTTGCCCTGTCACTCTTGGGGAATCCATGCAGGAAAACGTAGCTGCTACCGATCCTGGCCGACAGTAGCGTGCGGTAGCCACCGCTCTTGCCGCTGCCGGAGCGGGCAATCCGCTTTTTGTAGAGGAACCCACCCAAGTCCGCGTCAATCAGACCGCTTTCCATCTCCCGAACCGCTTTGCACAACGCAGCATCAGGCAGTTTTTCGCCCGCCTGCCAGCGCGCGAAGTCCTTTCGCTTGAGCACGCGCGTCATCTTGACCTCCAAACTATACCCGAAACGGGTATAGTTTTCCAGCTGCCGGTATGATGCATGAGCATGGACGACTGCCGGGTCGATTGTCGTAGCAGCGATACGACAATTGGGGCCGAGGGGGCTAATCGCTGGTCACTGCTCATGTAGCCACCTTTTACGGTTCTTGGCACATGCCGACAATCGACTTGCGCCGACTCGCCACCAACTCGGCTGCCTTGCGAACGGGATCATCCTCAGTGTGGACATAGCGCATGAACATCGCGGCGGTCTTGTGTGCCGTTAATGCCATACCGACTTTGACGGGAATCCCTGAGTTGGCGATATCAGTGGTAGAGCGATGACGGATGCCGTGTGTGCCGACCCTTGGCACACCGGCACGATCGAGAATGCGCCGCCAAGCCTGATAGTAGCTATCAGAACTGAGGTGCTTCTTGTGATCGAGAATCGCCGGGCAGACGTAAGGTGAGTCTTTGTAGCGAGGCGCATTGGACAGCAAGCGCCGGGCCTCTTCGCTCAGAGGCTTGGACATATCTCCAGTCTTGCTGTCAGGCCACACAACACGGCTGTTCGGTAGGTCCAGCCATTCCCACTGTAGCTGCACAATTTCCGAATTTCGCGCTGCGAACTCAAATTGCAGGCGTATAGCAAGTAGGTAGGTCGGGTGTTCCAGCTTTTCAGCCTCGGCTTTATCCAGATAGGCAAATAACTTGACCATCTGCTCGTCAGTGATAAGGCGGGTTGAGCCTTTTTCGGGGTACTTGGGCACATGACGGCAAGGATTTGAACCGTCAGGGCGGTATCCCCATAATTCGGCCAAGTTGAACATTTTTCGTAGGCAGGACAGAACGCGATTCGCCTGTATTGGGGACTTCTTCATGCGCTTCATCAGTGCGGTAATATCCTGGCGCGTGACTTCATGTGCCTTCTTGATACCGAAGGCCGGGACAATGAAGGTGTCGATTTGATATTGATAAGATTTCTGCGTGCTGGGTTTGTTGTGTACTTTGGAGTGGTCTTCCATGAACCGCGAACAAAGCTGCTTCACGGTGGGTGCCTTGCGAGCGTCTGCTTTGTCGCCGCCAGGGTCGCCACCGCGTCGAACTTCAGCCATCCAGTCCTGAGCCAGCATGCGCGCTTGCTCGACGGTCAATTCACCGAATTGCCCAAGCGATGGCTTACGTCGAACGCCGGAGTTCGTGCGGTATTGCAGCATGAACACTTTTCGGCCAGTTGGTGTTATCTTGCATAGGAAGCCCGGAACGAGTGTGTCCCGGAGTTCAATGTCGTTGCCCTGCGGTTTTGCAGCGTCAACAACGTTCTTGGTCAGTTTGATCTTTGCCATGTGGGACTCCAGATAGTCCCGATTCCAGGGGCCAGCTAGGAGCCAGACGAAAGAGAACCGGGGCAGTTTGCGTAGTGCACCGGCATATGATCCAAGATGTAGAACTCAAGGAAAACCCGCCACAGCGGGCTGTATCCAAGTTGGGAGGGTTACCGGCGCAGAACCCATCTTCCGGCTTAAAATCTCTCGACCACTGGTCGTGCCGGTTCGATTCCGGCTGGGTGCACCAAGAACTCAATTTCCTACGCTTGCCACCGCTGTTAAAAAGCCCCCGACACGTTTACAGCAAGCGTCGAGGGCCATTTATGCAGTGGTTCTTCTTCAGGTGCCAAGACCGCAGGAGCATATGCCCCTTCGGTCTGCGAAACAGCAACGGCTGGAAGCCTCCCGACCTGCGGGAAACTTCCATACCTGTCCTTGCTATTCAGCCTCGGGCGCGGTGACAGGCGCCGGTACGGACACTGCCACGGGAGCCTGTTGCGGGCCGCCCTGGGCTTCAATGCCGCCAATTGCTTTCATCGACAAACGCAGGCGACCCTTGTCGTCGGCTTCGATGACCTTGATGCGCACCAACTGACCCACCTTGAGGACGTCGTTAATATTGGCAATGCGATAGTTGGCGATTTCGGAGATGTGCAGCAAACCATCGCGGCCAGGCAGAACCTGAACAATGGCACCGAAGTCCAGCAAACGCAGCACCGGGCCTTCGTATTCCTGGCCCACTTCCACATCGGCTGTCAATTCCCTGATTCGACGCTCGGCTTCACGGGCTTTATCCAGGTCGGCGCTGGAAATCGTGATTGTGCCGTCGTCACCGATATCAATCTGAGTTCCAGTTTCCTCGGTCAGTGCGCGGATAGTGGCGCCGCCCTTGCCGATCACGTCGCGAATTTTTTCAGGATTGATCTTCACGCTGAGCATGCGTGGGGCAAATTCCGAAAGCTCGGTGCGTGAACCGTCAATCGCGGCAGTCATTTCGCCGAGGATATGCAGGCGGCCTTCCTTGGCTTGCGCCAAAGCGACCTGCATGATTTCCTTGGTGATGCCCTGGATCTTGATATCCATTTGCAGTGCGGTAATGCCCTGGACAGTACCGGCCACCTTGAAATCCATGTCGCCAAGGTGATCTTCATCGCCAAGAATGTCGGTAAGCACGGCAAACTTCCCGCCGTCCTTGATAAGGCCCATCGCTACGCCGGCAACGTGATCCTTGACGGGCACGCCCGCGTCCATCATCGCAAGGGAACCGCCACACACCGATGCCATGGAAGAGGACCCATTGGACTCGGTGATTTCAGACACGACGCGTATCGTGTACTGGAAGTCTTGAGGTTCTGGCAGCGATGAGACCAATGAGCGCTTGGCGAGCCGCCCATGACCGATTTCGCGACGCTTGGGCGAACCGAAACGGCCTGTTTCGCCGGTGGCGAAAGGCGGGAAGTTGTAATGCAGCATGAAGCGATCGCGCGACTCGCCCATGATCGAATCGATGATTTGTTCGTCTTGACGCGTGCCCAAGGTGGCAACGACCAGCGCCTGCGTTTCGCCACGGGTGAACAATGCACTACCGTGGGCGCGTGGCAATACGCCCAGACGGATGCTGATCGGGCGGACCGTGCGGGTATCGCGGCCATCGATACGCGGCTCGCCATTCAATACCTGGCTGCGCACGATGGTGGATTCGAGATCGAACAGCATGTTTTCCACGACGACGTTGTCGGGAGCGGGGTCACCCTTGGCGGCTGCGTGTTCCTGGAGCTTGGCCTTTACGTTGGCATAGACGGTACGCAACTGAGCGGTACGCGCCTGCTTCTCGCGAATTTGATAGGCGGCTTGCAGGTCTTCCTGGGCTGCCGCGGTCACGGCAGTAACCAGTGCTTCATTTTTTGGAGCAGGTTGCCAGTCCCATTCCGGTTTGCCGGCTTCGGAAACCAGATCGTGAATGGCATTTATGCAGGCCTGCATCTGCTCGTGACCGAACATGACGCCGCCCAGCATCACTTCTTCAGACAATTGCCTGGCTTCCGATTCGACCATCAGGACCGCGGCTTCAGTGCCGGCAACGACCAGATCCATGGAAGAGTCTTTGAGCTGACTGGTGGTGGGGTTGAGTACGTACTGTCCGTTGATATAGCCGACGCGGGCGCCACCAATAGGACCATCGAAAGGGATACCAGATATGGCCAGCGCGGCGGATGCACCAATCATGGCTGCCATATCGGGATCGACTTCAGGATTGACCGACACGGTATGAATGATCACCTGCACTTCATTGTAGAAGCCCTCAGGGAACAAGGGGCGCAACGGGCGGTCGATCAGGCGGGAAGTAAGGATTTCCTTTTCGGAAGGACGACCTTCGCGCTTGAAGAATCCGCCTGGAATACGGCCTGCGGCGTATGTCTTCTCGACATAGTCCACCGTCAGCGGGAAAAAATCCTGGCCGGGCTTGGCAGTCTTGGAAGCAACTACAGTGGCCAGGACCACGGTGTCGTCAATCGAAACCAGTACGGAGCCGGAGGCCTGACGAGCAATCTCGCCAGTTTCGAGGACCACCGTGTGCTGACCGTACTGAAACGACTTGCTCACTTTATTAAACATTGGGGAATATCCTTACAATAGAAAAAACCGTGCACACCACGATTCGTATCGCAATGTGCACGGTTGCATCATGGGGAGCCAGCCCCGAGTATCACTTACGCAGACCGAGCTTTTCGATAAGCGAACGATACGAATCGGGATTGCGGCCCTTGAGGTAATCTAGCAATTTCCGGCGACGGCTAACCATGCGCAACAGACCACGACGCGAGTGGTGGTCTTTCATGTGTGCCTTGAAGTGGCCGGTGAGTTCGTTGATGCGCGCAGTAAGCAGCGCGACCTGGACTTCCGGCGAACCGGTATCGCCTTGGGCACGTTGATATTGTGTGACGATGTCGGATTTTTTGATGTCAGCAACAGACATTATTTAGCCTCTTGAACGAGCGACAGAGCCGAGGTGCTCTGACGTGCAGTGATTAAAAAATAACAGTAGTAGCCCGGATGCATTCGTAGCAACAACCCACATGGCAATCCGGGAAGCAAGCATTATAGCGGATTGCAAGCCGATGCGTGGCCGACCTCCCCTGCAGTGCGACAGCGGCTTATCAATTAGTCATGGATGGCCGTAAAATAAGCGCAACGAACCCTAGCGGAGTCCCGGCATGAATGCGATTAAATATATGCGGATGGGCAAGTCCGCCACGTACGCCCTGACGACAGTATTGCTCGCGGCGTGCACCAGCATGGCCGACCTGCCCGCTGGCGCGCCTTTGCATCAGGTGGTATCGGAATACGGCGAACCCAACTTTTCCTGTCCTGCTGCGAATGGTCGCAAACGACTGATCTGGACCATGCAACCCATGGGCCAATATGCCTGGGGCACCAACGTGGATGCCGCCGGCAACACCGACCGCGTTGAGCAATTGCTGAACGATGAACATTTCCGCGTGCTCGCTTCAGGCACATGGACACCGGAGCAGGTGCGATGCGAATTCGGGCCACCCGCCGAGATCGATAGCGTCGGCCTGCCCTCTTCCACGTCCATCATCTGGAGCTACCGCTACAGGCAGGCGGGCGCCTGGAACTCGCTGATGTACGTCTATTTTGGCAGCGACGGAGCCAGGGTCACGCGCTTTCACCCCGGCCCCGATCCCTTATACGAACGGGAAAATTTCTGGTTCGACTGACGACGAATCGCTTGAGTCGCCGTGCCTGGAATCAGAAGGGGTCGTGCCTGTCAGGTGGCTTCGGTGTGCTGTCGGGCGCTTGATCGGGCTGTTTCAACGAAGGGCTTTGCCGAGAATCGAAAGTATGTGTTGCACTGAACGCAGAGGGCGGCACGGCAAGGTCGTGATCATCAACGTTCGCGTGCCGCATGCGCGTCAGTTCACGGGCTCGCCGCCAGCGCCACCCCATGATTACCCAACCCGATAGGCCATAGACGACAAACAGGCTGAACAGGACGATAGGCGGGTCGCTGGACACAAACACGAAAACCCCGACCAGGACGAGCAATACCCAGAACGGCACACTACGGCCGAGTGCAAAGCTCTTGCCACTGTAAAACGGTGCATTGGTAACCATCGCAATGCCGGCATAGACGGTAAATCCAAAAGACATCCATGCGATCGTGGCGGTTTCGAGGGCGAGTTTGTTGTCGACGGCCAGCCACAGGAAACCGGCAACCAACGCCGCTGCGGCGGGACTTGGCAGGCCTTGAAAGAAGCGCTTGTCAACGACACCAATATTCGTATTGAAACGTGCCAAGCGCAGGGCCGCGCCCACGACGTAGATGAACGCGGCCAGCCAGCCCCAGCGACCCAGGCCTTGCAGCGACCATTCGTACATCACCAGCGCGGGCGCTATGCCAAAGGAGGTCATGTCAGACAAGGAATCGTATTGCTCGCCAAAGGCGGATTGCGTATTGGTCAGGCGGGCCACCCGCCCATCCATGCCGTCAAACACCATGGCCAGGAAGATGGCAATGGCGGCCATTTCGAACTTGCCGTTCATGGCCTGGACGACGGCATAGAACCCGGCGAAAAGATTCGCCGTGGTGAATGCGTTGGGGAGCAGATAAATGCTGCGACGACGACGGGTCTCGTCCGGCGATAGATTGGTCATAGGCTTAACCTTGTGTGTCAACGGGACGATCGGGCAACTCGGCCAGTACGGTGCTGGTGGCTTGCACCTTGTCGCCTATTGCAACGCGAGGTCGCGACCCCAGCGGTAAATAGACATCGACCCGTGATCCGAAACGGATGAAACCGTAGCGTTGCCCAGCATAAAGCTGGTCGCCCGGCTTGATATAACAAAGTATGCGTTTGGCTACCAGGCCAGCCACCTGGACAGCAGTCACGACATGGCCATGAGGGGTAAGCAATACAGTGGCATTGCGTTCGTTTTCAAGAGAGGCTTTGTCCAGCGACGCATTAAAAAACTGGCCAGCAAAATAGTTGACGGAAGTGACGCTGCCTTTCACCGGCGAGCGGTTGGAGTGGACATTGAACACGTTCATGAATACGCTGATCTTGATGGCATCGCGATCGGCGTATGGGTCGCGGATTTCTTCGACCGCTACAACACGGCCATCTGCGGGCGAGAGTACATTGAGTTCGCCCTCGGGGGCGATGCGAGCCGGGTCGCGAAAAAACTGCAACACAAAAATCGACACTATCCAGAACGGAATCGAGGCAGCGCCCGACCAGAAGCTGACAAGAATCGACACCAGCACGATACCGGCCAGGAAAGGCCAGCCTTCACGCGCAATAATAGGATGGGGGTAAGGTGGTTTATTCATCGTAAGTGGGAGAATAACCGAAATGCGTCCCCAGGTATGCCGCATTTCGATTGGAAGCGATCAATGTTGCCTTGGCCTGGAATATGGAACGAGGCATGCTGTCCAGGAACAAGCAAGTGGCGTGCCGCCCAGCGGCCGCGTCGCGTTAAACGACCGCGGTGTTCATTTGAAAAAAACGCCCTTGCGGGCGTTTTCTGAACAGCGCACGATGTGAGTCGTGATTAGTTTTTGGTCTGATCGACCAGCTTGTTTGCAGCAATCCAGGGCATCATGGCGCGCAATTTTCCGCCGACCTGTTCAATCTGAGATTCAGCATTGATGCGGCGGCGCGAAGTGAGTGTAGGAGCGCCTGCAGCATTTTCCAGAATGAAATTCTTGGCGTACACACCATTCTGGATGTCGGCCAGGCATTGACGCATGGCTTTCCTGGTTTCTTCGGTGACAATCTTTGGACCGGTCTCGTACTCGCCATATTCGGCATTGTTCGAAATGGAGTAGTTCATGTTGGCGATGCCGCCCTCGTAGATCAGGTCGACAATAAGCTTGAGTTCGTGCAGGCACTCGAAATAGGCCATCTCAGGCGCGTAGCCGGCTTCAGTCAGGGTTTCGAATCCTGCCTTGATGAGCTCGACCGCACCGCCGCACAGGACGGCTTGCTCACCGAACAAATCGGTTTCGGTTTCTTCGCGGAAATTGGTCTCGATGATGCCGGCGCGGCCACTGCCAATGGCGCAAGCATAGGACAAGGCAACATCGCGGGCCGATCCTGTGGTGTCTTGATGGACGGCGATCAACGATGGCACGCCGCCACCCTGGCTATAGGTGCCGCGAACAGTATGGCCTGGAGCCTTGGGGGCGATCATGATGACGTCGATATCGCTGCGCGGCTGGACCTGGCCATAATGCACGTTGAAGCCGTGGGCAAATGCCAGTGCGGCGCCTGCCTTGATATTTTCCGCAACCTGCGAACGATAGACTTCGGCAATATTTTCATCGGGAAGCAGGATCATGACCAAATCGGCCGCCTTCACCGCCTCGGCGACTTCCTGCACCTTCAAGCCCGCATTCTCGGCCTTGCTCCAGGAAGCACCGCCCTTGCGAAGCCCGACGATTACATTGACACCGGACTCATGCAGGTTCAGTGCATGTGCGTGGCCCTGGGAACCATAACCGATGATGGCAACGGTCTTGCCTTTGATGAGGGACAGGTCACTATCTTTATCGTAAAAAACTTTCATTTAAGGTGCTCCAATACTTGAGGAATTGTTGTTTGATTTAAAGCTTCAGGACCCGTTCTCCGCGGCCGATGCCGGATACGCCGGTACGCACGGTTTCCAGTATGGCGCTGCGGTCCAGGGCCCCGATAAAAGCCTCGATCTTACCTTGATCGCCGGTAAGCTCGATGGTGTAGACCTTATCGGTCACATCGATGATGCGGCCGCGAAAGATATCGGCCATGCGTTTCATTTCTTCGCGCTCTTTGCCTACGGCACGCACCTTGATGAGCATAAGCTCGCGTTCGATGTGCGGTCCTTCGGACAAGTCCACGACCTTGACTACATCCACCAGGCGGTTCAAGTGCTTGGTGATCTGCTCGATGACTTCGTCGGAACCGGCGGTGACGATGGTCATGCGCGACAGTGTCGAGTCTTCGGTAGGGGCCACGGTCAGCGTTTCAATGTTGTAGCCACGCGCCGAGAAAAGCCCCACGACCCGTGACAATGCTCCCGGTTCATTTTCCAGAAGGATAGAAATTACGTGTTTCATGTTTCTTTCCTTATAAGTCTTCAGAACCGAGCAACATTTCGGTCAGGCCGCGGCCGGCTTTTACCATGGGCCACACGTTTTCAGTCTGGTCCGTGATGAAGTCCATGAACACGAGCCTGTCTTTGTACTGGGTGAACGCCTCGCGGATGGCCGGCTCGACGTCGGCTGGCTTGTCGATCCGCATACCCACGTGACCATAGCTTTCGACAAGCTTCACGAAGTCAGGCAAGGCATCTACGTAGGACTCGGAGTAGCGCGAACCGTATTCAATCTGCTGCCACTGGCGCACCATGCCCAGGTACCGGTTGTTCAGGCAAAGTACCTTGGGTGTGAGGTGGTATTGCTTGCAGGTGGAAAGCTCCTGGATGTTCATCTGTATCGACGCCTCTCCCGTGATCACGGCGATCTGGCTATCTGGATTGGCCATCTGCACGCCCATGGCATATGGCAGGCCTACGCCCATGGTGCCCAGACCGCCCGAATTGATCCAGCGTCTCGGCTGGTCGAAGCGATAATACTGGGCAGCCCACATTTGGTGCTGGCCGACGTCCGACGTAACGAATGCATCGCCGTGAGTGACTTCCCACAGCTTTTCGACCACATACTGCGGCTTGATGAGTGTGTCGGAATTCTGATAGACGAGGCACTGCTTGCCGCGCCATTCGTTGATCTGTTGCCACCACTTGGCCACGCCCGCCTTGTTGGGCGTCGTCTCGGCAGCCGCCTGGACATACAGTGCATTGAGTTCCTGCAATACATCCTTGACGTTGCCGACTATCGGCACATCGACACGCACGCGCTTGGAAATGGATGAAGGATCGATATCGATATGCACGATCTTCCGGGGGTTCTGCGAAAAATGCTTGGGATTGCCGATTACCCGGTCGTCGAAACGAGCGCCCACGGCTATCAGCACATCACAGTGCTGCATGGCCATATTGGCTTCGTAGGTACCGTGCATGCCCGGCATTCCAACGAATTTATCGTCGCTGGCCGGATATGCCCCCAAACCCATGAGCGTATTGGTGCAAGGCGCGCCTGTTAACTGCACCAATTGGCGCAGTTCAGTCGCGGCATCTGACAACACCACGCCACCGCCGGAGTAGATCATGGGGCGTTCAGCTGCCAAAAGCATTTGTACAGCTTTCTTGATCTGACCCTGATGTCCCTTCACCACCGGTGCGTACGAACGCATTTTTACTTCACCGCGTGGCGGCGCGTACTTGCAGGTGGCAATGGTGATGTCTTTGGGGATATCCACCAGCACGGGTCCGGGACGGCCTGTCTTGGCAATGTAGAAGGCGCGACGCATGGTTTCAGCCAGATCCTTGACGTCGCGCACCAGGAAGTTGTGCTTGACGCAAGGCCGGGTGATGCCAACCGTATCGCATTCCTGGAAAGCATCCTCGCCGATGGCATGGCTGGGTACCTGACCGCTAATGATCACCATGGGAATGGAGTCCATGTATGCGGTGGCAATGCCCGTTACCGCATTGGTCAGTCCGGGGCCACTGGTGACCAGCGCCACACCGATCTTGTCCGACGAGCGCGAATAGGCATCGGCCGCGTGCACGGCGGCTTGCTCGTGACGCACGAGAATGTGCTTGAAATTTTCTTGCTTGTAGATTGCGTCGTAGATGTACAGTACCGCGCCGCCGGGATAACCAAACACGTGGTCAACGCCCTGTTCGGCAAGGCAACGCACGACGATATCGGCGCCATTGAGTTCCATTATGTATTCCTTTCGTAACCGGTACTGGAATTCCGACTGGCCATAAGACCCGAGCCTGTATCGTTTACAGCAACATGATCTGGCGCTTTATGGCTCACGGAGCCATGCCACCCAGACACCTTGCCGAACCGACTTGAACTCGTCGAAACGCAGCACGAGCGTTCTGTGAACGCGGGAGGTAGAACGGAAGCTTTGGCAACACACGCTTGTGGCGCGGCCAACAGCAAAGTATTACAGGCGCAAAAAACCGGGCGGATAACCCGGAACAACGTAGCCTTTTGTGATCTGCCACGGATAGCAAGGCAGATCAACGTGCCACTTTACCGCGTTGGCGCAGCCGAGGCAAATCATGCAGGCCGAGTGAGATAGTTTTCCAATATATCGCCGACAAATTCGGCATATTGGGTGACATCCGTGCCCTGGTTGTTGTATTTGCGCCGTTTCAGATACCAGTCCTGCATCATGGCTTTGCACAGAGACGCCAATAGCTTGGCGTTTACACTGCGAAAGACATCGGCTTTGATGCCTTCTTGAATAATTCCGAAAATAATGTCCTCTACTTCAAGCTCGACGGATATGGCTTCTTTCTTGTGCTTTTCAGGGAGGCTCTTGGTTTCCATGAAAGAAAAATAAAACCATGGCTGCATCAACTCGCTAAGGTACACATGCGCCTTCACCGCGGCAAGCAATTTGTCCCGCGGTGAAGTGACCTCTTGTGTATAGGCAAGCATGGTGCGTCGGGTGAGCAGAAACCCATGGCTCTGAATCAAATAGATCAGGTCGTCTTTGCTTTTAATATACGCATACAGCCCGCCTATGCTGAAGCCAGAATCCGCGCACAGGTCGCGCAGGGACATCGCATGGAAGCCCTTCCTGCCCGTCAGCCGCAGGGTGGAATCAATGATCCGCACCAGATTGCTTACGGCGACATGCTCTTTCTTTATGCGGATCAGCTCTCTGTTCTTGTGATACAGCTCGCGGCAAATTTCGACTTTAGACAAGCTAAGCTCGATCTTGAACGATTCAAAATCAGCAATCATGTACTACTCCACCCCCATAGGTCGTTCACGCCACCGACAAGTAGCGATGCTGCGTCTCGATGTCGTTGATCAGCGCCTGGCTGCTGGCCTCATGGACAATCATGCCCTTTTCGAGAATATAAGCTCGCTGTGCATGCTTGAGGGCAAAGTGTACGCTTTGATCGGTGAACAGAATTGTGGTGGTCCTGGATAACTGGTCTATCAGTGCGCCGATTTGCTTGACGATGACAGGGGCCAGACCTTCATTGGGCTCATCCAGCAAAAGCAGCAAGGGTTCGCTCATCAAGGACCTCGCCACGGCCAGCATCTGCTGCTGGCCGCCCGACAAGGTGCTACCGTCCTGACCGGCAAGTTCGCCGAGCATGGGATATTCGTCGAAAATACGCTCGATGGTCCACTGGCGCGTGACACCCGGTCTGCTGTACTCGGCAATTTCCAGGTTTTCGCGGACGCTGAGGCCAGGAAAAATTCGACGGTCTTCCGGAACCAGCCCTATGCCCGCGCGGGCATTCCGGTAAGCCGGCTGACCCGTGATGTCGCGGCCCTTGAACGTTACCCGGCCCCTGCGCGGCGCCGACAAGCCGATGATGCTGCGCAAGGTGGTGCTTTTGCCGGCGCCGTTGCGGCCCAGCAGGCAGACCGTTTCACCCTCTTCAAGATTTAATGAAATACCCTGTAGGGCGTGGCTTTCACCATAGTAGGTATGAATGTTGTCGACTTCAAGAATCATGGTGCGATTTCCTCTTCTGCGTCACCCAGGTAAGCCCGCCTGACTTCCGGATGCATCTTGACTTCCTGAGGCGTACCCAGGACCAGCGACTGGCCGCGGTGCATGACCAGAATCCGGTCCGCCACGTCGAACACCACCCCCATATCGTGCTCGGTGATGAGAAATGTGTAATCGCCGGTGGCCGCCAATGACTTGACCAAAGCCGTAACCCGATGCGTTTCATCGGGCGTCATTCCGGCAGTGGGCTCATCCAACAACACCAAATGCGGCCGAGTTGCCAGCACCATTGCAATTTCCACCAGCCGCTTGTCGCCATAGCTGATGACGCCGGCACGCCTCACAGCCAAGTCCGTGAGTGAAAGACGTTCCAGCAACATATCTGCCTCTTGTTGGATGGGCCGATTGCGTGATGCAATGTTGTACCAGCGCCGGCTGGCGCCGTGGTAGGCCGTGAGCGCAACCTCGATGTTCTCGCGTACGGTCATTTCGTTGAAGATATTATTGATCTGAAAAGAACGCGATACGCCCATGCGACTGATACGGTGGGGAGGCAAGCCGGTGATGTCCTGGGCTTCAAATGTTACTTTGCCCGAACTGGGCGTCATGCGGCCCGACAACATGTTGTAAAACGTAGTCTTACCGGCGCCATTTGGGCCGATGATGGCCAGGGTTTCGTGAGGCAGAACATCCACCGATACGTCGAGTACGGCTGCCACGCCACCGAAACGTTTGGTCAGATGGCTGACTTGCAGGATAGGTTGAGTCATTTTCGCTCCTGCAGCCAGTCGAGAAATGTGCCCAGCACCCCTCTTCTGAAAAACATCACCATCAGTGCCAGGATAATACCCAGCACCAGCATCCATGCATGGGTCATGCTGGTAATCCAGGTTTCCAGCAACACGAACATGGCGGCGCCAAAGTACGGCCCGAGGAAATAACCGGTTCCGCCCAGTATGGACATGAGCACGGGCTCAGCCGACATGGACCAATGCACAAGTTCAGGACTGGCAATTCGCAGGAATGGCGCCATCAGTCCGCCAGCCAGGCCTGCAAACGCGCCAGAAATCGTGAACGCCGCCAGGCGATAGCTCTTGACGTTGAGTCCGCAAAATGCCACACGCTCAGGATTCTGTCGAATGGCTCGCAGAATAAGACCGAAGGATGAGCGGCAGATCAAGTACAGGAATGCGGTGGCGAGCACCACAATGACCAGAACGACATGGTAGTACACGCTGGGATTGCCCAGCGCAAGATCGAAACCCAGCCCCAGCGAGTTTACGCGGAATCCCGCTATTCCATCGCTGCCATTGGTCACCGACCGCCACTGATGCACTACGGCGAATACCATCATGCCAAAGGCGAGGGTTAACATGGAAAAATAGACTTCATTAAGCCGGACGCTGAAAAAGCCGATGATCAGGGCCAGGACGGCACCGGCCACTATGGCCACCAGCAAGCAGGCCAACAGCGGCCATTGTGCTCCTTGCAATAGCAGGGCCGTGGCATAGGAACCGACACCAAAAAAGGCGGCATGCCCGAAACTGAGCATGCCCGTATAACCGAAGATCAAGTTGAAGCTAGCGGCGAACAGGCCCAGTATCAGGATCTCGGTAACAATAAAAATATAGAAGTAAGGCGTAATCCAGGGCAAGGCGGCCAACACGAGCAACAGCAATGCCAGGACGAAGGGTAGCGGTCGGTTCCTCATGTGGACGCCCCTTTGCCCATCAGTCCATGCGGCTTAAGCAACAGCACAATAGCCATACCCACGAAAGGCAGGATCAGGTTGACGTCGGGAAAGAAACGGCCGCCGAAGCCATAGATCAGGCCCAGGATGATCGCGCCCAGCAGCGTGCCCGGGAAACTGCCAAGGCCACCGATGACCACGACAATAAAGCTCTCGATGATGATCTTGTCCCCCATCCCCGGATCAATGGCACGCATGGGTGCCGCAACGACGCCGCCCACCGCTGCCAGCCAGGCGCCAAAGGCAAACACCCCTGTGATGACAAGCTTGGTGTTGATGCAGAGCACCTGTGCCATGTCGCGGTCGAGCGCCGCCGCGCGCATGATCTTGCCGACCCGAGTGCGATTGAACAAGAACCATAGCGCGCAAACGAAAATTAGTCCTACCGCCACGACGAACAGGCTGTAAATCGGGTAGGTGACTCCCCCGGGAAGTGCGGCCGTGCCCTGCAGCAATGGGGGTGGATCGATCACGTGTATACCGGTGCCCCACACCAGGCGCACCGATTCGTTCAGTATCAACAGCAAGGCAAAGGTCAGCAGCAGGCTGTCGGAAATTTCGCGCTGGTAGATGAAACGCAACAAGAGCCGGTCGATGAGCACTGCCAATGCAGCGACGCACAAGGGAGCAACCAACAACGTAAGCCAGAATGACATGCCCAACAGCGTCATGCAGGTATAGGCAAGATACGCACCCAGCATATACAACGCGCCATGGGCAAAGTTGATGACATTCAACACTCCAAAGACAATATTCAATCCAACCGCGATGACAAACAGCAGCAGGCCGATATCAAGGCTGTTGAGCAAAGCCATGCCTAAACTGCTCATGGTATTTCCCCCTTATTTACACACACCGCCCGGTGCCGAAGCGCCGGGCGGAATTGATGCACTTGGCAATTCCTGAATCTGCTACAGCTTGCAGGCTGGATCGACCGGCGGGGTGATCTTTTCACCGTCGAAAAATTGCGCATCGGCCAGGGAGCGGATTTTGTCTTGTGTGTTCATGGCGGCCGCACGTCCCCAGGTGGGGCCGATAAGCGCCTGGTTATCGCCTTTGCGGAAGGTCACGGTGCCAGTGGGGGCCGGAATGCTCAAGCCCGATAGCGCTTGAGCCACCGCTTTGCCGTCGGTGCTGCCAGCTTTCTCAATCGCCGCCTTGAAGGCGTACACGGCAACATAGGCGCCCTCCGCGTTATAGCTGGGGGGGGTGCCATAGTTCTTCTGGTACGAGGCAACGAATTTTTTATTGAGATCATTATCATGGGAACCGTACCAGTAACGCGTACCCAGCCATACCCCTTCGGGCATTTGATCGCCCAGCGCAGCAAGCACCTCGGTGGCGGCGCCCACCGTGAACAACACCTCAAACCCTTGCTTGAAGAAGCCACGATTATTGGCCTGACGTACGAAGTTGACCAGGTCGCCACCCCAGAGGGAGATCACCACGCCATCGGGCTTGGATTCCATGACACCATTGATAAATGGCGTGAAGTCCTCGGCCCCGAAACGGGGAAACGCCGTTTCCGGCATCAGGACGACATCCGGGGATTTTTCTTTCAGATACTTGCCAAAGAATTCCCAGGACTGATGCCCGAACGCGTAATCCGGCCCTATGGTGGTCCATTTCTTGGCCCCGGTCTTGGCCGCGACCGCGGCAGCGCCCTGCATGTTCTGGTGCACATTGACACTAATCCGGTAAGTAAAGGCATTGCACAATTTACCGGTCACATCGGGCGTGGCGGCGTGGGTAATGATGAAGGGCTTGCCGAGCTCGGGTAGTACGGGGACCAGACCCTGCGCCACGCCAGAGCTATCCAGCCCCATCAGCACGTCGGCCTTGTCCTGGTAGACCAGCTTGCGGGCTGCCTGGATGGCCACGGCAGCCTTGCCTTGGCCATCTTCGAGCTGTAATGCCAGCTGACGCCCGAGGACCCCGCCCGAGGCGTTGATTTCGTCCATGGCCAACTGAATACCTTGCTGCGCAAACTTCCCATAAGTAGCCGCACTACCGGACATAATGTAGATGGCGCCTATCTTGATGGGATCTTCGGCTGCATGGACGGCACCCAGACTCATCGAGCCGGCAAGCACCACAGATAAAAGGGAACGGGTCGCAAGAATCTTGAACATGTATTGTCTCCTTGAGGAATAATTATTTAGTACATTTCCAATTCTTTACTGCTGTACTACTACCTGCACTGGTGATCGAGCATCTCCTTGATGGTTCTATTCCGTTTAACGTGGGACTTTGGCCGCGAGCGTGTCCCTGAGAATGTTCTTTCGTATTTTTCCCGTGGACGTCTTGGGCAGCTCCCCGAAAACAACATGCTTGGGAGCCTTGAATGAAGCCATGCGCGCCCTGCAAAATGCGATGAATTCCATTTCGTCGTTTGGCTGGGCCTCGTCTTTCAGGGCAACAAAGGCGCAAGGCACCTCGCCCCATTTCTCGTCAGCCATCGCCACGACCGCCGCTTCGAATACTCTGGGGTGGCTGTACAGGACCTCTTCGATTTCCTGGCTTGAAATATTCTCGCCGCCTGAAATGATGATGTCCTTGGCGCGATCCTTGATTTCGACATAACCATCCGGATGCATTACGGCAATATCGCCCGTGTGGAACCAGCCGCCCTGGAACGCCTCCTGTGTACCCGACGCATTCTTCAAATAGCCTTTCATCAAGGTATTGCCACGGAGGAGCAATTCACCCAGTGTCTGTCCATCCGCCGGCGCCGGGGTGCCATCGTCCAGCCGGGCCACGCTCAGTGCATCGATGGCCAATAGACCCACCCCCTGTCTGGCCATTTTTCGGGCAAGTTCGTCCGGCGGGAGAGTGTTCCATTCATCATGCCAGACACAGAGCGCCGACGGCCCATAAGACTCGGTCAAACCGTATAAATGCGTGATATGAAAACCCACCTGTCGTGCCCGGCCAATGACGGGGCTGGGCGGAGCGGCGCCGCCCAAGCCGAATTGCACAGGCTGGTGCAACACCTGGCCACCGGTGTGGAAGTCGTTCAATAACAGGTTCAACACAATGGGTGCGCCGCACATATGGGTGACGCCATGCTTGCGAATTCGGCCGATGACTGCGTCCGCCTGGACCTTGCGCAGACAGACATGCGTACCGCCAACAGCCGTCACTGCCCAGGTGTAGCACCACCCATTGCAATGAAACATCGGCAAGGTCCATAAATACACCGCGCCGGCGCTCAGGTTGAACGCCATGGCGTTGCTCATTGCCGCCAGATAAGCGCCACGGTGATGGTAGACGGCTCCCTTGGGGTTGCCAGTGGTACCGGATGTGTAGTTAAGCGTGATGGCATTCCACTCGTCGTCGACCTTATCCCAGTGGAAATCAGGATCTCCGGCGGCAACCATGTCCTCGTACAGGAGAACTTCGGGCGCCTGCCGAGCGCCGCCATCCCGCACAATAGCCACCAATAAAGGGGGCGACTCGATGATGGCGAGCGCCTGGCGGATCAAGGGTTCGAATTCCGTGTCATAGAGCAACACCCGGGACTCACCGTGTTGGATGATAAAGGCGAGCGTCGCCGCATCGACACGAGTGTTCACAGCATTCAGCACCGCGCCGACCATGGGAATGGAATAGTGGCTCTCCAGCAGCTCATGCGAGTTGAAACACAAGACTGTGACGGTATCATCGGCCTTGATCCCAATCTTGGTCAGCGCCGAAGCCATCCTGCGGCAGCGGCGATAAAAATGCTGGTAGGTCAGGATCATGTCGTCGTCTATGACCGCCACCTTGTCGGGATAAACATGGGCCGATCGTTCGAGGAAACTGACAGGCGTCAGGCTGGAATAATTTGCCGGTTGTTTGTCCAATCCATGTTCATACGGGTTGCTCATGCACTATTCCCCTGTTTATTCAGTAGCTTCGGGTTGGTGATGGCGAGCTTGCACCGGGTAATGTTCAAAAGCAATGAGCGCAATAGCCCAGACCGGGACGGATCGATGGCCCGTTTTCGGACCAATTCAGCAAGTGCTTGCTCGGTGGCTTCGTGCGTCCCCTCCAACGCAATCTGACGGTAGAACGCGAGAATCTGTTTTTCACATTCATCCTCCCCTTTTACGTCGAGCTCACGTGCAGCAATCGCCATGGCGTTGGCAATCATCAATGCCTCGTAGGACTTACTTACTGGCAGCAAGGGCAATAGCTGGTCGAGCAGGGTACGCCTTGCCACTGCCAGTAGCTCGCCTCCATTTGGACGATTATTCATGTGGGCTCCCTTGCGCAAGCTGCGTCAGGATATCGAATTCGATTTCCGGAAGCAGGCGCCCGGTCAGCGCAAGCTCGAGCGAAGACTGTTCCCCTGAAAGGTGACGTTGTGCCTGTTGCAGGGCAATGATGGCCCATCGTGTCATTGCCATGATCTCCCAATAGAAGACCCTTGCTGGATCAACGGGGTGACCAGAGGTGCTGGAATAGGCCGCGAACAAATCCTTCTTATCGCCGACACCGCCCACCTCTTTATGGCTGGCGCCAAAACGCCAGCTTCGTGAGCACAACCAGCCCAGGTCTTCATATGGATCGCTCCACGCCGCAAATTCCCAGTCCAGGATTCCTGTCAGGCGTCCCTGGTCGACCATGTAATTGCCCGTACGGAAGTCGCCATGGCACAGCACCACATCGGTGTCCAGTGGGACATTGTCCTGGAGCCAATTCAACGACCATTCGAGTACCGGATGCGGCTCGGATATTGCGTCGAGCGCTACGCGGTATTGCCGGATACGCGCTGTGGCCGGAGATGACTGCGGTACCGGTAATGCATCAAGGCGCGCAATCGGTGGACGTATCCGATGCAGTCGAGCGAGCTCGACGCCCAACTGATGAGTGAGGCTTTGCGCTTGCTCGGATGTGAGTCCGCCGCGCACCAGCTTATGTCCCGCAGCCGTGCCTTCAACACGAGCCATCACGCAAAACACATTTCCAATTATTTCTGTGTCGGTGCATAGCCATAAAGGCTGCGGCACCGTCACACCAGCCTCCCAGGCCACATTCAGGATATGAAACTCCAGCTCCCGGCTGAGGCTCGCATCAATGGTCGATGGCGAATCGCTGCGCACAACGAGGTCGAGTCGACCAGGACGTTGGCCGCCGGTGCAGTGCACGCTAAGCCCATAATTGCTTTGAATCGCACCGCCGGATAAGCGGCAGAATTTGATGACTCTGGCATCTTGGGCACTATTCCGATCCCTGACATACAGCGCCAAAGCACGGCTTATGTCATCCAGGTCCATGTCAGCCCCAGGACCAGAAGTCGTTGCTCTCTTTGAGCAAATATTTCGACAGCACCATTTTATGGACTTCGGACGCACCATCGACCAAACGCGCCTGGCGCGCATAGCGATATATCCATTCCAGAGGAGTATCTTTCGAGTACCCACGCGCGCCGCAAAGCTGGATCCCCGTATCGACCGCCTGCTGCAGTGTATTGGACACCGCCACTTTGGCCATCGAAACCTCTTTACGGGCAAAGTCGCCCTGATCGAGCTTCCAGGCAGCATGCATGGTAAGCAGGCGTCCGATTTGTATTCCCATTGCCGCCTCACCCAATAGCCACTGTACCCCCTCTCTGTCGGCGAGGCGAATTCCGAACGATTCACGCTCTGATACATAAGCCGAAGCGATTTCCAGCGACCGCTTGGATAGGCCCAGCCAACGCATGCAGTGAGTCAATCGGGCTGGCCCCAGTCGGATCTGGGTGAGCTTGAGTCCATCGCCGACCTCCATGAGCCGGTTTTCATCTGGGATGACCATATCGGTGAAACGCAGTTCGCAATGGCCCCCATGCTCCTCCGGGCCCATTATAGGTATGCGGCGCACGATTTCCCAACCTGGATCGTCTTTATGAAAGAGGAAGGCCGACAAACCCTTGCGTACGTCGTCAGACGTGCGCGCAATAAGAATGAAGTGCGAAGCTACCCCGGCGCCAGTGATGAAATGCTTGGTACCGTTGATGATCCAGTCATTGCCCTTGCGTGTTGCGGTAGTCAGCATCATGCCGGGGTCGGAGCCGGAACCAGGTGCAGGTTCGGTCATGACGAACGAAGAACGGACGTCGCCATTGATGATGGGCTGCAGCCAGCGTTCTTTCTGGCTTTCGGTTGCCACCTTGTTGAGCACCATCATATTGCCGTCATCGGGTGCCGCAGAATTGAAAACCACCGGGCCAAAGATGGATCGATTCATCTCCTCGTAGCACGCCGCCATTTCAGACATGGACAAGCCCTGGCCACCACGCTTTTTTGGCATCTGCAGGCTCCAGAGACTGTGCTGTTTTGCTTTGGCGCGCATACGCTGCAATACTGATTCTGCGATGTTTTCATGCTCGTCGAATGAAGCCGGATCGCTTTCCAGCGGGATCAACTCCCGATCAACAAATGTGCGGATCTGTTGACGGAATTCGTCTACCTGCGGCGATAACGTGAAGTCCATGAGGGTGCGCCTTCTTCAAAGAGTGGATTGCAAATGGCCTCCATCGACCACGATGGAACTGCCAGTCATGTATAGAGACGCGTCCGAGGCCAACAGCAGCAACGCGCCATCGAGATCGGATGCCTGGCCGAGGCGCCGTTGCGGAATACGCTTGATCATCGCCTGGCCTGCCTCGGATGCGAAGAATTCCCGGTTCAGGTCTGTTTCGATATAGCCGGGCGCCATGGCGTTGACCCGAATGCCGTATCGCGCCCACTCGAACGCCAACGCACGGGTCATTTGTTCCAAGCCGGCTTTGGACACGGTATAGGGAAGTACATTGCCTGCAACGCGATAGCCCAGGATGGAAGAAATAGTAATGATTGAACCAGGACGTTGCGCCTTGACCAGTCGACGTGCCGCCTCATTGGCCACCAGCCAGCATCCTTTCAAGTTGACGTCGAGGACCTGGTCCCAGTCTTGTGCCGACATTGAAAGCGAACTTTTCTGGACCGTGCTGCCTGCCGTGCACACCACTACGTTTACCAGGCCATACAGCGCTTGCGCTTCGTCGAAACAGGCCCTGATGGCGGACTCATCGGTCACATCACCCACCACGGCGTGAGCCTTGACTCCTTGTTGCTGCAAGTCGACCACCAACGCGTTCAGGGATTCGGCGCGCCGCCCGGCCACGACGACTTTGGCTCCGGCGAGTCCCAACGTCTGGGCGAAATGCCGACCCAGGCCGCCCGAAGCACCAGTCACCAACGCCACCTTCCCGGTCAAGTCGAATTGATTGTGCATAGCCGTCTCCTCGAAAAAATCATAGAACGATCGCTCTATAAAGTCAACGCTTTATAGAACGATCGATCGATTTTCCTTGAATCCACCTTAAACGGAAAAATGTTCGCCGAGAAATTGCAGGAAAGCCTTCACCCGGGGAGCCTGCGCCCTGCCATGCGGGTACAGAACGTACATCATGTCTTGCGTCTTGGGCTCATAATCGGTCAGTAAACGAATAAGCCTTCCGTCGGCGATATCCTTCGAGATATGAAATTCGGCCAAACGGACAATACCCAGGCCCTCCAAGGCAAACGTGCGCAAAAGTTCTCCTTGATCGGCGCCCATCGCTCCATGCACATTGATCGTCGTGGCAGTACCGCCATCGTTGAATGCCCAGGCGTTCCAATGCGTACGCACTGTGAAATTCAGGCAACGATGGCCATGCAGTTCATCCGGAACGGCAGGAGCCCCATATTGTTTAAGATAAGACGGCGCCGCAGCGATGAGCCATCGTCTCAGGAATAGCGGCTTACCCACCAGGGAAAGCTCGGGCGGGCTACCGCTGTGTATGGCCACGTCTATGTTTTTCTTCAGAAAATCACCCCGGTCGGTTCCGATAATGAATTCAAGACGCAAGCCCGGGTGCCGTTCCAGCAACAAGGGAAGCAAAGGTGCCAACTGATATTTCGCGAAGGTCAGGCTGGTGTGTATATGCAAGACACCCGTCATTTCCGTCTCGCTGGGCGTCACCGCGTTTTCAGCCTGCGCCATGGCATCGACGACCATTTGGCTATGCAGACGGAAGTTATGCCCTTCTTGGGTCAGTCGTATGGTTCCGGCAATACGGTCGAACAATCTCACCGCCAGGCGCTGCTCCAGCCGCGCGATGATTTTGCTGACCGCCGAGGGCGAACGGAGCAGCTTTCTGCCTGCAGCAGAGAAACTGCGCTCTTCAACCACACTAAGAAAAACCTGTATCTCGGAAAATTTATCCATACCTGTCTACTTGTGAATTGAATTCATAGGGCCTATTCCTGACTGGTGGTGGTTGTACCACGCGGGCGTCTATAGACTTTCCATAATCATTTATGGAAAGACAAGGAGATCAAGGTATGAGCAAAACGATCCGGATCGGATCCGGGGCGGCATGGTGGGGAGACCGAGTCGAACCCGCAGCCCTTAATGCAGAACAAGGCAAGCTCGACTACCTCTGCTTCGAAACCATGGCTGAGGCCACCGTTTCCGCTGCTCAGGTTCGTAGTCGACGCGACCCGAGCTTTCCCGGTTATGACACCTATCTCGAGGAGCGCATGCGTGCCGTTCTGCCGGCTTGTATGCGTCAGGGTACGCGCATCGTATCCAATCAGGGTTGGATCAATCCGAAGGCTGCCGCCGAGCGTGTGGTCGAGCTCCTTCGCGAGCTTGGCATAACAGGCGTCAAGGTCGCGGCGGTTACCGGCAGCCTGATTACCGAACGGGTGCTTGAACTTACCGACCGTATTCTCGAGAACGACGAAGCCACCAGTACGCTGGCGCCAAACTTGATCTCCGCAGAGGCGTATCTGGGCGCTGAACCCATTGTGGATGCGCTGCATAACGGAGCCCAAATCGTTATAACAGGCCGGGTGGCCGATCCCTCGATTTTCATGGCGCCCATGATGTATGAGTTCGGATGGGACCCCTTGGATCATGCGCGCCTGGGTCCGGGCAACGGTATAGGGCATTTGCTGGAATGCGGCGCGCAGGTGACTGGCGGCTATTTTTCCGATCCGGGATTCAAAGATGTGCCCGAACCGTGGAATTTCGGCTTTCCCATCGCCGAAGTCGAATCCGACGGCAGCGCAGTTCTTACCAAGGTTGAGGGCACAGGCGGTGCCATTACGATACAGACAGTCAAGGAGCAGCTCTTGTACGAAGTGCATGACCCCGGCAATTACCTCACCCCCGACGTAGTGGTCGACTTCACAACTGTGACTCTCGAGCAGGTCGGTCCTGACCGAGTGCGAGTCAGCAACATCAGCGGCAAGCCGCGCACACCGACTCTCAAGGTATCAATAGGTTGCACCGAGGGATACATCGGCGAGGACATGTTCTTCTATGCAGGACCGGGGGCCCTGCGGCGCGCCACATTGGCTAAGCGCATTCTGGAAGAGCGCTTCAAGATCGTAAAGCTCGATGCTGAGGAGTTGCGCATCGACTTCTTGGGCATTAATGCGATCCATGGCGAAGCGACCCCCGCTGACGCTCCAGAACCTTATGAGATTGCAGTTCGAGTGGCGGCGCGCACACGTACCCGTGAAGAGGCTGTAAAGATCGGCCGCGAGGTCGACGGCATGGCCGTTTCGGGCATCGCGCATACCGGCAAGCGGGTGCCGCATCAGGACCGCACGCGCGAAATTATCGGCGTTTGGTCCTCATTGGTCGCGCGGGAACACGTTCCCGCCACCGTGACTTACTTTGAGAGCTGATCATGCGAATACTACTGCAGCACCTGGCCCATGCGCGTTCCGGCGACAAAGGCAACACGTCCAACATTTCAGTATTCGCCTACGAACCGGAATTCTACGATTTGCTCAAAACCCAGCTTACCGCGGATCGCTTTAAAGATTTCTATCGCGGCGTGATCAAGGGTCAAGTATTGCGCTACGAGGTCGACAACATACACGCCATGAATTTTGTTGCGCATGGCGCGCTGGGCGGAGGTGTTTCGCGCAGCCTTTGCCTGGACAATTATGGCAAAGCGCTGTCAGCCGCCATTCTTGGGTTCGAAATCGATGTACCGGAGTCATTGCGGGACAAGCTGCACGGCCAGCACCTGCTTTGAGCCTTCATTCCTTAAAAAAAACGACACAAGGAGATGGTATGGACGCCTCCCACCTCAAGTGAGTGACGAGGCCTAAGAAGGAAAGCAGACGTAAAGAGGGCCTCGCATCAACGGCATCAATGTGCCA
>LNAP01001069.1_pt1 | contig 29569 bp, 28 predicted proteins | sample 602601 | NCBI WGS metagenome assembly LNAP01 (sample SAMN02440304, study PRJNA202911) | soil metagenome | biome: Subtropical and temperate rainforests or woodlands; isolation source: soil samples (1 kg each in a 20% v/v slurry with milli Q water) were... ... | reverse complement strand
CGGCTGCTCATGATCGCCTGAAATGTCTGCTCACGATCAAATGAAACGAGCGCTCACCATCGAGTGAAATAGCTGCTCACGATCGCCGAAATGCGCAGGTTGCAACAGATGATAGCGCACAAGCGGATGCTGCCGTCTACTCAGAAGCCGCTACGCCTAGCCTTGCCCTTCCAAAGGAACCCGTCCGCAAACGAAGCAAGGCACACCTCTCGTTCGTGCGACAACAGCCCTGTCTGATTTGCAAACAAACGCCTTCAGACCCGCACCACGTGAAGTTCGCTCAACCGAGAGCCTTAGGACGAAAGGTCAGCGACGAGTTCACAGTGCCACTCTGCCGCACTCACCACCAGGATCTGCATCGGCACGGTCACGAAAACACTTGGTGGACGAACATGCAGATTGCGCCATTATTGGTCGCCAAACAGCTTTGGGAATCGAGCCCGATCCACGCCGAAATAAGTGCGCAGCAGCCTCCAATTCGCTCAAAGCATCGGCTCCAAGGTCTCTCCATATGAGTGTGCCTCCCATTACAGCTCAATCGAGCGTGGCACAGACTTGAGTGCGCTCCCCGCCGCAGAATCTCTCCTCGCAACTGAGGTGTGGTTGTATGTGTTCACCGTGCAACCGTGGTCAGACGGGTGGTTTCTGCGCCAACACGAACTTTCGCTCTCTATTAAATACCGCATCTCGCGATCAGGCGGAGCTGCGGCCAATGTTGAGATATGCACCATGTTGCTCTTCTAGTCGTTGTAGTAATTCAATCGAAGTCATTCACGGTGTACTTCGGACCCGAAACGAAGCAGCTCACCCGTCCAACACGTTCATCTCTCAACGCTTTTCGGCAATGTCTCAACTTGCGTTAAATAGGTCTTTCGGATATCGACAGCTGGTCGGCCGACGGAACAAAAATGTCAAGTACTGCTCAAACACTCTACCGGCGCGCACGGAAGGTCATGCCGGGCGGCACGCAACTGCTGTCGAAGCGGCCCGAGATGTTCCTGCCGGAACAATGGCCGACCTATTTCAAGTCGGCCAAGGGCGCCGAAGTCGTCGATCTCGACGGCAAGACCTATCTCGACATGAGCTATTGCGGCATCGGCGCCACCATCCTGGGCTTCGCCGATCCCGACGTCGACGCCGCGGTCAAGACCGCGATCGACCTCGGATCAATGTCCACGCTGAACTGCGCCGAGGACGTCGAACTCGCCGAACTGCTGGTCGAACTGCATCCATGGGCGGACATGGTGCGCTTCGGCCGCGCCGGCGGCGAGGCCATGGCAATTGCCGTTCGGATCGCGCGCGCCGCGACCGGCCGCGACATGGTGGCATTCTGCGGCTATCACGGCTGGCACGACTGGTATCTGAGCGCCAATCTCGGCGAGACCACCGCGCTCGATGGCCATCTGTTGCCGGGCCTCGATACCAAGGGCGTTCCGCGCGGCCTGGCCGGCCTGATGCACCCGTTCCACTTCAACAAGCTCGACGAAATCGAAGCCATCGTCGCCGTTAATGGCGACCGGCTCGCCGCCATCGTGATGGAACCGGTGCGCAGCAGCGAGCCCACGCCCGAGTTCATCAAGGGAATTCGCGCGCTGGCCGACCGTTGCGGCGCGGTGCTGATCTTCGACGAGGTGACGTCCGGCTTCCGGATCAACAGCGGCGGTGCGCACCTGGCTTACGGCGTCGATCCTGACATCGCCGTGTTCGCCAAGGCGATCGCCAACGGCTTTCCGATGGCCGCCATTATCGGCCGCGGCTCGGTGATGGACGCGGCGCAAGAGACTTTCGTCAGTTCCACCGCCTGGACCGAACGCGTCGGTCCGGTCGCGGCATTGGCGACGCTGCGCAAGCACCGCGAGCAGAACGTCGCCCGGCATCTGGTACGGATCGGCACCCGGATCCAAAAGGGCTGGGCCGAGGCCGCGACCGCGACCGGCCTTCCCATGCATGTCTCCGGCATCGCGCCGCTTGGGCACTTTGCCTTTGATCTGCCTGAGGCGCAGGAAGTCCGCACCCTGTTCACCCAGATGATGCTGGACCGCGGCATCTTCGCCACAGGCTCGTTCTACGCAATGTGGGCCCACACCGATGCGCATGTCGATCGCTACCTGGAGGCGGTCAACCAGGTGTTCCGCGACCTGCGGATCACCATCGACCAGAAGGCCGTCCGGCAATTGCTGCGCGGCCCGGTGGCGCATTCGGGGTTCAAGCGGCTGACGTGAATCGGCGGCGGACTTCGTATTCACACCACTGTTGCGAACCAAACGCTACGACCGTCATACCGCGCGCATTGTTTAGTATGAGCCAGTGCGCCTCAGCCTCTCGGTTTCACCACTGAAGTCTCGGAGTACTGAGTCGCCCGGGCGAACGCGGGTGGCGATAGCTCACAGCTGTACATTTTTAACCGGCGAAATCAGCGAAGGTGGCGCCGGCTCGCGCATCGCAGCGAAATGCCGAGCGCGTGGGGTCGGCGAGCAGCTATTGGGGCGTCCTGCCAGAAGATGAATCGGTATTCCAGACGGCAACTTCCCCTGCTCTGCTTAAGGGTTTTTCGTACCAAACGAAATGAGAGAACCCGTTTCTGGGCCAACCGCCGGTTTCCTGCTCAAGGATTTTCAGCCCGAACAGATCAGCCAGTGTTTGCAATTCATTCGCGTGATAGAAGCGAGCAATTGGCGTTAGAAAAAAATCCCCGAATTGCTCCCAAGACGGTTCTATCGCCGGAAATTTCCATTTGCCCTGTACGAGACCCAAGGTCATCCAAAGCGTAAGGTGGTAGGGGGGAAACACAGTCCATTTTAGGATCTTATCGCCCGTCTTTTTGCCGAATAAGTGTTGAACGCCCTTCAACGGCGGGCTCAAGGCAAAATACAATGAGCGATAGAGATTATCCCAGTTGTAAACCGCGTAGAACAATTTTCCGCCGGGCTTTAGGATACGAACAAGCTCCATAAAACATCGCAGCGGATCCGGTGTGTGGTGCGTCACGCCGTGTGAGATAACGAGATCGGCAGCCGCATCCGCAATTGGAAGCTTGAGGTTGGAGCCGAGGACGCCATCCGCGTTTAGGGGCGCGTTCTGAATTTGCCGAATTGAGCCATAAGCCAGATCGACGCAGAAGGGCGCAATTCCTCGATGTTCCTTGAATGCTCGAACGATTGCCCCTTTTCCGCATCCGACTTCGATAACCGTATTGGCGCCCTCGAATAGATAGTCATATTTTGACTCCCTGAGCCATCGCCCGAGGGGGAGGTTGTCTAGCTCCATATAATTGTTGCAGGGTGTTTCGTCGTAGTGGTCGCGAACACGATTGTGGATCGCGTCCGGAATTATTTCCGTCTTTCCAGAATCTGGACGCAAATCCGCGATGGTTCCTACAAAATCATAGCGCAGCCCGGAGGTTTCGCCGTTCAAATGGTCTCCTTGAAGATGCAAGAGGCCGAGATCGACCGGATCGCGTAGAAAGTTCAGGTATTTGGACACGTAGGTTACCATTATTTGCTCTCATCCTTTCTGGTCAAAAACCCAATTGGGCGAGATACTTGAGATACTCTCTTGCGAAGGCCAATTTCGAAACCGAATCTCCTAACCAGTCTCCCGATTTCAAACGACTATTTTCCGAAGAATCTGGCCGAAAATGCTGTGCAACCATAGTCCAATACCGCCTCATGGCGGTCGAATTTCTGTTCATAGCGATTATAGACAGCCTACCGCATTCATTTTGGCTTCAGCGGTAAATCCCCATTCATCAGGATTGAGGTCGGCAATCAACCGCGACTTAAGCCGGTTCAAACTGCCTGTCAATAAAGCGAACCTGATCCAGAAGACCCGCGAGCGGCGTCGCCAAGGCATTCATGAATTCGTCCGAGCCCCGGCAGTCCGGCAACGGAGCGCCAATCCGAAGCTCTTGAAGCTGTCCTGTTCGACTGCGCATCGTGGGCGGCTTTGGGATTGGCTAGTTGTCCTTAGAATAAAGCTCGTCCCGCACGATAAAGCTTGTCCCGCACTACGTTAGTCCCTCGGCAAGGCGGGGCTTGCGGTGCATCGCCCTTCTAATTGCGGTGGAGATCTACTTTACGTAACTGTCACGGTTCGCTCCTGCGTCCATGAACTGCTTAAAGGGTGGATCGGTGACCTTGGTACTGTGTGTACTCAATACGCGACCCGCGATGTTGACGCTGTTTGCTCGATGGGAGGGGTCTTCTATGCCGACGCGTTACAAAGCTCAAGCCTACCAGCCGGCTCCAGCCTGGCTATCCATTTGGAAATATATGTACTCGGAACTCGAACGAAATGCAGTCTCAATTTTGCGGCCGACTGGGTTTTATGATGCTCACGACATCCAGGGCCCCGCAATAGCCGAGGGTTGTAAGATCGGCTCTGAAGAGAGCGCCGCGATCGCACGTATCGCCACGGCTCTGACTATTGCTGCGGATGGCGCTCACCGTACAGCTCCCGGTATTGTGGCGGCTTGGCTTGAGCGAGTCGCAAGCAATCCCACTCTGTTGCGATCCAAGCAGCTGCCGCCCGAAGTTCATTGGGCGATCGCGTCAAACTACAGGCGCCACCTCGAGACGCCCGCCACCCATTTACAAGATGTTTGGAGCCGGCGGCGGGTCCGATTCGAAGCCAAAGCGCGCCGCCCTAGCTTGCGAAACATCGCAAGAGCGGCTCGTATGGCCAAGGATTCCTTGCGTCGAGAGCGCGGCCGTCCGCGCAATCTGGCTAACCGCCTCCTCGCTGAATACCTCGCGAGCGCCTTCCGCTCCTTCGGCGGCCGGATCGCGCGTCGCCTAACTCCCGTCGATGTGGCCGGAGGTGGAGTCCTCTACGTGGACGACGGACTCTTCTACCATTTCCTGGAAAGCGTCACCGGTCCATTGCAGAAACACTTGGAGCGCCACGGTCTTTCTGCCGTAAGTATCGAGACAATCGAACGAATTGCCACGGAAGACTTTGCGTTGAATGCCCCGATCGGGCGCCCATTTTTACCCACACATTCGCGCTCCCCAAGCAGGTGATTCTGCTTTTTCGTCAGAGGTCGAACGCAAGCCGCGTAAGCCGAGACGAAGGACAGAAAACAATGGCCGGAACTGCCTCTGATGACCCCTCTAACTTCATCCCGCGCTTCATCCAAAAGCTGCTCGATAATCCCCCGCTTCTTGACGGGGAAAGCCGCGTCGAGTTCAAGACTCTATTCCTCGAGCTCGAGTGGTCGGATCAACAAGGTCAAAAGACTGCTGCGGAGTACGCCATTGCGTATCAGGTGACGGTGCTGACGTGGAATCTGCAGCGTCTGGAGCGGATGCGGGTGGGACTCATTCGGCACCAGCGTCCCGCTGCCGTAGCTGCCTTGCTCAGGCGTACTGGCGAGCACGTTGAGCCGGAGCGGGGCTCCCTTGCGTTCCATGCGGCTAACATGGAGGCGCAGGCGTACTTCGTTTCCGACGACGTCAAAAAGAAAACCGACGATAAGTTTATCGCCGCGGGCTATGCGCCGGATGCAGTCGATATGGAAGCCCTTCGGCTCGCCCTGCCGAACGTCGCGGTCATTGATCGTCAAGTTACCGTCGCCCAGAAGCAATTGATGGTGTACCTTAAGGAGCTCGACCGTCGCGACGCGAACCGAGCTCAACATATGCGCAAGGTAGCCATGAATGTAATTTCGCGTGCTCAGGCAGCTGAATAGGGAGCCTGCGATGGTCTCTGACAAGCAGATCGCAGCCAATCGCCGGAATGCCGCAAAGAGCACCGGGCCCCGCACTCCGGCAGGGAAGGAGCGGTCTAGGATGAATGCACGTCGCCATGGCTTGGCATCTACTGACGGCAAAACATTTGCGGAAGGAACTCTCGATCTGGTTGCTCTTTGCGATCGGCTCCTGCAAATCCAAGGCGAGAGAGAAAGACTTTGCCGAGTAGTTGAGGACTATTTGGAGGGAGGAGATGTTCAGGAAATCGGCCGTTACCTGCGTAGATTAGCTGCGCTGGAGCGCTACGCGCAACGCTGCAGCTCTACGCTGCGAAAGAGATAAGGGACGAGAGCGCCGAGTGCATGTTTGACAGAACGAACCCATTTGATTCGGTGCGCGCGGATATTACCGCTCGTCCGCGATGACCTTGCCGTCATTTGGCAGTGAACCGGGCGGAACCAGTTCGACCAGGCCGCCGAGCTTGGTCACCGCGCGGACGGATGCCGCTACTTTGTCCTGTAATTCGCTGGAAATCGTCGCGCTTTCGGCTTTCAGCGTCATCACGTCGGTCTCGCCCGAGCGAGCGACGACGAGGCGTAGCCGTCCAAGCTCCGGGTGCCGCTTGGCGATTTCGGCGATCTGCTCGGGCCGCACGAACATGCCCTTGACCTTGGTGGTCTGGTCGGCGCGGCCCATCCAGCCCTTGATCCGCATGTTGGTGCGTCCGCACGGGCTCGCCCCGGCCAGCGTCGCTGAGAGATCGCCGAGCGCGAGACGTATCCAGGGGTGATGCGGGTCCAGCGAGGTCACGACGATCTCGCCGACGTCGCCCGCAGCGACGGGATCGCCGGTGCCGGGTTGTACGATTTCCAGGATCAGGTCCTCGTTGACGACCATGCCCTCACGGGCCGGGGTCTCAAAGGCGATCAGGCCGAGATCAGCGGTGCCGAAGGCCTGATAGGCATCGACGCCGCGCGATTTGATCTCGTCCTGCAGCGATTTCGGGAACGCCGCGCCTGAGACCAGCGCACGCTTGATTGACGCGATATCGCGCCCGGCGCTGGAGGCCTGATCGAGCAGGATCTTGAGAAAGTCCGGCGTTCCGCTGTAGCCGATGGGACGATAGGCCTCGATCAATTCGAATTGCGTGTCGGTATTGCCGGGACCGGCGGGAATGACCGCGCAGCCGAGCGCGCGGGCCGAGGCGTCGAAGATGAAGCCGCCGGGCGTCAAATGATAGCTGAAGGTGTTCAGCACCACATCGCCGGGCCGGAATCCCGCTGCGAACAGCGCCCGCGCCCCGCGCCAGGGGTCGGCATGGACAGGTTCGGGCTCGAAGATCGGGCCGGGCGAGGTAAACAGTCGCCCGAACGATCCGGGAGGCCCGGTGACAAGGCCGCCGAACGGCGGCGCGGCCTTGTGCAGGGCAGGGAGGTCGGACTTCCGCAGCAGCGGCAGGCGCGCCAGCGCGGCCCGGCTGGTGATCCCGGCGGGATCGAGGCCCCTGAGCCGCTCGGCATAGGCCGGGGCCGCCATCGCTTTGCGCAGCACGTCCGGCAGCCGCGCGAACAGGTCGGCCTCGCGGTCGGCGGGATCGCGCGTTTCGAGGGCGTCGTAATGGTCGGTCATGGCTGGTCCTGCATATTCGGGGCCGATTGCGCTCCGCCTTTGGCGTGATATCAGGCAGTGTTGGAAATGCTCCGGGAACCGCAATGGCTGACAGAGATACCGTGGCGGCAGATGCGCTCGATCCGGACATCGTCGGGAAACTGAAGCTTCGCGTGATCGAGCACTGCCTGCCGCTGTGGTCGAAAGAGGGCTGGGACCCGGCGACGGGCGGTTTTGTCGACCGGCTCGATCCAGATGGCCGTGCCGACCGTCTGGCGGCCCGGCGGGTGTTCGTGCAGGCCCGGCAGATCTATTGCTTCGCCAAGGCGGCGCAGATGGGATGGTATCCGCAAGGCCGCGAAATCGCGCTGAAGGGGCTCGATCATCTCTTGGCCAAGGCGAAAAGCCCCGATGGCCAGCCGGGCTTTGTCCATGTCCTGGCGCCCGATGGGGCCGTGCTGGATCCGCTGCGCGATACCTACGACCACGCCTTCGTGCTGCTGGCGCTGGCAAGCGTCTATGCGCTGGATCGCGATGCGCAGGTCCGGTCCGAGATTGATGCGCTGGTTTCGTTTCTGGATACGCACCTGCGCTCGCCTCACGGCGGCTTCCTGGAAGGGCTGCCGGCGTCGATGCCGCGTCGGCAAAATCCGCACATGCATTTGTTCGAAGCGATGATCGCTTCGTTCGATGCCACGCGCGACATAGTGTTCCAGCAGCGCGCCGGCGATTTCTTCGCGCTGTTTCTCGCCAACTTCTACAACAAGCAGAGCCGTGTGCTCGGCGAATATTTCGAGGACGACTGGTCGAAGATCGAGCCTGTCGTGGTCGAACCCGGACATCAGGCGGAATGGGTCTGGCTGCTGAAGGGTTTTGAACGCATCACGGGCTGCCCGACAGGGCGTCCCCGCGGCGAATTGCTTGAGACGGCGCTGCGCTATCGCGACGCGGGCACCGGCTGCCTGGTCGATGAGGGCGACGTCGAGGGCGCTATCAGGCGGAACACACGGCGGCTGTGGCCCCAGACCGAACTCGCCAAGGCGTGGATCGCGCAGGCCGAAGCGGGCGAGGCCGGGGCTGCGGACGAGGCGCGCGCCGCGCTGGCGCGCCTCGAACGGCATTACCTTCGCCATCCCGTCGCGGGCGGCTGGTACGATCAGTTCGATCGCGACGGCACCTCGCTGGTCACCACGATCCCTGCGTCTTCGTTCTATCATGTGCTTTGCGCGGCCACGGAGGCAGAGCAGGTGCTTGGCTGAGCACCGCGCAGCGCTCACAGCCACCGCTTCCTTCGCTTGAAGCTTTTCAGGTTCTTGAAACTCTTGCGCTGGTCGCCGGCACCGCCGAGGTAAAACTCCTTGACGTCCTCGTTGTCACGCAATTCGTCAGCTGAGCCGTCGAGCACCACCTTGCCCTGTTCCATGATGTAGCCGTGGCTGGCGACGGAGAGCGCGGCGCGTGCGTTCTGCTCCACCAGCAGGATGGTGACGCCGAGGTCACGGTTGATCTTGCTGATGATCCCGAACACTTCCTTGACCAGCAGCGGCGACAATCCCATCGACGGCTCGTCCATCAGGATCATCTTCGGGCGCGCCATCAGCGCGCGGCCGATCGCGAGCATCTGCTGCTCGCCGCCGGAGAGATAACCGGCGAGGCCGGTGCGTTCCTTCAGGCGTGGAAAATAATTGAACACCATGTCGATGTCGGTGCCGATTTCGTTGTCGCTGCGGGTGAAGGCGCCGAGCCTCAGGTTTTCCAGCGAGGTCATGTCGGCGATGATGCGCCGGCCCTCCATCACCTGGAAGATGCCGCGCCGGACGATCTTGTCAGGATCGATGCCGTTGATGCGCTCGCCGTTGAAGATGATTTCGCCACGGGTGACTTCGCCGTCCTCGGTCTTGAGCAGGCCGGAGATCGCCTTCAGCGTCGTCGACTTGCCGGCGCCGTTGGCGCCGAGCAGCGCCACGATCGCACCCTGCGGCACCTCAAGGCTCAAGCCGCGCAGCACCAGGATGACATCGTCATAGACCACCTCGATGTTGCGCACGCTGAGCAGCGGGGCAGTGGCCGGCGTTGCTGCGGGGGTGCGATCGATTGCAGTTGTTTCAGTCATGCCGTGATCCTGGCGCCTTCAGTAGCGCAACACGTTCGTTCCGCCCGCCGCGTCGTCATCCGCGAAACCCTCAGTCGTCATCACCCGCGAAAGCGGATGATCCAGTATTCCAGAGACGCCTGCGATCAATCGAGAAGCCGCGGCGTACTGGATCCCCGCCTTCGCGGGAATGACGGATGCGGGTTGGGATTGCTCCAGGAGCAACCCCAAAGAGATCACCATCCAAACCATTCCGGCTTGCGCGGCAGTTCGACGGTCTTGACCTTCTCGAGCTTGATGGCGCCCTTGGCCATGAGGTCGTTGAGATCGCCATCGGTCGAACCGGAGATCTTCGAACGATAGAGATCGACCTTCATCGTCGGCCGATGGTCTTTCTCGGTCCAGGTCGAGGGATTGCAGACGCCCTCCATGCCGGCGGGCACCCAATCTTTTTTCTGATAGAAGCCCTTCGCCACGTTCTCGCCGGTGGCGCCGCCGTTCTTGGCGGCCCAGTCGAGCGCTTCCTTCAAATACAGCGCGCTGCAGACCGCCGCGATGTAGTGCACGGGGCGATAAACCTTGCCTGACGGGTCGGACATCTTGGAGATTTCCATCACCGTTTTCATGCCCGGCGCGTTGCCGCCCCATGCGACCGCGGTGCGCAGCGGGAAGATGACGCCATCAGCGGCGTCGCCGGCGGTCTTGGCGGCGTTCTCATCCATGCCCCACACGTTGCCCATGAACTGCACGTCGACGCCTGCGGTCTTGCAGGCCTTCAGCACCGAGATGTTGGAAGCCGCGGTGTTGCCCAAATAGGCGTAATTGGCCCCGGCGCTCTTCAGGCTCAGGCATTGGGCGCTGTAGTCGCCGGGCGACAGCGCGAACACCAGCGGCGGCAGCACTTCGAAACCGAGTTCGGTGGCGAGCGCTTCGCCGGCCGCCTTGGGCGCGTTGGGATACGGATGGTTGGCGCCCATGTGAACGAATTTCGGTTTACCGGGCTTGCCTTTGGCCTTCCAGTCCTCGGCCGCCCAGGTCAGCATCGCCCGCATCGCGTCGGAATAGCTCGGCCCGTAGAAGAAATTGTATGGCGCGGGCTTTGCTTTTCCGCTGGTCCCCTCGGGGTCGGTGAGCGCGGCCGCATAGGAGCCGGAGATATCCGGGATCTTGTCCTGCGCCAGGAAGCCGGTCAGCGCCTCGGTATCCGCGGTGCCCCAGCCCATGATCGCCGCGACCTTGTCGCCGCCGGACCATTTCTTGTACAGCGCAATCGCGCGCGGCACCTGGTAGCCGTAATCGTTGGTATCGACGTTGAGCTGCTTGCCGCCGACGCCGCCGTTCTTGTTGACCCAGGCGAAGGTGTCCGCGACGCCCTGTCCGTAGGGCGTGCCGACGTCCGACGTGCCGCCGGAATAATCCGCGAGATGGCCGATCGCGATCTGGGCCTGCGCCGCCGTCGCAGCGCCGCCGAGCAGCAACGCCAGTGAAACAGTACCAAGTAAGGATTTCATGGTCATGGATATTTTCCTCCGGTTCTTTTGTTGACGTCTATTGTAGCTGGTCCCGTTCCCACCTCAATGCGAAAACGGGTAGAGTTTCCAGTAGGTCTTGATCTGCCGCCAGCGATGCGCGAGCCCGTCAGGCTCGAACATTAGAAATGCGATGATAATCAGCCCGATCGCGATCTCGCGCAGGAAGGTGATGTTGGTATTGAGCGACAGCGCCTTGTCGATCGCGCCGCCTTTCAGGCTGGCGCTGATCCATTCCATCGATTCCGGCAGCAGCACCACGAATGCGGTGCCCATCAGCGTGCCCATGATCGAACCGGTGCCGCCGATGATGACCATCGCGAGAAAGATGATCGAGCGTTCGATGCCGAAGCCTTCGTTCGAGACCACGAGCTGATAGTGCGCGTAGAGCGCGCCGGCGATGCCTGCGAAGAATGCGGCAAGGCCAAATGACAGCGTGCGATATTTGGTGAGGTTGATGCCCATGATCTCCGCGGAGAGATAGTGATCGCGGATCGCTACGAGTGCGCGGCCGTCGCGGGTGCGCATCAGATTGGTTACCAGGAGGTAGCTGACCACGAGATAGGCCAGCACCACGTAGAAATATTGCTTGTCGCCGCGGAAGGTGTAGCCGAAGATCGAGAACGGATTGGCGCTGGCCGGCACCGAGCCGCCAGAGAACCAGTCGGCGCGCGAGAAGAAATCCAGCAGGATATATTGCGCAGCCAGCGTCGCAATGACGAGATAAAGGCCCTTGAGCCGCGCCGCCGGCAGGCCGAAGATCAGTCCGACCAGCGCCGTGACGACACCCGCGAGCGGTATCGCGAAAAACACCGGAATCGGAAGCTTGTTCGAGATATAGGCCGAGGTGAATGCGCCGAGCAAAAAGAACGCGGCGTGGCCGATCGAGATCTGCCCGGTGAAGCCGACCAGGATGTTCAGGCCGAGTGCCGCGATGGCGAAGATACCGATCTGGATCGAGATGCTGAGCCAGTAGTTGGAGAACACCAGCGGCGCGAAGCAGACGAGAACGACGCCGAGAATCGCAAAGTTGCGGCTGGTCGTGGTCGGAAAGATCGTGGTGTCGGCCGCGTAGGTGGTTCGGAAATCGCCGGCCGGGATGAGGGAAGGGGTTGCCATGATGAACTACACCCGCTCGATGTCTTTGGTGCCGAACAGGCCATAGGGCTTGATCATCAGGATGATGATCAGCACGTAAAAGGGCGCAATCTCGTAGAGATTGCCCCAGTGCAGATATTCGCTGTCGATATACTGCGCGATGTTTTCCAGCAGGCCGATGATGATGCCGCCGAGCACCGCGCCGCCGATGGAGTCGAGGCCGCCCAGGATCGCCGCCGGGAAGACCTTGATGCCGTAGGCGGAGAGGCCGGACGATACGCCGTTGACGACGGCCACCACCACGCCCGCGACCGCCGAGACGGTGGCCGAGATCGCCCAGGCCATCGCGAACACGCTTTTGACGGAAATGCCGAGCGACTGTGCCACCTGCTGGTTGAAGGCGGTGGCGCGCATCGCAAGCCCGTATTTCGAGGCGCGGAAGAACCAGGCCATCCCGATCATCATCGCGACCGACACGACGAGGCTCATCACGTAGACGGTCTGGATCTGCAGGCCGAGCAGGCTCACCGACTGGCTGGTGAACACCCGAGGAAACGGCTGCGGATTGACGCCGAAGATCCATTTCAGCGCAGCCTGGAATACGGTCGACAGGCCGATCGTCACCATGATCACGGAAATGATCGGCTCGCCGATCATCGGCCGCAGGATCACGATCTGAATTGCGATGCCGAACGCGAACATGAACACCAGCGTCAGCGGCATGCCGATCCAGAACGGCACCTGATATTTGGTCAGCAGCGCCCAGCACACCCAGGCGCCGACCAGCAGCAGTTCACCCTGCGCGAAGTTCACCACCTGCGTGGCTTTGTAGATCAACACAAACGACATCGCGACGACGCCATAGAGCGTGCCGACCACGAGGCCGTTGACCAGGAGCTGGATTAGAAACTGCGTGTTCATGGGAACTCACTCGTCATGGCCGGGACAAGCCCGGGCATGACGGCGATGGGAAGCCGTGAGCATTCTTCATTCCGCCGCCTCCGCCATCGCCCCGTCGCGTCCGAGATCGACCACGGCCAGCGTGGTGCGGATGCGCTGGGTGGTCCCGTCCTGGAAGCGGATCACGGTGTCGATCGGAATGTTGCGCTCGCCGCCATAGATGGCGTCGATAATGGGGGCGTATTTTTCGTTGATGACGCTGCGGCGGACCTTGCGGGTCCGTGTCAGTTCGCCGTCGTCGGCGTCGAGTTCCTTGTAGAGCAGCAGGAAGCGGGAGATGCGCTGCGCCGGCGGCAACGTGGCGTTGACGGTTTCGACTTCCTTGCGCAATAGCGCGTAGACTTCGGGACGCGACGCCAGATCAGTGTAGGTCGTGAACGATATCCGGTTCTTCTCCGCCCATTTCGAGATGATCGAATAGCGGATGCAGATCATGGCTGCGAGCGCGTCGCGGCCGGCGCCCAGCACCACCGTCTCGGCAATGTAGGGCGAGAATTTCAGCTTGTTCTCGATATATTGCGGCGAGAAGCGTTCGCCGCGGGCAGTTTCCGCCAGGTCCTTGATGCGGTCGATCACCACGAGCTGCTTGTTGTCGTTGAAATAGCCGGCATCGCCGGATTGCAGCCAGCCATCCTTCATGTCGGCGGCGGCAGCTTCCGGCGCCTTGTAGTAGCCGAGGAACATGTTGGGATGGCGCACCACGATCTCGCCGACGCCGTGGATATCCGGATCGTCGATGCGGATTTGGATATTGTCGGCCATCGCCACGCCGGTAGTGTCGGGGTCGACCTGGCCTGTCGGATGCAGTGTGTAGGCGCCAAGCAGTTCAGTCTGGCCGTACAGCGTGCGCAGCGGCACGCCCATGGCCTGGAAGAATTTGAAGGTGTCGGGACCGAGCGCCGCCCCACCGGTCGCGGCCGAACGCAGCCGGGTAAAGCCCAGGCGATCACGCAGGGCGCGGAACAGCAGCATATCGGCGATCGTCGAATGCCTGCCCTGCGCCAGCGCCGACAGGCCGGTCTTCATGCCGAGCTCATAAAGGCTTTGCTTGAGGGGCGAGGAGTCCATCACGCCGGCGCGGACGTCGGCCGCGATCGATTCCCACACCCGCGGCGCGAAAAGGACAAAGGTCGGCGCGATCTCGCGGAAATCGTTCATCATGGTGTCGGGCTGTTCGACGAAGTTGATCTTCATCCGGCACAACAGGCCTTTGCCGAGCGCATAGACCTGTTCCATGATCCACGGCAGCGGCAGCACCGAAACATATTCGTCGTCCGGCCCCTTGGGGTCGAACGATAGATAGGTCGCGCAATGGCGCAGCACCCGGCCGGCCGCGAGCATCGCCAGTTTCGGATTGGCCGTGGTACCGGAGGTGGTGCAGAGGATCGCGACGTCCTCGCCCTGGGTAGCGTCGACCAGTTTGTCGTAAAGACCGGGTTCGCGCGCGGCGCGGTCGCGTCCCATGGCGGCGAGCTTGTCGGCTCCCATCAGGCGGGGATCGTCATATTTCCGCATGCCGCGCGGATCGGAATAGACGATGTGCTTGAGGTTGGGCACGCGGTCGGCAAGCATCAGCAGCTTGTCGACTTGCTCTTCATCCTCGGCGAACACCAGTCTGGCCTCGCCGTAGCTCAGAAGGTAGGCCGCTTCCTCATCCAGCACGTCGCGATAAAGGCCGAGGCTCATGGCGCCGATGGCGTGGGTGGCGATCTCGGCCGACACCCAATCGGGGCGGTTGTCGCCGATGATGCCGATGACGTCGCCGCGGCCCAAGCCCAGTTCGACCATGCCGAGCGCGAAGTCATGCACGCGCGACTGATAGTCGCTCCAGGTGAATACGCGCCAGAGCCCGAAATCCTTTTCGCGCAGCGCGATCTCGCCGCCGTGTTCCCTGGCGTTGAGGCGCAATAGCTTCGGATAGGTGTCGGCTTGCGCTGCGCGGCCGGCGTAATCCATCATGCCGCGCTCTCCGTGGCCGTCGGAATATCGTCGGGGTCGACCAGGACCTCGTCCTCTTCGCCGAGATAGGCGCGTTTGACATGGGGATCGGCCAGCACCGCGGCGGGATCGCCTTCCGCGATCTTGCGGCCGAAATCCAGCACCATGACGCGGTGGGAAATATCCATCACGACGCCCATATCGTGCTCGATCATCATCACGGTCATGCCGAACTCTTCGTTGAGATCGACGATATAGCGCGCCATGTCCTCCTTTTCCTCGAAGTTCATGCCGGCCATCGGCTCGTCGAGCAGGATCAGCTGCGGCTCCAGCGCCATGGCGCGCGCCAGTTCGACGCGCTTGCGCAGGCCATAGGGAAGCGTGCCGGCGGTCGCCTTGCGCACCGATTGCAGGTCGAGGAAGTCGATGATCTCCTCGACCTTGCGGCGATGCTCCAGCTCTTCGCGCCGCGCGCCGGTCAGCCAGTACAGCGATCCCGTGATGAAGTTGTTTTTCAGCAAATGATGCCGCCCGACCATGATGTTATCGAGCACGCTCATATGATGAAACAGCGCAAGGTTCTGGAATGTGCGGCCGATCCCGAGCCTCGGCCGTGCGTTGGGATTGAGGGCGGTGATATCCTGGCCGCGATAGAACAGGTGGCCTTCGGTCGGCTTGTAGCGGCCGGAGATGCAGTTCACGATCGAGGTCTTGCCGGCGCCGTTGGGGCCGATGATCGAGAATAATTCGCCGTCGTTCACGCCAAAACTGACTTCGGTGAGCGCACGTACGCCGCCGAAGCGCAGTGACACCCCGCGCACTTCCAAAGTGTAAGCCACCTATTCCTCCAGATACGGCGCTTGGCGCGCTCTTTATCTATCGTTTGCCGTCAATAATACCGATCCTACATCGGCCATACCTGCTAGGCCATCCGACTATTGATGCCTTGCCCCCCAGGGCGTGCAACGCATCCGTTGGATTCCCGGCACCCGATGTCATGCGCGCTAACGCCGCACCCGCTGCTCCCAGTCCGCCTCTGCTTGCCGTCCCTATCCTGTTGGCGGCATTCCGAAAGGTGACTCTCAATAGGGGAAAGCGGTACGCTAAAATGTCTTGTGCCTGACAATTGGTCAGCAAATTTCGGCTGCGTCGCGTTTTTGGTCGAGAAGCCCGGCGGGCAGCTATTGTGCGGCGCAATATCGAGATGGCATACGACGCAGGCGACGGTCGATGAGATCATGATTGCTCCGGACTACCTGAAGCGCATCGCGGCCTGGTCGCGCGAACTGAATGAGCGGGAGCTGGAGATCGCGCGTGCCGGCATCATGGAGAAATCATACCGTGCCAATGAATTCATCTTCATGCGCGGCGACCAGTTCGATTACTGGACCGGCGTCGTCACTGGTCTGGCCCGAATGGGCATCGTGTCTCGTGGCGGCAAGGCCGCCAGTTTTGCCGGCCTGACCGCTGGCGCATGGTTCGGCGAGGGCACCGTGCTCAAGAACGAGGCGCGGCGTTACGATGTCGTCGCGTTGCGCGATACGCGCCTTGCCATGATGGACCGCAAGACCTTCGTCTGGCTGTTCGAGAACAGCGTCGGATTCAATCGTTTCCTGGTCGGGCAGCTCAATGAACGTCTGGGACAGTTCATCGCCTTGCTGGAATATGGCCGGACGCTGGATGCAACCGCACGGCTGGCACGGTCGATCGCATCGCTGTTCAACCCGATTCTCTATCCGGACCTGACGCGTCACCTGGAGATCACACAGGAAGAGATCGGTGCGTTGTCGGGTATCTCGCGGCAGAACGCGAACCAGTGCCTGAAGCGGTTGGAGAAGCAGGGTTTGCTCAGGCTCGAATATGGCGGCGTGACCATCGTCGATCTCGAGGGTCTACGCCACTACGGCGAAGATTAGACCTCCAGCCATTCCTTGCGAATGGCCTGATTCGCCTTGAGTTCCGCCGGTGTGCCTTCGAACACGATGCGGCCGTGGCCCATCACGTAGAGCCGATGCGAAATCCGCATCGCGATGGACAGCTTCTGCTCGACCAGCAGGATCGCGACGCCACGCCGGGCAATCTCGGCGATGAGGTCGCCGACCTGCTGCACGATAATGGGCGCCAGCCCCTCGGTGGGCTCGTCGATCATCACCAGTTCAGGGTCACCCATCAGCGTGCGGCAAATGGTCAGCATCTGCTTTTCACCGCCCGACAGTACGCCGGCGGCTGTATCGGCCCGCGCCTTGAGGTTGGGGAACATGTCCAGCATGTCCTCCAGCCGCCATTTGCCGGGCTTTCTGGTATCCTTGATGCCAAGCATCAGGTTTTGCCGAACCGTGAGACCGGGAAAGATATCGCGATGCTCCGGAACGTATCCGAGGCCCAGATGCGCGATCTTGTAGCTCGGCAAACCCGCGATATCGATGCCCTTGAAACGGATCGAGCCCTGGGGCGGGACTTCGCCCATGATCGCCTTGACGGTTGTGGAGCGGCCGACGCCGTTGCGGCCGAGCAGGCTGACAACCTCGCCGGCTTCGATGTGAATATCGACACCCTGCAGGATGTGGCTCTTGCCGTAATAGGCGTGCAGATCCCTGACCTCGAGCATCAGGCGGCCTCCTCGCCGAGATAGGCTTCCTTGACCTTCGGATTGCCGCGGATGGCCTCCGGCGTTCCCGATGCGATGATCTGGCCGTAGACCAGCACCGAAATGCGGTCGGCGAGGCCGAACACCACGCTCATATCGTGCTCGACGATCAACAGGGTGCGCCCTTCGGTCAGGCGGCGGATCAGCGCCACCGCGCGTTCGGTTTCGGCGTGGCTCATGCCTGCGGTTGGCTCATCCAGCAGAATGACGTCGGCGCCGCCGGCAACCGTGATGCCGATCTCGAGCGCACGCTGCTCCGCGTAGGTCAGAAGACCGGCAGGTATGTCGCGCCGGGCGGTGAGATTGATATCTTCGAGAATCTGTGCGGTCCGGTCACGCACTTCCGGCAGGTTGTCGATATTTTTCCAGAATGCATAACGTTGACCGGTAGCCCACAGCACGGCGCAGCGAAGGTTCTCCCACACGCTCATATTGGCGAAGACGTTGGTCACCTGGAAGCTGCGCGACAGTCCGCGGCGGTTGATCTGATAGGGCGGCAGGCCGGAGATCACTTCGTCCCGCAGCAGGATGCTTCCTGTGGTCGGCATCATGTAGCCGCTGATCAGGTTGAACAAAGTGGATTTGCCGGCGCCGTTCGGTCCGATCAGGGCGTGGCGTTCGCCCTGGGCGACCGTCAGGTTGACGTTGCGGATCACCGAGGTGATGCCGAAACTCTTCTCCACGCCACGCAATTCGATCGCGGTGCTCATGCGGCGATTCCCTTGGCGCGCGCCCCGCTGGTGGCTTCGTCCCAGGCATGCCCGACCCATGTCCAGGTCTTGCGCGCCACCACAAAGCCGCCGATCGACAGGATCGCAGCCATCGCCCATATGTACCGGCTCGCGGCGTCGAAGCTGACGCCGAATGCCTTGATGTGGGAATCGTCGCCGGGGTTCACGGTGTAGTGCACGATCGTTTCAGTCGCCAGGATGAAGCCCGCGACCATCGCGAGCGTCGGCACGAAGGCGATCAGGTAGCTCGGCAATACCTTGCCCAGCGTGCCCGCTTTCAACAGCGGGCGATGCATCATCAGGAGCCCGGTAATGCCGCCCGGCGCAAACATCACCACCGCGATGAAGATCAGCCCGAAATACAGCTGCCAGACCTGCGTCAGATCGCTCAAACCCAGTGAGAGAATCGTGACAAAGATCGCGCCGACGATCGGCCCGATGAAGAAACCGACGCCGCCGATATAGGTGGCGAACAGCACGGTTCCGGATTGTACGGCGCCGAGATAGGCGGAGTTCGCGATCTCGAAATTGATTGCCGCGAGTGCCCCCGCTATCCCTGCAAAGAATCCGGAAAAGCAAAACGCCAGATAACGGACCACGTGCGGATCGTAGCCGACGAACTGGGCCCGTTCGGGATTGTCGCGCACCGCATTGCACATGCGGCCGAGCGGGGTGCGGGTGAGGGCGTACATCGCGATCACGGCGATCAGCGTCCACACCGCGACCAGATAATAGATCTGGATCTGCGGACCGAAGCTCCAGTCGAACAGGCGCCACAGCTTGGTCCGATTGGCGGAGACGCCGGCTTCGCCGCCGAAAAACGTACGCAGGATCAGCGCAGACGAGGCGATCAATTCGGCGACGCCGAGCGAGATCATGGCGAATGCCGTGCCGCTGCGCCGGGTCGAGACCCAGCCGAGCAGGGCGGCGAACAGCAGTCCGGTCAATCCGCCGACCAGCGGCACCACCGGCAGCGGGATCGGCAGCTTGTTGGCGCCGATGATGTTGATGGCATGAATCACCAGGAAGCCGCCGAGGCCGTAATAGACCGCGTGCCCGAACGACAGCATGCCGGTCTGGCCGAGCAGGATGTTGTAGGACAGCGAGAAAATGATCGAGATGCCGATCAGGCTGAACGTCGTCAGCGAACTACCCGACCCAAAGATTTTGGGGAGCAGCAGGAGCACGATCGCGGCTGCAACCCACACTGCGTAGAACTTTATTTTCTCCGAGGCCGCCGGGTAAGGCGGCGCGGCGCGTGAGGTCATCTCGCGGCTTGAGATCGTCTCGCTCATGTGTCGCGTGTCCCAAGCAGGCCCATCGGCCGGAAGATCAGGATCAGCACCAGCAACACGTAGGGCATGATCGGCGCGATTTGCGCGATGGTGACGCCCCAGATGTCGGCAAGCCAGGTCGAGGCATAGGCGGGACTGAGCGGGCCGAATGCGCCGGACAGCGAGCCGTTCATCGAGACCGCAAAGGTCTGGACCAGGCCGATCAGCAACGAGGCGGCAAAGGCTCCCGGCAACGAACCCAGTCCACCGACCACGACGACGACGAACAGGATCGGGCCAAGCAGTCCGGCCATGTTGGACTGGGTCACCAGGGCGGGTCCGGCGATGACGCCTGCGACCGCAGCAAGGGCAGTGCCGACGCCGAACACCAGCATGAAGATACGGCCGACGTTATGGCCGAGATGGCCCACCATGTGGGGATGGGTCAGGGCGGCCTGTACGATCAGGCCGACCCGCGTCTTCTTCAGCACGATCAGCAGCCCGACGAAGATCGCGATCGACACCAACAGCATGAACATCTTGTAGGCGGGGTAATTGGTGGAGAAGATCGTGAAGGCCGGAAAGTCGAGCAGCGGCGGAACGCGGAAATCGACCGGGCTCTTGCCCCAGATGATCTGCACGATCTCCTCGATCGCAAATGCAAGGCCGAACGTGAACAGCAGTTCGGCGACGTGCCCGTTCTTGTGCACGCGGCGCAGGCCGTAGCGCTCGACACCGGCGCCGATCGCGCCGGCCAGGAGCGGCGCGACAATCAGTGCCGGCCAGAAGCCGAACCATCTGGATATCTGAAAGCCGAAGAACGCACCGAGCATGTAGAAGCTCGCATGCGCAAAATTGAGCACGCCGAGCATGCTGAAGATGACGGTGAGGCCGCTGGCCATCAGGAACAGCAGCATACCGAACAGGACGCCGTTGAGCGTGGATATGACGATCAATTCAAGCAAGACGCACCGCCTGGGAGTGAGACGCATCCGCCCCGAAAGCTGTCCGGGGCGGATGAGTTACGCGCGAACGGTCAGTTGGGCCGTTCCATCTTGCAGGTGGTTGGAAGCACGGTCTGGGGGGTGTCGATCTTTGCGACAAGCTTCCAGCCCCAGCCGGTCTTTTCCTCGTCGAACGGCTCCTTCTCGGAGCGCTCGCCGAGCGAAGAAATATAGATCGGCTGGAAGAACTGGTGATCGTCTTTCCGCATATAGCCCTTGCCGCCGTCGAACACTTCGAACTCCATGCCTTCGAGCGCGTGCGCGACCTTGACCGGATCGATCGATTTCGCCTTGTCGGCTGCGGCCGCCAGCATGCGCATTTCGTTGACGGCGCGCGGATAGAACAGGCTGAAATCGTACTTGGCCCGGATCGCCTTTTCGAACTCCTGCGACGGCTTGTGATCGAGGTTCGGGATACCTTCGCCGACCTGGAATACCTGGTGGTTGAGGTTGGCCTGCTTGACCGCAGTCGGGCCACCGGTGCCGCCAGCATAATAGGTGTACCAGTTCACCTTGAGTCCGGCATCCGCAGCCGCTTTCAGCAGCAGGGCAAAATCCTGGCCCCAGTTGCCGGTGACGACGGTGTCGGCGCCTGACGCCTTGATCTTGGCGATGTAGGGCGCGAAATCGGTGATCTTGAGCAGCGGGTGCAACTCGTCGCCGACGATCTTGATATCCGGCCGTTTGGCGGCAAGCATGGCCTTGGCCTGCGAACGGACGGCTTCGCCAAACGAGTAATCCTGATTGATCAGGTAGACATTCTTGATCGCCGGGACGGTTTTCATGTAGTTGGTGAGCGCCTCCATCTTGATGTCGGAGTTCGCATCCCAGCGGAAGTGCCAGAAGCTGCACTTCGCATTGGTCAGAACCGGATCGACCGCGGCGTAGTTGAAATACAGGACTTCCTTGCCCGGATTGCGCTCGTTGTATTTGGTCACGAAGTCGGATAGCGCGCCCGCAACCGACGAGCCGTTACCCTGGGTGAGATAGCGGACGCCGGCGTCGATGGCCTTCTGCGCCTGGATCAGGCTTTCCTGCGGATTGGTCTTGTTGTCGAGCGGAACGATCTCGACCTTCTTGCCCTGGATGCCGCCCTTTGCGTTCACTTCGTCGGCAAGGAACTGGAACGTCTTCAAGCCGACTTCGCCGACGCTGGCTCCGCCGCCTGACAACGGGTCGATATAACCGATTTTGAGCGTCTCCTGCGCCACCGCCGCGCCGCCGAATATCGGCAACACGAAAGCCGCAGCCATGATGAGTTTACGCATGTCATTCCTCCTGGTTGGTTTTTCTTGGTTTGTCGGCCAGGGGCTCGAATACAGGAATGGTTGATTTGTTGCCAGCCCGTCGTTGCCCTTGATGTGGCTAGATTGTGGGCTAACGCTCGATTACCTGCAAGTCCGGCGGGTTGCCCAAGCCGTAACCAACTCCTCGGGCCTCATTGCTTGATCAAAGGGGAGCATGATAGGGGTTTGCCCGTCCGGCTAGCGTCCTGGAATCAAGGGTTACCGGCCGGTCCAGCGTATTGTTTTGCGGTTTGGCATCGTTGGACCGCCTTCGGTCCCGGCGCTTGTGGAGTTAGTATGACGGTTCAGGATTCAAAGCGGCAGGTTGCCTTGATAACCGGCGTCACCGGCCAGGACGGCGCCTATCTTGCCGAATATCTGCTGGGCCTCGGTTACACCGTGCACGGCATCAAGCGCCGATCGTCGTCCTTCAATACCGCGCGCATCGATCATCTCTACGAAGATCCTCACGTGCGCAACGTACCATTTCTGTTACATTACGGTGATATGACGGACTCCACCAACCTGATCCGGTTGGTGCAGCAGATCCGGCCGACCGAAATCTATAATCTCGCCGCCCAGAGCCATGTCGGCGTGAGTTTTGAAAGCCCCGAATATACCGCCAATGCCGACGCGATCGGCGTGCTGCGGCTATTGGAAGCAATCCGGATTCTGGGCATGGAAAAGGAGACGCGGTTCTATCAGGCGTCGACTTCTGAACTCTACGGCCTGGTGCAGGAGGTCCCGCAGAAGGAGACGACGCCGTTCTATCCGCGCTCGCCCTATGGCGTCGCCAAGCTCTACGGCTACTGGATTACGGTGAACTACCGCGAGGCCTACGGCATGTACGCCTCGAACGGTATCCTGTTCAACCATGAGAGCCCGATCCGCGGCGAGACCTTCGTCACCCGCAAGATCACCCGCGGGGTCGCCCGGATCGAAACCGGGCTCGAAGACACGCTTTACCTCGGAAACCTGGAGGCGAAACGCGACTGGGGCCATGCCAGGGATTACATCGAGGGCATGCACAGGATCTTGCAGGCGGATCAGCCCGACGATTTTGTGCTGGCGACCGGAGAGACCCGCTCGGTGCGCGAATTCGTCGAGCTTGCATTCGCCGAAGTCGGCCGCAGCATCGAATGGCGCGGCGCGGGCGTCGAGGAGACCGGCGTCGACAAGGCGTCCGGCAAGACGGTGGTTCGTATCGACCCGACCTATTTCCGCCCTACCGAGGTGGAGCTTCTGATCGGCGACGCCACCAAGGCGCAGCAAAAGCTCGGCTGGAAGCCGAAAACAAGTTTCGCGCAACTGGTCAGGGAAATGGTGGCGAGCGATCTGGTAATTGCCAAGCGGGAGGTCGCCAATGGCAAGGACCCCGTTTGAACTGAGCGGGAAAACCGTCTTCGTTGCCGGGCATCGCGGCATGGTCGGCGGTGCGCTGACGCGCCGGCTGGCGGAGGAAAATGTCAACCTGCTGACGGTGGCCCGCAGCGAGGTCGATCTGCGCGATCAAGCCGCGGTGAACAAATGGTTCGCCGCCAACCGCCCGCAGGCGGTGTTTCTGGCAGCGGCCACGGTCGGCGGCATCGTCGCCAACGATACGCTGCGCGGCGAATTCATTTACAATAATCTGATGATTGCGGCGAATGTCATTCACGCGGCGCACATCAATCAGACCGAAAAGCTGATGTTCCTCGGCTCCTCCTGCATCTATCCGAGAATGGCACCGCAGCCGATGCGCGAGGATTCCATGCTGACCGGACCGCTGGAGCCGACCAACGAGCCCTACGCGGTCGCCAAGATCGCAGGGATCAAGATGGTCGAGGCCTATCGCAGCCAGTATGGTTCGGACTTCATCAACGTGATGCCGACCAATCTGTATGGGCGCGGCGATAATTATCATCCCGAATACAGCCACGTCGTCGCAGCGCTGATCCGCCGGTTTCATGCGGCCAAGATTTCCGGCGCCGGGAATGTGATGGTCTGGGGCACCGGCACGCCGCGGCGGGAATTCCTTTATGTCGACGATCTCGCCGACGCCTGCGTCCATCTGATGAAGACTTATTCGAGCGCCGAACTGGTCAACATCGGTACCGGCGCGGACATCACCATCGCCGAATTCGCGCGCGTGGTCGCCGCAACCGTCGGCTACACCGGTGAGATCAGTTTCGATACCTCACGGCCCGACGGCACGCCGCGCAAACTGCTCGATGTCAGCCGCCTCGCCAAGCTTGGCTGGCGCGCCCGAACCTCGCTCGAGGACGGCATCAAGCTTGCGTATCAGGCGTATCTGGCCGAGTCGAAGCAGGCGGCGGAGTGATTGCTCGGCTGCGCTCGCGATGACGGCGTTGCCTACTTCACGGCCGCGCGCGGCGGATTTTTCCCCAACGCCGTCGCCATCGCCGATATCAGCGGCTTCATGAAATAGGCATCGTTGGCCGGCGAGATGTCGGCGCGCAGACCGTGGGATTTGAGTTCGTCAGATACCACCGGCCCCACCGAAGCAATGGGGGTGTGCGCCAGCCCGTCGCGCAACCGCGCTTCACATCCGCGCGCCCGCGCGACTTCGACGAGACGGCGGACCTGTCCCAGATTGGTCAGCGCGATGGCGTCGATCCGGCCCTGCGCCATCTCGTCGATCGCGGTGACGATATTGGCATCGGCCGCCTGCGCATCGTAGACGTAGGGCAATACGGTATCGACCTCGGCGCCCAGCGCCCTGATGGCGCCAAGCAGGGTGCTGTGATCCTTGTCGGGATAAAGCTGCAGCCCGAGGCGATGGCCGCGGAGATCGACGCGCGCGAGCATCTCGGCGACGCCCTCGGATGTCGGCTTTTCCGTCGTCATCTGCGGCTCCAGCCCGATCTCGCGCAACGCCCGGCCGGGTTTCGGGCCGCGCGCGAATTTCCGTGCCTTGCCAAGGGCGGCGATGAAGTCCTGCTCGATGTTCATGCGCCGCGCGACCTTCATCAGGCGTCGCAAGCCCTCGCCGGTCATCAACACCAGATCGTCGAAAGGATTTTCGATGAAGCGCTGGATCCAGGCCTCGATCGGCGCGGCATCGGGCGCGTCGTGGATGGTGAACATCGGACACTGCACCACATCTGCGCCCTGCTCGGTGAGCAGGCGGGAAAACTGCGCTTCCTCGCGCGTTTCCAGGATCAGGATACGGTAGCCATTGAGCCTGTCAGCCATGATTCCACTCTAACAAACATCGTCAGTCGTTTGTTCATTTTGATCCCGCTGGCGGGATTGGCGCAAGGGCGCCGGCGGTGATAGAGCAGGGCCGCAAATCACTGTTCCTCCTCCTGCCTGAATTGTAGTCAAGTCCGCCCATGCCCGATCATCAATTCGTCCTGACGCTGTCCTGTCCGGATCGCCCCGGCATCGTCTCCGCGGTGTCGACGTTTCTCGCCCATAACGGCCAGAACATTCTGGACGCCCAGCAATTCGATGACACCGAAACCGGGAAGTTTTTCATGCGGGTGGTGTTCACCGCCGCCGATCTCGCGGTCGAATTGTCGGCGCTGCAGACCGGTTTCGCCGCGATCGCGGAACGCTTCGGCATGGATTGGCAGATGCGTGACCGCGCCAGCCGCCGCCGGGTGATGCTGCTGGTTTCCAAATCGGACCATTGCCTGGTCGATATTCTCTATCGCTGGCGCACCGGCGAACTCAAGATGATCCCGACCGCGATCGTCTCCAATCATCCGCGCGAGGCCTATAGCGATCTCGATTTCGGCGATATCCCGTTTCACTATTTGCCGGTCACCAAGGAAACCAAGCGCGGGCAGGAAGAGGCGGTCCTGAAACTGGTTGAAGAAACCGGCACCGATCTCGTCGTGCTGGCGCGCTATATGCAGATCCTGTCGGATGAAATGTCGGCGCAACTTTCGGGGCGCTGCATCAACATCCATCATTCGTTCCTGCCGGGTTTCAAGGGTGCAAAGCCCTACCATCAGGCCCACGAGCGCGGCGTCAAACTGATCGGCGCCACCGCGCATTACGTCACCCGCGACCTCGATGAGGGCCCAATCATCGACCAGGACGTCGAGCGCATCAGCCACCGCGACACGCCCGACGATCTGGTCCGCAAGGGCCGCGATATCGAGCGCCGCGTGCTGGCGCGCGCGACGCGCTACCACCTGGAGGATCGCGTCATCCTCAACGGTCGCAAGACCGTGGTATTCATGGACTAAGCGAAGCGGGCGTCCTTAATGAATGGCGTCCTGCGATGACGGCGCGGACGGCGTGGCGGGAGCGTCGCCGCGCTCCGACGCGGGCATCAGGCGCTTGCGCTCCCGTTCCTTCATGAACTCGTCGTATTTGGCGGTGCCGGGCCGGGGCGGCGCATCCGCTGGCAGGCCACCGGCCCATTTCGGGATCACATCACCCATCCCAGCCGCAAGCTTCTCGTTGATGGTCCCGCATCCGCCCAGGGTGCAGGCCGCCAGCGCAATGGCAAGAACAACGGCAAGATGGCGGGTACTGATGGGCATTTGCGGAGCGTCGCAACCTGACTGGTGAATTTTCGCGCGGGCATGCGGCGGGTCTGTGTGCCTGACCCGCGCCGTCGGAATGTCCGGCGGAACATACTGGTTAAATCCGTAAAATTGGCTAATTCAAGGGTTGTTGGTATTTAATTACCGTAGGCCTTGTTTCTCATTAATCCGCTGCCGACGGTTCTGATCGGGGAGATTCCCAACCAGCCGGACAGGACCGATCTACGCCCACAGTCGTGATTGACATCGCCGCGCGCTTAAGACGCCATGCCGCGCCGATACACCGCCGAAAGATTTCGGTTATGGTGAGGTGAGGACCGGGGACTCGGTTCGAGGCACGAAACCGATCAGGGGGAGAGCGTCGATGTTGACTGGCACCAAGATAATGTCGCTGGCGGCGGCCGGCATTGCACTTGCCGCCGCGGTGGCGCCTGCCCGGGCACAGGAGACCGTGAAGATCGGCCTGATCCTGCCGATGACCGGCGGACAGGCCTCGACCGGCAAGCAGATCGACAACGCCATCAAGCTCTACATGCAGCAGAAGGGCGACACCGTCGCCGGCAAGAAGATCGAGATCATCCTGAAGGACGATGCCGCGATTCCCGACAGAACCAAGACGGCCGCGCAGGAACTCATCGTCAACGACAAGGTCAATTTCATCGCCGGCTTTGGCGTCACGCCCGCAGCGCTCGCGGCGGCGCCACTGGCGACCCAGGCCAAGGTGCCGGAGATCGTGATGGCGGCGGGCACCTCGATCATCACCGAGCGCTCGCCCTACATCGTGCGCACCAGTTTTACGCTGGCGCAGTCCTCCACCATCATCGGCGACTGGGCCGCCAAAAACGGTATCAAGAAGGTCGCGACGCTGACCTCCGACTATGCGCCCGGCAACGACGCGCTGAACTTCTTCAAGCAGCATTTTACCGCCGGCGGCGGCGAGATCGTCGAAGAGGTCAAGGTGCCCCTGGCCAATCCCGACTTCGCGCCGTTCCTGCAGCGCATGAAGGACTCCAAGCCGGATGCGATGTTCGTGTTCGTGCCGGCGGGGCAGGGCGGCAACTTCATGAAGCAATATGCCGAGCGCGGCCTCGATACGTCGGGCATCAAGGTGATCGGCCCCGGCGACGTCATGGACGACGATCTCCTCAACGGCATGGGCGATGCGGCGCTCGGCGCCGTCACCGCGCATCTGTATTCGGCTGCGCACCCGTCCGCGATGAACAAGGAATTCGTCGCGGCCTACAAGAAGGCGTTCAACGCGCGCCCGGGCTTCATGGCGGTGGGCGGCTATGACGGCATCCACCTGATCTATGAGGCGCTGAAGAAGACCGGCGGCAAGACCGACGGCGATGCGTTGATCGAGGCGATGAAAGGGATGAAGTGGGAAAGCCCGCGCGGCCCGATCTCGATCGATCCGGAAACCCGTGACATCGTGCAGAACATCTATATCCGCAAGGTCGAGAAGGTCGATGGCGAACTCTACAATGTCGAGTTCCAGACTTTCGAGGCCGTGAAGGATTCCGGCAAGACGAAGAAGTGACGCCGGCTTCGACGTCATTCCGGGGCGCTGGCGAAGCCAGCGAACCCGGAATCTCGAAGTTGTCGTGAAAGATTCCGGGTTCAGCGCTATCGCGCTGCCCCGGAATGACGAGTGTAGATTGAATGACCACGCTGTTCACCATCCTGTTCGACGGCGTCGCCTACGGCATGCTGCTGTTCGTGCTGGCCTGCGGGCTTGCCGTCACGCTCGGGCTGATGAACTTCGTCAATCTCGCCCACGGCGCGTTCGCCATGGCGGGCGGGTATGTCTGTGCGGTTCTCGTCAATCAGTCCGGCTGGCCGTTCTTCGCAGCGCTGCCGCTGGCGTTTGTCGCAAGCGCGCTGATCGGCGCGGTGCTGGAACGCTCGCTCTACCGTCACCTCTACACACGAAGCCATCTCGATCAGGTGCTGTTCTCGGTCGGCCTCGTCTTCATGTCGGTGGCGGCGGTCGATTACATCATGGGATCGTCACGCGTCTTCATCAAGCTGCCGGCGGCGCTCGGCGGGCAAATCGATTTCTTCGGCGTCGGCATCGGCCGCTACCGGCTGATGATCATCGTGATCTGCGGCCTGCTTACCGTTGCGCTGCAATTGGTGCTGGCGCGCACCCGGTTCGGCAGCAGGCTTCGCGCCGCGGTCGACGATCCGCGCGCGGCCAGCGGGCTCGGCATCAACGTGCCGCAGGTGTTCGCCCTGACCTTTGCGTTCGGCTGCGGCCTCGCCGGATTGGGCGGCGCGCTGAGCGCGGAGATCCTTGGGCTCGATCCGTATTTTCCGCTGAAGTTCATGATCTATTTCCTGATCGTGGTGACCGTCGGCGGCTCCTCCAGCATCACCGGGCCGTTTCTGGCGTCGCTGCTGCTCGGCATCGGCGACGTCGCCGGCAAATATTACGTGCCGAAGATGGGGCCGTTCGTGATCTACACCATCATGATCGTGATCCTGATCTGGCGTCCGAACGGCCTGTTCGGCCGTAGCGCTGCGCGTTGACGCCGACATGAGCGCGCCAACCGACGTCGGATATCACGCCAGGCAGCACGCACGCTGGCGCCCGAGCGAAATCGCGTTCTGGATTCTCGCGCTGTCCAGTGCGTTCCTGTTTCCATCGCGTTACCTGATCATGACCGACATCGTTCGGCTGGCGCTGTTCGCGCTCTCGCTCGACCTGATCCTTGGCTATGCCGGCATCGTCTCGCTCGGGCACGCGGCGTTCTTCGGCGTCGGCGCCTATTCCGCGGGCCTGCTGGCATTGCACGGCATTATCAACGAGCCACTGGTCGCGCTGCTCGTGGCCGGGCTTGTTGCGACCGTGGTCGGATTTCTCACCAGCTTCCTGGTGATCAGGGGCGTCGACCTGACCCGGTTGATGGTGACGCTCGGGATCGCGCTGCTGCTGGAGGCGCTGGCCGAACGCTTCTCCAACATCACCGGCGGCACCGACGGGCTGCAGGGCATCGAGATGCAGCCGGTCCTCGGCCTGTTCGCGTTCGACATGTTCGGCAAAACAGGCTTCTTCTATTCGCTCGGCGTGCTGTTCGTGCTGTTCCTGCTGGCGCGGCGGATCGTGCACTTGTGTCCGCAAAATCTGCCAGAATGTGCGAACGGGCGGTTCTGACCAACCGCCCGTCGCTGGATCTGAGCCCGTTCGTGCTCGAAGGCCATAGAGCC
>LNAP01001068.1_pt1 | contig 29570 bp, 31 predicted proteins | sample 602601 | NCBI WGS metagenome assembly LNAP01 (sample SAMN02440304, study PRJNA202911) | soil metagenome | biome: Subtropical and temperate rainforests or woodlands; isolation source: soil samples (1 kg each in a 20% v/v slurry with milli Q water) were... ... | reverse complement strand
CTAAATCCTTCGTCACAAAGCCCCTCCACCGCTATATAGGGCTCGAAACGACCGATGAATCCCACCCATATGACAACTTTCTTGGAATCGATCGTCTAGGAAAATGCCGATCGTCTGAATGTCAGGAAAAGCCCGTCAGGGGTGATGCGCGCAGGCGCCATGAAGGCAATCTGCACCAAACGTAAATGGGCGTTCGATCCAAAGGCGGCGGCAGCCGACCTCGTGAAGGTATGTCTCGCCGACAGGCGGTGCGTAACAAGATCGGTAAACAACCTTGAAGCGCGCATTGAAAATAACTCTATATTTCAACGATATCGGGCCGGCCGAGTGCAACCCGCCCCTGGGCACCAAATCGCTCCAAGCCATCGTCAACCAACGACGTTGGTATTCAGACCCGTACAAGACACCTCCCGCCTTTTGGGTTGTGTCACGCCGCGCCCCGATTTAGTTCTGATAGAGAATGGCGGTTCGACCCGAAGCGGTCTCGCCGCAGCGCCCGATGTAGGCTCCTTCACGAATCCGGGCGGAACTGCGAACGGCAGGAGACGTTTTTCCGCAATGCCGCGTCTCTTGCGAAACGGCAGGGCCTGGACACGATCATTGCCGCGGCGGTCGAGAGACCATCATTCGATGGGAAATTCGCACCTAAACCAAGAAGGACACGCAATGGCCAAGAACACGATTTGCCTGTGGTACGACAAGGATGCTGAGGCTGCCGCCCGCTTCTACGCCGAAACCTTTCCCGACAGTGCGGTGACAGTCCCGACAGTGCGGTGACAGTGCACTAAATCTGTCGGCTGAGAGCTTGCTCTCACGCGGCAAGTCATTTCGCATAGTCATTTCGGTGACAGTGCACTAAACCCGTCGGCTGAGAGCACGCTCTCACGCCGCCTCGTAGGACGCGATCTTCTTGATCTCCGGCGCGAGCACATCTTCGGCCGTTTCGAGATCGAAGCGCGCCTGAATGTTCATCCAGAACGCAGCGCCGGTCTTGAAGAATTTGCCGAGCCGCAGCGCGGTGTCGGCCGTAACGGGCTTTTCTTCGCGCGCGATGCGTTCGATCCGGGTGCGCGGCACGTGCAGCGCGGCCGCGACCGCGTAAGGCGTCAGCTTAAGCGGAACGAGAAATTCCTCCCGCAGGATTTCGCCGGGATGAACCGGCGGAAGTTTCTTTGCCATGTGCGATCTCCTATTCGGCGTTGAGGGCATCAATCAATCAGCAGGATGGATGGAGTGAAAGCAAAACCCATCATTTTGCCCTGCGGAACCATCGATGGTTTCGCTGCGCTCGAGGGGCGATCGAATACTTACCCAGGCCCGACGGGCAAATCACCTAAAACCTGTCCAGCCCTTCATCGAAAAATATTTCGCTTCCGTCGTCGGGCAAATCACTCCTACAAATTCGCCCGTCTCACCCGTAGAGGGGCGGCTCGCGATCGTCACGAACGTGCGGTGAGATGCGGTGGACGCGATAGCCATGAACGACGAACCTGGCTCATCGCGGACGGCGAAGTCGTGTGGTCCTGGCGCCCGACGCTGGCGCCAAGTTTGCGAGAGGCAAGCCTCTCGCAAATGACGGTGGCAAAAGAGCACGCCTCACCGAGGAGAGCATGAAGTAAGCCGTAAACCACTGCGCAGGGAAAGCCGGATGCCTCCGCTGAACCTGTATGCTCGTGTGCGTTTTTTTGTGCAAGTTTGCACACGAGACCGCGGGTGCAGCGCGCACCCGGCTTTCCCTGCGCCCTCTCATTGCTTCAGAGGGTGGGAATCGACGCAAGGCCCGGGCGGATCGCGCCGCGGGAATGCGGACTCACACCCTCACGCTGTTTGACATGTGAAATATGGCGTGGACCGATGTGCCGTACCGGATCGGGGTCACTGCACTGCTCGCCTGCGCCATCAGTTATGTGGCGCTCGTGACCGTGTTCGCGATAGGCTTCGTTAGGACGAAGCCTATTCCTCCGCCCCCGGCTCCGGGCTCAGCGTCACGCCCCGGCCCCGCAATGCTTCACCCATCTTCACCAGATCGGCCAATGATCTTGCGCTCATCTTGCGCATGAGTTCGCGGCGGTGGACCCTGACCGTGACTTCGCGGATGCCGATCTCGCCGGCAATCTGCTTGTTCTGCTGACCTGCGACCGTCAGCGCCATGATCTGGCGCTCGCGAGGTGTCAGTGTCTCGAACCGCCGGTGGATATCGGTCAGGGCGCGTTCGTCTGTTCGCCTCTGCCGATCCTTTTCGATGGCCGACAAAACCGCATCCAACAGAGCCTGATCGCGATAGGGTTTGGTGAGAAATTCCACCGCGCCTGCCTTCATGGCCTGCACGGACATGTGGACGTCGGCGTATCCCGTGATGAAGATGATCGGCGCGCGAATGCCGGACGCTGCCATTTCGCGCTGGAAATCAAGCCCGCTCGATCCCGGCAGCCGCACATCCAGAATGATGCAACTCGGATTGTCCCTGCGCTTGGCCTGAACATATTCACGCGGCGACGCGAACAATTCGACACGAAGCGCCGCAGTCTCCAGCAATCCTTGAATGGATTCGCGGACCGACAGGTCGTCGTCGATGACGGCAACTACGGGAGATTCATCGGTCATAAGTCAGCGTTCGCCTTGTTCGGCAATGTGAACTGGAACAGCGCCCCGTGCGGTTCGGCGGGCGAGGCCCACAGACGTCCGCCGTGACCCTCGATAATGGAACGGCAGATCGCCAACCCCATTCCCATCCCCTTTGCTTTCGTCGTGAAGAACGGATCGAAGATCCTGTCGGCTATATCCCGATCAAGGCCAACGCCGTGATCCCGCACAAACACCAAGCCATCGCCGCTTGGTTCAGCGCGTGATCCGATGACCAGTGTCTTTGGCCGGCCGGTCACATCGGACATGGCGTCAGTGCCGTTCATGACGAGATTCAACAGGACCTGCTGGAGCTGCACGGAGTCGCCGAGGACAGGTGGAAGCGCCGGCGCCAGCTCGGTTTGAATGACGACCTCGCGCAAGCGCAGCTCGGTTTGAAGAAGATCGAGGACCTCATCGATCAGCTCGTTGATGTCGACGTCCCTGGTCTGTGGCGGCGTCTTTGTCAGCAATCCCTGGACGCGCTGGATAACGCCGCTCGCGCGTTCTCCGTCGCGCACCACCCGTTCTGCCGTCACGCGCGCCTTGTCGAGGTTCAGCGTGCCCTCCTTGAGCCAGTGCAGGACGGTATAGCCATTGGTGACGACACCGGTCAGCGGCTGATTGATTTCATGCGCGATCGAGGCCGCAAGCTGGCCCATGGTCGTGGCCCGCGTGACGCGGGCAAGATCGGACTGAACGCGTTGCAGGTCATCCGAGGCGCGCCTGGCAGCGGTGATGTCCATCACTGCGCCGACAAAACGCACATCGCCGGTCCGTTCCTTGGTGGTGCGCGTCACAAGCTGGACAAATCGTGTCACGCCGTCGGGCATCAACAGCCGATGCTCGAGTTCAAAGCCGGTCCCATCCTGAAATGCTTTTTCTATTGTCTGCTGGAGGAGCGTCCGGTCATCGGGATGCGTGCGCGCGATCATCGTCGCAAGGGTCGGCTTTATTGTACTCCACTCATATTCATAGATGCGGTAGGTCTCGCGCGACCAGAACTGCTGATCGTGAGGATCACGCCAGCCGATGCTTCCGGTGCGGCTCAATCGCTGGGCTTCCGCGAGGTAAGCCTCGCTGCGCTGAAGCGCGTCCTCGGCCCGTTGTCGCTCGGTGATGTCGTTGTTGGTTTCCAGGATTCCGGAAAAGCGTCCCTGGGCATCCTGTTGGATGCTCCAGCGGGCTGCCACAATAACGGAGCTGCCATCGCGCCTGGTGCGAGAGAGATTGCCTTCCCAGCGTCCGGTCGTGCGCAGAGTCTGCATGATCTCTTCAAACGGTGCGGGAAACGTCGTCGGAACAAGCTCATCAAACGTTTTGCCGACCGCCGCCTCGCTGGTCCAGCCATACAAGGCCTCCGCGCCTCGATTCCAGTAGGTGATCATGTTTTTCGAATCACGAGCGAAGATGGAATCGTGCGTGAGCTGAAGGAAATTGGCCTGTTCGGCGAGCGTTTCCGCCGCTGATCGATTGCGTACAACCAGCAGCGTCGACATGGCGAGTCCGGTGATGCCGATGGCACGATCGAGCAGCGGCCAGAAAGCCCACGGATTGCCCGGAGACAGCACATGGCTGAGCATGGTCAGCGCTCCACAAGCCAGTCCGACCAGCACGATGCCCGTTCGGCTGTAGGCGAGCGACGCGACCAGCACGACGAACACGTAGAGGACGGAGACCGAAACCTCGATGGGGGTGACGGCATCGAAAACAAAAATGCCGGCCGCGATCGCGATAATGCCAATCGTGAAAATGACGCGGGCGTTGGCGTTATTGAAAAAAGGCTGTCTCATCTATCGCGCCCCGGAATGGGCTCGTCCAATTGACGGGCAGGCTGTCGAAAGACTTCAAAGAAGACCATCGGGCCGAAATTATCGCCTTCGGGAATTCGTCCGCGTCATCCCGTCCGCCCGCCTGTCGCGGGTGGGGAACTTTAACAAAACTCGCGCAATGCTGCAATGCAGCTAAACGAAACGATAGGTTCTGCGATTCTTTGGTTAATTCCGACACCGGGTTTGGCACCTAGAGTGCCGTCTTCGTCAGTAGATTCCCCCGCCGATCATCCCCAATGTAACAGCAGAGGAGACCGTGTTGAGCGATGAACCATTGATCGCGATCGTGGATGACGATGAATCGGTACGAGTCGCGATGGGTGGCATGGTTGAGTCTTTCGGATATTCGCCTGTCATGTTCGAGTCGGCCGACGAGTTTCTGAAATCCGACGAACTGCCCGATGCATCCTGTCTGATTTTGGATATCCAGATGCCTGGTATGAACGGCCTTGAACTATTCAACGCATTGATGGTTGCGGGCCGTCGGATTCCGACGATCTTCATCACGGCCTTTCCGGATACCCGCGTTCGCGAAAGGGCCCTGCGAGCAGGCGGAGTGTGCTGCCTGTCCAAGCCTTTTGGACCAAGCGATTTGCGCGGCTGTATTCAAACAGCCCTTGATCGCAAGCACACAATGTAGGGCTTGCCATGATCACGGCCAACGCCACAGCTCAGCAGGTTTCGGCAACAGCGGCGAGGGCCCCTTTTCTCCCGGAACATGCTCAGGGGCCTGGCCTTGCGCAGAGAGATACGGGCACCGAACATTCGTTTTCCTTTGGTCCTTATCAGCTTTTTCCGCGTCAGCGGCTTCTGCTCAAGGCCGGCAAACCACTTCATGTCGGTAGCAAGGCGCTCGAAATCCTGATCCTGCTGGCGGAGCGCCAAGGCGATGTTGTCAGCAAGAAGGAGCTGATGGCCTATGCCTGGCCAGGCATCACGGTAGAGGAAGGCGGCCTGAGGGTTCATGTTGCCGGATTGCGCAAGGCGCTCGGCGATGGAATCGGCGACACCTGCTACATCAAGAATGTCCCTGGACGCGGATATTGCTTCGTAGCGCCGGCCAGTCGCGGAGAACCAATCAAGGAATCCGACTGGGGCATCGGACTACGCCCGGATCATACGCCGCGACTTCCGCTTCAGCTGGATCGGATGGTCGGCCGTACCGATGCCGTCCGCAAGATCTCGGACCTATTGGAGGCAAGGCGGTTCGTAACCGTTCACGGCCCGGGAGGCGTTGGAAAGACGGCGACGGCCGTCTCTGTGGGCCATGCCCAGCTTGCGTCTTTCGCAGGCGCCGTCCACTTCCTCGATCTCGGCCAGATCACCGAACCACACCTTCTACCGGGTGCGCTGGCGTCAGTTCTGGGATTATCCATTCAATCCGGCGATCCAACGCCTGGTCTGCTCGCATTCCTGAGGGATCGGCGCATGTTGCTGATCTTCGACAGTTGTGAACACGTGATCGAGTCAGTTGCGACATTGACCGAGCGGATCTTCCACGAAGCACCGCAGGTGAGCATCCTTGCGACCAGCAGGGAGGTGCTGAGGGTCGAAGGCGAACATGTGTACCGGCTTTCGGCTCTTGAGTGTCCACCGGAGACGGATGAACAATCGGCCGAGCGGGTCCTTTCATTTGCGGCGCCTCGCTTGTTTGTAAAGCGGGTGGTGGCGAGCGGATACCAGTTCGAGTTAGCTGACGCCGATGCCCCCGCGGTAGCTCAGATTTGTCGCAAGCTGGATGGGCTCGCGCTCGCGATCAACGTTGCGGCGGCGCAAGCGGGTACGTTCGGGCTTTGCGAAATCGCTCACTCCCTCGAGACCAGGTCTTGGCTGCTCTGGCGCGGTCGGCGCACGGCGTTGCCGCGTCACCAGACCATTGCCGCGACGCTTGACTGGAGCTACGACCTGCTGAGCGAAGCCGAGCAGGCGGTGCTGCGTCGTCTTTCGGTTTTCAAGGGATTCTTCACCCTTGATGCAGCGCGCGAGATCGCGCGTCATAGCTCGTCGGATCCTTCGCACGACCTGCATATTATTGACAGGCTTGTCGCAAAATCATTGATCTCATTTGAAGTGAGCGATGGCGTCACGCTCTATAGGTTGCTTAATTCCACGCGAGCCTATGCGTTCGAAAAGCTGCGGCATCGCGGTGAGTTCGACGAAATTGCAACTAGTTTGCGCGGCAGTTTGGCTGGCTAGGCGGACCGGAGAGATCGCGCTATCTGAAGCAGCGCGTCGCTGTCGCCGAAGCTCCCCGACTTTGTGACGAACGCGACCGGCGCTCCTTCAGTCTCAAAAGCTCCGATGGCTGTTCCGGGCGATAGCTCATGGTGCAAAACCGCATGCTTGATGCCGAGCGCCCGAAAAATTGCCAGCGCGGTGTCTCCGCCGGACATCACCACCGCATCAATCTTGAAATGACGCGCAAGCCGGGCGGCGTTCTGACCAAGCACTGCAGCGATTTCATCGGATGAGTGCCCGGCGAATTCCAGGGAGGAGGGCGGCCGCAACACCATCAGCGATGGCTGGACGCCATCGCTTCTGCAGAAACTGGCGTCACCTCCGGCAAATGGAAATGGCATCGCAATTTCCTCTGCGCCTTCCTCAAGAAGCCGGGCGACCTGCGCCGCGCTGACGGGGGTGCGTGAACCGACCACGAACAGGATGGTCGCAATCCGCCTGGAGGCAGATCGAATAGTCGAAGCGATATTTGGCGTCCTTCGTGCATCAAGCTGTTTGGCGAGGGCCGTTCCCAATCCCGATGCGCCGACGACGAGCAGCCTATCGGAATGATCGACCGCAAAACCGGCGAGCCGGTCGAGGTCGTCGTCGGATTCACAGTCTGCGACGTAGGCGTGAAGACCAGAACTGTCGCTGAGCGGCGAGGTCTGGCCGCGTTGCCACGAATGCACAGACATTTCGGGGCAGGAAGCCCGCAGCAACTCCGATAGCGGCACGGAAGGAAACGACGACGGATCGAAGCGGATCGGGTTTTCCCGGAGCGGAACACCGTTGACGTATACTTCCCCGCCGCGCACGATACGGCCCTGGCCCGGTACCGCGGTCGCGATCAGTGCATGGCCAAGTCCGCTGCCTTGAAGCGCGGTCAGGATCGCATTGGCGACGTCGCCGCGCAGCGTCGAATCGATCTTGCTGATCAATAGCCGCGGCTTGCAGGCCAGCGCGGCATCCATTGCGATGCGAATATTGTTCGCGGCTTCCTGTGGCGGAAGCTCGCGGCTGGCGCTCGTCAGAGTCAGTATTTGGGTATCGGGATCCGTCGCCTTATGCCCGTGATCGAGCAGCAATCGGGTCGCAAAGCCGCGCGACGCAAACGGCGCGGCCATGTCCAGAGCCCCCGTCAGATCATCGGCGACGATGGCGGCTTCGAGGCGATGCCCACTCATAGGATGCCGTTCGCGCTGCCCCTAACCGTTTTGGCTTCGCCGTGCGGAGGCCAGCCGCCGGGCGTAGGCGATGGTGGCGTTCATGTTTTCGTGCCGCGCGATGCCCTTCCAGGCGATGTCGAAGGCCGTCCCATGGTCCACCGAGACGCGCAGGATCGGAAGCCCGAGGCTGACATTGATCGTCGTATCGAACGCTACCAGCTTGCAGGGGATATGGCCCTGGTCGTGGTATTGCGCGACGACCAGATCGAATTCGCCCCGCATGGCCCGATAGAAAACGGTATCGCCGGGGATCGGGCCGACCACGTCGATGCCTTCATCCCGGGCCAGCTTGATCGCAGGTACGATACGCTCGATTTCGTCAGTCCCGAACAGCCCGTTCTCGCCGGAGTGCGGATTCAGCCCGGCCACCGCGATGCGTGGCCGTTCGATACCGAGCAGCTTGAAGTGGGCATTGGCGACCCTGATGGTAGCGAGTTCTCGCTCGATGGTTGCTCTTCCGACCGCGCCCGCCAGCGAGACGTGGGTCGAAACATGGATGGCCGAGAGCTTCTCCGATGCCAGCAGCATGAAAGACGATTTGGAGCCGGTGAGATGCGCCAGCAGTTCGGTGTGTCCCTCGTAATGATAGCCGGCGGCGTGCAGCGCTTCCTTGTTGATCGGAGCCGTGACGATGACCGATATGTCGCCCTTCAGCGCCGCCGTGACCGCGCGCTCGATATAGGCATAACTGCAGGCGCCGGCAGCGGCACTCATGGTTCCCTCGCGCACCGAATGGGCGCTGGGAACTTCGACGTTGACGACGGCAACCTTGCCTTGCCCGGGATCGTTATCGGCGGAAGTAAACGACAATTTACCGCCCGTCAGCGCGTTGGCGCGATCCAGGAACGATGTCGAGCCGAACACGACGATCTCCTGGCGCTCGTTCGGAGCAAGATCGCCGAGCGCCCGGCAAATGATCTCCGCGCCAACTCCTGCGGGATCTCCCATCGTGATCCCGATGCGCTGCATTGCCATGGTTCGTGCTTCTTCTCAGTTCGGAGTAATGCCGGAGGCTTTTGCCACCTCTGACCATTTTTTGGTTTCGGCTGCCAGATACGAACCGAAGCTGTTCGGATCGCCGGCGGCTGCCGGTTCGGTTCCTTGAGCCGCAAGTTGTTCGCGAACCGTACTCGACGCAAGGGCTTTGCGGATTTCGGCATTCAGCTTGCTGACGATTTCCGGGCTGGTTCCGGCGGGCGCCAGGATGCCGACCCAGACGCTAACCGCAAATTCCGGCAGGGCGCCGGATTCGGCGACGGTTGGTATTTCGGGGACCAAATCAGACCGCTTCGGGCTGGAAACGGCAATTGCGCGCAGCGCACCCGCCTTGATCTGCGGTAGCGCCACCGGGAGCGTCGGAAACATCATCTGGATTCGGCCCGCCAGCACGTCGGTGATCCCCGGCGCATCGCCGCGATAGGGGACGTGTACCAGATCGATTCCGGCCATGGTCTTCAACAACTCGACGGTGAGGTGGTTCGACGTGCCATTGCCGGCCGACGCGTAATTCAGGCTTCCCGGCTGCTTCTTCGCCAGTGCGATCAGGTCCTGCACGCTGTGAATGGGAGAGTCGTTGGGCACCACCATGATGTTCGGGGATGCGGCGACCAAGGCCACCGGCGCAAAGTCCTTGATCGGATCGTAGGCCAAGTTCTTGTACTGGCTCGGCGCCATCGCGAGATTGCTGACCGAGCCGACCAGGAGCGTATAGCCGTCCGGGTCGGCCTTGGCCACGGCGCCGGCGCCAATCGTGCCGCCGGCACCCGGCCGGTTCTCGATCACGAACGGTTGGCCCATGCTTTCCGAAACGCTTTGTCCGACAATGCGCGCAACGAGGTCGTTGATGCCGCCGGGCGGAAAGCCCACGACCAGCCGGATCGGCCGCGTGGGATAGGCTTGGGCGTTTGCCACGGCCGGTGCCAGCGATAAAACTGCAGCCAGTGCTAGTTGAACGATTAACGTCAGGGAGCGCATATCGGCGTTTCTCCGGTCTGGATTGTTATGGTTGGCGAGACGATCAGCGGCTAGGCGAGCATCGCCGAGCGCTTTTCAATTCGGCTGTGTGCTTCGCCCGGCGGAATGGCGACGGGAACGCCGTCGCGCATCAGGCGGGCGCGGACGGTCTCGATCGGAAGTCCATTCCAGCCGCGCTCGGCCGCGAGCGCCGCGAACGTTCCGGCGGCCTGTCCCTGCAATCCGGTCGGCGCCATGTTGCGCGCGAACTTGTCGACGTCGTGCGTCATTGACGCGCAGCGGCCGGCGACGAGCAGATTCTGCACTTCATGGGTCATCATGCTGCGCAAAGGAAATTCGAAACGCATCAGCTTCAGTGACATCTTGCGGGCCCATTCGTCGCTGGAGCTTCCTTCATGGCCGAAATCCGGACCGTGAATTTCGGCGTTGCCGTAATCGACCGATGTCATCACCGCGATGGAATCCTCGAACCGCGCGCCGCTTTCGAGATCGCTATAGGTCAGGGTATAGCGTCCCCTGATGCGCCTTGTTTCGCGCACGCCGAGATAGGCCGACGTATCGACCAAGAAACTGCGCTCAAAACCGGGCAGCAGCGACTGGCACACTTTGACGATGTCGCGAAGCTGCTTGCGTCCCTCGATCTCCGCTTTGGTGATATCGGCAGCGTTGGTGCCGTCGATATTGTACATGCGGGTGCTGTTGCAAATCAGGATGGCGCGCTCGGCGTTCCCGGATGGGTTGACGCCGCTGAAGCGCAGGTAATTGACCGGCATGGATGGGTCCATCAACCCGGTCGATTTTGCCTTCTCAATGGTCGAGAAGAACCCGTCGATCCGCACGATACCCGAATCGAGGTCGACGACGCGGCGGCCGTCGTCCTGTGAAAAGTCTTCCGGGTGGGCGTCGATATAGGCTTTGAATTCGCGAAGATTGATGTTGCCGATCCGTCCCATCACCGTGGTGGGGCGCATCGCACCATCTTCCTCTCGCCCCTTGATGAATGGCACGCCGGCGCGCGCCGCGACGTCGCCGTCTCCCGTGGCGTCGATCACGACCTTTGCCAGCACGGCCTGCCGGCCGGACTTGTTATCGATGATGACGCCTTCGATCTTTCCGTCGCGCACCAGCGGTTCCGAAATCCAGGTGTACAGCAACAAGTCTGCGCCCGCTTCGACCAGCATATCCATGGCGGTGAGCTTGTAAGCCTCGATATCCCAGGGAATGACGTCGCCCAGCCCGGCACCTTGCTCCTGTGCCAGGCGCGTAAAAAACTCGCGCGGGAATCCGACGAGTTCGTCGGCCGGAATCACGATCAGCCCCATGGCCGATCCGGTCGCGGTGCCGCCGAGAAAGCCGGCGCGTTCGATCAGCAGCGTGTTGGCGCCGTTCCGTGCTGCTGCGACGGCTGCAGCGATTCCGGCAACGCCGCCTCCGCAAACCAGCACATCGACGTTGGCGGCCACCGGGATGGTTTGCCGGCCGAGGGTGACCTGTGACGTGGAAATATCAAACAATCGAAGCTCCGCTGGTTTTGGTGGGAAGAATGAAAGGTTGAGCCGTTCACTTCCGTTTCGTCACGGAAGCGGGGGCCGCCCGCACCGGACGCTGCGCGGCGCTGGCAGGCGGCGGCGGAAACCGGCGCTGATAGGAAGCGATGTAGGCCTTGCGGGCGACGTGGATGTGATCGCGGCACGTCGCCAGCAGTTTTGCCTCGTCGCCTTTCTCCAGCGCTTCGATGATGCCCCAATGCTCGGCTCGCGCACGCTCGAGATATTCCTGCTGCGTGATGATGAAGGACCGGACGCCGTGGGCTTTTTGCGCGAATTGCTCGATGGTCTCGACCAGTTCGCGGTTGTTGCAGGCAGCGAAGAACGCGCGGTGGAAATCGATATTGGCGCGAAAAGCGGCTCGGGCATCACCATCCGTCGTGGCCCTGTCGTGCCGGCGCTGGGCTTGTTTGAGGCTCGCGATGTGTTCCGGTGATGCGCGGAGCAGGACCTGACGCGCGGCGGCGCTTTCGAGTAATTCGCGGACGAAGTAGATCTCGTCCACTTCGGCCGGCGTCAGTGCACGCACCAACGCGCCTCGGTTCGGAAGCCGCTCGACCAACCCCAACCGCGCCAGCCGAGCAAGCGCCTCGCGAACCGCGTAGCGCTTGGCGGCGAAGCGCTCCATCAGCGCGTCCTCGACCAGCCGTTCTCTGAGATGAACAAAGCCGAGGACGATGTCCTCTTCTAATTGACCCACGATCGCGGCAACGACCTGCTCCATGGCCTGGCCGTGCGAGGCTGTCGCGATCCCGTCGTCTGATTTTGTGCGCGCCTTGTCCGTCATGGCGTCTACTTCGCCGAGCCGCCGGGAAGTGTCAATAATATTATCAATAATTTTACTGGCCGGTATGGGCGATCCATCCCTCGTCCCTCACAAGAGATATCCCGCGGAACTTTATTTAGACGATTTTGCCTGAAAAGTCTAATTTATAGGATAAGATATCAATATAGTCTAAAATATAGCCTCGTGTGCCTAATTAATGGTCTCAGGGCGCCGATGCCTCAAACCCAACCCAAGAGGACACATCATGGCCAAGACGCTGCTTCCTGATCTCTCCCGCCGAAAGGTGATGGGGCTTCTCGCGGCAGCACCGCTCGCCGGGCTCGCTTCTCGCCAGGCTTTCGCTGACGAGCCGATCAAGATCGGCGGCATCTTTCCGCTCACCGGCGCGAATTCGGTGTTCGGCAACCAGAACTTTCAGGGCGTCGAAACCGCCGTCGATCTGATCAACGACCGTGGCGGCATCAATGGACGCAAGATCATCCTGCTCAAGGGCGATGGCAACAATCCGCAGGCTGCCATCAGTGAGACGAACCGGCTTACGGTGCGCGATGGCGTCCGCATTTTCGTCGGCAGTTCGACCAGCGCGGTGGGCATGGTGGCGAGCCAGGAAGCCGAACGAAACGGCGCGTTCTATTGGGAAGGAATGGCCGTGGCCAATTCCTATACCGAGCGCGATTTCAAGAACGCTTTCCGGGTGGGCCTCAGTGCCGCCGGCCTTGGTCAGCCCGCCCCGCTCTACGTCGCTGAAGTCCTGGCGCCGCTGCTCAAGACCGATCCGAAGAGCCTCAAGATCGCGGTGGTCGCGGAAGATTCCGCTTTCGGCGTCGATGTATCGAAGGCGGCGATCGAGCAGGCGGAAAAGCTTGGCATCAAGGTCGGATTCCGCGAACTCTATTCGGCCAAGACCACGGATCTTTCTCCGCTGATACTGAAGCTTCGCTCTCTCGGTCCGGACGTCATCATCGCCACCCAGTTCATCAACGACGCCATTCTCCTGCAGCGCCAGATGAAGGAAATGAGCTACAGCCCCAAGGCATTCGTCGGCACCAGCGCGGGCCATTCGACGCTGTCGTTCGCGGAGGCAATCGGAAAGGACGTCAACGGCATCTTCTCGTCGTCCTTCCCGCTGGAGGCCAACGTGGCGTCCCTCTCCGAGGGCGCGCGAACCGACCGGGAAGAGTTCGCCAAGCGCTACGAGGCCAAATACAAGGTCGTGCCGGCCGTTCAGGAATCGCTCGGTTTCGTCGTCGGCATGGCGCTGATCCGCGACGTCATCGCCAAGGCCGCCTCCGATGGCGCGTCCGACTTGCGTAGCGCCGCGTTGAAGGCGGACGTGCCGGTCGGCAGCTACATCAATGGCTGGGGTATGAAGTTCGACGACAAAGGGCAGAACCAGCGCGCCTTCGGCAGTGTTGTTCAGTGGCAGGACCAGCGGATGGTTTCGGTCTATCCGATGGCAAACAAGCTCAAGGACCCCATCATGGTGCCGCTGCCGGCCTGGAACGCCCGCTGACATCCGGCCGGCTCGCGCCGTCATCAAGGTCCCGCGAAGGGCGCCCTGAGGAAATCCGCTATGGATATCTACCTGCAGCTCGCTTTGTCGGGTTTGTTCATCGGCGGAATCTATGCGCTGATCAGCGTAGGGCTGACGCTCGTCTTCGGCGTCCTGCGCGTGGTCAATTTCGCCCATGGCGAATATCTCACCGTCGCGATGTTCATGACCTATTTTCTCTTTAGCCGTGCCGGAATCGATCCCTTCGTGGCGAGCATCATCGTTGTCCCGCTGATGTTCGCCCTCGGGTTGCTGACGGAACGGATCCTCATTCGACCGACGCTCGAAGCGCCGCACGTCGTCCAGGTCTTTGTTACGTTCGCTCTGTCCTTGTTCCTGCAGAATCTGTTGCTGGTGCTGTTCACGTCCGACTTTCGCGCGATCAGAACGTCCTATGCCACCGCGGCCTTCCAGCTCGGACCGCTTTACGTGTCATGGCTGCGCCTGACGGTTTTCGTGGCGGCGCTCGCGCTGTCCGGTGGGCTCGCAGCCTTTCTGAAGTACAGCTACATGGGCAACGCCATCCGCGCGACCGCCCAGGATCGGCGATCTGCCCGGCTGGTCGGCATCGATGTCGATCGGGTCTACGCCTTGACCTTTGCGCTCGGCTGCGCGCTGGTCGGAGCCGCCGGCGTTCTGCTGTCGCCGCTGTTCCCGGTCAATCCCTATTCGGGCGCCGATATGATCCTGATTTCCTTCGTCATCGTGGTGCTCGGGGGCATGGGCAGCATCGCCGGTGCGGTACTTGCGGGCCTGTTGATCGGCGTCGTCGAATCCTTTTCCGGCTATTTCCTCGGCGGAGAAATGAAGCTGTTCGTCTATTTCGTCTTCTTCATGCTCATTCTGGCGGTGCGTCCCGTCGGCTTCTTCGGCCGCAAGGGCGCCGAAGTCATGGATGTGACATGACCGGACCCTCCCTCCTGTCCCGCACTGCGGGAATCTGGCAGCCGCTCGCCGGATTCGCAGTGCTCGCCGCGCTGCCGCTGATCTTCTCCGATGCATTCACGCTCGGCGTGGTGACGCTGTCGCTGCTTTGGGCGGCCGCTTCGCTGGCGTGGAATCTCAGCGGCGGATATGCCGGGCAGCTCTCGCTGGGCCATGCGGCTTTCTACGGCCTGGGTGCCTATGTTTCCACGTTGCTGTTTCTGAGGGCCGGCGTCAGCCCGCTGATCGGGATGTGGGCGGGCGCGGCGATCAGCGCGGCCGCCGCCGTGCTGCTCGGCGCGATCACGATGCGGCTGAGGGGCTCGTTCTTCGTCATGTCGACGCTCGCCTTCGGCGCCGTCGTCCATATCAGCACGATCAACCTTCGCGATCTGACCGGCGGCCCCTCCGGCCTTTCCATCCCCTTGCAACCCAACGCGGCCAAACTGATCTTTGCCAACAAACTGGTCTATGCCTATCTGGCGCTGGGACTCGTCGCGGCATTTTACGTCGTGACGCGGCTGATCGCCGGCAGCAAGCTCGGATATTCGCTGGTCGCCTTCCGGGAAAATCACGATGCGGCGCGGGCGCTCGGAATCAGAACGTTGCCGCTCAGGATCGGCGTCTTTGCGCTCTCGGCCGCAATGACCAGCCTGTGCGGAACGTTGCACGCCCAGTACTATCTTTATATCGATCCCGACAGCGTCATGGGCCTTAACCTGTCGCTGAATTTCGCACTGATGGCGATCGTCGGCGGGCTTGGGACGGCCTACGGACCGATCATCGGCGCCATGATGGTTTCGGCCGTGTCGTTCGCCATGCAGATCTATCTCGGTGATCAGATTTCGGGGCTGACCCAGCTCGCCTACGCGGCGATCGTCATCATCGTCCTGCTGGCGGTGCCGAGCGGCCTTGGGCCGGCTTTCCGCGTCATGCTTGCGAGGAGGCTTGCATGGCGACCCTGACGGCCTCAGGCCTCACAAAGAGTTTCGGCGGCCTGGCGGCCTTGCGCAACGTCGGATTCGCAGCGCAGCCCGGCAAGATACTCTCCATCATCGGCCCGAACGGAGCCGGGAAGACCACGGTGTTCAACCTGCTGACCGGGTTCATCAAGCCCGATGCCGGCACGGTGATGCTGGACGGCCGGCCGCTGGCTGGGATGTCGCCGGAATCCCGCTGCCAGGCTGGGCTCGCCCGCACCTTCCAGGTCGTTCAGCCCTTCCGTGGCCTCAGCGTGCTCGACAACGTCGTGATGGGCGCGATGCTCCGGACGCGCTCGATCGGCGCCGCGCGCAAGATTGCACACAGGGTCCTCGATGAACTCGACATGTCCGTGCTGGCGGAAACGCCCGCCGGCACCCTCCCGATCGGCGATCGCAAGCGGCTGGAAATGGCGAAGGTGCTGGCGACATCACCATCGGTGCTTCTGCTCGACGAGGTGATGGGAGGCCTTATCCCGGTCGAGGTGAAGAAGATGATCGCCTTCATCCATGGCCTGAGGGACCGCGGCCTCGCGATCGTCGTCATCGAGCATCACATGAGCGCGGTCATGCAATTGTCGGATCGGATCCTCGTCCTTCAGAACGGGGAGCCGATTGCCGAGGGCGCACCGGGCGAGATCGCGCGCAATCCGGTCGTTCTGTCGGCCTATCTCGGTCCGAAGTTCGCGATGGCAGGGAGTCTGGCATGCTGACCGTTCGCGATCTCAGCGTGCGCTTCGGCGATATCCTCGCCTTGGAGAGCCTTTCGTTCGAGGTCGGCCGCGAGCAGATCGTCGGGCTGGTCGGCGGCAACGGGGCGGGCAAGACGACGACGCTTTCCGCGGTATCCGGGCTGGTGAAGAACCGCGCGGGAACGGTTGAGCTCGACGGCAAGAATATCGATCGGCTGGCGGCACACCAGATCGTCGAACAGGGCCTGATTCATGTTCCGGAAGGCCGCCGGCTGTTTCCGTTCATGTCGGTGCAGGAAAATCTCGAGATCGGTGCGTACAGCAAGGCGGCGCGTCACCAGCGGCATCGCCAGCTCGACTTCGTCTTTTCGCTGCTGCCAAAGCTGGCCGAGCGGCGCGAGCAGATGGCGGTCACTCTTTCCGGCGGCGAACAGCAGATGTGCGCGATCGGCCGCGGCCTGATGTCGTGCCCGCGCCTGCTGATGCTCGATGAGCCGACGCTCGGGCTGGCGCCGATGCTGGTTGAGGATGTCTTCACCCTTATCAAGACCATCAGAGACAGCGGAGTGCCCGTCCTGATCGTCGAACAACAAGTCGTTCACGTGCTCGAATGCGCCGACTACGCCTATGTCCTGGAGAGCGGGCGGTGCACGATGCGCGGGCTGGGAACCACCCTTCTTCAAGATGATGGATTGCGACGTGCCTATCTCGGACTCTGACCAGAAACCGGAGCAACTGGCTCCCAAGCAACGGCGGCGCAATCTGCGCATCGGCCGGCGCCGTGCCGAGATTCTCGACGCCGCCAAGCAGGTCTTTCTCGCGCGTGAGTATGGCTCGGTGACGATCGAAGACATCGCCGAAGCCGCCGCAATCTCACGGGCGACGATCTATCTCTATTTCAAGAGCAAGCAGGAAGTTTACGTCGGCGTGCTGCTGCGCGACCTCGACAGGATGATCAGCGGGCTGACGGCTTCGCTGATCAAGACCGATACGGTCCGGAACAATCTGTTCCGGATGGCCACGGCCTACATGAATTTCTTCAGGTCGCATCCGGAATATTTCACGACGCTGTCATTCTTCTTCTTTCCCGGACGCAAGGAGAGCCTGCCGGAAGAGGCGGCCCAGACCATCGAGAGCCGGCTCGCCGACGGAATTTCGGCCATCGAGGAGGCGATCACGCTCGGGATCGAGCGGGGCGAAGCCCGTCCCGTCGATGCGCGCGCCGCGACGCTGTCGCTGTGGGGACAGTGGATGGGCAACGCTTATCTCGCGATCACAGGCCATACCGCCATCTACGAACGCACCATCGAGCAGGTCTATGCCGACGGAATCGATATCTTCCTCGATGGGCTGACCATGCGCCGGCATGGGTGAGGCAGAGCACATGATCGCTTCGTCCAGCCTCGGTGAATCCATTCCAAGCCAACAGGCCGCGCTTTGGCGCGCGGCCAACCCCAACTACCGTCCCGGGAGGGCGTCGATGACCATAGAAACCCATGTGCTGCAGGGAAACGGCCGAATCCCGAACTCGCATCTTCCATTGTTGATCTATCGGAACGTGTTTGAAACCGGTCCGATGGAAATGGAAACCATGTTCAGGGAAAACGAATGGCCGCCGGACTGGCACAGTTCGTTTGGCATGTACCCGCGGCATCATTTTCACAGCGACACCCACGAGTTGATCGCGGTGACGCGGGGCACGCTGGTCGGGCGCTTTGGCGGACCTGACGGAATAAGCGCGACACTGACCAAGGGCGACCTCGTCGTTATTCCCGCAGGCGTCGGCCATTTCGGCGAAGCCATCACCGAGGATCTTCGGTTGACCGGAGCATTTCCGCTCGGCTTTGCGATTCACGACTTCCGGTTGGGATATGCCGACGAATATGCCCGCATGGTGGAACGGTCGCGGCGTGTACCGGTTCCGGCCTTCGACCCCGTGCACGGCCCCAGCGGACCGCTGACCGATCTCTGGGCAAAAGCGGCCAGGGGGATTCACTAGATGCCGGTAGCTGAAATCGTCGGCGGCGGGATCGCGGGTCTCGTCGCGAGCATCCAGCTCGCACGCAAGGGATGGTCTGTCAGGGTACACGAGAGAAGTCCGGGTCTGCGCGCGAGCGGCAATGGTCTTCCGATCTTTGAAAACGGCCTGCGCGTGCTCGAAGCGCTTGGCCTCGGCGACGCGGTGAAGGCGCGGGGACATCAGCTCAACAAGTGGGTGATATGCCGCAGTTCGGGCGAGAAGATCGTCGAATACGATCCTCATCTGGCAACCGGCGGCCGCATCGTCATGTTTCAGCGGCAGGCCCTGATCGATCCGTTGGCCGCCGCGGCCGTCGCCGCCGGCGTCACGATCTCGGTGGGATCGAAGGTCATCGGTGCGGAAAGGGAAGGCGCGGTGCTGCTCGAAGGGGGAGAGCGCCTGAAGGCCGATCTGGTGGTCGGCGCCGACGGGATTCATTCGATCGTCCGGCGTTCCGTGGCCGGCGAATTGCCGCTCGGCCAGCACCGCAAGGGCGCGATCCGGCTGCTGATTCCGATCCATCCCGGCGATTTTCCCGACGGGAATAATCGCGTCGGGACCGAATACAATGATCCCTGCGGCCGCCGCATCGGGCTTTTGCCGTGTTCGCCCGATACCATGTACATGATCCTCGTTGCGCTGCTGGAGGATACCGAAGCGCAGCAGATTCCGGTCCGTCCCGAACTCTGGAAAGAGACGTTTCCGACCCTGGGGAAGTTCATCGACCGGGTAGGATCGATGGGCCACTACGATGTGTATCATTCGATCTTTCCGCCGGCCTGGCATTTTGGAAACTGCGCGCTGGTCGGCGATGCCGCTCACGGCATGACGCCGGCGCTGGGGCAGGGTGCGAATTCCGCCATGATGACCGCCTTCGCATTGGGTGCGAGCGAGCTCGAGCCCGGATCGATGTCGACGGCATTGGCCCGCTGGGAAAACAAGCTGCGGCCGTTGATCGATTTCACGCAGAAATATGCGGAAGGTATTACCGCAGGGCGCCTCGATCCCAACAACGATATCTTCTTCAGCGATCCGGCCCTGAGGCCCCTGCTCACCGCCGACATCCCGGGCATGCAATGGGCGGCTTAAGCGCCGGCCACCAACCACAACTGGAAAAGGATGGAACCATGTTCAAATCGCCCCCCGCTCCCGAACAATATGACACGCTTGGAGATACAGCCGGTTACGCAAGGCCGACCGATGATTTCGGCCCTCAGGAAATTGCCGGCGATCCCTTGCAAAATCTTCTGAAGCTGCGGCAGATGCTGATCGATAAGCGGAGATACCTCGCGCAGGACGCGATGACATATCCCGTGGTGTATCTTGGCCGCTCCCAGGACATCGCCGACTTGCAGCGGCTGCTCGGCGCGGTGGAAGCCGCGATCGATCACGAACGGACGATTCAGGATGCTGTCGATCAAAGCGATTCCAAGTGAAGCCGCCGCGGCTGAATATGGCTGCCGCTCCACCGCAGCCGCATGTTGGCGCGTTATATATGTGTTAACGAATCCTGCCCCGCAGGGTTGGCGTTCGGCTGCACATCCGACCCATTGAAGGGCGCAAGACCATACCTACTTCTGTCACGCGACCTTGCGGTGCAGCATGTTAAGCTCGGCTGCTTCCGTAAAATCGTCCGATTTTGGCGTCACTTTGAGACCGGCGACAGAACAGGATCCAGTGGGTAAGGAACCAAAGACCGACACTGAGCTCGAAGAAATGATCCTTCAGCGGCTGGTGATCGGCGGCGTGTTTGTATCGGTGCGGCGAGATCCGATTCTCGGCTGGCGACCGACGGTGGTAACTGCGCCCAAACATGCCAGGAACGCCCAGGAACTCGCCGACAAGATTGCGACCGAACTGCGCAAGAAGTTCACGCTGAAGGATTGAGCGCGCCTCATCGAAGCGCCGCGCTCGCCACCTCAATTCCCGTACAGATAATTCGGCAGCCACAGCGTCATGCCGGGCCAGATATACATCAGCACCATGCAGATGATGACGATGAACATGTACGGCATCATGCCGGCAAAGATCTGGTTGAGCGTGACGTGCTTTGGCGCCACGCCCTTCAGATAGAACGCCGACATCGCCACCGGCGGTGACAGGAAGGCGGCCTGCAGGTTCACGAACACCAGGACGCCCCACAGGATCGGGTCGATGTTGAAGTGCTTCAGCATCGGCAGGAAGATCGGCACGAAGATCACGATGATCTCGGTCCATTCCAGCGGCCAGCCAAGAATGAAAATGATCGCCTGCGACAGGATCATGAACTGGACCGGCGTCATGTTGAGCGACAGCACCCAGCTTTCCAGCAGCGCCTGACCGCCGAGGATTGCGAACACCGCCGAGAACAGCGCGGAGCCGACGAACAGCCAGCACACCATCGAGGTGGTTTTTGCGGTGAGGAACACCGCTTCCTTGGTGCGTTTCCAGTCCAGCGTCCGGGCCTGGAAGGCGAGCAAGAAGGCGCCGGCGGCGCCAACCGCGGCCGATTCCGTCGCCGTCGTGATGCCGAGCAGGATCACGGCCAGCACGATCACGGTCAGGATGCCGAGCGGCATGACCGAGGAGATCAAGAGCCGCAGCACCTCGAATTGCTCGGCCTCCATGGTCCAGTAGTAATACAGCAGCACCAGGCCGAAGATCGCGGCGATGAACGCAAAGTAGGTATAAAATTCCGGCGGTGGTCCGGCCTCGGAAGGCGCGGCCGTGATCTGGCTCCGCAGTTCCGCGCTGCCCATCTGTTGCAGCGCTTCGGGCTCGCTCCTGGTCGCTGCTCCCGACCTGCCGCCGCCCAGTTCTTCCAGCTTTTCCTCCGCCGGCTGGGAAGCTGCTCCGGCGCCCAACGGTTGCGGCGCGTCGTCTACCTTTTGCATGGTCGATGCCGCCGGCGGCGTCGGGATATCCGGCTGCTGGTGGATCACGACATACCACCAGGTCGCCGACAGTGTGGCCAGCGTCAGCACCAGCGGGATCAGCGCGTAACCGAAATTCTTCAGCAGCATCGGGTAGCCGATGCGCGCGCCGTCCGCGGTGATATTGAGCGCCTTTGCCGGCGACAGTACGGCCGATATCAGCGCCGGCAGCATCTTGCGCGAATAGGCCTGCTGGAGCGCGGCGACCCATGGCCGGACCGGAACACGGGTCTCGCTCTCGGGAAGTTTTGGCGCGATCTTCGGGTTCAGCAGCGCCCAGCCGATGATGTAGACGAGATAGAGGAGCGCCAGGAAGAAGCCCGGAAACATTGCGGCCGCATAGAGCTTCACCACCGATTGTCCGGCCACCGCCGCATAGACGATGATCATCACCGAGGGCGGGATCAGGATGCCGAGCGTGCCGCCGGCGGTGATGACACCGGACGCGAGCTTGACGTCATATCCGGCCTTGAGCATCGGGTTGAAGGCGATCACGCCCATCAGCACCACCACCGCGCCGACCAGGCCGCTGGCGATGCCCCAGAAGGTGCAGACGATCAGCGTGGCCACGGCGAGCGAGGCGGGCACGCGGCGGAACGCAAGCTGGATCGAATAGAACATCTTGTCGACCAGCGCGCCGCGCTCCATCACGTAGCCCATCAGCACGAACAGCGGGATCGAGATCAGGACGTCGTTGGTCATCGCACCATAGGTGCGCTGCACCATCAGGTCGAAGATGTGGTTGTCGGACCACGCCTCGCCGCCGCGGTAATAGGCGAAGAAGCCGAAGAACATGCCGAGCCCCATCAGCGTGAACGCCGTGGGGAAGCCCATCATGATGACCACCACGATGAGTCCGAGCATCAACAGCCCGAGTGCCGGATCGCTCATCGCTGCAGGTCCCCGCCCATGCCGCGCTGCCGCGCGCTTTCCTCGATGTTCTGTGCATGCGCGATCGCTTCCCGGCGCGATTCCTCGTCTACGTGCTCGCTGTGCGCCAGCTGTTCCTCGACGACGTCGATCTCGTTGACGTCCTTGAGCCGGCTCGGCCAGACCCCCGTCTTGAGGCATATTACGCAGCGCATGATCTCGGCCGCGCCCTGCAGCAGCAGCAGCACGCCGGCGAGCGGGATCATGAATTTGAAATGATAGACCGGCGGCCCGTCGGCGGTGACGTTGGAATGCTCGTTGATGCGGTATGAATCCGATGCGTAGTCCCAGCCGGCATAGACCAGCGCTGCGATGCCGGGCAGGAAGAAGACGATGTACAGCACCAAATCGAGCAGAGCCTGCGTGCGCGGTCGCATCGAACTGTACAGGAAGTCGCCGCGCACATGGGCGTTCTGCGCCAGCGTGTAGGCGCCGGCAAGCATGAACAGCGTGCCGTACAGCATGTTGGAGGCGTCGAAGATCCACGCCGTCGGCATGTTGAGGATATAGCGCTTGAACACCTCGGCGCAGACCAGCGCCATCAGTCCCACGATCAACCACGCGGCTGCCTTGCCGAACCAGGTGCTGATGCCGTCGATGGTGTGCAGTAAACGCTGCGCGTTCATTCGGGATGCCGCTTTAGAGGGTCGTCAGGTTGTCGTTTCCGACAATAGAATGCATCACCCGGGATTTGGCTATCCCGGATGATGCATTGTTTGCGCGAATTACGGCGTCAGGTCTTCTTCTTGGCGTTCGGGCCGAAGTAGTGGTTATAGGCCATGCGGCGGTTGACGACCGTGTCCTGCTCCCACTGCGTCGCCCGCTTGGCGAACGCCATCTGCGATTCGACGATTTCCTTGAACAGCGGGTTTTCCGCCGACTTCTTCGCCACGACCTGGTCGTAGATCTCGAGCTGCTTTTGCAACACCGAGTCAGGCGTCTTGTAGAACTTGACCTTGTCCTTGCTCTGCAGCTCTTCGTAATCCTTGGAATAGCGGTCGATCGCCTTCCAGGCCATGTCCTGCCCCGCGGCCTCAGTGGCGACGGCGATGATCGCCTTTATTTTTTCCGGCAGCGCGTCGTACTTCGTCTTGTTGAACATGATCTCGAACTGCTCGGCGTTCTGGTGGTAGCTCTGCAGCATGCAGACCTTGGAAACGTCGGCGAAGCCGAGGATGCGATCCGACGACGCATTGTTGAACTCGGCCGCGTCCAAGAGCCCTCGGTCCATCGCCGAGACGATCTCACCGCCCGGCAATGCGTTGACGGCGGCGCCGAGGCCGGTGAACACGTCAATCGAGATGCCGACGGTACGGAACTTGACGCCCTGCAGATCCTCCGCCTTGGTGACCGGCTTCTTGAACCAGCCGAGCGGTTGGGTCGGCATCGGCCCGTACGGAAACGAAACCACGTTGGCACCGATCGAGGCGTACAGCTTCTCCAGCAGTTCCTTGCCGCCGCCGTATTTGTGCCAGGCCAGCAGCATGTTGGCGTCCATGGCATAGCCTGGGCCCGACCCCCACAGCGCCAAAGCATTCTGCTTGCCGTAGTGATAGACTAGCACGCCGTGGCCGCCGTCGAGCGTTCCCTTCGACACGGCGTCGAGCAGGCCGAATGCGGGAACGACCGCGCCGGCCGGGAGCACCTCGATCTTGAGGTCGCCGCCGGTCATGTCGTTGACCTTCTTGGCGTAGTCGAGTGCGTATTCGTGGAAGATGTCCTTGGCCGGCCAGGTGCTCTGCCAGCGCATGCTGACCGGGCCCTGCGCGCTGGCAATGTTCGGCGCGGCGACAGTCGCTGCAGCGCCCGCAGCGGCCACCTTCAGGAAGCGGCGGCGGCTGGAAGTATTGTCCTTCTCGGAAGTCGACATGGTTTTCTCCCCGTTGCCGGCGATCCCTCTTTGGGGAAACGCCCTCTTGTTTATTGACAGGGAGACAAAGGCTTGCGCCCGGGTTTGGCAAGAAAGTTCCTGAAGATGCGACGCTTCGACGCGGCCGGCAACTCGCGCGTGTGCGACTTTCGTTTAAGGCGGCGGCAATCCCGCTCTGGATTTATTCCAGTGGCGTCGAATTATTAACGCCGTCAGCGAAAATCGATCGCGCGCAGGATCACGCCGGGAGGGTTGCCCTCCAGTTCGACGTCGCTGAATTTCCGCGCTGCACGCGCCTCGATCCGGTCGCGCAGCCGCAAGAATTGCTGCTCGCGCTGCGATGGTGGCGTCCGCGACGAGCCTTCGAGCTGGTCCATCGCATCGGTGGAGATGGCGCAGGCGACGCTGGCATGGTCGTTGTTCATCGTGAAGCGCACGACCATGCGGTTGAAGTCGTATTCCTGAAAGTGGCCTTGGGTAAGCGCCATATCGGAGCCTCCTCGGTTGGGCAGATGGTCTGCCGGTTTCGGCCGTCAGAACTTCTTCTTGGCTGCAACCGGATTGAGTTCGGCAATCTTCGAAAGGCAGTCTTCCTGGGTGTCGTGCGGACCGGTCACGAACGTGCCGCTCACCTTGGTTGAGTACCAGCCCGATACGACGCCGAGACGCAGCGACTCCTCGGTTTTGACGTGACGCGGCGTAAGATTTTGCATGGGGGGTTCCTTTGCAGCCGGACGCTCGCATGGGCGGTGCGTCCTGCGGTCCCCCCGCATTGCGCCTTATCGGGCTGAATAGCTATGATTTTCTTTGAAACGTGGGGCTCTAAGCCTTCTTTGAGACTTGGCTTTGAGCTCTGGCTTTGGAGTCCCGGCCTCACGGACCGACGGCCACCAGTGCGGCCTTGCGAAAATCCTTGTTCTTCTCTTCAAAGGATTGCGGGCCTCTTCCACCCGCAGATTTGCAATCACCGAGAACAAGACAAAGCCGCCCTTATGCCGCGGCAATATGAAATATTGCGAGATGCTGGCACGTTCGGAATCTTCGCATGACGACATGCCCCTGAACACGACGTCGCTGTCAACAAGTTCGCTGTCGCGGGCCGACCGCCACCGAGCCGTGAGGTCCGCGCGCCGCAGCCGATGACGCCGACAGCGTCAGCAGTGCAATAGCGCCCAATGCTCTGAGGTACATCAACCTGCCCCCGCCAATCCCGACGAACATTTAATCCGCAGCCCTGGCGGGCAGGCAAGGGACATTTCGGCTTTCTCTATGCGTCGGGGTTTGGTGAAGCGGCCGTCCGCGCCCGCCGTCCCTCGATCGGATACGCCGGATCGTTGAATCCCGGCGTCGAGGGGTGGCCGCTGGCAACCAGGCGGTCGATCAGCGCTTCGTCCTCGGCGGTGAAGTGATAGTCGAGCGCCTTTAGATAATCGTCCCATTGCGCTTCGGTGCGGGGGCCTGCGATCACCGCGGAGACGAACGAAGAGTTCAGCACCCAGGACACCGCGAACTGGCCCGCGGTGATGCCTTTGGCCTCCGCGTGCTGTCTGATCTCCTGCGCGAGTTGCAGCGATTCCGGGCGCCATTCGGTCTGCATCATCCGCGTGTCGTTGCGGCCGGCGCGAGTGTCCTTGTCGGGCGCAGCGTCCGGGCGGTATTTGCCGGTCAGCACGCCGCGCGCCAAGGGGCTATAGGGCACGATGCCGAGGCCGTAATAGCCGCAGGCCGGGAAGTGCTCGACTTCGGGCATGCGGTTCATCGCATTGTAGTAGGGCTGGCTGACCACCGGGCGGTCGATGTCGAGCCGATCGCAGATGTTGCAGATCTCGGCGACCCGCCAGGCGCGGTAGTTCGAGACGCCGAAATAGCGCACCTTGCCGTGCCGGATCAGGTCGCCCATCGCGCGCACGGTCTCCTCCAGCGGCGTCGAATGGTCTTCCTTGTGCAGGTAATAAATGTCGATGTAGTCGGTGCCGAGCCGCTTCAGGCTTTCGTCCGCCGCCTGCAGCACCCAGCGCCGCGACAGCCCCCCATGATTGGGATCGTCGCCGATCTGGTTGGCGAGTTTTGTCGCGAGTATCCAGTTTTGCCGGTTGTTCGAAATGGCGCGCCCGACCACTTGTTCGGAATTGCCCTTTGCATAAGCGTCCGCGGTGTCGATGAAGTTGATGCCCGCCTCGCGCGCCTTGGCGACGATCCGCGCCGACGCTGCCTCGTCGGTTGGTCCGCCGAACATCATGGTACCGAGGCAAATCGGCGAAATCTTCAGGCCGCTGCGGCCGAGGGGACGGTAGTGCATCGGATATTCTCCTGAACTTCATTCCGGGGCGATGCGAAGCATCGAACCCGGAATCTCGAGATTCCCCGATATGCAATTGCACATCTGAGGTCTGGTCCTTCGGACCATCCCGGAATGACGGCATACGCTAAGCATCATTCTTCAATATCTTAAACACGCCGCTCGCCATCGCGATACAGCGTTTGTCGACGGTCACTTCTGTTGTGATGAAGATCAAGCTGCGGGTGGAGCGGACCACGCTCGGCCGGGAGATCAGGGTCTCCCCGATCTTGCCGGCCTCCACAAAATGCGTGTCGAGTTGCACAGTGGCCAGCATCGGCTTCCCCGAGACGTATCGTGCCGTCATGCCGCAGGTGCGGTCGGCGAAGGTCATCAATACCCCGCCCTGCACCAGGCCGCGGCGGTTATGGTGCTTGTCCTGCGCGACCAGCGCATATTCATGCTCGCCGTCGACGAGACGCTGCCACAGCGGCCCGATCAGGTGCATGAAGCCCGACGTCTCGACAATGCTCCAGCCGTCGGATTTGAGTTTCGCGGCGGCCTTGTCGGTCATGTCAGCTATTTCCAATTCGCGCAGCTATTCGAGTTCTCGGGTCATTTCATCAAACGCTGAGGTGGTGTAGTCAAGCGGGGTGAGCCAGCCATTTGACGATACCACCCGGCAGAATATCGCAGAGCGCTGCGCTGCGTTCACGCGGGCGCCCTCGAGCGAACAGGCGCCGGCGTTGAAGCGGGCCGCGGTCGCTGTCGCGCTCACGGAGGCAGAAGATGGCAAGGGGACCGCGCTGCTGCTGACGCTGCGCGCGGCAAGCCTGCGTACCCACAGCAGCCAATGGGCATTGCCGGGCGGGCGCTGCGATCCCGGCGAAACGTTAGCGCGAGCGGCGCTGCGCGAGCTTCACGAAGAGCTCGGCGTTGCGCTCGGCGAGGGCGACGTGCTGGGCCTGCTCGACGATTACCCGACCCGGTCCGGCTACCTCATTACGCCGGTGGTAGTGTGGGTGGCGGCCGACACGGCGGTCGCGCCCAATCCGGAAGAGGTCGCTTCGGTGCATCGCATCGCGCTGGACGCGATCGCGCAGGAAGATGCCTTCAGCTTCACCACCATTCCCGAAAGCCCGCGGCGTGTGATCCGGTTTCATCACGCCGGCCAGTTCATCCACGCGCCGACTGCGGCCCTGATCTACCAGTTCCGCGAAGTGCTCGCCGGCCGCGACACCCGCGTCGCCGAGCTGGAGCAGCCGGTGTTTGCCTGGCGGTAGCCCTGGCGAGTTGACCGATCTCCTCGGCAGACATATCCCGATGGCGTTCCGCCGATCCCGGCGTCTCACCCGAACGGCGGCGTCGAGCAGGAGGGACGCAAACAGCGTGTCGTTTCGGGGCTGACTTCGGCGGCCGGCTTGCTAAACAGGTCGGATGCGCCCTCATGCGATTCGTCTTGGCCTTGGTTTTCTCGCGATCGCGCTGCTGATCGCGCCGCGGGCTGCCGCAGATGCGGCGGAACTGTCGGCGACAACGGCCGGCGCGATGGCGCAGGCTGCATCGCCCCAGGCGATCGCGGAATATCGCCGCAAGCTCCGGGAATATCAGGAAGCCCGCGCCGCGTTCGAACAGGAAGCCGGCGCCTATTGGAGCTCGATTTCCGAAAAGCGAAAGGGCCGCAACGCCAAGCGGCGCGAACGGCAGGCCATCACGCTTGACGATTACGTGCTGACGCAGCCGCCGGTCTATACCGGACCGAAGCGCCCCGTTGATCCGGAGCCCGAGGAGGAGAAGCCGCCGCGCGAGCGCAAAGCCATTCCGGTGGTCGCCGATCTCCTGAGGGCCGCCGCCGAGCATTTTCAGTTCGCACCACAACGGCCGGCCAGCGAAATGGAATTCAAGCGCGCCTATGCCCGTGTCGCATTGGCAGCGGGGTTGACGCGCGAGCAGGCGGTGCGGGTCTACTCGTTCGAGACGGGCGGCAACGGCAATCACGACATGCAATCGGGCTTGAGCGCCTCGCGCCCCGGCTCGCGCGCGATTTCGACCGCGATCGGCTACAACCAGCTGCTCACCACCAACAGCGTCGAACTGCTCGCCGAGCAGGGGCATCAAATCATCAAGGAATTGACGGCCAAGGCCGCGCAATTGTCCGGCGCGCCGCGCAAGGCGATGGATCACAAGCTGGCGGTGCTCAAGCGCATGGTGGCCTTCACGCGCACGGTGCCGGACGAATGGGCGGCGCACGAAAAACTCGCCAATACGCCGCAGGGCTGGGCGGTTCATGCCATGGTGCTCGACATTGATGTCGGCCCGCTACTGCAGACCCACAAGCTGTTGACGTCCGTGATCTTCGCCCGGGCCAAGGGGTACACCCGGCCGCTCACCGCGGCTGAACTCGAGATGATGAACCTGACCGGCGACGGCACCGGCCTCGACATGGTGACGATGCCCCGGACGATGCGCGAACAGGTGCCGACCTCGAATTTCTTTCAGCGCGGCGGCTACGAGCGCAACCCGGTCGCGATCCGTCACAACACGGTGGCGAAGCTCTTGGCGGTGACCGACGAGCGGATGGATTTCAACAGCAGCAAACCTGGCGCAAAGGAATTGGCGTCGGCGTTTTAAGTTTGGCGCGCCTTGCTTTTCTTCCCCCACAACGGAAGAAGGGAGAGGGCCTCATTCCGATCCGAACATGAACTTGCCGTCGCCTTCCAGATACGGTCCGGTGCGCATGTAAAGCTGCCCGTTCTGGCCGATGAAGAACAACGTGCCTTTCGGCACCTTCTTGGCGCCCTTCAGCAACTGGCCGGCATTGTTGGTGCCCATCTTGTAGGAGAAGGTCTTGCCGTCCTTGCCATAGCCATAGCCCATGTCGGACTTCAACTCCCAGGGCGTCGGCGCAGGACCTTGCCCGAATACAGGTGCTGTCAGTACGGTCAACGCCGCTGCCGTCAAAAGGGTCTTGGTCGGAAATCTCGTCATCCTGCATTCTCCCAGCAAACCGGTCCGAAAAGCACCTTGAACAAATCACGAACGCCATTCGTCCGTCAATATGATGGACCTTCTGGCGGGCCTTTCGCCGCAGCGCGCCGCCATAAACTTTAGAGTCTGTCCGGAGAGATCATGCTGGATTGCATAGTTTTCTCAACATGAGTCTGATTGAAGCGAGGCGCAGAAATGCAAGCGCCTTTCGATTGA
>LNAP01001255.1_pt2 | contig 29588 bp, 16 predicted proteins | sample 602601 | NCBI WGS metagenome assembly LNAP01 (sample SAMN02440304, study PRJNA202911) | soil metagenome | biome: Subtropical and temperate rainforests or woodlands; isolation source: soil samples (1 kg each in a 20% v/v slurry with milli Q water) were... ... | reverse complement strand
CGGAGTCGTGCTCGGAACGAGGTTCTCGAAGCTACCGCCAGTGGCGTTATCGATGCTGACTTCAACCTTGCCGGCGTCTTTGTAGACGTCGTCTTTTGGCGCATCGACGATGACGGTACCAGTTGTGGCGCCGGCGGCGATGTTGATTACAGCGCCGTTGCTCAGGGTCACGGTGACTGGCGAACCCGCGGCGTTGGTCAAGGTTGCGGTGTAAACGATCGAACCACCTTCAGCAACGGTATCGGTTGCACTCAAGGTCAGGCCGGTGGTGTCCTGCACGTCAGTGACAGTCGTGTCCGCCGGAGTGGCATCGATGTCCAGCTTTTCGTAGTTACCGCCCTGAGCATCATCAATCTTCACGCTCAGGTTGTCGCCGCCAGCAAGGGCGTCGTTCTGGGTAACGAAGTTGACCGAACCACTGCTGGAGCCGACCGGGATGGTGATGCTTTGGCCGTTCGACAGGGTGATGACCAACGGAGCGCCGGTCACCGGTGCGTTGACCGAAGCGGTGTAAACCACGGTGCCGCCTTCAGCCACGGAGGAAGTCGCGGTCAGGCTGACAGTCGACGTGTCGATGGTATCGGTGACATCAGTCACGGAGTCGTGCTCGGAACGAGGTTCTCGAAGCTACCGCCAGTGGCGTTATCGATGCTGACTTCAACCTTGCCGGCGTCTTTGTAGACGTCGTCTTTTGGTGCATCGACAGTTACTGTGCCAGTGGTGGCGCCGGCAGCGATGTTGATTACCGCGCCGTTGCTCAGGGTTACGGTCACTGGTGAACCAGCGGCGTTGGTCAGGGTTGCGGTGTAAACAATCGAACCGCCTTCAGCAACGGTGTCAGTGGCCGAGAGTGTCAGGCCAGTCGTGTCCTGCACATCGGTAACGGTGGTGTCAGCCGGAGTGGCATCGATGTCCAGTTTTTCGTAGTTGCCGCCCTGAGCATCATCAATCTTGACGCTCAGGTTGTCGCCGCCGGCAAGGGCATCGTTCTGGGTCACGAAGTTGACCGAACCGCTGCTGGAGCCGACCGGGATGGTGATGCTCTGGCCGTTGCTCAAGGTTACGACCAGCGGAGCGCCGGTCACGGGAGCGTTGACCGAGGCGGTGTAAACGACAGTGCCGCCTTCAGCTACATTCGCGGTCGCAGTGAGCGAAACCGTGCTGGTATCAATGGTGTCGGTCACGTCGGTGACGGCTGGCGTGGTGCTTGGTACCAGGTTTTCGAAGTTACCGCCGGTGGCGTTATCGATGCTGACTTCAACCTTGCCGGCGTCTTTGTAGACGTCGTCAGTCGGCGCATCGACGGTCACGGTGCCAGTGGTGGCGCCGGCAGCGATGTTGATTACAGCGCCGTTGCTCAGTGTCACGGTGACCGGAGTACCAGCGGGGTTGGTCAGGGTTGCGGTGTAAACAATCGAACCACCTTCAGCAACAGTGTCAGTGGCCGAGAGCGTCAGGTCGGTAGTGTCCTGCACGTCCGTAACGGTGGTGTCCGCTGGAGTGGCGTCGATGTCCAGTTTTTCGTAGTTACCGCCCTGAACATCATCAATCTTGACGCTCAGCGAATCACCACCTGACAAAGCATCGTTCTGGGTAACGAAGTTGACCGAGCCGGAGCTGGAGCCGACTGGAATGGTAATGCTCTGACCGTTCGACAGGGTGATGCCAGTGACCGGGGCGTTGACCGAAGCGGTGTAAACCACGGTGCCGCCTTCAGCCACGGAGGAAGTCGCGGTGAGGCTGACGGTCGACGTATCAATGGTATCGGTCACGTCGGTGACGGCTGGCGTGGTGCTTGGTACCAGGTTCTCGAAGTTGCCACCGGTGGCGTTATCGATGCTGACTTCGACCTTGCCGGCGTCTTTGTAGACGTCGTCTTTTGGAGCATCGACAGTGACCGTGCCGGTGGTGGCGCCGGCGGCGATGTTGATTACAGCGCCGTTGCTCAGGGTTACGGTCACTGGCGAGCCAGCGGCGTTGGTCAGAGTTGCGGTGTAGGTGATCTGACCGCCTTCGGTGATGGTGTCGGTCGCCGAAAGGGTTAGGCCGGTGCTGTCCTGAACATCAATGACCGAAGTTTCAGCCGGTGTTTGATCTGCGACCAAATTCTCGTAGTTGCCGCCTTGAGCGTCATCGATCTTCACGCTCAAGTTATCGCCGCCAGCGAGGGCGTCGTTTGGCGTAACAAAGTTGACCGAACCACTGCTGGAGCCAACCGGGATGGTGATGCTTTGACCGTTGCTTAACGTTACGCCAGTGACCGGGGCGTTGACCGAAGCGGTGTAAACCACGGTGCCGCCTTCAGCCACGGAGGAAGTCGCGGTGAGGCTGACGGTCGACGTATCAATGGTGTCAGTGACATTGGTGACGGCTGGCGTGGTGCTTGGCACCAAATTCTCGAAGTTGCCACCGGTGGCGTTATCGATGCTGACTTCGACCTTGCCGGCGTCTTTGTAGACGTCGTCTTTTGGCGCATCGACGGTCACAGTGCCGGTGGTAGCGCCGGCGGCGATGTTGATTACGGCGCCGTTGCTCAGGGTTACGGTCACTGGCGAGCCAGCGGCATTGGTCAGGGTTGCGGTGTAGGTGATCTGACCGCCTTCAGCAACGGTATCGGTTGCACTTAAGGTCAGACCGGTCGTGTCCTGCACATCGGTAACGGTGGTGTCCGCTGGAGTGGCATCGATGTCCAGCTTTTCATAGTTGCCGCCCTGGGCGTCGTCGATCTTGACGCTCAGGTTATCGCCGCCAGCAAGGGCGTCGTTCTGGGTCACGAAGTTGACCGAACCGCTGCTGGAACCGACTGGAATGGTGATGCTCTGGCCGTTCGACAGGTTGATCACCAGCGGAGCGCCGGTGACCGGTGCGTTGACCGAGGCGGTGTAAACCACGGTGCCGCCTTCGGCCACAGTCGAGGTCGCGGTCAGCGAAACGGTGCTGGTGTCGATGGTATCAGTGACATCAGTCACTGCCGGAGTCGTGCTCGGTACCAGGTTTTCGAAGTTGCCGCCCGTGGCGTTATCGATGTTGACTTCGACCTTGCCGGCGTCTTTGTAGACGTCGTCTTTTGGTGCATCGACGGTCACAGTGCCGGTGGTGGCGCCAGCGGCGATGTTGATCACGGCGCCGTTGCTCAGGGTCACGGTGACCGGAGTGCCAGCGGGGTTGGTCAGCGTTGCGGTGTAAACAATCGAACCACCTTCGGCAACGGTGTCAGTGGCGGAGAGCGTCAGGCCAGTGGTGTCCTGCACATCAGTAACGGTGGTGTCCGCTGGTGTGGCGTCGATGTCCAGTTTTTCGTAGTTGCCGCCTTGAGCATCATCAATCTTGACGCTCAGGTTGTCGCCGCCGGCAAGGGCATCGTTCTGGGTCACGAAGTTGACCGAACCGCTGCTGGAACCGACTGGAATGGTGATGCTTTGGCCGTTCGACAGGGTGATCACCAACGGAGCGCCGGTGACCGGTGCGTTGACCGAGGCGGTATAAACGACGGTGCCGCCTTCAGCCACATTCGCGGTCGCAGTGAGCGACACGGTGCTGGTGTCGATGGTGTCAGTGACATCGGTCACCGCTGGTGCGGTGCTCGGCACCAGGTTTTCGAAGTTACCGCCGGTGGCGTTATCGATGCTGACTTCAACCTTGCCTGCGTCTTTGTAGACATCGTCAGTCGGCGCATCGACGGTCACAGTGCCGGTAGTAGCGCCGGCAGCGATGTTGATTACAGCGCCGTTGCTCAGTGTCACGGTGACCGGAGTGCCAGCGGGGTTGGTCAGGGTCGCGGTGTAGACAATCGAACCGCCTTCGGCCACTTCAGTGGAAGCTGACAAACTTAGGCCGGTGGCGTCCACCGAGTCGGTGATCGTCGTCACGGCAGGCGTGGTGCTCGGCACCAGGTTTTCAAAGTTGCCGCCCGTGGCACCGGTAATAGTGGTGCTGACGGTGCTGCCGTTGTTGTAGACGTCATTGGCCGGGGTGTCGACGTTGACGGTGCCGGTGGTCTGGCCCGCAGCGATGGTGATGACCGAGCCATTGCTCAAGGTCACGGTCACCGGCGTCTGGGCCGGGTTGGTCAGAGTCGCGGTGTAGGTGATCTGGCCGCCTTCGGTAACGGTGTCGCTGGCGGTCAAGGTCAGGCCAGTGGCGTCCACGGAATCGGTGATCGTCGTCACGGCAGGCGTGGTGCTCGGCACCAGGTTTTCAAAGTTGCCGCCCGTGGCACCGGTAATGGTGGTGCTAACGGTGCTGCCATTGTTGTAGACGTCGTTGGCCGGGGTATCGACGTTGACGGTACCGGTGGTTTGTCCGGCGGCGATGGTGATGACCGAGCCATTGCTCAAGGTCACGGTCACCGGCGTCTGGGCCGGGTTGGTCAGGGTGGCGGTGTAGGTGATCTGGCCGCCTTCGGTGACGGTGTTGCCGGCCGTCAAAGTGACGGTGGTGGTGTCCACGGTGTCGGTGATCTGGGTCACTGCCGGTGTGGTGGGCAAGGTCACGGCAATGCCGGTGCCGCCGGTAGTGCCGGTGACCGTGACGCTGATCTGGCTAGGGTCGTTATAGACGGTGTCGTTCGGCGCCAGGGGGACGTTGACGCTGCCGGTCAGTTGCCCGGCGGGAATCACGATCACTGCGCCGTTGGACAAGGTTACGGTCAGGTTGGTCTGAGGCGCCTGGGTGACGGTCGCGGTGTAGACCAGCACGCCGCCGGCCTCGGTCAGGGTCGGGGTGGCGCTCAGGGTCAACGTCGAATCAAGCACCGCGTTGGCAGTGGTATCGGCGTCGGTGTCGCCGCCGGTGATGTCATCGTCAGCGGCCGCGGCTGCGCTCAAACCCTCAGTCGGGAACCCGATGGTCGGGTCGACGCTGCCAGCGGTGGCATCCAGCATCACAACGCTGTGGCCGCCCCCGGCGGCCCCACCCGTACCTGCAGCAGTGGCGCCAGCGGCGGTGGCTTCAAGGGCGGTCGTCGGGTCGACGCCGGCGGCAATGGCCTGCTGCAGTTCTTCTACCGACGGCGCAGCCTGGGCTGTGGCCTGGGCGAGATCGGTGGAGGAGTCCGGGGCAGTGGCGCTCCACTGGGTGTCGCGACCCAGGTCCAGCGTGCGCCCATCGGCCAGTTCCAATGTAACGGCGCCAGCAGCGCCGGTGTCCAATTGATCGCCTGTGGACAGGCGGTCACCTTCAATGAGCACACGCCGGATGCCTTCGGGGGATACGACGAAAACCTGACCAACAATGCTTTTGACGACGGCAATAACACTGCTCATTGAAGACTCTCCGGGTGCCACGTTCAGTAGACTTCCATGTACCGAACAGCCTCTGGCTGCGCCGGTCTGGACGCTCTTGCTTCGCTAAATAAGGTTGTTTTGACGCTTCATGACGTCAATATTTTGGCTTGGTTTTTTTGATTTTTTTGTTTATGCCAAACTATTGACCTTCTGCTGGCCATCCTAAACAATCGCTTCAGTAATGTCACATTGATATTTAAGCGGCGACCTGTTCTTTCGGTGCATGATTCACTGCCTGTTTCGAACTTTCCGACATACGGTCATCCCGGTTGCCATCATCCGATGCAGCGCCACCTTTCGCTGTGATTCAAGACAAGAGTTTCGGGAATAATCCAACCATGCGTTTGCACCTGTTCAAGGCTTTACCTTTCGCCCTCGCCGCCAGTTTCGTACAAGCACAAACCTTGCCGCAGGCTATGCAACAGGCGCTGGATGTCCATCCTGAGATTCAGGCCGGTGTGAACAGCCGACTGGCGGCGGACTACCAACTCAAGGCCGCTAAAGGCGGCTACCTGCCTAGAGTGGACCTTGCGGCGGGGTACGGTCGCGAAGGTACTGACAGTGTGACGACCCGCTCGGGCAGCAATAATCATTGGGAAACCTTGAACCGTAGCGAGTCCAGCCTGCGCCTGACGCAAATGGTTTTTGACGGTTTTGCGACGTCCAGCGAAGTGGGGCGTCAACAAGCCACCGTGAATGCCCGTGCCTATTCCTTGCTGGACGCGTCCGAGCGCACCGGATTGACCGTGGCCCAGGTTTATCTGGACGTGCTGACCCGACGCGAGTTCGTACGTCTGGCTGAGGAAAACCTCAAGAGTCACGAGCGCATCTTCGATCAAATCAAGCTGCGCACCGACCGTGGCGTGGGCAGCGGCGCCGATCTGGATCAGGCTGAGGCGCGCATGGCCCAGGCCCGCAACAACCTGATCACCGAGCAGACCAACCTGGCCGACGCCGAGACCAACTACCTCAGCGCCGTGGGCCAGATGCCCGACCAGCTGGAACGTCCCGCCGATTTTCTGGCGCTGTTGCCGGCCAACCTGAACGAAGCCCGTGCCCAGATGCTGGAGAACAGCCCGGTGTTGCGTTCCGCCGAAGCCGACATCGCGGCCGCCGAGCAACAGTACGAAGCCGCCAAGTCGAGCTTCTACCCCCGCTTCGACGCCGAGTTGGGCCGTACCGCCGACAACGATCTGGATGGTCAGAACGGTCACAACAACGAATGGCAAGCCATGCTGCGCATGCGTTTCAATCTGTACGCCGGTGGTAGCAACAAGGCGGATCTGGAGTCCAAGTCGTATCTGTCGAGCCAGGCCCTGGACATCCGCAACAACGCCCTGCGTCAACTGACTGAAGAGTTGGGCCTGGCCTGGAACGCCCTCAACAACGCCAACGCTCAGGTACCGATTGCCCAGCAGTACGTCGATCACAGCGCCAACGTACGCACCGCCTACCAGCGGCAGTTCGGTCTCGGCGAGCGGACCCTGCTCGACTTGCTCGACAGCGAAAACGAGCTGTTCAGCGCCTCCCGCCGCCTGGCGGAGATCAAGAACGTGCAGTTGTTCAGCCAATACCGGATCAAGGCAACCATGGGGCAGTTGCTCAAAAGTCAGGGGGTTGTCGCGCCGTTGGCATCCGTTGTGCAGAATGACGTCAAGCCCAGGGTCCAGTTGCCTGGGATGAATTGAGTCATCCATCCCGTTTTGATCAGCAAAGAGTGCCCAGCGTGGAATCAGAAGTCAGTCGAGCCGAACTCATCCATGATCCACGCACGCTGCACGACGACCCATTGCTGGACGGCTTGCTGGCGCTTTGCATGCTCCATCAGAAGCCGGCCAGCGCGGCGATGCTCACCACCGGCCTGCCGTTACCCAAACAACGGCTGAGCGTCGAATTATTGTCGCGAGCGGCAGCACGTGCCGGTCTGCAAGGCCGGGTGCTGCAACGCAAGCTCGAGCAGATACCGACCATCGCCATGCCGGCCCTGCTGTTGCTCAAGGATGGTCGTAGCGCGGTGTTGCTCGGCTGGGTCGGCGATGACCAGGCTCGTCTGCTGCTCAGCGAAAGTGATGGCGGCGAAGTGACGGTCAGCCGTGAACTGCTGGCCGACGACTACAGCGGCAAAGTGTTCTTCGCTCAACCGCAACACAAATTCGACGTGAACCACGGCACGCTCATTCCTCGGGCGCGTTCGTGGTTTCGCGACACGCTCAAGCGGTCGCGCTGGCTGTACGCCGACGCCATCGCTGCCAGCTTGCTGATCAATATTATCGCCATGGCGGCGCCGCTGTTCGTGATGAACGTTTACGATCGCGTGGTACCGAACCAGGCCGAGTCCACCCTGTGGGTGCTGGCGATCGGTATTACCGGCGCCTATGTGTTCGACCTGATCCTCAAGATGTTGCGCAGCCTGTGCCTGGACCTGGCCGGCAAGAAAACCGACCTGATCATTTCGGCGACGCTGTTCGAGCGCATCGTTGGCATGGCCATGAAGTATCGCCCGGCACGGGTGGGCAGCTTTGCCCAGAACATCCATGAATTCCAAAGCCTGCGGGACTTTCTCGCCTCGCTGACCCTTACCAGCCTGATCGACCTGCCGTTCACCTTGCTGATTTTCATGGTCATCGCGATCCTCGGCGGGCATCTGGTATGGATTCCGGTGCTGGCCTTTCCGATTGCCCTGCTGATCGGCTACGCCTTGCAAAAGCCCCTGGTGGCGACCATGGAGCGAACCATGGCCCTGGGCGCCGAGCGTCAATCCAGCCTGATCGAAACCCTGGCCGGCCTGGATGCGGTGAAGGTCAACAACGCCGAGAGCGAGCGCCAGTATCAGTGGGAACAAACCATCGGCACCCTCAGCCGCCTCGAGCTGCGGGTCAAGATGCTGTCCGGCCTGGCGATGAACATCACCTTGCTGATCCAGCAGTTGGCCGGGGTGATCATGATTGTCTTCGGCGTCTATCAGATCATTGCCGGCAACCTGAGCATGGGTGGGTTGATCGCCTGCTACATGCTCAGTGGCCGCGCCCTCAGCCCGTTGGCGTCGCTGTCGGGTCTGTTGACTCGCTATCAGCAGGCGCGGGTGACCATGGTTTCGGTCGATCAGATGATGGAGCTGCCCCAGGAGCGCAACTTCGAAGAGCGCCCGTTGAGCCGTAAGGTCTTGCAAGGTGCCATTGAATGCCGTCAGTTGAATTTCACCTACCCCAACCAACAGAACGCTGCGCTGAAGAACATCAACCTGGTGATCAAGCCCGGGGAAAAAATCGGCATCATCGGTCGTAGCGGCTCGGGCAAGAGCTCCCTGGCCAAGTTGCTGGTGGGTCTGTATCAACCGGACGACGGAGCGCTGTTGGTGGATGGCGTGGACATTCGCCAGATCGACGTCAGCGAGCTGCGCTACAACATCGGTTATGTGCCGCAGGATATCCAGCTGCTGGCCGGTACCCTGCGGGACAACCTGACCTCCGGCGCCCGTTACGTCGAGGACGAACTGGTGCTCCAGGCCGCCGAACTTGCCGGTGTGCATGAGTTCGCGCGCTTGCACCCGCAAGGCTATGAACTGCAAGTTGGCGAGCGCGGGCAGAACCTGTCCGGCGGCCAGCGCCAAAACGTCGCCCTGGCCCGCGCGCTGCTGCTCAACCCGCCCATCCTGCTGTTGGATGAACCCACCAGCGCCATGGACAACACCGGTGAGGAGCGCTTGAAACAGCGCCTGGCCGCCGTGGTGGAAAACAAGACCGTGCTGCTGGTGACGCATCGGGCATCCTTGCTGTCGCTGGTGGACCGCCTGTTGGTGATCGACCGTGGGCAGATCCTCGCCGACGGCCCGAAAGCCGCGGTGATGGAAGCGTTGAAGAAGGGGCAGATCAGTGTTGCTTAAGTCGGGTTTGAAAAATGCCGTGGGCCGCTATTTCAAGGGCTCGGACTCGCTGCATGGCCAGCCTCTGCCTGAGGTCAACAAAGCCCTGATCGAAGACGCTCCGCGAGTGGTGCGGCTGACGATCTGGGGGATCATCGGCTTCTTTGTCTTCCTGTTGCTGTGGGCCAACTTCGCGCAGGTCGACGAAGTGACCAAGGGCGACGGCAAGGCGATTCCGTCGTCCAAGATCCAGAAGATCCAGAACCTGGAAGGCGGGATCGTTGCCGAGCTGTTTGTCAGCGAAGGGCAGATCGTCGAGGCCGGCGCGCCGTTGATTCGTCTGGATGACACTCGGTTTGTCTCCAACGTTGGGGAGACCGAGGCTGATCGGTTGTCCATGTTGTTGCGGGTCGAGCGGCTGAGTGCCGAAGTCGATGACCGGCCGCTGAACTTCCCGGAGGACGTGCTCAAGGCGGTTCCGCGCCAGGCCGCCAGCGAAGAGTCGCTGTACATCAGCCGCCGCCAGCAACTGCACGATGAAATCGGCGGGTTGCAGGAGCAGTTGATCCAGCGTCAGCAGGAGTTGCGCGAGTTTGTTTCCAAGCAGTCGCAGTACCGCTCCGCCCTGTCGTTGCAACGCCAGGAGATCAACATGTCCGAACCGCTGGTAGCCCAGGGTGCGGTGTCACCGGTGGAAGTGCTGCGGCTCAAGCGGGCTGAAGTCGAAACCCGTGGGCAACTCGACGCCACGACACTGGCGATTCCCCGCGCTGAATCGGCGATCAAGGAAGTGCAGCGCAAGATCGATGAGACGCGCGGCAAGTTCCGCAGCGAAGCCCTGACCCAACTCAATGAGGCGCGTACCGACCTGAACAAGGCCCAGGCCACCGGCAAGGCTTTGGAGGATCGGGTAAGCCGTACACTGGTCACCTCGCCGGTGCGGGGTATCGTCAACAAGTTGCTGGTGAACACCATCGGCGGGGTCATCCAGCCCGGCAGTGACCTGGTGGAAATCGTGCCCCTGGACGACACCCTTCTGGTGGAAGCGAAAATCCGTCCCCAGGACATCGCCTTCCTGCACCCCGGCCAGGACGCCACGGTGAAATTCACCGCGTACGACTACACCATTTACGGTGGGCTGAAAGCCAAGCTGGAGCAGATCGGCGCCGACACCATCACCGACGAAGACAAGAAAACCACTTACTACATCATCAAGCTGCGCACCGAGCGCAGTCATCTGGGCACCCCTGAAAAACCCCTGTTGATCATCCCGGGCATGGTGGCTTCGGTGGACATCATCACCGGCAAGAAAACCGTACTCAGTTACCTGCTCAAACCCATCATCAAGGCGCGGGCCGAGGCGTTGCACGAGCGGTAGTGTTTGAGCGGGCCTCCTCGTCACAAATGCTGAGTTGTCTGGGCTGACGTCGTCGCGAGCAGGCTCGCTCCCACAGGGTGACTGGCTGTGTCGCGATAGTGCTTTGCCACGGTAGGACTAGAGGTATCGGAGCTGGGCGTCGGTATATCCGGCTGCAGGGGTTTACCAGTAATCCGGTTTGATAGCGGGGGCTTTGTGGGTGGGTACTCGGGTGGGGAACTGGTGGGATTGGAGTTCCTCACAGGTGACAACGCGGCGTGTCCAGTGGGCGTGCTGCTTTAGCGAACCTGGAGACGGGCGATTCAGCTCGGCTCTGTGGGGAAGAATGACGCCGACGGTTATTGCAGGAAAGTCTTCTCGTACGGCTCTCAAGGCCGGCGTCATGTCGGTGTCGCTGGATACAAGCACCAACTGCTCCAACCGTTCATGATGCTTCAGTTTCGTTTGCTTGGCAGCGGTTCGATACATGCTGATTGCTATGTGAACGTCCGTTTCTTTCTCCTCCAGCTTCCAGATGTCGACTTTGTCGTTGCGAGACGCTTTCGTCTTTCTATCAATAAAGCGAGGGGCCTTGGCAGGTTCAAGTTGATGGTGACCGTAATGGACACAGATATGGGTGCTCTTCAGGGCGCGAATATAAGTGTCTTGCGCTTCTTTTGATGCTTGACCCCGGGTGGCCAATGACGGTTTGACCGAGGAGGTGAAGTAATCAACCGAGGAAGTGGTGCTCTGCGGATTTTCGATATGCGCGATATGCGACAACAGACTTCGCAGATCCAGCCACTTGTAAGGTGTGTCCGCGAGCAGCCCATAGAACAGGTTGTAGCCATCTACAAAAAATGCGGTTCGCACAAGCTCAATCCCCAGAAACGAAAAAACCGGCCTAAGCCGGTTTTTTCACCCCAACGGCCAGAAAATTGAATCTCTGCGTACGGGGTTGAGTAAAGCCATCCTAAGTTGAGCGTGACATGGCGTCAACTGCTGTTTGGTTTACCTTTTTTCACCGGCAGATCAGTGTTGAGCGTATGCGCGGTGGGAGGTCAAACTCATTCTTTGTTTGATCTGTCAGCGTTTGTTACGAAATTGAGGGCTCCTGCGGAGAATACGAGAGATCCATCACCGAAAGCCGTTTTGTATGAGTGGAAGCTCTCAAGATTCTGTGGGATTTGATACCGACTCATCCCAGCAAAAACCGAGCGCTTTTTGATCTCCTCTTTGGTCTTTTTGAAACAAGAGATTGCTTCCTCCTCCCTGCTACTCCCTTGACGCCCCCCACCGCTGTCGTAGACTCCGCCCATCCGTCAGGGAGTAACGGTTATGCGGCGTTCAGGTAGTTGGGTTTGGGGGTTGGTCTTTGTAACGTGCTGGGTGCAGGCGCAGACGCCTGTTTCCGATGATCCGCTGCTCGAGAGCGGCGTCAGGGCCAGTGCACCGAGCGGCAATGAGGCGCGTGGCGTGCTTCGGGCACGGGATCAGGCGGTGCTTGCCAGTGAGTTGGCTGGACGAATTGTCGAGTTGCCGTTCAGTGAGGGGGAGTCGTTCAAGCAGGGCGATACCCTGGCGCGTTTCGATTGTTCAGCGTACCAGGCTCAGCTCAATGCAGCTCGGGCCGCGAGCCGTGGTGCCAGTGAAGAACTGGCCCATAACAAGCAATTGGCGGCGTTGAAATCGGTCGGGCGTTTCGAAGTGGCACGCGCCGAGGCCAGGCTCAGCGAAGCGCAGGCGCAGTCCCAGGTTTATCAGGTCCAGGTCAAGCGCTGCAGCGTGATCGCGCCGTTCGATGGACAGGTGGTGGCGCGCGAGGTCCAGCGCTATGAAAGCGTGGCCGCCGGCGCGCCGTTGCTGGACGTGGTGGACAACCGCACCCTGGAAATCCATCTGCTGGTGCCTTCGCGCTGGATGGGCAGGCTCAAGCCGGGCCAGTCCTTCACCTTTGTCCCCGATGAAACCGGCCAGCCGCTGCAAGCGACGGTCAAACGCCTTGGCGCGCGCATCGACGAGGGCAGCCAGACTTTGCTGCTGGTGGCGACGCTGCCTGACGCCAAGGGGCTGTTGTCCGGCATGAGCGGTACGGCGCGTTTCGCGGAGTTCAAGTGAACGCGCCGATCACGGGCAGCGCCGAACAGGTATTTGCCCGATTCCTCGACCTGGAGCGCCAGACGCGGGCTGCGCGTACCCCGGCGCAACTGAGTTACAGCCTGGTCAACGATGGTCAGGCCCTGTTCGGGTTCCGCCATGCCGCGCTGTTGATCGCCGGCAAGGTCCAGGCGGTGACCGGCGTCAGTGCCGTGGATCCGAACGCACCGTTCGTGGCGTTTGTCGAGCAGGCGGTGGCGCAGCTATTCAAAAAAGGCTTGCTGAACCAGGCCCGGGTAATTGCCGCCGATGGGGTGAGCGACTCCATTCAGGCGGACTGGCGAAGCCTGTCGGCGGGGCAGGTGTTCTGGCTGCCGTTGATCGATCATCAGGGGCAGGTGTTCGGCGGTTTGTGGCTGGCCCGTGACCTGCCATGGCCCCCCTCTGAACAAGTGCTGCTGTCGCAACTGGGCGACACCTATAGCCACGCCTGGTTGGCGCTGCAACCGCGCAAACCGTGGCGCTTGCGCTGGACCCGCAAGCGTCAGGTCGCCTTGGTGGCGGTGCTGCTGTTGGGCTTGCTGGTTCCTGTCCGACAGTCGGTATTGGCCCCGGCCGAAGTGGTGCCGCTGGGCGGGCAGGTGGTGGCGGCACCTTTGGACGGGGTGATCGCCCAATTCCTGGTCAAACCCAACCAGAGCGTCAAGAGCGGCGACTTGCTGTTGCGCTTCGAAAGCACCAGTCTCAAGGCCCAGGCCGATGTGGCCGAGCGCGTGTTGGGCGTGGCCGAGGCGGAACTCAAGGCTAACGCTCAGCGCGCGTTTGCCGATGCCGAGTCGAGCTCGAAGATTGATCTGTTGGCCGCTCGCGTCGAGCAGAAACGCGCCGAACTCGACTATGCAATCGAGTTGCTCAAACGCAGTGAAGTGCGCGCTGAACGGGACGGTATTGCGGTATTTGCCGATGCAGAACGTTGGCTCGGCAAGCCGGTGCAGACGGGGGAGCGGTTGATGGAAATCGCCGACCCGAACCAGGCCGAATTGCGTATTGAGCTGGCGGTGGGCGACGCGATTGACCTGGCCCCCGGTGCCCAGGTGGCGTTGTTCCTCGACAGTGATCCGTTGCAGCGACACCTGGCCAGGCTCGAACGTTCGGCCTACGAGGCGCAACCCACCGCTGCGGGGCAACTGGCGTATCGCCTGGACGCGCGTTTTGATGACGCGGCGCCGCGCATCGGTCTGCGGGGCACGGCGAAAATTTTCGGCGATCGCGCCCCGCTGGCGCTGTACCTGTTGCGTCGACCACTGGCCGGCTTGCGCCAGAGCGTGGGTCTGTAGCATGGGACTGCCGAGCCTGCGGCCAGACCTGCAATTGTCCCCTGCCGCCCCGGACCCGGACGGCTCCCCTCAATGGACCCTGGCCGATCCGGTACGCGGGCGCTATTTCAAGCTTGGCGCGGCGGCGATGCGCATGCTGCGGCACTGGTCCCTTGGTGAGCCGGAACAGGTGCTGCAAGCCGCGAACCGTGAGCCGGGCCTTCCGCTCAATAATGAATCGCTGGAGCAATTGCTGGGCTTTTTGCGAGGTCACGATCTGATCAGCGCCATGGACCCGCAACAGCGCGACAGCTATCAGTTCAAGACGGCCGCCCAGCGTCAGAGCCTGTGGCAGATCCTGCTGCACCAGTATCTGTTTTTTCGCATTCCGTTGTGGCGCCCGGATGCTTTTCTCAACCGCGCCTGGCCTTTTCTCGCGCGGTACGGGCCCGCCATCCTGCGGTATGGCATGCCGCTGACCCTGGGCGTGGGCATTTTTCTGGTGTCGCGGGACTGGCAGCGCTTCGTGGCGACGTTTCCGCACCTGTTCAGCCTGGGTGGCGCGCTGGCATTCGCGGTGGCGTTGTTCTTCGCCAAGTTGTGCCACGAGTTCGGTCATGCCTTCATGGCCAAGCGCGCCGGTTGCCGTGTGCAGAGCATGGGCGTGGCATTCATGGTGCTGTTGCCGATGTTCTATACCGACGTCAGCGACGCCTGGCGGGTCAATGATCGTCGTGCCCGGCTGCTGATCGGCGCCGGCGGTGTACTGGCCGAATTGCTGCTGGCGTGCATCGCGTTGCTGGCCTGGTCGCTGTTGCCCGACGGACCGGCCCGCACTGCCGCGTTCATGTTGGCCAGCGCCACCTGGATCACCACGTTGATCATCAACCTGAACCCCTTCATGCGCTTCGACGGTTATTTTCTTCTCAGTGATTTCTGGGCAGTGGATAACCTCCAGGGGCGAGCGTTTGCGTTGTGCCGCTGGCGTTTGCGTGAAGCCTTGTTCGGTTATGGCGCGCCGGCTCCGGAACCCTGGACGCCGACAATGCGTCGTCGCTTGCTGGTGTGGGGATACGGCGCCTGGTTATGGCGCGCGGCGTTGTTTTTGGGTATTGCCCTGGCGGTCTATCACCTGTTCTTCAAGGTGCTGGGCATTTTCCTGATGCTGGTGGAATTGGTGTGGTTCATTTTTATGCCCATCGTGAACGAATGGCGGCAGTGGTGGAGCCGGCGCGAGCAGGCCCATGGTCCGCGAGTGCTGCTCAGTGGCCTGGTGTTACTGGCGTTGGCGTTGGCGCTGCTGTTGCCCTGGCGCAGCGCCGTCGAGGTACCGGTCATGCTTGAGGCCGGTCGCGCCAGTGCCTTGCATGCGCCGGTGGCGGCACGGATCAAACAGGTGAATGTGCATGACGGCCAGACCGTGGCCCAGGGCGATGTGTTGATCGAGCTGGAGTCACCGGACATGGCTTCGCGCCTGGCGATTGTGCGGCGGGAAATCGAGATCCAGCAGTTACAGATGCGTCGCCAGGCCGGCCGCAGCGAAACCGCCGCCGATGCCGGTATCGTCGAACAACAACTGGCCGAAGCGGTGGCCGAATACCGGGGCCTGGTCGCCCAGCGTGAGCGCCTGCTGTTACGCGCGCCCCATGCCGGACAGGTGCGTGATCTGTTACCACAGTTGTCGGTGGGGCGCTGGTTGTCGCCCACACAGCCGCTGGCGCGGGTGGTACAGGCCGACTCCCGCTTACGCGGCTACCTGACCGAAGCCGAGCTTTGGCGGGTCGAACCCGGGGCCACGGGGCGTTTCATTGCTGACGATCCAATGCACCCCTCGATTGCCGTGCAATTGAACGAGATCGATACCAATGGCGTGGCCTGGGTCGAGCAACAGGCGTTGACGTCCGATCACCACGGGCCGATCGCGGTACGGCGTGACTCGCAGCAACGGGCGGAGCCGGTGCAGGCGCAATATGGCGTGCGTTTGAGTGCTGTTGATAACACGCCTGCGCCGGCGCAACCGCTGCGTGGCGTAGTGGTGTTGCAGGGGCACGGTGAGTCGGTGTTGGGAGCGACCTGGCGTCGGCTGGCGGCGCTGGGTGTCAGGGAAAGCGGGTTTTAAGGAGCGAGCATGAATTCAGTGGCGGCGGAGGGGTTGGTGGTACGGCCATCGCAGGTCAGCGATGGGCCGTTTCTGCAGAGTCTTTACCAGACGGCGCGAGCGGATCTGCAATGGATCGACGGCGAGCACGAGCAAGTACAGCAGGTGATCGCACAGCAGTTCCAGGTGCAGGAGCAAGGGCTTGGGGATAACTTCCCCAACGCCATGCATTACGTCGTGGAAAAGCTCGGCACCGCCATTGGCGCCTTGAGCACTGATTTTGGCCCCAATGAAATCCGTGTGCTGTACCTGGCGTTCATCCCCCAGGCGCGCGGGCAAGGTTACGGTCGGGCCGTGCTGCAAGGGGTACAGAAAGCCGCACAACAGATCCGCTGCCCGGTGGCGACCGTGGTCTGGAGCAGTAACCCGCATGCACGCCAGCATTACCTGGCATTGGGCTTTGAAGTGCAGGAGCGCAACCCGGCGGCGGAGCGGCTGGTTTGGTATCCGAAGGGGAACTGAGCTGCTTCTGGCTCGTGTGGGAGCGAGCCTGCTCGCGATAGCGGTGGTTCAGTTTGAAGTGATGTTGGCTATGCCACCGTCATCGCGAGCAGGCTCGCTCCCACAAGGGATCATCAGTCTTCAGTTAAACGCAATGTAGAAATACCCCAGCGCCGGATCCCGTCCCATGGGCGGTATCCGCGACACAAACACCCCTTCGAGTCTTCCCAGTTCTGGCACCTCCAGGCCACAGGGCCCGTCCACGAAGTCCGTGTTCTGCAGGCTGTTGAACTCCACGCTGAACGGCATGCGCTCAGCGTTCGGCATCTTCGCCCGAGGTGCTTGCTCGAGGGTTTCGAACCGCACGGGCAGGGTACTTCCATCGGGTAGGGTCAGGTTGCTGACCTGGCCCAGCAGCGGCTGGAAATGACGGCTTTGGACTTGCAGCAGCATCTCGGCGCTCCAAAAGGCCGGAGGACCGCAGCCCTCCGGCGGGTGATCAGTTACGGGAGGGGAAAAAGCCTTGCAGGGCGATGCTGAAGTTGATCGCCAGGAACGGGTTCATGATCGCCATCGGTGTACTGCTTCCCGCTGGGGACACCGTGCCGCTGATGGTGGTGGTCACGCCTTGCAGCGCTACCGGTGAAGCGCCGAGCTGGTCGGAATAGATATTCGCTGCGCCCGGTCCGGTGCCCGAGGTGCCGATGAACGAGTTGGTGGCCGTTGGAGTATTCACCGGATTGCTGGCCGGGTTCGCCAGCTGCAAAGCGGTCGCGGCGGTAGCCCCTGTGAGGGCGTGAGTGTGCGCGGGCAGGTTGGCCTGCGTCGCGGTGACGTTTTCGGTGCCGGAGATTTCGCCGATGACACGCGGCGTCAGGCCCAAACCGTTGCCCATGCCCATGGGCAGGCGACCCTGCAGGTTGGGGAGCATGAAGGTGGTCTGGCCGTTGCCCCCGTACGTCACGCCGATCAGGGCGAATAAGGTTTGGTACTGGGAAAGGGCAAGCGTCTGCCCGTTGCACAGGGCCCAATCTCTGGGCGCGAAGTTGAAGGCGAACGACTGGATAGTGCCGATGAATACTTCCATAGAATCCTCATCCATCAGGTTATTGGTATGGCGACTCGTCACGCACGGCTGAGCGTAGACCGAGATATTTCATTCTGCTGGGCTGGAAGGGAGGAAAAATGTTGTCCAGTGGCTTAATCGATTCAGGTTCGCATGGCGCCTATACCGTCCATCTTTTTTACAGATCTGGCTGGGTTTGATATCAAAGTAGTACTAGTCGCGGATTATTTCCTCAGCTACGCTTTGCGCTACAAATGGAATACAAACAAGGTGAAGGGATTGCCGCAGTTTCACTTTATCTCCGGTTTACCGCGCTCGGGCTCGACCCTGCTTTCTGCCATTTTGCTGCAGAACCCGCGCTTTCATGCCGGCATGACCAGCCCCGTCGGTTCGCTGTTCAGCAGCGTCCTGCAGCAATGCAGCGCCGGCAGTGAGTTTGGCTCGGTGATCGACACCGACCTGCGCCGTCGCCTGTTGCGCGGGCTGTTCGACTCCTACTACGCCGACAAGGCCGACAAACCCGTCATCTTCGATACAAATCGCCAGTGGTGCGCCCGCTTGCCTGCGTTGCAGGACCTGTTCCCCCAGGCCAAGACCATCGCCTGCGTGCGCAACGTCGCCTGGGTGCTGGACAGCCTGGAGCGGCTTTACCGCGCCAATCCGTTCGAGAACACCAAGCTGTTCAATGACGATGACGAGCGCAACACCGTCTACAGCCGCTGCGAAACCCTGGCCCAGCGCAACCGCCTGGTTGGCTTTGCCTGGACAGCGCTCAAAGAGGCGTATTACGGCGAAAACGCCGAGTCCATGTTGATCGTCGACTATGACCTGTTGAGCCAGGCCCCGGAGCGGGTGATGCGCCTGGTGTACGAGTTCATCGGTGAGCCCTGGTTCGAACACGACTTCAATCACTTGACCTATGACGCACCGGCCTTCGACCAGGCCTTGGGCGTTGCCGGCCTGCACAAGGTCAAGCCCAAGGTCGCGCCGCAAGCCCGGCGGACCTTGTTGCCGCCGGATCTGTTTGAAAAGTATGCCGAGTTGTCGTTCTGGCGCGATGGGTCCGCCAGCGCTGCCAATGTCATTCGTATGAAAACCGACGCCGCGGTCAACTGATTCGCGGTTTTTTCATTTGCGTGTTTAAAAAGTTCGAGTCCAGGTGAACGTCATGTGGTGGAGCAAAGGCAAATCGCGGGTAACCGAGGGCGCACAGGCCCTGGCATCGCCAATGATCATGTCCCTGGAGCCGCGAATGCTGTTCGACGGCGCGGTGGCGGCGACCGTGGCCGATGCCGCACAGGCGGACGCCCAACCCACTGCAGACGCGGCCAAGACGCCTGCGGCTGACCAGGCTTCAGACAGCCACGCGCCTCAAGGGCAGACCGATGCCACCCAGGCCGCTGTGCCCGGCAAGGCCGTGGTGTTTGTCGATTCCCGGGTCAAAGACTCGGCCAGCCTGCTCGAAGGCGTCGCGCCCGGTACCCAGGTGGTGCAACTGGATGCCACCAAGGACGGCCTGCAACAGATCGCCGATTACCTGGACACCCACCAAGGCATCAGCTCGGTGCAGATCATCGCCCACGGCAACGCCGGCGATCTCTGGTTGGGCAGCAGCTACCTGTCGGCGGACAACGTTGAGGCCCGCAGCGAGGTGCTGGCGCAGATCGGCCAGGACATGAACGCCGGTGGCGATATTCTGATCTATGGCTGCTACACCGCTGAAGGTGACCGTGGCCTGAGCCTGGTCAATTCACTGGCGCAGTTGACCGGCCGCGACGTGGCGGCGTCCATCGATCGCACGGGCCTTGGCGGCGACTGGGACCTGGAAATCGCCACCGGCAACATCGAAAGTGCCAACGTGCTCTCGGCCACTGCCATGAGCGAGTACCAATGGGGCCTGGCCACCTGGACCGCTACCAACAACCTCAATTCCGGTATTGGTTCTCTGCGCGCCGCTTTGGATTCTGCGCAGAATGGTGACATTGTTACGTTCAATGCCGGCATGACTGTCGCATTGACCCAGGTGCTGGTGGTCGACAGCAACGTCACCATCGATGGCGATCTCAACAATGACAACGTGGCCGACGTCACCCTCGACGGGCAGTACCGCACCCAGATTATCAACGTGACGGCCGGCACCACGGCGACCCTCGATGGCCTGGTGATTACTCGCGGTATGGTGGCGGGTAACGGCGGTAATGGCGGCGACGATGCGCTGGTGTCAAAGGGCGGCGGGATCTATAACGCCGGCACCCTGACCCTGAGGAACGTCACCGTCACCGCGAACGCCGCTTCGGGTGGCGGCGGCGGTGGTGGTGTCACGCCGCAATACGCCGGCGGCGGTGGCGGCGGCGGTGGCGCGATCACTGGCGGTACCGGTGGCAAGGGCGGCGATACCCTCAACGCCACTGGCTCCAACGGCTCGGCCGGCCAGGGCGGCGCCGGGGGTGGCTTCTTCAACATGGGCGGGCGTGGTGGTTCCTCCACCGGCGGGGCTGGCGGTTCCGCGTATCCGGGCTACAGCACCGGCTCCGCAGGCGGTACGGCCGTCAGCGGTGGGCTATCCATCGGTGGCGGTGGCGGTGGCGACGGCTATAACGATATTGGCGGCGCCGGTGGCGGAGCGGTCGGTGGTATCTACAACGACACCGGCGCGACCCTGCGAATCATCGGCAACTCGGTCATTTCCAACAACGTCGGCGCGGGCGGCGGCGGTGGTGGCGGTGGCGCTGGCGGTGGTTACAACCACACGGGCGGTGCCGGCGGCGTCGGTGTCGGGGCCATCTGGAACAAAGGCTCGATCCTGATTACCGCCGCCAACTTCGCCGCCCTGGCCGGCAACGTCGGTGGCAGCGGCGTGGGTGGGACCAGTGCCGGCACCGCGGGTGTTTCGCCGGCGTCGGTGGCCAACGTCTACGGCGATGGCGGCACCATCAACACCAACTATGTGCCGGACGAGACGCCGCCCACCGCGACCGTCGTGGTGGCCAATACCAACCTGAACTCCGGTGGCACGTCGCTGGTGACCATCACCTTCTCCGAAGCTGTCACCGGCCTCACTGCGGCCGACCTGACGGTGCAGAACGGCACCATCGGCACCTTGACCAGCGGCGACGGTGGCATCACCTGGACCGGCACCCTGACCGCGGCCAGCAACATCGCCGACACCACCAACATCATCACCCTGAACAACACCGGGGTTGCCGACCTGGCCGGCAATGCCGGCGTGGGCACCACCGACTCGAACAATTACGTGGTCAACGACACCGTGGCGCCCACGGCGTCCATCGTGGTCAGCGATACTGCCCTTCGGGTCGGTGAAACCTCGTTGGTGACCATCACTTTCTCCGAAGCGGTCAGTGGTTTTACCGCAGCGGACCTGACGGTGGCCAACGGCTCGATCAGCGGCCTGAGCTCCAGCGACGGTGGCATCACCTGGACGGCCACCTTCACACCGGACGCTGCGATCACCGACACTTCCAATCTCATTGTCCTGAATAACACCGGCGTGGCGGACCTCAATGGCAACGCCGGCGTGGGGACGACCAACTCCAACAACTACGCTATCGACACCCTGCGTCCGACAGCGACCATCGTGGTCAGCGACACCGCCCTCAGGGTCGGTGAAACCTCGGTGGTGACCATCACCTTCAACGAGGCGGTGAGCGGTTTTACCACCGCTGACCTGACGGTTGCCAACGGCTCGGTCACCGGGCTGAGCAGCAGCGACGGCGGTATCACCTGGACCGGGACACTGACCCCGAGCGCCAGCATCAGCGACACCACCAACCTGATCACGCTGAACAATACCGGCGTTGCCGATCTGTCCGGGAACGTTGGCACCGGCACCACCGATTCGAACAACTATGCAATCGACACGCTGCGTCCCACCGCCACCATCGTGGTGGCCGATACCGCGCTGAATGTCGGCGAAACATCGCTGGTGACGATCACTTTCAGCGAAGCTGTAACGGGCTTTACCCTGGCCGACCTGACCGTCGCCAACGGTTCACTGAGCGGCCTGAGCAGCAGTGACGGCGGCATCACCTGGACCGCGACGCTCACCCCGAGCGCCAGCATCAGCGACGCCACCAATCTGATCATCCTGGCCAATACCGGTGTGGCGGATGCGGCCGGTAACACCGGCAGCGGCACCACCAGCTCCAACAACTACGCAGTCGACACCCAGCGACCCACCGCTAGCATCGTTGTGGCCGACACCGCGCTGAGCGTTGGCGAAACATCCCTGGTGACCATCACCTTCAACGAAGCGGTAACAGGCTTTACCGCCGCCGACCTGACGGTCGCCAACGGTACGATCACCGGCCTGAGCAGTGGCGACGGCGGCATCACCTGGACCGGCACGTTGACACCAAGCGCTAGCGTCAGCGACACCAGCAACCTCATCACCCTGGATAACACTGGTGTGGCGGATGCGGCGGGCAACGTCGGTACGGGCACCACTGATTCGAACAACTACGCCATCGACACCGCGCGTCCGACCGCGACCATCGTGGTCGCCGACTCGACCCTTGGCGTCGGCGAAACCTCGCTGGTGACAATTACCTTCAGCGAGGCGGTGACCGGTTTCACCCTGGCCGACCTTACCGTTGCCAACGGCAGCCTGAGCGGGCTGAGCACCAGCGATAACATCACCTACACCGCGACTTTCACGCCGAGCGTGGGCGTCAGCGATAGCACCAACCTGGTCACGCTCAATAACACGGGCGTGGTGGACGGCGCGGGCAACACCGGCAGCGGCACCACCGATTCGAACAACTATGCCGTCGACACCCTGCGTCCGACCGCCACCATCGTGGTCGCCGATACGGCGCTGAGCGTCGGCGAAACCTCGCTGGTGACCATTACCTTCAGCGAGGCGGTCAGCGGGTTCGACAATTCGGACCTGAGCGTCGCCAACGGTACGCTGAGCGCGGTCAGCAGCAGTGATGGCGGCCTCACCTGGACCGCCACCTTCACTCCGGCCCTCGGCGTCACCGACACCTCCAACGTCATCACTCTGAACAACACCGGGGTCAGTGACGCGGCGGGCAACTCCGGCACCGGCACCACCAATTCCAACAATTACCAGGTCGACACCAACGTGCCGACGGCGACCATCGTGATTGCCGACTCCACGTTGAGCATCGGCGAGACTTCGTTGGTGACCGTGACCTTCAATTCGGCGGTCAGCGGGTTCGACAATTCGGACCTGACCGTCAGCAACGGCACGCTCAGCACCATGAGCAGCACCGACGGTGGCGTCACCTGGACGGCCACCTTCACGCCGAGCGCCAGTATTTCCGACACCAGCAACGTGATCACGTTGGACAATACCGGCCTGATCAATGGCGCGGGCAACGCCGGTGTCGGTACTACCGACTCCAACAACTACGCCGTCGACACGGTGCGACCAACGGCGACCATCGTCGTGGCCGACACCGCCATTGCCGCCGGCGAGACCTCGCTGGTAACCATCACCTTCAGCGAGGCGGTGACCGCGTTCACCAGTGCCGACCTGACGGTTGCCAACGGCGTTATTTCCGGGCTGAGCAGCAGCGACGGCGGCATCACCTGGACCGCGACCTTCACGCCGACCGCTGGCGTCACCGACACCAGCAACGTCATTTCGCTCAACAGCGGTGGCATCGTTGACTTGGCGGGCAACGTCAACGTTGGCGCCACCGACTCCAACAACTACGCGCTGGACACCGAACGTCCAAGCGCAACGATCGTGCTGGCCGATTCCAGCCTCAGTGTTGGCGAAACCTCGTTGGTGACCATCACCTTCAGCGAGGCGGTGACCGGTTTCACCAACGCTGACCTGAGTGTTGCCAACGGCACCCTGAGCGCCGTCAGCAGCAGCGACGGCGGCCTGACCTGGACCGCGGTCTTCACCCCGACCCTCGGCGTGCGGGATACGTCCAACCTGATCATCCTGGACAACACCGGTGTGAGTGACGCGGCGGGCAACAGCGGAACCGGCACGACCAACTCGGCCAACTACGCCATCGACACGCAGGTGCCGACGGCAACCATCGTGGTGGCCGATACGTCCTTGAGCATCGGTGAAACCAGCCAGGTGACCATCACCTTCAACGAGGCGGTGAGCGGTTTCGATAACAGCGACCTGACCGTCAGCAACGGCACGTTGAGCAACGTGAGCAGTACCGACGGTGGCGTTACCTGGACGGCCACGTTCACGCCGAGCGCGAGCATTACCGATACCAGCAACCTGATTACCCTGGACAATACCGGCGTCATCAACGTCTCAGGCAACGCCGGCGTCGGCACCACCGATTCGAACAACTATGCCATCGACACCGTGCGCCCAACGGCGACCATCGTCGTGGCCGACACCGCCATTGCCGCCGGCGAGACTTCGCTGGTGACCATCACCTTCAGCGAGGCCGTGACCGGCTTCACCGACGCCGACCTTACCGTTGCCAACGGTACGCTCAGCGGGTTGAGCAGCAGCGACGGCGGCATCACCTGGACCGCGACCTTTACGCCTGCCGCTGGCATCACCGACACCAGCAATGTCATCACCCTTGCCAACGGCGGCGTCGCCGATTTGGCGGGTAACGCCGGCAGCGGCACGACCGATTCCAATAACTACAGCATCGACAGCCAGCGTCCGACCGCCACCATTGTGCTGAGCGATTCGGTGTTGAAACCGGGTGAAACCGCGCAGGTGACCATCACCTTCAGCGAGGCGGTGACCGGCTTCAGCAACGCGGACCTGAGCGTTGCCAACGGCACCTTGAGTGCTGTCAGCAGCAACGATGGCGGCCTGACCTGGACCGCGACTTTCACGCCGACCCTGGGTGTGACTGACGCCACCAACCTGATCAGCCTGGACAACACCGGGGTCAGCGATGCGGCCGGCAACACCGGGACGGGCTCCACCGATTCGGCCAACTACGCGGTCGAGACACGGGTTCCTACGGCCACGATTGTGGTGGCCGACAGTGCGCTGCGGATAGGGGAAACCTCGCAGGTCACTATTACGTTCTCGGAAGCGGTGAGCGGTTTCGACAACAGCGACTTGACCATCAGCAACGGCACGCTGAGCAACGTTTCTTCTTCCGACGGCGGCGTTACCTGGACGGCCACGTTCACCCCGACGACCAACATCAACGACACCAGCAACCTGATCAGCCTGGACACCAGCGGTGTGGTCAACGCCTCGGGTAACAGCGGTGTCGGCATGGTGGACTCCAACAACTACGCCATCGACACGGTTCGCCCCGGCGCCACCATCACAGTGGGCGACACCAGCCTGGGCATTGGCCAGAGCACCACCGTGACCATCAGTTTCACCGAGGCGGTGTCCGGTTTTGACTTGTCGGATCTCAGTGTTGCCAATGGTGTGTTGTCCAACCTCGCCAGCAATGACGGCGGCCTGACCTGGACAGCGACCCTGACGCCTACCGCGGGCGTCAACGATGCCACCAACCTGATCCTGCTCGACGCCAGCAATGTGCAGGACCTGGCCGGCAACGCCGGCGTGGGCATCGCCATTTCCAGCAACTACGCACTCGACGCCACCCGGCCGACGGCAACCATCGTGGTCGCCGACCCGAACCTGACGGTGGGTGAGACGACCCAGGTGACGTTCACCTTCAGCGAACCGGTGACTGATTTCGATCTGTCAGACCTCAGCGTCACCAACGGTGAACTGACCAACCTGACCACCAGCGACGGCGGCCTGACCTGGACGGCAACGTTCACGCCTACGGTGAACCTCACGGACCCGAGCAATTTCATCGCCCTGGACACCAGTAACGTCAGCGACCTGACGGGCAACGCCGGGGCAAGCGTGGCAGTGTCCAACAACTACGCCATCGACACCGTGGTGGCCAACGATGTGAAGCCACCGCCGGAGTTCCTGACGTCCGACCCTGTCACGGTCGTGCCGCCTTCCGAGGTGCCGTTGCAGCCGATTGTCTTTACGCCGCCAACCGGTGACCTCGGCTCGCCGCTGGGCTTTCCACCGCTGTTTGAACAACGCGACGTGGGCGGCGGCATTCGGCCGATTGGCGACATCTTCATCAACCGTGGCGCATTGGCGCCGAGCTATATCGCCCAGGTATTCAGCTCCGATGCTGCGGGCGATGGCTCCGGCCAGGGCTTCCTGGGCTTCGGTGGTGGCGATGGCGGGGTGTTCGGCAGCAGCACGATCGCCGGTCTGTTCAGCCAGGATGCCGGTTCCGATGGTGAATCGCTGGACGCCTTCGACAGCCAGTCGATGCAGGGCGGTGATGTGTCCCAAGGGGTACGCGGGGTGTTCGGCGCACCAACCCTGGGCCAGCAACTGCAACAACTCAAAGACACCGAGCAGCGTCAGGTCGACAGCCTGGCAATGGCATTGCAACAGGTCGGCATGAGCCAGGCGCAGGCCTGAACAACTAAAAAAATTGGGGCAGCCAGGGGCAATCCAGGGAATGAATAGAAGTCAGAAGTTATTCGCAATGAGTGTGCTGGCGTTGACGGTCAGCGGATGTGCGGTCACCAGCGAGCCGATCGAGCGTAGCGTCAGCGAACAGCGCGCCCGGACCGATCTGCAGAATATGTACAAGGATCAGGAGCCCCTCAGCGGCCCGCTGACCCTGCACCAGGCCATGGCCCGTGCGGTGAAGTACAACCTTGAAGGCCGTTTGAAGATCATGGAAGAAGCCCTGGCCAAGCGTCAGCTGGACCTGGCCAGTTTCGACATGCTGCCGCGCATGGCCCTGGACGCCGGCTACGTGGGCCGCAACAACGTCAGCGCTTCCAGCAGCCAGAGCGTGGAAACCGGTACCCAGTCTCTGGAACCGTCGACCTCCCAGGACCGCGATCGCGAAGTAGCCGACCTGACCATGGTCTGGAACGTGCTCGATTTCGGCGTGAGCTACATCAGCGCCAAGCAGGCCGGGGACCAGCGGCTGATCGTGCAGGAGCGTCGGCGCAAAGTCATCAACACCATCGTCCAGGATGTGCGTTCGGCTTACTGGCGAGCCATGGCCGCCGAGCGCCTGCTCAAGCAGATCGACAGCCTGATGGTCCGAGTCGATACGGCCCGCGGCAACAGTCAGAGCATGAGCGAGCAACGCATTGGCGATCCGGTGCAGGCACTGGGTTACCAGCGTTCGCTGATCCAGGCCACCCGCCAGCTCGAAGAGCAGCGCCGGGCGTTGTCCCTGGCCAAGACGGAACTGGCGACGCTGATCAACCTGCCCCTGGGCACCGAGCTGACCTTGGCCACCCAGGATGAGTACGTCATCCCGGAACTCAAGGTCGACCTCGCGCGCCTGGAACAGGAAGCCCTGACCAGTCGCCCGGAACTGCGCGAGCAGGACTACCAGACGCGCATTACCGCCGCTGAAACCCGCAAGGCCATGCTGCGCCTGTTACCTGGGCTGGAGTTCTCCGCTGGGGGGCATTACGACAGCAACTCGTTCCTGGTGGAGCAGGGCTGGGCTGACTATGGCGTGAAGGTCACCTGGAATCTGTTCAACGTGATCTCCGCCCCGGCGGCCATCAACGTGGCCAAGGCCGGTGAAGAGGTCGCGGCGGCGCGGCGCCAGGCGATGTCGATCGCCGTGCTGGCGCAGCTGTACGTGGCCAATGCCAATTACCGCGAGGCGCTGCGCCAGTTCAAGACCAGCCAGCAGCTGTCGGAGATCGATGGGCAGATCGTGGGTCAACTGCGCAACCGCCATCAGGCCGCCGGCTTGGGTGAGCTGGACCTGATCCAGGGCGAACTCAATACGCTGCAGGCTGACTTGCGGCGGGATCTGGCCTATGCCGACCTGCGCAACGCCTACGGCCAGATCTTTGCCAGCGCTGGCCTCGACCCGTTGCCCGATGAAGTGCAATCGACCCAAGTGCAGTCCATTGCCACGGCGTTGGCCAACCGCGAAGCGGCGTGGGCCCAGGGCGATATCGCGGTGCCGACCGCGGCGGTGACCCAGTAACAGGCCGTACGCATGGTGCGCCCGGCGTTTTCCCGGCTGCCGGTAACGGTGAACCTGCCTTTGCTGTTGCAGGCCCTGGCAGCCGTTGAGGACGATCATTGGCAAGGCCACTTCAACAGCGCGTACTACAGTGGTGACTGGAGTGGCGTGGCGCTGATTTCGGCGGTCGATGCCTTGACCCCGTTGTCTCCCGGGCGCGGTCAGCCCGTGCAGCGCGCGCTCTGGTCAGAGGATGACCGTTGGCACGAGGCGTTGCGCGACTGGCCGTTGGAGATCGTCTCGGCCCGGTTGCTGCGACTCGGTCCCGGCGGGTGTATCCACGAGCATCGCGATTATGACCTGGGTGGCGCGAACGCCGATCTGCGCCTGCATGTGCCGCTGCTCAGCCCGTCTGGCGTGGATTTCTGGCTGGATGGGCAACGCATTCCGATGACGGCGGGCGAATGCTGGTTTCTTGATCTGTCGCTGCCTCATCGCGTCGATAACTACAGCAGTCAGCCGCGGATTCATCTGGTGCTCGATTGCCGCCCCAGCCCATGGCTGCAACGGCAGGTCGCCGCCGGGCTGCTCAGCACACCGGCAATCGTGGCTGAGCGAAGTGATCTGGTGTGCTTTGAGCAGCTCGTTGAAACCGACCCTCAACTTGCCCGGACTTTGCAGAGCCTGCATGACGTAGACGCTTTCATTGAGTGCGCAATCGCGATGGCTGCCGCACGCGATTTGCACGTTACCCGGGAGCAATTGCAGGCGGCCATGCGCAACGGTCGCCGGCAGTGGAGTGATCAGTGGAAGGCCTGAACCTGAACGGCTGGCTGCCGATCCGCGTGTGGCAAGCGGCGGGGCAGTGGCGGGTTGACTGGTGCTGGTTCGGAGAGGCGCGATTGTCGCAACCGTTCTTCGGCGACGCGGTGGAACACGCCCTGCGGTTGCCCTTCAATCAGGCGTTCCGCCGCCAGACAGCCTTGAGCGCCCTGGACCAGTGGAGGCAACAAAGCCCAGGCCTGGCCCCGAGTGCATTCATCTTCCATGCCTCCCGCTGTGGCTCGACATTGATCAGCCAGATGCTGACGCAACTGGCCGACCACATCGTCATTTCAGAACCGCCGCCTCTGGATACTCTGCTGCGCAGTGATATGGCGCACGCTGACCGCTGTGTGGCACTCAGGGGGCTGATGTCGGCCTATGGGCAGCGCCGCCGAGGCGTGGAACAGCGGCTGGTGATCAAGCTTGACGCCTGGAACATCGGTGAACTGGCGCTGCTGCGCGAATTTTTTCCCGACACGCCTTGGTTGTTCGTGTACCGCGACCCTTTGGAAATCGCCGTTTCCCATTGGCGTCGTCCCGGCATGCACATGGTGCCGGGGATGATCGGGACAAGCGTGTTGGACGACGGATTGCCCTTCGGCGGCCAGGAAGATTTCATCGCGCGCCGGCTGGGGCGGTTGTTGCAGGCGGGGTTGGAGCACTGCCATGAGTTTGCCGGGCTGGCGGTTAATTACGCTGAGTTGCCTGATGCGATGGCAGGGCGGCTGGCGGTGTTTTTCGGGCTGAATGACGCCCAGCGCCGGCAAGTGTTTGCCATGACGGGGCAGCATGCCAAGCAGCCGGGGCAGGCGTTTGCCGGTGATAGCGAGGACAAGCGTCGGGAGGCTCCGTCACGGCTGCGCGATCAGGTGATGCATTGGGCGCAGGGGTCCTATGAGGCGCTCGAAACCTGGCGCGTTGGCTGGCATCAATGTTGACTGACCCAGCGCTATCGCGAGCAGGCTCGCTCCCACATTTGTTTTGTGCTGGTTTGAGTATCTGCGACTACCCTCAATTCCCTGTGGGAGCAAAGCTTGCTCGCGAGGCGGCCTGACAGCCGGCCTGGCTCTCCCGGTTGTACGTCGATCAAACTGTGGGAGCGAGCTTGCTCGCGAAGGCGGCCTGACAGCCGGCCTGGCTCTCTCGGTTGTACGTCGATCAAACTGTGGGAGCGAGCCTGCTCGCGATGGCGGCCTGATAGCCGGCCAGGATTTGGTTGACTGGGTACATATCCGTTGCTGCG
>LNAP01001276.1_pt1 | contig 29605 bp, 21 predicted proteins | sample 602601 | NCBI WGS metagenome assembly LNAP01 (sample SAMN02440304, study PRJNA202911) | soil metagenome | biome: Subtropical and temperate rainforests or woodlands; isolation source: soil samples (1 kg each in a 20% v/v slurry with milli Q water) were... ... | reverse complement strand
GATTTTCTTGTCCATGATTCGTCCTTGCCTGCGCGCTTATTTCTTCTTGGTTTCTTTGATGATGACGCGTTCATCTGCGTACCGGACGCCTTTGCCTTTATAGGGCTCGGGTTCACGGTAAGCGCGGATTTCGGCGGCCACCTGACCAACGATCTGCTTATCGGCGCCCTTGACGATCACTTCCGTCTGGGTAGGGCATTCGATTTTGATGCCAGCTGGCACCGCGTGCAGAATGTCGTGCGAGAAACCAAGTTGCAACTTGAGAGCATCGCCCTGAACCTGAGCGCGGAAACCCACGCCGATCAAGGTTAGTTTGCGCTCGAAGCCTTTGCTGACGCCTGTAACCATATTGTGTACAAGCGCGCGCACAGTACCCGACATGGCTTTAGCATGGCGAGTTTCGTTAGCAACTGCAAATGTCAATTGGTTGTCTTCGAGCTGAACATTGACGTCGCCGGTTAAGGCTTGTGTCAGTGTGCCCAAAGGACCCTTGACGGTAATTTGACCAGCGTCGATAGTGGTTTCGACGCCTTTCGGCAATACGACCGGATATTTAGCAATACGTGACATATGATTCTCCTTATGCCACGTAGCACAAAACTTCGCCGCCCACGCCAGTGGCGCGTGCTTTGCGATCGGTCATGACACCGCGAGGTGTCGAGACAATGGCCACGCCCAAGCCGTTCATGACTTGAGGAATGGATGTCCGACCTTTGTAAATACGGAGTCCAGGACGCGAAACACGTTCAATACGTTCGATGACCGGACGGCCCGCGTAGTATTTTAATGTGATCTCGAGGACAGGCTTAGCCTTGTCACCGGTGACCTGAAAACTGTCGACATAGCCTTCGTCTTTCAGCACAGCAGCAATTGCTACTTTAAGCTTCGAGGAGGGCATGCTGACCGACGTTTTGTTAACCATTTGCGCATTGCGCACGCGGGTCAACATGTCGGCGATGGGATCGCTCATGCTCATGTGTATTTCTCCTACCAGCTAGCTTTAGTCATGCCCGGCACTTCGCCACGCATCGCCATTTCGCGTAGCTTGTGACGAGTTAAACCGAACTTGCTGTAAACGCCGCGCGGGCGACCGGTAACAACGCAACGGTTGCGCTGGCGAGTCGGATTGGAATTGCGCGGCAGAAGTTGCAGTTGCAAACGGGCCTGATAACGCTCTTCGTCAGTTTTCGACTGGTCGTCGATAATGGCTTTTAGCGCAGCACGTTTTGCGGCAAATTTTTCTGCCAGCTTGGCGCGTTTGATGTCGCGATTGATGAGTGAAAGTTTAGCCACGTCATCGCCCCTTAATTGCGAAACGGGAAGCTGAAGGCGGTCAACAATGCCTTGGCTTCGTCGTCTGTCTCGGCTGTGGTAGTGATGCTGATATTCAGACCACGCACGGCGTCGATTTTGTCGTATTCGATTTCAGGGAAAATGATTTGCTCTTTCACCCCGACGTTGTAGTTACCCCGTCCGTCGAATGCACGGCCCGAGATACCGCGGAAGTCGCGTACGCGCGGAAGCGCCACAGCGACCAGACGGTCCAGGAATTCGTACATACGCTGGCCACGCAGGGTGACCATGCAACCAATGGGATAATCTTCACGGATCTTGAAACCCGCGATAGCTTTGCGCGTTTTGGTGACGACAGGCTTCTGGCCTGAGATCTTGGTCAAGTCAGAGACAGCGTGCTCAATGACTTTCTTGTCCGCAACCGCTTCCGACACACCCATGTTCAGGGTGATCTTGGTGATGCGCGGCACTTCCATTACGCTTTTGTAGCCAAATTTGGCTTGCAGGTCAGCAACGACCTTGCTGCGATAAAACTCTTGTAAACGAGCCATGTTGTTCGCCCCTTAAGCCTTAGCGCCAACGACTGCGCCGCTGGAACGAAATACACGCACTTTGCGACCGTCGACTTCTTTAATACCGACGCGATCGGCTTTGCCGGTCTCGGGATTAAAGAGCGCCACATTCGAAATGTGAATAGGCATGGTTTTGTCGATAATGCCACCCTGTGAACCAGCCATAGGGTTTGGCTTGACGTGCTTCTTGACGATATTGATGCCTTCGACCAGAACGTGGTCGGCGTCAACGCGTTGCAGCACGGTGCCACGGCGGGTTTTGTCGCGACCGGTCAATACAATGACTTCGTCGCCTTTACGGATTTTTTCCATGTTCGCTCCTTACAGCACTTCTGGGGCCAAGGATACGATCTTCATGAACTTTTCTGTACGCAATTCGCGCGTGACAGGTCCGAAGATACGGGTACCGATGGGTTCCAGTTTGGCGTTGAGCAAAACGGCGGCATTGCCACCGAATTTAATCAACGAGCCGTCTTTACGGCGAACGCCCTTAGCGGTACGAACCACTACAGCGTTGTAAATTTCGCCTTTTTTGACGCGCCCGCGTGGGGCCGCATCTTTGACCGTTACCTTGATAACGTCACCGATGGCGGCATAACGGCGCTTCGAGCCGCCCAACACTTTAACACCTGTGTTGTCGGCCACGTCCAGCGTGGTCTGCATTTGGATCATGATTTTTCCTGTTCCAACTTAGCCGCATTCCTTTGTTAACCATTAACAAAGCCGCGCAACCAGTTTTGGTCCCGTCAGGCCCGGTACCTGCCAACTTGCCGCCACATATGTGGCCAACCGCCAGCAACCACCAAACCCTGGGTTGAAATCTTGCAAAAAACTCGTGTTGCTCATTGTGAAACCGCAAGGCCCAATGCACAGACTGCTTAAATCTAAAGCGGGGTCAATGCGCAGCTTTGCCAATTCCACGAGACAAGTTGATCATAATAATATAATCAGGCCAAGAAAGCAACTATCTTTTAACAACTTAGGCGCAGACTGTGCATTTCGTGCCTATGCGCAACAACCGCGTCGGCGAGCGCGGTTGGTGCGCGGTAAAAGATCCGCTTCCCGATCAAGACCCGCTATCCACTTTCAGCTTGCCCTGCTCGATCATTTGGCTGACCATCTGGGCCTGGCCGTGGTCACCGCCCATGTCAATTTGATCGACCACCATCTGGTTGCCATGATCGCCGTCGCCACCTGACCCACCCGCACGCCCTGCGCCAGCCCCTCCGTTAGCGTGTTCCGCCTGCGCCAAAGGCAAGAACTGCAGCAGGTCGCCGCCAGAGGCATCGCCATGCCCCAGCACATCGTCAAAATCCAGAATACCGCCGGCGTGCGGCGCCAAGTAGCTTTGATCAACTGACTGGGCGGCTGCAGGCTCGTTCAGCTGCACGGCCTCCTGATCATTATCCAGAATAGTGCCGTAAACGGAGCGAGTGCCCCCACCACCGCTAATAATAAGCCGCAGTGTCTCGTTTGGCTCCATAACCGAATCGTCGAGCGTAGCCACTATCACATCAAAGCTGCTCACCCCTGGCGGTATCGTGATCGTGCCGATGCCCCCGTTGGTGCCTCCCGTGCTCACGAAGGTCACGCCTTCGGTAAAGCTCATACCGCTCAGCTCGAAGTCCTGCCCATAGGCGGCCGTCGAAGAACCGCCGCCCAGGGTCAAAGTAAATTCGGTGCTTACGCTTGCCGCATTATTTAACTCGACGTGATAGGTCAAGTCGCCGCCCTCCACCACTTGGTTTCCGGTCAGGCTTGCAACATAAACATCAAGAATGGTACCGGTGCCAGCTGCGTCTGTATTGCTGACCGTGCCGGCGGTTACCAAGGCCTCTAGTGTGAAGTGCTCGGCCGACTCGCCGACGTTGTCGTCGATAATGGCCGTACGCACCTGGATCGCCGTCTGGCCGGCCACGATGGTGGCCGAATCGGCCGTTACCCAGTTCAAGCCGTCAAACACCTCAAGACCACTATAGTCACCCGGCGTCAACGCCGTACCCGCTACCAGCGCCAGGTCAAAGGTAATGTCTTGATGAGTGGCATGGCTAAGGCCCACCGTAAAAACAGCGTGCGAGTCGATGCCTTCAATGACCTCGACATCACTGATGGACAAGGTCGGCGCAGCCGGTCCGGTCTCCGGCACCACCTGGAACACCCCGTTGGCCGCATCGCCGTCGGCATCGGTCACCTTGAAGGTGAAGTCGATCATGCCATCACTGCCCTTGGCCAGGGCCTGATATTGAAACAGTTCCCACTGCCCTGTGGATTGGGTCAGATGCAATTCGTACACCAAGGCGCCTTCGCTATCATGGCCTTGTATCAGGTTGGCGCCCACCAGCGTAGAGACAACCGCCAGACCACCCACCGTTGCCAGCCCCCCTTCGGCGCCGGTCAACACAAGCCCCCCCGTCTTGCCGGCGCCGTCCGCGCCGTACGCCACATCAAGGGTATCCGTTGCGTACGCAATAGGTTGAGGGCTGGGCGACCCGAGGAACGTAATACCGGTAATAGTGAAGTCGCTGTTGTCTTGCAGCGCCCCGTTGCCATTATTGGTGGCCTGAAGAACGACTCGGTCGAATCCGCCCTCGTTGACTTCAAAATTGGCGGCATAGTGACCATCGCCAATGGTCGACGTAAATGGAATGGTGGCAATCAGGGTGTCGCCACGATAAAACAACGCCACGCCGCTCTCGGTTTCACCACCATACATTTGTGCAAAGTCGATGGACAGCCCGTAGGCCACCTTGCCGCCGGTCAGGCTGATCGTCATTTCCTCGGATGCCAGCTGCCCGTCGGCCGTGATGCGAAAATCGATTTCGTTCGCCAGGTTATGGTTGGGCGATGCGCCGCTGGCTACCCCCAAACCCAGCCCCGTCTGACCCAAAGGCGCATCGATCAAGGTCAGATCCGTGGCGGATGTGAATCCTTTTCCTGTTACAAGCACGGCACCGTCGGCAAAGCTGAATTGATTCTGCGTTGCCTCGGTTCCGGTGAAGTCGACGACTCCGGTGAAAACATCAGGTATGCCATCAAGTATTACCGACACGGGATCAACAGGGGTAATAACGGGCGAGTCGTCTTCGACGCTGATCGTCAGGGTGGACGTGGCCGTTGCCCCGGCGGCATCGGTCACCACGACACCCAGACTAATGCCCAGCACATCTTCGACGGGATTGACAGGATGATCAATCGGCCCGGACAAGGTCGCCGTATACACCCCGTCATTACCGATAGTCACCGTGATGATGTCGGTGCGAACTGTCCCTTCAAGAATGTAGCCAATCAGCGTTTTATCACCATCCAGCAATTGCCATTGAACCGTCGAATCGTTCGATGTGTAGACATCCGTAATCGGCGGCGCAGCCAATGTGACAATGTGCCCATCGGCTGTGTCCACGTCCGAAAACGCCACCTTGCCGCTTGCCGTCAGGCTGTCGGTCGTATCGGTTTCGCCGGCAACCGCATCGGGCCGCCCGTTCGGCAGCAGGCCCTCTTCCGATACCGATACCGCCAGCACGCTGCATTGCGCATCGATCACGGGCGCGTCGTTCGTGCCGACAATGCTGAGGCTTAATGTCGCGTTGGCGGTGTCGCCATCCGCATCCTGCATGATGTACTGCAAGGTGAACGTTTGGGTCTGACCCGCCGTCAAAGCCTGCACGGCGTCCAGGGTGTTATTCAGCTCGAAGCTCCAGCTGCCGTCAGGATTCAGGTTCAGTGTGCCCAGCAACGCCAACTGGTCCATGACCTCTTTATTGGCGACCTCTTCCCACGACCGCAACGTCATGGGCGCATCTACGGCGTGGTCGTTATCCAGGACATTACCGCCAATGACGCTTATCGCGGCATCCTCGGTCAGCGAACCACCGTCATCGATGCTGGCGGCGGGATTGCTATCGGTAATCAAGACATCCAATGTGCCGCTGCTATCTTGACCAGAACCGTCGGTGACGGTAATAGAGATGGCATCCATGACCGAGTCGTCGCCGGCGCTATGGTCTTGCGCGCCATCCACAAAGTAGTCGTAACTGAACTGTCCGGTGGCCAGGTTAAAGCCCGTGAGCACCAGCTTTCCCTTATCGGTGTCGATTTCAACCGGTGTCGCGCCAGGCTGGCCCAGCGCGGCCACCTGGGCGGCCGTCAGCGTAAGGCTGCCAATGGTAACGAAGGCCAAGCCGCCGGGGGTGGTAATGGTAAACGTGCCGCTGACGGGATCAACGGCGTCTTCCGCAATCGTCTGTTGCCCGGCCTGAACGCTGTTGCCGTCGGTAATGACGACGGTCGGCGGCGCGGGAAGAGGCGGTACAACGGGGTCGATGGGATCGGTAGGGTCAGTGGGGGGCTGCACGACCGTCGTGCCCGAATCATCGGTTGCGACCTCGCCGCCAAACCCGCTCAAACGCAGGTCGTCCACACCTGGCAGAGTTGGGCGCGGGTAGTCCAGCCCCAACGGCGCGGTGCTTTCAACAACGCTCAGCAAACGCGTAAAACTGGCGCCGCCCTCACCGCCACCGCCCGTCAACACAGCCGCAGTGGGGTCAAGTTCCGCAAACGGGTCGGCGCCGGAGTTCAGCGCGGCAATAAGGGTGTCGACCACCGGGTCGCTGGGCGCAGCCACGGCGGCCTCGGAGGGATCGATATTGTTTTGAGCCACATCCTGGCTAAACAGGAATTGGCGATTTTCGCCCAGCGTGATGGGCGGCTGGCCGTCGATTTGCAACTGCACGGTGCTGCCGCTGGCGGTCACCACTTCAGCGCCTTCCGGAATGCGTGAGCCCTCGTGGATGGCGGTTAGGGAGCCATCGGCGCCGCGAATCCAGGCCTGGCCTGAAAGTTGAGTCACCCGTGCTGTTGTAGCCATGACCTGCCTCCTTCGACTAGGAAAGTGGCTCTTGCGAACGGCATACCAGGCAAGAAGCCAAAAATAGTCAGGTCATGGTATAGCAGGCAAATCCCGCAGCAATACTGGCGTCAACGACAGGTGGCGATCGTTTATTGGCCTAGGCTTTAGCACTTAACGCATAAGGCCTAAGCCATAAGGTTTAGGGCGCCGGATGTGAAGGCGCCGCCGGTGGCACGGGCGCCCCATACGGTTCAGAGACGCTTAAGGTGCAAGCCCCTTGCTGATGCAACAAACGGGCCGTATCCTCGTCGGGAACGTCTTCGGCATACACCGCAATACCCAGGTCATTGGCCGTTTGTGTAATGGCCGTCAACAACTGCTGGCTGCCGGGGCTTGCCAGCAAGTCGGTAATGAAGTCGCCACCCAACTTCACATAGCTTAGCGGAGCCCGGTGCAAATACATAAGCGCTCCGGTCTGCTGAGCCAGGCGGCGCACGCCCACGCGCACATCCAGCGCCACGGTCTTTTCGCAAAACGCCAAGACTTCGGCGCGGTAAGCCAACAGGCCGTGCGCGTCAATTTCCAGAATCAGACGTGCGGCGTAATCGGGCTGGGCCGCCAGCATACGCTGCATATCGTGCAGAAAACTGGTTTGTATCAACGAAGGCAGCGACACTTTAATGACAAGATAGCCCGAATGCTGAGCGATCCACTGCAGCCCCAGACTGATGGCGCGCAAATCGCACTGGGCGGACAAGCCCAGCCGCACCGCCGCAGGCATGAACAAATACCCCGACAACAGCGTTTCGCCCTCGCGCATCATCAACGATGCTTCATAGCTCACGATTTCATTGTCAGTACCCGGACGGCTATGCCGATTAACGTGTACGGTGTAATTGACGGCCAGCTCCAGCCTGTCATCGGCCAATGCATCGAACAGCACCGTGCGCCATTGCGCCTCGGTTGCGCCTTTCCCTCCGCCCGACCCGATGTCATGGCCATAGGCAATGTATTCAACGTCGCCGTGGCCCGCGCTTTCGGCGCACATCAAGCCATGATCCAGGCGGGACAGCACCATCGTCATATCGCACTCAGGCGTATAGTCGGTGAGCGCCATCGCCCAACGGCACAGCCGCCCGCCCTGAATCGACACCCGCATCGCCTCGAGGTCTTGCCGTATACGCTGCGCCAGCCGAGTCGCCTCCGGCCCCTTCATGCCCGCCATCAAGACCACAAAATCGGACCCGTTCAAGCGCGCCAACTGCGGCGCGGGCGCACCTGCCGACTGCAACGACAGCGCCACCCGCTGCCCGGTCGATGCCAGCCACTGATCCACGCCGCTATGCGTCATGACGTGGTTGATGGCGGCCAGGTCACGCTGCCGGAAAATAAGCACATGCCCGCCCACATAGCTTGCGCTGTGATCCGCGCTTAACGCCCGGCGCAGTTCGTTTAAAAAATAGCGGCGGTTGGCAAGGCCTGTGACCGGGTCGCGATTGACCTCGATCTGCAACGACTCAATGCGCGAATTTTGTTCATGCGACGAAGCCAGCACACGCTCGTGCACCGCGGTAATCACCCGGCTAACACCCTCGAGTTCGGCCACGCCGCGACGAACCGGCGGCGCCTGCTTGTCGCCGCCGATAGCGCGCACCGGGTCGCTGACCTCTTGCATCAATGCCCGCTTGAACCAGCGAATCAGCAACACCGCAAACAAGGCCCACAACAACCCCGCCGTCAACACCAGCATGAACACCCGAAGACTGCTGCGCCACAAGGCATCGCGCGCGTAAACGTCGCTGGCCACCACCGACAACTGGCCCACCTGCCGCCAACCGTCGCTTACATCGCGCAGCGCCACCGGCGACGTCAAGGGCAGTAAACGGCTAAACCAGTCCGGCGCCTCGCCCGAATGGCCCGACGCGGGCATAACCCGCTCGAACAAACCCGTGCCTTCCGGACTAACCAGCCGAATACTTTGAAACTGGCCGCTATCGTACAGCGCCATCATCAGCAGATCGCGCACCGTCTTATCTTGATTCGCCGGCTGGGAAAGCGACAAGGCCAGCGACGACGCCGCATTATCGCTTTGGGACTGCAGCTGACCATTTAAATAGTGCCGCGCACCGTCAATGCTAAACACCAGCGTTCCTACCAAAATGCAGGTAATGACCACGGTGATGCTAATTAGAAGTCGTTTGAGCAAAGACATATGTAGTGCGCCTATCTAAATATATTTGTACGCTTATCGATTCGGATCGCCTGAGCGATCCATTCCCACCTTCCATCGCCGCCCTGCGCCTAGGGCCTGAACCCTTGTTCCCGCATACGTTCCAACAACGTACGCCACCGGCTAATGCGATCCACCGACGCCGGCGCCGCGCCCGCCACATAAATGCCCTGCGCATTAAAGCTGAACACCGGCGTCAAGTCGCGCCGCTGACTAGCCGGAGCAATCGAACTGGTCAGGCTGTCCAACACCAACGGTTCGGCCGTTGGTGTGGCGTAATAACCCAGCACCATGTGCGCAATGCTTTGCGAGCTGCCAATACCGCCCACCCGCGCCCGCACATAAATAAAACGTAGCTTTTCGGCCGGCACCCCCATGTTCACCAGCGAAAAATACTTCCCGATCACAAAGTCTTCACAGTCTCCGGCCAGTTTCCCCAATGTCTCCAGAGGCGTCGCCCAGAAATCTGTTTGCTTCCAGATAATGCTGTCTTCCGACCCGCGCACCGTAGAGTTCCAAAACTCGTTCACCACCGACAGCATCTGCGATTCCGGCTTAGCGCGATATTGCGACATCATCGCCATCCAGCTGGATACCGCCTGCGCTCCGCGCGACCCATAACGCTCGTGCGCCACCTTCTGCACACGCACCGAATCGAACTCCATCGCCAGCGCCGTCGCACAAACCAGCACTGCCGCGGCGATGCCCAAAGGCAGCAGAGCGCGGTATCGCACCAAGAGAGACTTAATCAAATCAGCAAGCATGGGCTATTTGTAACGAAATTAAACCCTTAGAGCAAGTGATATATATGTGAATCCGATGCCTGCCCGCTCGCCATCGATAAATTCTCCTGCGTATTCCAGACAATAAAGTTACGGCGAGCCGGTGGAAGCTCGCCGCAAAGAGTTGCTTTATGGACTAACTATGATCGACGTTGAGCTTGCCTTGTTGAATCATGTTGGCGATTAATTGAGCTTGGTTCGTCGTATCGCCGAAATCGGCATTGTGAATGACGATTTCCTGATTGAACGACGCACCGCCGTTTACATGACCTTCGGTGTTGATCTTGATCACCGTATTGGTACCATCCTTCTCGATATGGAGGTAATTGTCCAAGACGTTGCCAATATCCAGTCGACCAGCTTCTGTACCACTCTTGCCGTCTAAGCCCAACGCATTAGCTGAATTCAGCAGGTCGCTAAGATCCAACTTATCCGCCCCGTTGGCATCGGCCCCACCCATACCGAAGTCCATGATGTCGTCTTTAGCTGGATTAAGGGTTGTACCTTGATCATTCAACTCCCACTTGAAGGTATCGTTGCCTGTGCCGCCGTAGAGGATATCGCTACCGGCGCCTCCAACCAGGGTGTCGTTACCGCCGCCGCCAAACAAGATGTCATTGCCAGCGCCTCCATGCAACTGGTCTTTACTATCAAGATCCGTTGACTTGTTGAATTCATCATGATGCTCGGTGATATAGGTATGTATATCCTGATTAGTGATGTCAGTGGCGTCTTTAGTTATCTGTCCGCCTACATAAGCCTTCAAAGCAGCTACGCCCGTTACACCGGAAGCCATCCCATCCAGAATCAGGGTATCGCCAAAAAGGATGTCATCGCCATTACCGCCATTGATGGTATCAAGCCCCAACGGCAGCAAGGTTTCGGTGCCGAGGATAGCTGCCGCAAGATCGCTGGGGTTGATGCCTGTCTGTACGATGTGATCCGTGTCGTAATACTGCAAATCAGTGGCCTTCACATTCGAACCTAAACCAATGGCCTCTACAACCATTCCAGAAATTCCACTTAAAATATCAAAAGCGGCCTTGGAGTCAGGCACAACATTAGAGTCGCCATTACTACTTCCACTACCTATACGCGTGGAAAGTTCATATCCTCCGTGCCCGTCGGCGTTTAAGTAATACTTCGTCGAAGACGAACTCCAGCTATTACTATTCTTTCCGTTCTGAGTCCATTGGTAAACCACACCATCGCTGTCAACCACGACCCGGCTAGATCCGCCAAGTGTCATAGTAAGCGGCACACCAAGCTCATAATCCGTCAGCAAACTCCGCAGATTTATATCCGAGGGATCGCTATTCTTGTGATAGTTAATGACCTTCGGATTATCGTTAGATTCAGTAAAGCCATAGCTTGGTCTGCCGTCCGTAATGAAATAGGTCAGGTTATTTCCAGAATTGGTAGCGACCATACTAGAGTTAAACCAATTCGCAGCGTCCTTGAAAGCGGCTTCGTAATTGGTTCCGTCACCACTAGACATGCCCGCTAGAAAGGTCGTCAGCTTGCTATCCACATTAGGATCTGTCAGATCAAAGGTGACCGTATCCCTTACCGTAGCGTCAAAATCAGAAATATAGATATTAACTTTGCCGCTACCATCTTCGGCTGCACTGGCCTTCAACGCATCAATAACCTCTCTAATAGCCGCTTTAGCGTCCCTAACTCCGTTACTGCCCATACTGCCCGAGCTATCAACGACAAAGGCGATGTTGTAGTTCACACCAGGTATTGGAGTCAGGCCTCCCGGTACGTCACCCACGATAATCGCATTAGAATTGTCGACGTCCGTAATAGTGTCGTCGCCAGAGGTGCCAAACTTGACGTTGTAGTTAGCGTCAGTGTGGCCTTTAATATCAAAATTCACATTCTTGGTGACCGTATCGCCATCCCCGTCCTTAATCGTGTAGCTGAACTGAACGTTAATCGTGTCCCCATCGTTAAGCGCATTTGTTGCTGGCTTGTTGTTATCCAGCTCGAAACGCCATGACCCATCATTTTCCCGCACTAGCGAGCCATAAGCATCCAGATTAACCGCTGTACCATTGTGTGTGGCCTGCACCGTCGGGCCCCAAACAAGCGCGCCGCTATCCGCCGGCCCATCCGCACCATAAACACTACCGCTACCTGCTCCAAGCACACTGCCATCGATCGTAGCAACTGCAGCGTCTTCAACCACTGTACCGGCAACGTGATCCTGCGCTGTAGGCACATCATCCTGGATTTGAATCGTCAGATTGGAAGTGCCAGACGCACCATGGGAATCCGTGATCTTGACCTTGATGTCGAAAGACTCCACGTCCTTGCCATTACCGCTGTTACCCGGGTGCTCGATAGACGCAAGCAGCTTGACCGTATACTTGCCATCATTGTCGATGGTCACCGTAATCACGTCCCTGCCGACAGTATTCCCCGCATCCTTCGTGCTGCCCGTCAAGGTATGGCCGTTATCCGAAATTTCCCAATGCACCGGGCGACCATCCGACTTGAAGGCACCTTGAGGCGGTGCCAAGAGACTGACATGGTGAGCACCCGTATCGCCAGGATCCGCAATCGTCAACGAACCTGCCATAAGAGTCTTCAGGCTTGCTTCGGACACCAGCAGTTCGGCACCGGTAATGTTGGGCGGAGTATTGTTCACTCCTTCAGAAGTCACAGTAAACGACGTCGCTGCGGTATCGTCATCGCCATCCGTGCCGGTGACATTGACGGTGAATGACAGGCCTGTCGCCGGAACACTTTCTGTGTAGGAAATCGTGGTAAAAGACACGCTGACGTCGCTCTTATTACCAGCAAAATCAACACCTGAAAGCGCCACGGTGTCAAAATCCGTGAAAGTAATACCAGCCAGCTGCGCGGCCGCCTGAATATCCGCCTGCGTGATCTGGATCGATGTACTGGAAGTGGTCACTTCTTTCTGGATCGTCAGGGACTGGCCATCGGCATCCGTTAGCGTTACATCGATAAAGCCACCGTTAGATACTTTACCGATATTCAAGTTGAAATTAGACAAGGCCTGGGTGAACACCATCTGGAAACTGTCGCCCACATCGAAAGTGGGGTTACCGACACCGAAGGCATGGCCCGAGCCCTCTGTATAAGCATTGAATTTCAAGCCAGCTTGCGCACTGCTCAGAACAGTCAGCGTGGCATAGCCCAAGTCATAACTCTCTGTGGGCGAATTGTTGATATCTGAAGCCAGGTCGTGCGGCACTACCGACCCAGGACGTTCGGCTAATTGCTGGACCGTATACGTTGCGTTGTCACCATTCAAGGTTACCTTGAAGATTGAGGTCCCTGTTGCATCTTTGATCGTACCTATTCCGGTGTTTAAACCACTCACTGTCCAACCAAGCGGCAAACCGGTGATGGTAGTGATGACATGCGAAGCACCTACAGCATCGGCGCCAGTATTAAATACCAAGTCACCCGTTACTGTTGCCGCTTCGTTGGCCATCGATGTATTCGTATGAATGCCAAAAGTCGGCACGTCATCCACGATCTCAACCGTCAACGTCGCCGTGGCCGGATCGCCATCGCTGTCGGTCACCGTGATGGCGAAGGCATCGCTCTCCACCACATCGGCCACATCGGTCGTCGCCGACGTGAGCGTGTAACTGTACGAGTACACACCACCGGCCAGCGTCACCGCCAGCGTGCCATGCGCACCCGTGACCGTGCCACCCGCCGTGACATCCACCAGGTTGCCGTCCTTGTCCGCAATCTCCAGCTTGCCGATCGTGTCCGCACCGGTGTTGATCGCCAGCGTGCCCGTCGTCGTATGGCCAACGCCCGGAGCGGAGCCAGCGGCCAGGCCCGCTTCCGTAACCTGACCCGTGCCGCTCGCATCCGGAGTGACATCAATCGTCGGCTCCGAATCGGCCTTCAACGTGATCGTCACCGTCGCCGTGGACGGATCACCATCACCGTCCGTGATCGTGTAGTCAAACGTGACCGTCCCTTCCTCGCCCGCGCCCGGAACGTATGTGAACGTGCCGTCGCCGTTGTAGCTCAAGGTGCCGCTTGCCGCCACCGCGCCGTTCATCGCCGCCGTATGCGTCACGCCCGCCGTCAGATTCACGCCGTCCGCGCCCTTCGTGTCGTTGGCAATGACGTTAACGGTAACCGAAGCATCCTCGGTCGCCTGCGTGCCCGTGTCCGCCACCGCCACCGGCACCGTATCCGTGATCAGCACATCCAGCGTACCGCTGGCCTGCTGACCCGCGGCATCGGTAATCGTAATAGTGATGGCGTCCGTCACCGAATCGTCGCCCGCGCTGTGGTTCTGCGCGCCGTCGACGAAATAGTCGTAGCTGAATTTGCCGCTGGCCGGGTCAAAACCCGTCAGCATCAGTTTTCCCTTGCCGGTATCGATTTCAATTGGCGCCGCCCCGGGCAGGCCGAGCGCAGCGACCTGCGCGGCGCTCAAGGTGGTGCCGCCGATGGTGACAAACGCCAGGCCGCCGGGCGTAGTGATGGTAAAGCTGCCGCTGGCAGGGGCCAGGGCGTCTTCCGCAATCGTCTGTTGGCCGGATTCGACACCATTCAGATCGGCAATAACTACTGTTGGCGATGCAGGAGGGGTGACGGGCTCATCCTGGACTTCGCCGCCAAACCCGCCCAAGCGCACATCGTCCACGCCCGGCAGTGTGGGACGGGGGTATTGCAGCCCCAGCGGTGAAGTGCTTTCGACAATGCTGAGCAAGCGCGTGAAGCTGGCGCCGCCTTCGCCGCCCCCCGTCAATACGGCGGCGGTGGGGTCAAGCTGGGCAAATGGATCTTCGCCGGAGTTGAGCGCGGCAATCAGTGTGTCGACCACCGGGTCGCTGGGCGTGGCTACGGCGGCTTCGGATGGATCGACATTGTTTTGTGCGACGTCCTGGCTGAACAAAAATTCGCGATTCTCGCCCAGCGTAATGGGCGGCTGGCCGTCTACCTGCAGTTGCACGGTGCTGCCGCTGGCGGTCACTACTTCAGCACCTACGGGAATGCGGGAACCTTGATGGATGGCGGTTAATGAACCATCGGTGCCGCGAATCCAGGCTTGGCCTGAAAGTTGGGTTACAAGTGCTGTGGTAGTAGCCATGAGACGAGCTCCGTTATCAGTAACGATAAGGTTGCTTAATGTAAATTAAGCAACAGTTGTGTAATAGTGATCTCATGATATAAGCGTCGTCGCCGCCAAGATATTGGCGGCGACGACAGGTTTCATGGACGAATTGGATTGATTTGAAACGGAATTAATTGATGCCGTGCACTTTCAGCGCCAGCAGCAGCCTGTCGCTGACCTTCAGCTTTTCAAATACGGCCGATAAGTGCGCGCGCACGGTGCGCTCGGTAATGCCCAGGGCATCGGCGATTTCTTGATTGGGCAGGCCCATAGAGGCGCGTTGAGCAACTTCCTTTTCGCGCAGGGTCAGGGTTTTGGCCCAGTCGCCCCGCGCTTCAGGCAAGCGGCTGTTAATTTCCCGCAGCATGCGAGTCACCAGCGAGCGCCCAACCCAGATATCCCCGGCCTGCACGGTTTGCAAAATGCGGTTCAGTGCATCGGTGGGGCTGTAAGCATGCACGTAGGCGCAAGCGCCGGCAGCCAGAGCCTGCGCCGCGTCCTCATCGTTAGGCAGCGTGTCGGCCACCAGAATTTTCAAACCGTCGAAATGCATCGACCAGGAAGGGTCGCTCCAGCCCGGCAGACGCGGCAAGGCGGTATCGATCAAAACCAGCGAACGGCCTTGCATGCGCCAGTTGACCAGGCTTTGCAGATTGTCTCCGCGCGCGGGCAACCATTGAGCCGCATCGAGCTGGCGCCAGTGTTGCCATAGGGCATCATCGCGGGTAAGTAGTAAAACCGGGACGGCGTACATACCTTTTACCTATTCCTCCTTAAGCTTATCGTTCAGTCAACGCGTTGGCCTGAGCACGCAATACCGGCTTGAGCAAGTACTGCATGACCGTACGTTTGCCGGTCAGGACGTGCACCTCGGAGACCATGCCGGGAATAATCGGGCGGGCATCATTACCTACATAAGCACGGTCTGTACGTACTTTGACAACGTAAAACGCGTTGCCTTTTTCATCAACCACTGTGTCGGCGCCGATTTGCTCGACTTTGCCTTCCAGCCCGCCGTAAATGGCAAAGTCATAGGCGGTGAATTTGACTTCGGCCTTCTGCCCTGCGTGCAGGAAACCGATATCGCGTGGATGGACGCGCACTTCCAGCAGCAACGTGTCGTCGGTGGGCACGATATCCAGTATGTCTTTACCGGGCTGCACCACACCGCCCACGGTATTGGCCATGAGCGTTTTAATGGTGCCGCGCACAGGCGAGCGCACTTCAGCCAGCTTGACCCGGTCGGCCAGCGCCACCTGGCCTTGCTTCAGGGTAGCAAGTTTGGAGCGCGTTTCCGACAGTTCGTTGCGGGCCTGGTTGCGAATGGTCAGTTCCGACTCTTCGATTTTGCTTTGTGCTTCTTGTATGGCGGCTTCAATACGGCCAAGCTGAGCGGTCGCGGCTTTTTGCTCGCCGCAATAACGTGCGACGTCACGTTGGAGGCGCAACAGATCCACTTCAGATACGGCTCCGCTTTTCAACAAGGGCCGGGTGACCTGCAGCTCGCGCGAAGTCAGCGCGCAACCGGAAGCGGCCTGGTCGCGATTGGCCTGCGTTTCTTGCAGTTCTTTTTCGCGCTGGTTGAGCTGTTCGCGTGCAACGTTGACCGTTGCGTTGAGTTCTTGCGTTCGGCTTTTCCACATGCGGCGCTCGGCTTCGGCAATGTCAGGCGCTTGTTCAAGCACGATATCAGGCGCCACAAAGTTTTGTCCGGTGGCCACAGCCTCAAGGCGCGCGGCCTTGGCCATGAGCGACAGCGTTTCGGCGCGATTTTCGCCTAGCGATGATGAATAGCGAGTGGGGTCGATGCGCAGCAATACCTGGCCGATCTCGACCTGCTGCCCCGGCCTGACCAGGATTTCCTCAACGATGCCGCCATCCAGGCTTTGTATGATCTGCACCTGGCGCGATGGCACGACCTTGCCTTCGCCGCGCACCACTTCGTCGATATAGCCCAACGAAGCCCATACCAGCAAGCCAATAACAATGATTAACGATGCCCAAAGCAACAAACGCGAGCCACGCGCCTGCTGCTGGGCAATCGCCCATTGCGCATCGGCCGTCAGATCGTCGGAGGCGTAGCGTTCGCTTTTGTCGTTTCCCTGAAGCAGCAAGTCGATCAGCTTGCTGAGCAGGTCGCGAGGACCTGGCCAAAGCGGATAAAACAACCAGCCTAGTATGCTGCGGCGTGGCTCGTTCATGCTGCACGCCCTCCTGCTCGCCCGACCCGCCCCTGGCGCAAGGCCTCGACCACCTGCTCTTTGGGGCCATCGGCCATAATGCGCCCACCATCAATAACAATCAGGCGCTCGACCATGTCGAGCAAAGCAGTACGGTGAGTAACCAGCATCATGGTTCTGTCTGCGCCGGCGGCCTGCAGACGCGTTTTCAATGCGGATTCGCTTTGGTGATCCATATTGCTGCTGGGCTCGTCCAGCAACAATATGGGCGGATCGTTAATAAGCGCCCGTGCCACGGCAATGGACTGGCGCTGACCGCCAGAGAGCGAGTCGCCGCGTTCACTGATCAACATGTCGTAGCCATCGGGATGCATGTTCGCAAACTCGTTGACGCCGGCCGTTTCAGCCACGCCCAGCATATTGACGTCGTCGGCGAACGGCGCCCCCATGGTCAAGTTATGTTTCAGCGAACCATAGAACAGCACCGGGTCTTGCGGCACATAGCCGATGGCCCGGCGCAAGTCGGCCGGATCGATCTGGCTGATGTCAACGCCATCGATAAGAACGGCACCCTCGGTGGGCGCATAAAGCCCCAGCACCAATTTTTCGAGCGTGGTCTTACCCGAACCGATGCGTCCGATAATGCCGACCTTTTCGCCCGCCTTAAGCTTGAAACTGATGTTGCGCAGCGACGGCTCGCTGCTATTGGGGTAGGTGAAGGTGACATTGCGAAATTCGATGTCACCTTGCAGAGTCGGGCGCGGCACGAAGGTTTTTTGCGCGGGATGCTCGATCGGCATGTTCATGTAACCGTCGATCGAACCGAGCGAGGTCCGCGCATTCTGGTATTGCATCATCAATCCGGCGACCTGCCCCAATGGAGCCAGACAACGCCCGGCAATCATGGACGAAGCAATAATGCCGCCCAGCGAGATGGCGGAGTCTTGTACCAGATAGGCGCCAATCACAATCACGGCAACCGTTACCAATTGCTGGGCGGTTTGCACAAAGCTGACGGTTGCCGATGAAATGAACTTGATTTTGGTGCCCAGGTGCGCCAGGAATTTGGTGGAGCGTTCCCAGTTGCGTTGCGTGCTTCCCTGCGCGTTAAGCGTTTTAAGGGTTTCAAGCCCGGCAAGGGATTCGACCAGGACGGCATTACGCTGGGCGCTGGCCTGGAATGTGGCCATGACCAGGCTTTCCATGCTGGTCTGGGCCGCGAGCGATACCAGCAACACAATCACAATCGCGATGGCGGGCGGAATGACCAGCCAGGGCGAGATCCAGGCCAGGACAGCCAGAAAAAGCAGAATGAACGGCAGATCGACCAAGGTGGTCAGGCTGGCTGACGCAATAAAGTCGCGAATGGACTCGAACGAGCGCAGATTGGCGGCAAACGAGCCCACCGACACGGGCTTGTTTTCCATGCGAAGGTCGAGCACACGCTCCATGATTTGCGCCGACAGCTTGACGTCGATGCGCTTGCTGGCCGTATCGACCACATGCGAGCGTATGGTGGTCAGCACAAAATTGAATATCAGCGACAAGCCGATGCCCGCCGTCAATACCCACAAGGTCTCAACCGCATTATTGGGCACCACGCGGTCGTATACGTTCATGGTGAACAAAGGCATGACCAGCGCAAAGACGTTGATCAGCAGTGCCGCTACCAATGCGTCACGATACAAGCGCCGATTTTCGATAATGGCGGCCCAGAACCAGTGGCCGCTGCGCACTTTGGACGTTTCCGGCGCACGCGCCTCGAAACGATACAAAGGTCTAACGAAGGCGGCGATGCCGGAATAGTCGGCCAGCAAAATATCGGCCGCCACTTCGACAGGACTGGCCGCTTCGGGATACTGGACCAGATACGAGCCGGGGCGCGCTTCGAGCAACACGCAGGCGCGCGCGCCATGCAATAACAGGATAGCCGGCAATAAACCCGCTGGCAGCTTGTACAAGTCGCGACGCACGACGCGTGCGGAGCAATGCGCGCGCGCCGCCGCGCGCGACAACAGTGATGGCGTAAGCTTGTTGTCGACCAGCGGCAAGCCGCCCGATAGCGCTTGAGCGGTACACGGATTGCCATGCAAGCGCGTCAGTTCGACCAGGCAGCCCAGTAATGGATCGTCGTGCACCATATGAGGCGGCATCCGCCATGCGGCATCCACCGATGGCGTGGGCGGGACGACTTCAGAGAGTTGAGTTGTCATCATTCAGCAGATCAAGAGAATCGCGCAAGTGCTGGCGGGCGCGCTTACGCTGACCGAGTTTTTCGACGGCTTCTTGCGGCAAATCGGTCAGGCGCAACGTGCCGTTGGCGATCAATGCATCGATCAGATCTTCGAGAACGCGGATAAAACCGGCATCGAGATCCGAAAGCGCATCATTGCGGGGCGTATTTTTATCTACCATTACAACCTTGAAATACCAAAAGACAAGGGCCGACCGCTTATCTGACCGGGACCGGCACTGCCTTGTCATCGCCCCATGCCAGCGACGGTGGCAAAACCCCTTCGTTGTAGCTCACGGCAACGGGCGTCAGGTTGCGCGTATCGGGCGTGGGCGTCAGGCAGGCGGTGAGGCTTTCTTCCGGGAAGTCGAGTTTGCTTGCCTCTTTGGGCGCCTCATTGTTTGGCTGAGCCAGACCCAATGCCGGCAAGACCTGATGCGACAATGCCAACCAGCGGTATTCCAGTTTTTTCAAGTCGTACATACCGTTAAGCAACGCACGGCGTGCGTCGAACAGTTCGTTTTCGGTGTCGAGCAAATCAAGCAAGGAGCGCTGGCCGATTTGAAACTGTTGCTGGTAAGCGGTACGCACCTTGGAGGTGGCCAATTCGTGCTCGCGCAAGAAGGGAATTTGTTCGCGCAGGCGCATGATGTTGTTCCAGGCAACGGACAAATCTTGCTGCACATTGCGGCAGGTGTAGTCGCGCACGTCGCGGGCGGCATACGACTGTGCGGCTGTCTGGCGTACACGGGCCGCGTCGGAACCGCCGCGAAACAGGTTATAGGACAAAACCAACTGCACATTCGAGCTTTGGACATTGTTGAACGTCGGATCCAGCTGCGCGCGGTCTTTACCGGTGGACGCGCGAAACTCGAGGGTCGGCGCAAAATGCCCCTGGGCCGATGCCTTGCCCGCCTCGGCGGCCTGTACTAAAGCCTGCTTGGCCAGCACCGTTGGATTACCGCGCAACGAGTCTTTGAAGTCGGTGGGTTTGACCGGCAGCACGGAAGTCAGGCTGGGGGTTTCAACCAATGTTTCTGAAGGGTAGTCGCCCACAATGCGCCGATAGCGCTGGGTCACATCGTTCAAATTATTGCTTTCGGTCATGAGGTTGCTTTGCGCCAGCGCCAGGCGGCCGTTGGCCTGCTCCAGGTCGACCCCGCGCCCCACGCCCGACTCCTGGCGTTCACGCAAATGCTTCAACGTACTTTCGTGCATGCTGAAGTTTTCACGCGCCAGCTTTTCCATTTGGCGATAGCGCTGCACGTCAAGGTAGGCATTGGCCGCTTCGGTGGCCAGGTTGTCGGTGGTGGACAACAGTTCGTAATAGCCCGAGAGCTTTTCAAACCCCAACTGCCTGACGTTATTAATGGTCGAAAAGCCGTCAAACAATAATTGCCTGAGTTCGAGGCTGTAGCCGTGACGGTTCCAGTCGGAATCGGGCGAGTTGGACACATTGCTACGCCACTCGCGGCCCGTCCAGCCCTGCGCATTGATTTGCGGCAACAGCGCGCCACGCCCTACTTTCTGACCTTCGAGCGACGACTGGAAGTCCTGGAATCGTGCGCGCACCTCGGGATTGGTCAAAATGGTTTTTTCAACGACCCGGTCAAGGCTGTCGGTGGACTGCGCCCCGCTAGCGGCGGCAAACGTAGTTGCCCCCAACAGAACGGCCAGCTTCATTATTCGACTTGATTGCATAACAGCACCTCATATAAAAAATTCTGGTACTTACAAGGCTTACCAGGAAAGCAGCTTGTAGAGCACGTATTTGCACTGCAATACCACTAGGCTGGCACGCCCTTCTTCGACAGAAGCAAAGATGTAGACGCACGGCAAAGACCGCGGGCCTCGCATTGCATGAACTGAAACAGACGGCCACGAAAATCAGAAGGGGAAGAAAGAGACAAATGGCGCGAACGCACCCAAGCCACAATACGGGCGAAAGCCACGACCAACAGATCGCGCGGCCCACTAAGACATTGAAAGAAAAATAAAGTATTCATACGGCATGCTCGCCGTTGGCACGATGGAGCTACAGGCTTCTGGCCTGTATTCTTGAGGCATAATCGTGCGTCTTAATGTACAAAGCTGTACCGCGCAGGGCTTGATACGAAAAACGTATTAAACAAGCTCGCATGCGCGATGCAAGAAAGTGTATCGGATCTATCTATATATTTCTATAGCTGTTTCACCTTATCAGCCCCGTTTTTGGCTTATTGACAAATATTAACGGCTAATAAACTTCAAGCGTCAACATTCACTTTTCATTGACGAAGCTTGACATTCCCCCAAGTAAAAAAATTAATGCAAAGCCTAAAAGTCGGTTTTCCGGTAGGAATTTTCATCAAAACAGGCGTCTTTGCTGTAACAAAATAAATGTCGTAAAAGCGTTAATGGCGCTTAACAGTTGTTCACATAGTTGTAACTAAACGACGAAGGCGTCCATCCTGGTCCCTCCTCGCTTTTTCGCCGCCGGGCGAACACGACAAAAGAGCCCCACCCCGGTTCCCAATCCAAGTAAACTGGCCTTTAATTGATGTTTAAAGTTCCCTGTTTAGACGAGGTAATACTGCATGTACGAGACTTTGGCGTTGTATATCGATGGCGAATTCCTGGGCGATGAGGGCCGCAAGACGGAAGCCATTACCAATCCGGCCACACTCGAGGTACTGGGGTATCTGCCTCATGCCACGACGGCCGACCTGGATCGCGCATTGGCTGCCGCCGATCGCGCCTTTAAAACCTGGCGCCATAGTTCACCCATGCTGCGCTCTGAAATTCTGCGCAAGGTAGGCCAGTTGTCGCGCGACCGGGCGCAAGAAATCGGTCGCAACATGACGCTCGACCAAGGCAAGCCGTTGGCCGAATCCGTGGGCGAAATCACGGCCTGCGCCGACCACGCCGACTGGCACGCCGAAGAATGCCGCCGTATTTACGGGCGCGTCATTCCGTCGCGCACGCCGCAAGTGCGACAAATGGTTTTGCGCGAGCCCATTGGCGTTTGCGCCGCCTTTACGCCCTGGAACTTCCCGTACAACCAGGCCATTCGCAAAATATGCGCCGCCATCGGTTCAGGCTGCACCATCATTCTGAAAGGCCCCGAAGACTCGCCCAGCGCCATCATGGCGATTGCGCGCATCTTTCACGACGCCGGCCTGCCCCCGGGCGTGCTGAACATTGTCTGGGGTGTGCCTTCGGAAGTCTCCGAGCACCTGATTCGCTCGCCCATTGTGCGTAAAGTGTCCTTTACCGGTTCCGTGCCGGTTGGCAAGCATTTGGCCGCACTGGCCGGCGCCCACATGAAGCGCGTCACGATGGAGCTGGGCGGCCATTCACCGGTATTGGTGTTTGATGACGCCGACGTTCCCCGCGCCGCGAAGATGCTAGCCTTGCTGAAAATACGCAACGCCGGCCAGGTGTGCGTTTCGCCCACGCGTTTTTACGTGCATCAAAACGTCTATGATGAGTTTCTGGAACAATTCGTCGGCACGCTGAAAACGATTAACGTCGGCGACGGCCTGGATGCCGCCACCCAAATGGGCCCCCTGGCGCATGAACGACGTGTCGCCACCATGGGCCAGTTCGTCGACAATGCGCTGGAACTGGGCGGACGGGTGGTATTGGGCGGTGAAGCGCCCGATCGCAAGGGTCATTTCTTCTCGCCCACGGTCGTCACCGACCTGCCCGAGCATTCCATGCTGATGACCGAAGAGCCCTTTGGCCCGATCGCCCCGGTTACGCGCTTCTCGGACACCGACGATGTCATCAAACGGGCCAATTCATTGCCGTTTGGCTTATCGTCCTATGTGTTCACCAACTCGCTGCAAACGGCCACGAAAGTATCCAATGAAATCGAAGCGGGCATGATCAACATCAACCACTTCGGCAGCGCGCTGCCCGAAACACCGTTTGGCGGCATTAAAGACAGCGGCATCGGCAGCGAGGGCGGCAGCGAAACGTTCGAAGGCTATCTGGTCACGAAGTTCGTCACGCATGTGTAATCGTTAATTCGAGAATGCGCCATGAAGGCGCTGCGGACTTGAACGGCACACCCCAAAAGTTGAATATATTCGGCCTTTGGGGTGTTTTTCATGATGAAGCACAACGAACTTCCAATACAAGGCCGATTTTTTATTGTTGCGCCGCATCCAGCGCGGCCTGCTCGCGCACGCATTGCATAAAGTCCGCGATCAGGGTTTCGTCCTGATCTTCGGCGCGCCACAACAAGCCCATCGAACCATGCATCCCTAGCGACAACCAGGGCACATTGAGCGTCGCGGAAAACCCCAACGACTTGGCGAGCGCCGCCGACATGGGAATGACCAGATCCGTGCCTTGAACCAGACGGGCGCTGGTATGCACAAAGGACGACTCAATCAAGACATGCGGACTTTTCAAGCCCAGCGCTTCGAGCGAGAGTTCCAAGCGTTGTCTCATGGGGCTGGCCAGCGGCGGCGCTATCCATGGGAAGCCCAACGCCTGCTCCCACGTCACGTGCGGCTCGTGCGCCAAGGGATGGGATGAACAAACGGCCAGGCATAAGGGCACGTCGCTCAATTTTTTATATTGCAAGTCCGGTGGCACGGCGCCTTCCTCGATACGACCGACCACCACATCCAGCCCGCCGGTCAACAACTGCGAATTCAACCGGTCCAGCGTGTCTTCGTGAATATGAACAAATACCTTGGGATGCCGGCGATGAAACGCCCGCAATGCTCCCGGCAGCAACACGATCGCCACCATGGGCGAAACGCCCACTGCAATCTGCCCGGCCACGGCCTCTTTCATGTTCTCGATAACCGAACAGGCGCGATCAAGCCGTCCCACGATCCCCTTGGCCTGGCGCGCGAGCTCCAGAGCAATCGGCAGCGGCGACACTCCGCGCGCCATCCGCTCGAACAACGGCACCCCAATGCTTTCCTCGAAAGTTCTTAACCACTTGGACAACGCCGGCTGAGTCAGATTGAACTCTTGAGCGACCTGACTAAGGTTCTGTACGTCACACAAGCGAACCAGCATTTGCAGATTTCTTAATCGAATTTTGTGGCTCCAGTCCACACGACACCTCCACTACGTATAACCAAAAGCAATGCATGCACAACAATTGTTCAGTTTTCATTTATACATTACTTGGCCATAATAAGGCAGCTATTTATAGGGGAAGCACAAAGACATGAAACAGCCTAATTTCATTTTGTTCATTACAGACCAGCATAAAGCGGATCACCTCGGGGCCTATGGCAATACCGTCGTAAAAACTCCGCATCTGGACGAAATAGCGAAAAAAGGCTGGAAAGCCGAACGTTTCTATGTGGCAACCCCAATCTGCATGCCCAACCGCTCTTCGCTGATGACGGGACGCATGCCGTCCGTGCACGGCGCCCGGCACAATGGCATTCCTTTGCCGCTCGAGGCAGTGACCTTCGTCGACCGCCTGAAAGAAGCGGGTTATGAAACCGCTCTGGTGGGCAAGTCGCACTTGCAAAACATGACAGGCATCAAGGCGCAATGGCCGCGCCCCACGGATCCGAAAACAGAGGGCGAAGCAGTACGTTCCGCCCCCGGCAATTACGATCAGGAATGGGGCCCGCTTTGGCGCAACGACCCATCACATGATCTGGACACGCCTTTTTATGGATTTTCCCGCGTGGCCTTAACCGTCGATCACGGCGATCAGGTATGGGGACACTACTGGCGCTGGCTGGAAGAAAACTACCCCGAATCGGCCCAACAAGCGGGCCATGAAAACGCCATTCCAACACCGGAATACGAGTTGACTCGATTCAAGCAGGCGTGGCGCACACGGGTGCCTGAAGAGCAATCGACCAATGCGTATGTCGGTGACAGAACGTGCGATTTGATCAAGGAGTATGCCGCTGCCGACAAGCCGTTTTTTATTGAGTGCTCCTTTCCCGACCCGCACCATCCTTTCACGCCCCACGGCAAGTACTGGGACATGTACGATCCCGCTGAAGTCGATCTGCCGGAATCGTTTCACGCCAGCCGGCAGCGCACGGCGCCCCCGCATGTGCAGTGGCTCTACGAACAGCGCGACCAGTCCAAAGCGGTCAAACACACCCCCGCCCTGTTCGCCTGCACCGAGCGGGAAGCCCGGGAAGCCATCGCCTTGAACTATGGGTCCATTTCCCATATTGACGCGGTAATCGGCCAAGTCACCGCCGAACTGAAAGCGCAAAACCTGGCTGACAACACGATTATCATTTTCATGAGCGATCATGGCGACTATCTGGGCGACCACCAATTGCTCTGGAAGGGGCCGGTCCACTACCAAAGCCTGATCCGCACCCCTTTCATCTGGATGGATCCTGCCCGTCCGGCCGACCAGCACAATGCCGAAGCACTGTGTTCGACCATCGACATCGCCCCGTCCGTGCTTGAACGTGTCGGCCTGACGCCCTACAACGGCATACAGGGCCAATCGCTGCTACCGCTCATGGCGGGCGAAACCCAAAAAGTCCGCGATTACGCGCTCATAGAGGAAGAGGGCCAACGTGTCATGTTCGGCATGAAGGGACGCGTGCGCATGCGCACGGTGCTGAATCAACACTACCGCTTAAGTGTCTATGACGGTGCCGACTGGGGCGAACTCTATGACCTGGCGAACGACCCGATGGAACTTGAAAACCTGTGGTCAAGCGCCGAACATGCTGCAACAAAGTCGACTTTGCTGCAAGCCCTGGCGCAAACCATGATTCAGCATTCGGAAACCAGCCCCAACCCAACAGCCATCGCGTAAAGCGTCGCGCCGCAAAACAGCGGCCCGAGCCCGCAACAGTGGCTAGAACATTTAAAACACTCAGGAGACAACATCATGATTTCTCGTAATTTAGGCCGCCATATCCTGGCCGGACTCTGCTCTGCGCTCTTTATTTCCGCCGGCGCGGCGCACGCAGCCTATCCCGAACGGCCAGTGACCATTGTGGTTAATTTCCCTGCCGGCGGTCCGCTCGATCTCGTCGCACGCATCGTAGCTGCCGAAGCCAGCAAAGACCTGAAGCAGCCCGTTGTCGTTGAAAACAAGGCCGGCGCATCGGGCACCATCGGCGCCGAAAACGTCGCTCGCAGCCAGCCCGACGGCTACACCTTGCTGTTAAGCGTGGATACGCTGGCCACGGTGAATCCGTTCGTGTATAAGTCTGGCGGCTTTGATGCCAATACAGCCCTGGCTCCCATCAGCATGGCAGGATCCTTCAACCAGGTTCTAGTGGCCAATCCGGCGCTGGGCGTCAAGACACTGAGCGATTTCCTGGCCAAGGCGCACAAGAAGAACCTGACCTATGCGTCGGCCGGGGTCGCATCGCCCGGACATCTAACCATGGAGGCCTTCAGCCTGGACACGCATGCCCCTCTGACCCATATTCCTTATAAAGGCAATGCACCCGCTACCAGTGACTTGCTGGGCGGGCAAGTTGACGCCGGTTTTCTAATTGTCGCGGGTGTCATCCAGCACATTAACAACCACAAATTGGTCCCGTTGGCGGTGTCGGGCAAGGAACGCGATATTTTATTGCCCAACGTCCCCACCATTGCAGAGTCCGGCATACCCGGCCTGGAAAATTTCGACGTCGGTTTCGGCTATGTCATGATGGCGCCTAAAGATACGCCAAAAGAAATCCTCGACCAATGGAGCGGCCTGATCGCCAAAATCTTCAAGGAGCCGTCTGTGCTTGAAAAACTGAAGGCCTCGAATATTGTGCCGACACACGGTACACCGGAAGAAACCAAGGCCTTTTTAGAGAAAACAGCCAAACAATGGGAAGCGGTAGTTAAAGAGGCCAATATTTCGGTCAATTAAGTACGCACCTCCTGGCTACTCTGTAGCCAGGAGCGTAGCCGCAGACCGTCGCCCAAGTCACAGCCCAACGCCCCAACCCGCTTAGAACAGCCTCGACATTGCTCAATAGACTTTAAATAGCATAATCGCCGGCCACCTGCCGAATACAGTCCAAGGCCAGCTCGACGGACCGCGGGTATAGCTCGTCGTTGCGCCAGTACATGGACACCGACCCAAACCCCGCCAGCTCCAGGGGTACGATCCGCAGGAGCTGCAGCTTTCCAAACATAACGGTAGCGCGACGCGAGGCCGCGCCAATGAAGTCGCTATTATTCAACAGCGTAATGTTGGCGGTCACCGAATTGGACTCGATATGATTTAACGGCAGGGTTTTATTCATCGCCGCCAACGCGTCTTCCAGCGCGTCGCGCACAGGAGTGTTGCGCGGCCATACGATCCAGCGATACGCCTGCACGTCTTCCCAGCCGATATCCGGCAAATCAAACAGAGGGTGATCAGGCCGGGCAACCAGGTTGACCGGCTCGACATACAGCACTTCGGTACAAATGCCAGGTTCTTCAAACCCTTCGGCAGCCGTCCGGCCAATGACGATGTCCAGGTCCCCTTGCGCCAGTTGCGACAATAGGCGATCCATGGTGCTTTCCACTAAGCCGATGCGCATTTCAGGCATGCGCTCAGTCAAAAGCAGAATCGCCCGAGGCCCGGTCTCGGATGCCGCCGCGCCGGAAGCCCCAAGCACCACCCGGCCGCCCGCACCGTCACGCAACGCGGCCATGTCCATCACCGCACGATCAAGCTGAGCATCGAGACGGCGCGCATGCGCGATCAAGACGTCGCCGTGCGAGGTGGGCCTTAAGCCGCGCGCGTGACGCTCGAACAACGGCAGGCCAATATCGCTTTCAAGATCCTTGAGCCATTTGGATAACCCGGGCTGGGTCGTATTAAGCAGCGCAGCAGAATGACTCAAATTTTGAGTTTGAGCCAAACTTAGTAAAAACTTCAAATTACGCAGCCGAATTCGACTCGTCCAATCTACTGTCATCAATACCCCAGGTCTGAAAGCCCTCTGCAAAAGCCGTAAGCTTACCTTAAGGTTATTTTATTTTGCCCTAACGAGGTTCAAGACAGTTTTCCTTACTCCAGCCATACAGCCAATCCAGTGCCATATAAAACTGCTCTTGCGTTTTTCCCTTCCACAGTTGATTGCGCACCAAGCGCTCGACGCCCTTCGCATGATACATGCGCCCCATTTCGCGCGTCGACCATACCACCCTTGCGGTACGCGGCACTCGAATCGACTCGTACAACCGGAAAGCAGACTGCAGATCGCCCGGAGTTCTGGCAACAGCCTCGCCCAACGTGACCGCATCTTCAAGCGCCATGCACGCCCCTTGCGCCAGATACTGCGTCATGGGATGAGCCGCATCGCCCAGCAAGGTGCACACGCCGCTGCCCCAGGCGTCGACGGGGTCGGCATCGGCCGTGGCCCAGCGCCTCCAGGAGGTCGGACGATCAAGCATTTGATGCGGGCGCTCGTGAATGCCCTGAAAATACGACAGCACCTCTTCCTTGCTGCCATCGCGAACGCCCCATTCCTCTTGTTCTTTACTATGGAAGGTAACCACCAGGTTGTATTGCTGGCCGCCGCGCAAAGGGTAATGCACCAAATGGCAGCGCGGCCCCGCCCATAGCATGGGCGCATTGACGCGCAGGTCTTCCGGCATGTTTTCGCGCTCTACAACGGCGCGATACACCACATGGCCGGTCACGCGATAATCAGCGCCGATGGTGTCGGCCCGAATGACCGACTTGACCCCGTCGCAGCCCACCACCGCATCGGCCCGATACGTCTGGCCTTGCGTATCGGTAACGGTCGCGCCGCTGGCGTCCTGTTCCACCCCGGCCACGTGCGTGGAGGTCTTGAACTGGATTAATGGATTGTCTTGAACCGCTTCGAGAATCGACAAATGAATGTCTGCGCGGTGGATCACCGCATAGGGTCCGCCAAAATGCCGGCGGAATTTTTCGTCGGTTTCGATACGCACTACTTCGGTCGCATCCAGCGCATCCATCATGACAATATGGTCGGTAAATACGGCACGCGTACGGGCAATCTGACCAACCCCCAACGCATCCAGTGCCGCAAAGGCGTTCGGCCCAAGCTGGATGCCGGCGCCAATTTCACCGATATGAGTCGCCTGCTCCAGCAGCAATACCTCGATGTCTTGGCGTGCCAGCGACAGCGCGGCAGCCAGCCCCCCGATGCCTCCGCCTACGATGATGACTTTTTGTCGCGTTTTTTTATCGCTCATGTCTTATCCCCGAATTTAAACCGGACACCGATCCTATATCGGGAGTCCTGTTTGCACGACAACCCGTGATTACAGGTTGTCGTTTTACTTCCTTAGCTGTTGAAGTCCGGTTGTTGCGCCGGTGAGGCCTGCTGGAACGCGGGTAGCGTGTTGCAATGGTTGTACACCGCCATAATGCGCGGGTAGGCCTCGGTGGGACACTTCATGCGCAGC
>LNAP01001066.1_pt1 | contig 29611 bp, 28 predicted proteins | sample 602601 | NCBI WGS metagenome assembly LNAP01 (sample SAMN02440304, study PRJNA202911) | soil metagenome | biome: Subtropical and temperate rainforests or woodlands; isolation source: soil samples (1 kg each in a 20% v/v slurry with milli Q water) were... ... | reverse complement strand
AAAGTGCAAATCGTTTATCTCAAGAAACGCCATGCCGCCCACCCCCTGCCTTCCATCATCAGCGGCCATGCCGTCAAGCAAAGAAATACGCCGAATACGGCCCAATCCATATCGGAAAAGCGCCACGTTCCAAGCGACGGATAGATGACCATCACGCCGTGGCCGTACACCCTGCCAAGCACACACAGCAAGAAAGACGCACCGATAAAAAAGACGGCGCGCCAATCTCGGGGACGCATCCGGAAGGCCGAATACGCGCTTCTCGGACCTAGGCCGTATCCTCGGGATTTCATGGAATCGGCCGTCTGCAGCGCCTCTTCCATCGACCAGGTCAGCAAAATCTGCAGCATTTTCATCCCATTCTCCGCACGGGTTCGCAAAGATCCCCGCCTCATGCTTAGACCCTTGGAACGCTGCATCGCGGCGATCGCTTTCAGACGGGCTTGGAGCAGCGGCACAAACCGCATCGCCATCACCGTGATGAGCGTCCCTCTCGGCCAAATGGAAGAAAATAAAAACAGAAACTTATCGTTTGTAATGACATGCCGGTACGAAATAAAGGCAAACAAAATCGACAAAATGGACAATGACAGTGTGAGCCCGTACCAAACCGACTCCCCCGTAATCGGCAAGTCCCATACATAAAATAAAATATGCTCGCCGCGGCGGGAAAACAGCGGATTCAGCATCGTAAACGCCATGCCGATCACAATTAAGGATACCATCGTACGAACCAAGGCCGCTTTCCGCTCCTCAACCATGACATTCAAGATGCCCAGAAGCAGCAGCGAGGCGGTGAGAAAGACAGGGTGCAGCAGCAGCATGGCAAGAATCGTTACGCTGATGTAATACAAGAAGCAAGGCAAAGGATGCAGCGAACGAAATTCGGAGCTCATTCGGCAGTTTCCTCCGAATCCGCGTTTCCGTCTTTACCGACGTCCTTGCCTAGATCCTCCGTATAAAGCCATCTGATCTGGTCGTTCGGCTTCAATTCGTATGCGCCTGCGCCTGCGCTCGGAAACTCGCCGTTCACGCTGTACAGCCAGCCGCTTCTCGCCCCTTTATCAAACTCGTATAAATTGGAAATGCCCTCTACATAAACGACCTTCATGACGCCTCGCGTTTCCAATTGAAGTTTGTGCTCTTTGGCAACGCGCTTCAGCACGTCTATGACCGTATCGTTATCCTGCAGCTCCACGGCCGTCGGCTCCAGAATCGTCCCCTTTTCTTTATCTCCGACAATGGAGATCTGCACCGTTGCCGCCGCCGACGCTGCGGGAGCCAGAGCAGGCTCCGGCGATGCCGCCTGCGGCGCTTCAGATGCCGGGACCGTGACCGGGGCAGGCTCGACGGAAGCGGGTGGCGGCGGCTGTTCGGCCTCCTCCGCTGCTGGGGACGGCTGCGGAACAGCCGTCTCTGCCGGCGGCTCCGCAGGTTCCGCTTCCCGTGACGGCTCGATTGCCGCGGGCTCCCGTTCTTCGGAATCAACGGTTCGTTCTTGAGAAGGAAGCGCTGCGCCGGTCGAGACTTCGGGCTCCGCCGGCTCGCTTGCGCAGCCTGCGATCGCTACTATCGCAAGCGTGAAAACGACGAGGTAAGAACCCTTGCTAAGCAATGCACGGAACACGGAATTCCTCCTTACTGTTTTTCATAGGCTCTAACCATAACGGCCGCCGCCATCTCCCTCGTAACCGATGCGGTCGGCAGAAAGCGGTTGTGCTCGTCGCCTTCCATATACCCATGCGCATACACGGCGCCAATCGCGGGCACAGCCGACGCATAAGCCTCGTTCAAATCGGTAAACGGCGCATCATCTGCGGCTTGCGGAGTCGGCAGCGCAAAAGCGCGCGAAAGCACCAGCGCCATATCCTGGCGCGAAATGCCGCGATCCGGCGCAAAAGCGTGCTCGGACAGCCCGTTCACCAAGCCGAGCTCCGCCGCTTTCGCCACATAACCGAAATGCCAGCTGCCCGGCTGAACGTCGGTGAAGACCGGCTTGGCAGCGGCGTCGGGGGCAATTCCCTTCAGCCTCAAGATCATTGCAACGAACTGAGCGCGCGTCAGCCGTTCCTGCGGCGCAAACCACTGCACCTCGTCGCTGACGCCTTCCATCAATCCGTAGGCTGCCGCTTTGTTCACATAATCCAAGGCCCAGGACGAAATGTCCGCTGCGTCCGCAAACTGAATGTCCGGATTTGCGGGAGCCGGCTGCTCCGTCATATTCCGGTACATCGCCAATGCCAGCAGCGCCTGCTCCGTCGGGATGCCGCTCGAAGCGTCTCCCTTCAGATGAGCGAAACCGCCGTCGTCCTGCTGATAGCTTAACAGATTGGCGACGACCGTGTTGCCGGATTTTACAAATTGCGGATCGGATTCGCCGATCTTCAGCGCGCTCATTGCCAGCAGCACTTGAGCCGCGCTCTCGCTATTCTCTTGCCCGCCCAGCTGAAACCCTCCGTTCGGCAGCTGCCGCTGCGACAGCCAGCCAAGCGCCCGCTCCGTCGCTTTCTTCACGGATTCGCTGGATTGGTACGGCGCCAACGAGAAAATCGCCATCGCGGTCAGATCGACCTGCGAAGCTTCGCCCGGTGCGAGCGGCCATCCTCCATCGCTATTTTGGTGCCGGAGCAGCCACTCGATCAGCTTTTCCTCATTCCACAATGCATTGGCCGGCAAGCTCGAAGTGCGATTGTCCAAGGCAACGAGCGCAAAGATCGGGCCGTTCGTGCCCTGAACCGTCATTCGTTCACTGTTGACGATTTTCCCGATGAGATCATATCCCGCCGCATGGCGAGGGTCGCCTCCCGCCGCCTTCACGCCGATCGCCAATCGCTCGTAATCCGTCACATTTCGAAGCATTCCTTCCCGCTCAATGAGTTGCTTCTCTACTGCGGTTAGATACGATCCGGGAACGGCAACGCCGGCAGCGAACAACGCGTATGCTTCCCAATCGGACAGCTCTCCGTCGGCCAACACATACTCGACAGCACCTTCGATCGCTGACGAAACATCCGTCGGACGCGCAGCCGCCAGCTTAGCTTTATCAATCACCGCAAATTTGGTGAAATGGTTGACCACTCCCGTAAAGAGCCCCGTTTGGGCGTCGTACACTGCCGGGATCGGAATCCATTCATTCGTTTCCTCATTCAGCCATGCTAACGCCAGCATATCGTATCGATCCGTTACGACCGGCATCTTTACGGAGATGTACACCGGCTGATCGAATACCGTTCCGCTCGGCAAAAATTCATACATGGAGGACAGCAGTTCATCTCGTCCGTCCGTTCCCAATTCCTCAACCGAAATATTCGCCGCTTCGCTTAACGCCCCGGCCGGAATTTGCAGCGACACTTCCTGCTTGCCGTCCGCCAGTGTTGTCTCCTGGAGCCCGGTTACCATTCGCTGCAAAGCCACTTTGTTGGAGGCAAGCTCACGTTGCAGTTGTTGAACTTGTTCGGCCGACATTTTGCTGGTGCGATTCAACACCACAACGGTCCGAACGTTCGGATCGGCCGGCTGTGTGTTGTCAAAGCGGATATCAAGCGGAAAAACGAGGTCATTTACAGGATTCGCGACAAACGCCGGCGCAGACCCCCCTCCGCCGGGGGAAGAAGCGCAGCGCGCCTTCGCATCGTCGCCGCCGTTCAAGGTATACCACCACATTACGCGATCGCTGGTTTTCACCGCATAGCTGCCTGCGCTGCTGGACGGAAACGTACAATTAACGGAATACACCCAGCCGCTTAGCGGGCCGTTATCGTATTCGCGCAGCCCGTCGATTTCGCTGACGTACAAGCTCGATCCCGATCCGGAGGATTGTACCCGGCCTGCGCCAAGCGTGCGGACAAGCACCGAATAAGCGGTGTCTCCGCTTTCCAGCGCCACCCTGCGGGCCGAAAGGATCGTTCCTTTCGCTGTTCCTCCGTCCACGCCGAACGTAACCGCAGGTGCGGCAGGCGGAGCGGCGGAGCCTCCGGTGCCCGCAGGACCGACGGTCATGCTGGAAACGAACTTCACCAGCTTAGGAGCGCTGCCGTCGCGATATCCGGTAATCGTAAGATTGTACGTACCGGCAGCCGGCATGCCGCTGAAAGCGGCAATCCCTTCCTCGTCCGTCGTCGCGCTTGCGGCGCCGATCTTCACGTCTACGCCCGATGCAGGCGGAGCTCCCAACCAGTTTTCCTGTTCGACACGTACGGTAAAGCTTTGCCCCGCTTTCGGCACCGTCGGCGATACCGTTACGTTCTTCACCAGCTGCGTATCAAGCGTACTGTAGTAGACAAGCACCTCATCGCCTGCTTGGACGGCGGTTGTGTTCCAAGCGCCCGTCTCGGCCCAATCCCCGTTGCGATGAACGGCAAAGTCCCACTTGTAGTTGCCCTCCGTCTCGATCCCGTTGATTTCATCGACTGAGAAGTCCGTTTCTTCTGAATAAACAACTTCCGTCACCGTATTTTCAAGCGCCTCATACACGGTATTGCCGCGTTCCGCTCCGGATGCAATCGTACCGTCAGGCCCTTCTACAACGACAGACACGGTCGGAGGGAGCTGCTTCACGCCTCTGATGACCGTCGGGAACCCGTCCACCAATGCACCGGTGACACTGATTTGCCGATCCTCAGCATCGTACCCGTCAGGGAACTCCGCCTCTCCGTCGGAGCCGGTCCATACCCGCTGATCGCCTACTTCTACATAAACGGCCGCCGTCACCGAATCGACGCCGCTGAACTGGCTCACCCTCACGGTGAAGGGCTCGTTGTTTTTCGGAGCGGAAGGAATCAGTTCGATCGAATCGAGCAGCGCGGAAGCGCCGTAAGGCCCGTAGAAAACAGCGATTTCGTCCCCGTCCTGCAGCTCGGTGTTGTTCCAGTCCCAATCGCCGGTCCAATGTCCGTCTCGCTTAATGTTGAAGCCCCAATAATGATAATTGCCGTCATCCGTGTTCTTTACTACGTCGCCGATTCGGAACACGTCAAAGAACGGGTCTGTCCTCGGTTCGATGTCCAAATTGTTTCTGGCCGCAATCAGCTGCAAAGCCTCAAACGGCGTGGCCGCCGTTTCCGTTCCTTCCGCCAGCGTTGTATCCGGCGTTTCAATATGAATATATACGCTTGCTTCCCCTTGCGTTTGACCGTCCGACAGCGGCACCTCGTACTCTCCGCCTTGTCCCAAAGTAAGCGAATCAAATGCGGCTAACGCAAGCAGCGCCTGATACGTGGAAAATCCGTCGGACCCGTCCCCGGCTTCAAAGGAAAATCCGCCGTCTGCGTTCATATACGTAAACAAGGCGGAAATCAGATTGCCGCCGGAGTTGGAGAAGCTCCCTTGCCTTCCGTCGATCTGCTGCGAGGATAAGCCGAGAATCGCCATCGACAGGCTGTTGCTGTTGCTGTGATTCGTAGTAACGTCTCCGTTGTCCTGCTGCTTCGATGCAAACCACGCGGCCGCCGCGGAGACGGCGTTAGCGACATCGGCCCTGTCCCGATATGGAGCAAGCGCCCAAAGCGCCGCGCCCGTCAAGTCTATATCCGCATCATTGTCGGAATCAAACAATGCCCAGCCTTGATTCGGAATTTGTTTCTCGAGCAGCGTGGAAATCATCTCGTCTACCGTCCACACCGCATCGGCTGGCACCGCATCGCTGCCGCCGCTCAGCGCCAACAGGCCGTAAATAAGCCCGTTGCTGCCCTGCGCCAGCAGATCGGTGTCGTTGTAGATCTTTTCCAGCAGGTTGACTCCCGCGAAGGAAGCCGGATTCTCGCCCGCCGCGCGCAAGCCTAAAACCGTCTTGGCGTATGTCGTCGGCAGTGTCTGATCCGTGAAGCCGCCGACACGTTCTTCAGCGGAAGCGGCATAACCGCTCTCCACCGTTCTACCCGCTGCAGCCAGCGCGTAAGCATACCAATCGTCCGTCACAGGGCCTTGGGCCACGATCCAGTCGGCCGCCTCTTCGATCGCCTGTGGAATCGTAACCGTTCTTGTCGTTACGGACTGCGTATCGTCAGCCCGAGCGATCCCGGAAAAACCGGCCGCCAGCTGCGCTATAATCAATAACCAAATGAGTACATTCCGAAAAGCACTTGCTGTTACTTGCCGAATAACCATCTTTAATAACACCCTTTCCTCACACCCATCATTGTTTTCCATCCGTCAAAAAGCCAAAAAAGGCGTCTTCCTGTGGAAGACGCCTGCCGTTGACCGTATTGAGCACAGCTAGCATTCTGCAAATCGAAAGAGGACAACAACTCGTTCCTCTCATGCTGCTCATACACCCCCCTATATCGCGTAGGTTCCATCGGTGAATCCGAACAGGCAGGTCTCCTGACTTAAGGTTCATCGTCCTCCCGCCTCCTTCCCGTTTCTTTCGAAACAGTGGCATTGGCAGGAACTCCCCTATCACAGTGGCGCGACCGTGCCGGAATTTCACCGGCTTCCCATTTTCATCGGGTACAACACCCGACACCCGTTCTACCGCTATTCAGTTTGAAGCTGCTTTCAACAGATCGTACCATGACGGGCCCGAATCGTCCACAACATTTATCATTGTCCCAAAACAAAAGCCGCCCCCCGATCCGCGCGGGATCGAAGAGCAGCTTCTTCCGTTTCCAATATTATTTGTTTTGTTGCTGTTGGGCTTGTCTTGCCGCTTGCGCGTTCTGGGCCGCTCCCGCAGCTCCCGCTTCTTCCGCAAACTCGGCGTTGAATTTATTTTGGTTTTGCTGATTCATTTTGTTTTTGTTGTTGTTTGCCATTGGTTATCACCTCCACGGGAGATAGTATAACCAACTACACTGAAAGCTTACGCGTTTCTGTTTCCAAAATGAGGTTATTCAACATTTTCAGCTGCTCTTCATTCAGCTTTCCGCTGCCCATTCGGATGACGCGGACTTTGACCTTCTTTTTGCCCCATTCCTCATACACTTGCTTCTTGGTTTCAAAATACAGGTCGATTTTCGCGCCTTTGATGGCGGAGCCCGTATCGGCGACTACACCGTAGCCGTAGCCCGGCACGTGCAGAATCGTTCCGATCGGAAACACCTTTTTGTCGGCCGCGATAGTGGAGAACACGTCTCTTCGTACCTTCACGCCCGAATACGTAATGCCGTACTGCGGGTGTCCCGGCTTCTTGCCCGTCGATTCCACGCCGGCGTAATATCCTGTAGCCGTCACTTCCAGCTCTTTATAACTCCCCATATTTTCCATATGAAACACAGGCGTTACTTTCCCAAGGCTCATCCATTGGTCCTTCGAATCGACTCGGGCGCGAAGCACGTCAACAATTCCGGTCCGCTCCCTTGCCTGCGCACCCGAAGCCGGGGAATGCTTAGAAGGCTTCCGCGTCAGCGGCTCCACCCGCGGAACCTCGGAGAGCTTACGCTCCTGCGGCGGCCGGACAGGCTCCATCGAACGAATGAGTCCCATTCCCGGCTCGATCCCGAACGCGCTTCGAGAATCTTTCAGATGAGCGCCTAGTATTTTCTCGTTTTCAATAGGCCCCAACACGGCGAGCAAAACGAATAACGCTGCGCCCATGCTAATCCATCGATGCTTGTTTGCCGTTGGCATCATTTGGTTTCATCCCTCCATATCCTGAGGGTGTCCACGTCAACGGATTTCTATACATGAACATCCTGTTTTTGGATATGGAAAGAGAATAACAGGCCTAAAGAACTAGATTAATAGGTTTTGCCGCCAACCTCTTCGCGGATGAGCGAAATCGCCTCTTCAATCGGCTTGGCGCCGATATCCCCTTCGCCGCGCTTGCGGACGGAAACGGTGCCGGCCTGGCGCTCGTTGTCGCCGACGACGAACATATAAGGAATGCGTTCAAGCTGTGCCTCGCGGATTTTGTACCCGAGCTTTTCGTTCCGGTTGTCCGCCTCCGCCCGCACGCGTGCGGCCGCCAGCTTCTCAACGACCTCGTTCGCATAATCCGAAAATTTGTCGGACACCGGAATGACGACCGCTTGGACCGGCGCCAGCCAGGTCGGCAGCGCGCCCGCGAAGTTCTCCAGCAGGAAAGCCGTCATCCGCTCCATCGTCGAGATGATGCCGCGATGGATGACGACCGGGCGATGCTTTTGCCCGTCTTCACCGACGTACTCCAGCTCGAACCGCTGCGGCAGAAGGAAGTCTAGCTGGGCCGTCGAGAGTGTTTCCTCCTTCTTCAGCGCCGTCTTGATCTGTACGTCGAGCTTCGGGCCATAGAAAGCCGCTTCGCCTTCCGCTTCATAGTACGGGAGGCCGAGCTCTTCGACGACTTCTTTCAGCATGCGCTGCGACATTTCCCACATCTCGTCGTCCGGATAATATTTCTCCGTGTTGTTCGGATCCCGGTATGACAGGCGGAAGCGGTACTCCTCGATGCCGAAATCTTTATACACTTCCCGAATCAGCTGCACGACGCGGCCGAATTCCTCCTTGATTTGGTCCGGCCGGCAAAAAATATGCGCGTCGTTCAGCGTCATCGCACGCACCCGATGCAAGCCTGTCAGCGCTCCGGACATTTCGTACCGGTGCATCGTTCCGAGCTCCGCAATACGCAGCGGCAGGTCGCGGTAGCTGCGCATGTCGCTCTTATACACCATCATATGGTGCGGGCAGTTCATCGGGCGGAGCACAAGCTCCTCGTTGTCCATAATCATCTTCGGGAACATATCTTCCGAATAATGCTCCCAGTGCCCCGACGTCTTGTACAGCTCTACGTTCGCGAGCACCGGCGTGTAGACGTGGCTGTACCCTAACCGCTCCTCAAGGTCGACGATGTAACGCTCCATAATGCGGCGGAGCTTCGCCCCCCGCGGCAGCCACAGCGGCAGCCCTTGGCCGACCTCCCGCGAGAACGCGAACATTTTCAGCTCCCGCCCGATCTTCCGATGGTCTCGCTTCTTCGCCTCTTCCAGCAGGTGCAGATGCTCGTCGAGCTGCGCTCTCTTCGGGAACGCAGTGCCGTAAATGCGCTGCAGCATTTTGTTCTTCGCGTCGCCGCGCCAGTACGCTCCGGCTACGCTAAGCAGCTTGAACGCCTTCACCCGGCCGGTGGACGGCAGGTGCGGTCCGCGGCACAGGTCGAAAAATTCGCCCTGGTCGTAAATCGAGATCGGCTCGTCGCCCGGAATCGCATCGAGCAGCTCGAGCTTCAGCGGGTCGCCAAGCTCGGCGAACAGGTTCCGCGCTTCTTCCCTGCTAACCTCTCTGCGCGTAATGTACAAATTCTCGTTGACGATGCGCTCCATTTCCTTTTCGATTTTCCCTAGATCTTCCACGGAAATCGGCGTATCTACATCGATATCGTAATAGAACCCGTCCTCAATGACCGGACCGACGCCCAACTTCACATTCTCCGCGCCGTAGAGACGCTTAATTGCTTGAGCCATCAGATGCGCGGTGCTGTGTCGCAGCACCTCCAACCCCGCTTCGGATTCGAGCGTAACGATTTCAATGCTCGCATCCTCGTTCAGCGGCTTGTCCAGGTCCGCCGCCTGCCCGTTGATTTTGCCAACCACCGCGTTTTTCTTCAGCCCGGAAGAAATCGAGCCCGCTACATCCGCAAGCGTCGTGCCTGCCGCATACTCCCTGACCGATCCGTCCGGAAGCGTAACTTTTACCATTGACATATTCTTCACTCCTATATTCTATAAAATACAAAAAAGCACCCATCCCTATTAGGGACGAATGCTGTCATTCGCGGTTCCACCCTAGTTCGCAGGCTTGTCTCCGCCATTGTGCGGTCCGCTCTGCGCGCCTTCTTGGTTTCGTTCGGTAACGGGAACGGCCCGGCATCGATTACACCCTGGCCCATGGCCGGTTTCATCGCCGCGGCTATCAAAGCGGTAAACGTTCGTCGCAGCCGAAGGAACTTGCAGCCGTGGTTCCTCTCTCTGGGCGGAGCTTAATCCGAACGATCGTGTCTTCGGTCAAAGCCTTTATTGTAGAAATATGTCCCTTATTATATCCGCTGCCCGTCAAAGGGTCAAGAAGCTCGCTTATCGTTTACGTTCTTCCAGCGGCGTCAGGCACATATGGCAGTCCGAACACACCTCCGCTCTTCCTTCGAAAATCGTGACGATCGTGCGAATGACTTGCTGCTCGGGAACGGCCGTATGAATAACCAATCGGCCTGGCGAGACGGAAATAAGGGTGCTGACGATGACGTCTTCATAATTGACGTCTTTATCGATGAGCTCCGCAACGAATTCATCCATCTGCTTCGTATCGATCGGCTTCATATGTTCGTTCAACAATACAAAATCATGATTTCCTTTATGCAGCAAATGCACGACCGGAATTTTGGCTTCTTGAATGTATACGAAATATTTAAGAAGTGCTATGAATTCCTGGTACTGCCGCTCCACCATCCATTCGTCAACGGCATAGGAAACTGTGTCCCGCAATTCCTCAAGGTACGGAGCCGCGCGAAAGTGCAAAAAACCTTCGAGATGAAACAGCCGTTCTTCCTCCAGATATCCCTCAATAAGAGCGGCAAGCTTGGCGGTGCGCCGTTCCAAGCTGCTTTCAGCTCCCGGATGGGGATCGTCTCCGTCGTGAAGCAGCTGACGGCAGTGCGCCATCACCGAGCTCCCTTCTTCGCGGTGCTTGGAGTCGCTCACCTCTTTATCGATAAACCGCTGCACGAGCGTCTCTTCGTAGCTGTCGATCATCGTTTGCGCCAACACACGGGAAGCGGCCGTTCGAAGCGGACGCGACTGCTCCGATGCGGCCGGAGACAAATCGCATACGATGCCTGTCCCTCCGGGAAGCGGAACGATGCGCAGGTCTAATGGGGCGGGATGCTCTCGATCGAGCCGCATCGCTTCTTGCAGACTGACGGTCATCCGCTCGGCGTTGATCCGAGTCGGATGGATGAGCAATGTAAACAGCTCCATAACGCGCCCCTCCTTTCGTTTCTAAAAGTATATGGCCGCTCCACAGAGGATATACAACCAAACATTGGGAAGGAGGACGCGCGTCAAAAAAGCCCCGCGCGGCAGCAAGCCGCGCGGAGCCTGAAAGGAAAGGCCACGAAAAGGGCAAAAGCTTGTTTAGTTTTGCATGACGAAATCTTTTTCGATCGTGTCCTCTTCGCCATGAAATGTACGGAGGAACTCATATTTCGTATTCCGCTGGGCGGGAACTTTGCCCGCTTCGCGAATGAGCTTCAAAATGAGTCCGATATTGACCTTGTGCGTCGCCCCAGCTGCGGAGACGACGTTCTCCTCGATCATTGTGCTGCCGAAATCGTTGCAGCCGTAGGAGAGCGACAACTTGCCGACCTCCGGTCCCATCGTCACCCATGAGGATTGGAAATTCGGAATGTTGTCGAGCATGAGCCGCGCGACCGCAAGCGTCTTTAAATATTCCTCGGGCGTCGCCTTCTCCCCCTTCAAATTTGTATTGTCCGGCTGAAACGTCCAGACGATGAACGCGAGGAAGCCCGGAGACGGGTACTTGTTCGCAAGGCACTCGTCTTGGGCGTCGCGGATGCGCAGCAGGTGAAGGACGCGCTCCTCCATCGATTCGCCGAACCCAATCACCATCGTCGCCGTCGTGTGCATGCCGGCCCGGTGCGCGGTGGACATGACATCCATCCAATCTTTCCACGAGCCCTTCAAGCGGGAAATTTTCTTCCGGGTGCGATCGTCCAAAATTTCGGCTCCGCCGCCCGGCAGCGAATCCAGCCCCGCTTCGTGCAATTCGCGAACAACTCGTTCTACAGGGTATCCGGACACATCCGCCATCTTTCGGATTTCCGCCGGAGAGAACGAATGCATCGTGATGTTCGGGAAGCGTTCCTTAATTCCCCGCAGCAAGTCTGTATAATAGGAAAACGGCAAATTCGGATTCGTTCCGCCCTGCATCAAAATTTCCGTTCCGCCTACATCCATCGTTTCCTGTATCTTCTGATAAATCGTCTCATTCGGCAGGACGTAGCCCTCTTCGGAGCCCGGAGGACGATAAAACGCACAAAATCTGCAGTACACGTCGCACACGTTCGTATAATTGATGTTTCGCCCGATGACGAACGTCGTAACCGGATCCGGGTGCCAAGCCTTCATAATTTGATCGGCAGCCGCGCCGAGCTTCTCGGTTTCATCCGACGCGAACAGCGCCAATCCGTCCTCGAACGACAATCGTTCGCCGCGCAGCCTTTTTTCAATAATTGCATCGATGGTTCCCATGGTTCCCCTCCTGCCCTGTCGGGTTTCCGGTCTATCGTACCACACGGTTGCGGATTGGCGGTAGAGCCGCAATGAATTTTTCGTTACCGGAGAGCTGCCGTTTCCTGCTCCGCGTGCTCCAGCGCTTGGCTTAAATCCGCTATTAAATCGTCCGCATGCTCGATGCCGACGGAGAAACGCAGCAGCGTTTCGTCCACTCCCACCGCCCGGCGAATGTCTTCGGGAATGTCCGCGTGGGTTTGTACCGCAGGATACGTCATGAGCGACTCCACGCCGCCCAAACTTTCTGCGAATGAAATCAACTGAATGTGGCGAAGAATCGGCTCGACGAGCGCGGCATTGTTCAGCTTAAAGGAAAAGATGCCGGTATTGCCCGACGACTGCTTCGATTGAATGTCATATCCCGGGTGATCCGGCAGCCCCGGATAGAACACTTCCTTCACGGAGCTGTGCCCCTTCAGCCATTCGGCGATTATAAGCGCATTCGATTGATGGCGCTCCATGCGAAGCGCGAGCGTCTTCATGCCGCGCATCAGCAGCCAGGAGTCCTGCGGCCCAAGCACTGCCCCGATGGAATTATGCAAGAATCCGATGCGTTCCGACAGCTCTTTCCCTTTCGTGACGATCAAGCCGGCCAGCACGTCGTTATGGCCTGCCAAATATTTGGTCGCGCTGTGGACAACGATATCGGCGCCAAGCTCGATCGGACGCTGGAAGTATGGGGTCAGCAGCGTATTGTCCACGATCGTTAGGAGACCTTTACGCTTCGCCCAAGCGGATACATGCTCCAGATCGGTAATCATCATAAGCGGATTCGTCGGCGTCTCGATCAGCAGCGCTCTTGTGGAGCCGTGGCGGTACGAAGTCTCCAGCGCGTCGATATCGTTCGTATCGACATACGTCGCTGTCACCCCGAATCGGGACATCACCTGCTCGATCAGACGGTACGTACCCCCGTACAAATCTAAACTGACCAATAAGTGATCCCCGCTCTTGAACATCATAAAGATGGTTTGGAGCGCCGCCATCCCGGTGCTGCAAGCAAAGCCCGCGTCCCCCGATTCCAGCTCGGCGAACGCTTCCTCCAACACCTTGCGCGTAGGTGCTTTCGTACGGGCGTAATCAAACCCCGTACTTTGCCCAAGCCTCGGATGACGAAACGCGGTCGCTTGATAGATCGGGTAGCTGACGGCTCCCGTCGCCGGGTCTGCTTGAGATCCAATCTGCGCTAAGCGGCTTTCAATATGCTTCATCCTGTGCATCTTCCCTTCTTAAATATAAGCGCCCGCATGCACGAACTCGTCGCCCTCGACCACTTCGCCGAGTTCAAACGGGGTTTCTTGGTATACGTAATAGTTCAACCAGTTCGAAAACAGCAGATTTGCATGCGCCCGCCACGTCGAACGCGGCGCCTTCGAAGGATCGTTGTTCGGAAAATAATTTTTCGGGACATCAATATCCATGCCCTTCTGTACATCCCGGTCATATTCCAGCTTAAGCGTCTCCGCATCGTATTCGGAATGGCCCGTAACGAAAATATGCTTCCCGTCCTTCGTCGCCGCGATGTAAACGCCCGACTCTTCGGAATCGGCGATAATTTCCAGCTCCGGCACCTTCTCAATGTCTTCCCGCAGGACGTCCGTATGCCGGGATTGCGGTGCAAAGAACATTTCGTCAAATCCGCAGGTCAGCTTCGTATTGGGCTGTGTAACGACCTGAGGGAAGACACCGAATATTTTTGCCGGCATAGCATATTTAGGAATCCCGAAATAATGATACAACCCTGCCTGGGCAGCCCAACAGATATGGAACGTGGACGTGACGTTGCGGTCCGCCCATTCCATAATCGTCTGCAGCTCTTTCCAATAGGTCACTTGCTCGAACTCAAGGTTTTCGACAGGCGCCCCGGTAATAATCATGCCGTCGAATCGCTCGTGACGAATGTCGCCGAACGTTTTGTAGAACATCTCTAGATGCTCCATCGACGTATTTTTGGATATATGGGTTTCAGGATGCAGCAGCGTGACCTCCACTTGCAGCGGCGTATTGCCGATCAGCCGCAGCAGCTGGGTCTCTGTCGTTTCCTTCAACGGCATTAAGTTGAGTATAACGATCTTCAGCGGGCGAATGTCTTGTTTGAAGGCCCTGGATTCATCCATGATGAAGATGTTTTCCCTGGCAAGAATTTCTTTCGCCGGCAGCAAATCGGGGATTTTAATCGGCATCTCGTCTCACTCCTTTACCTGGTGGCATATTCACGGAAAAATCGGCGGGAGAAGAACGGCAAAAGCACCTTCTCCGACGAGAAAGGTGCTTCTATGCGAAACAATCCTCTCTCATCTCCCAGAACCGCTGTATAGGCGGTTCCGCAAGAATTAGCACCGTGCTCGAACCTGAATCGGTTCGTGTCGGTTGCCGGGTTTCATCGGGCTAGTCCCTCCACCTGCTCTTGATAAGAGTATTATCGTATGAAGTTGCGGTCGGTACACTTCGAATTCACTACTAATACTGTAACGAGCGGAGGTTCCGAAGTCAAGTGCATGTTGAAACATTGATGTGACAAGAGTATACTGAACAAGTATCTGTGCGCCCATGCGTGCAGGCATTTTTCGTTTATAGGGGTGAAGCTGGCAATGGAAGGCGACCGACCCGGTAGCTGCAATAACGACAACCATATATGGATTCGAAACATCGGGCGGGCATCGTTTCCTTCGCTGGCGTAGCGGAAAACACCGATCGCCTTTCTTCGATGTTTCCTAAACATCATGAGAAGGAGGAGTCATCAATGAAGGTTCGATTGGTTCAAAACGGTGTTTTTACGCTGATTGAAAATGTAGCCCAGGCGCTGGTGCCCCCGGTACACGGATTTTACTGGATTGATGCCGACCCTGAGGACTTGGTGGCGCTGCAGCCGCTGTTTCATCTTCACGAGCTGGCTGTAGAGGACTGCTTGTCGGAAGAGGAGCAGCGCCCGAAGCTGGAAATTCATGACGGTCATTATTTCGTCGTCGTGAACAGCATCCGCTTCGATGACGAGGAATTTTTCCTGAGAGCCGTGAACATGTTTTTAGGCAAGCATTTCATCATTACCGTCACCAAACAAAAGGTAAGCGAAATCCGAACCGTGAAGCCGATTCTTTGGCAGGAGGAAGCCAACACGCCCGATCGTTTCATGTATCATCTCGTAGACCTCATTGTAGATAATTATTTCGCCGTCGGCGACCGCATTGAAGATAAAATTGAGCGGCTTGAGGAGGACATCCTCATGCATACGAAGAAATCGCACTTAAACGAAATCGTCGGGCTGCGAAGCGAGATCTTGTATCTGAAAAAGATGCTGGGCCCGCAAAAAGAAGTGATCGGCATGTTAGCCCGCAAGGAGCTCCGGCTCATTGACGGCACGCTGCAGAAATATTTTGCCGATATGTATGAGAACGCACTGAAGGTTACAGAATCGTTCGATACGTTTCGCGACTTGATGGGCAACTTACGTGAAGCGTACCAGTCAAGCATCGCGAGCCGTGCGAACGAAATCATGCGCGTCTTTACGGCCGTTACGACGATCTTCATTCCGCTGACGTTCATTACCGGTATTTACGGCATGAACATTGACCCGCTGCCGGGAATCGCCATCCCCCACTTCGGCATGATCTTGATCTTAGTGATGAGCGGTTTGGCGATCGCCATGTTTTCGTATTTCCGAAAAAAAGAATGGCTTTGAGCGTGTCTATCCGCCGCCATTACACCGCCCAACCCCCGGACTCTGCTTGGCGTTTACAGAGCTCGGGGGTTGTTTTGTTTTTATCCTGCCTTCGCCGCCGCTTTGCTCTCCTTCTCCCGGCGGAATCGAATACGCAGCAGCCGCAGCCATTCATAGGCGCGTTCTGACTCTTTTCCCTTCAATCCTTCCTCGCCGAACAGCGACCGTACGATAGGCTTCAAATACCGGTCTCCCACCTGCTCGAAGGCGGCCAGCGCTTGCTTCTGCTGCTCCTCGGGCACCGTACTCAGCTCTGCATGAATGACCGCATCGATATCGTACCCATCTTTGTCGAGCTCCTCAAGCAGGTTGATGGCCTCTCTTCGGGGCACGTTCACCTGCTCCAGCTGCTCAAGCTTCATCCCGCTCCGGGCTCCCTCCAAAACGGCGATCCGCTGGCCTTTTCGCTGACGTTCCCGTTCCTCAAACGCCAGCTGCTGGTGATGAATCCACAACTTGTACTGAACGGAATCAATCCGTTCGGGCACCCAATCGAGCGGGAAGCTGTGCTCCCTGTCAGCCGTCGCCGTGATCGCCATAATCTCTTTGCCGTACAAATTCGCCTTAAATTGCCCGAAACCGGGAAGCTGCATCAACTCGTCGGCGGTTTGAGGCAGAAACGTGCTTAACAATGCAAGCAGCCTGTTTGTCGCCACCATATACGGAGCTTTATTTTCCTTGCCGGCTTGGGTTCTGCGCCACACTCTCAGCTTTTCGTACACTTCGTCCCTCTTGTGCAGGTCGCTGTAATAGTAAAGCTTCTGGATCATTTCCGCACGCCCGCTGATCGACTGGAGCTCATCCGCCACCCCGTCCAGCATCGGTGCATACCCTTCCGCCATTTTCTGCAGCACCTCGCCTCGAAACGTTTTCATCATTTCACTCCAGCTTGATCCTTCAAACCATTGTGTTTGGCGCATCTCCCCGTCGTCTGCCGGTTCATTCCAGATTACCCGCCACAAGCCGTTCGATTCGCCGATCGATACTTGAGCCGTGACGACCCGATCCTCATCGGTCCGTTTTTGCAAACTGTTCATGAACACCAAATTCATTTCTCCTCATCCTTTCTAGTAATAGGTGGAAACTGCCTATGAGAACGAAAAAAAGCACCTCCCTTACGTTTAAGTAAGAGAGGTGCTTCCTCACGTCCGTCATTCAGTTGTTTAGAATATAACATCATCTGGTTGATTTGGCAAGCGCTTTCTGTTCTTTCCTACACGGGCCCGCCTGGCCACCGCATTAAGATTGCGTAAGCGGTTACAATAATAAGCATAAAGCCTGCAACCATGAATACATAGACAGTTCTACGAGCAGCCAGCCTTCGAATCACTTGTCCGCGCTCGTCGCTTCGTTCGACCGGACCGATGAAAACGGCTACCATTACATCCAACACCCATAACAGACTCGCTTTTATACGTCGCATCGCACTCCCTCCCCATACCTGCAGTAGAATCTTTGCCTGCTGCAAGCCGCTCCGTTATAATGTGCGTAGTCAATAAAATATACGTAATCCAAACGCGAAAGTTTCTTACAGGGGGAAAAAAATGTCGAATGATATCGATTTTTTGTCGGACAGCACGGAGGACACATCGACGCGATTCGTTACGTTTGTAACGGGGAATTTAAACCGGTTCGACTTGGTCATCACGACAACGAACCGATTTTACGGTAAAAAGCTGGTCACTGATATGCAAAAAGGTGTTACCGCAATTATCGGTCCGGATGATTTGGAAGAGGAAGGGTATTTAGAGCACGTGTTCCGGTTGAACGAAGAAGAAGCGCAGGATTTGTATTTGTTCCTGCTTGAGATTGTCGGTCCGATCTCATTTTCCGACTAATTTTCCGCCCGATCGGCAACACTACCTGCAACTTGCGAAAGGAGGTAGTTGTCGAATGGCGTTTCTCGAAGAACACAAGCGGGAATATACGGACGTAGCGGCGGTCGAGTCGTCCCGCAACGATCTGACCGCGGAAGAGTTTCCCGAAGGGCCATACGGCTCCAGTTTGGTAACCGAGGAGCTCGGCAAAAGCACGCCTTGGCGTGAAGACCAACGCCCGCCGAATCGGTTCACGTACGAGAACCGCGAGCTTCACGAAGGGATGCCCCGCCAGTACCCCGGCGCGCACCTTACGCACGACGAGCAAGGCAACGAATCGGCCTTCGATTAGGTTTATCGGGCTGTCTGCGCAGGTCAAGATGTTCTTGACCGCGCCGGCCCATAGTTAATCTTGCCGCCCGACCACCTCGCGACAAAAAACTTCCGCCCCGACAATACAACTCAAAGGGAACGGAAGTTTATCATACGAACTTATTAACACATTAACCAATTTCCTTCAGCAAGCTGCGAAACTCGAGCTCCTCGAATTTCGCCCGGACAACTTCCGGTTGAGGCGTCCACTCCCAGTCGCCGATTGAGCATGTAATCGGCACCTCACAATAAATTGTGGCGAGTTCACGGCATAAATGCAGCATCTCCAAGTCGTTCTCGATTTTCATCCGTGCCGATGTCGGCAGCTTTTCCATGTTAGCCAATATTCCTTCAATACTGCCGAACTCGGATAACAGCTTAATCCCCGTCTTCTCGCCGATGCCTTTCACCCCGGGATAATTGTCACTGCTGTCGCCGATTAATCCTTTCAAATCAATGACCTGCTTCGGCGAAATGCTCTTCTCCGACAACAGCGTATCCGGATCGTAGAGCGCATAGCTGCCGAGCCCTTTTTTCAAAATAGCCACCTTTACATTCTCCGACACGAGCTGCAGCATATCGTGGTCCCCGGTCAGAATGAGCACATCCATCTCCCCGCCGTACCTTCGGGCTAACGTCCCGATGCAGTCGTCAGCCTCATACCCTGGACAGCCGATGTTAGGAACCCCTAAGCTTTCAACGACCTCCTTTACCAAGTCGAATTGCGGCACGAGGTCAACAGGCGGCTCCGGCCGATTCGCCTTGTACAACGGATATCGTTCCGTCCGGAACGTCCGGCTCCCCAGATCCCAACAACAAGCAACATGTGAGGGCTCGAATGTACGAACCGCGTCAAACATATAGCGAACAAATCCGTACACGGCGTTTACAGGCAGTCCCGCCTGCGTCTTGCGAACCGATCCGCCGTACGCCGAAGCAAAGTATGCCCGAAACAACAGCGCCATTCCGTCCACTAACAACAAAGATGAAGACATTTCCGCACCTTGCCCTTTCCCAGCTAAATGCTTTCGTTATTTGAATCTAGCCACATCGTATAAAACAAGCCTCGGAATTCGTTTGGGAACGCTGCGTTAAAAATGGATCCCTTCCTCCCTAAAAAACGCCCCCAGCCGCTCGGCCGCCTCCAGCAGCAACGTTTCCTCCTGCACGAACGCAATCCGCACATAACCTTCTCCTTCGACTCCAAACGCGTTGCCGGGTACGACTACGACTCCAGTCCGGCGACAAATTTCCCGGGAAATTTGTCGAGACGACCAGCCTTCGGGTACGGGGGCCCAAAGAAACATCGTCGCTTTCGGCATCGGAACCGGCCATCCCGCCTTGCGGAGCGCGGCAACAAAAATGTTCCTCCGCCGCTCATAAACAGCTGCAGCCTTCTCTCCGCCGTTCGACATATCGTGCCGGAGCGCTGCCGCACCCGCTTCCTGAACGGCAGTGAAAACGCCGTAATCAAGATTGGATTTTAATTGGCGCAGTGCGGATATTGCTCCGGGATGACCGACGGCGTAACCGACCCGGCAGCCGGCCATGTTGAAGCTTTTCGACAACGAGTGGAACTCGATGGCAACTTCCTTCGCCCCCGGCACTTCAAGGATGCTCATAGGCCGAAATCCGTCGAAAGCGAGCTCGGAATAGGCCGCATCGTGGACAATCAGCAGTTCATGCTGACGGGCGAACGCTACAAGCCGCTCGTAGAACGCGCGATTCGCTACGGCGCTGAGCGGATTGCTGGGATAATTCACTACCATAAAGCGAGCTTGCCGTGCAACATCGGGAGGAATCCGGTCCAACGAGATTAAATAATCGTTCTCCTCCCGGAGCGCCACCGGATAAGGCTTCACCCCCGCTACCGCCAGTCCGGCGCCGTAGATCGGATAGCCCGGATCCGGGACAATCACGACATCGCCGGGGTTCGTCAGCGCCAATGCTAAGTGCCCGAGCCCGTCTTGCGAGCCCATCAACACTGTAATTTCATCGGCCGGGTCGGCTTCGACGCCGAATCGAAACCGCAGCCATTCGGCGGCGGCGCGACGGAATTCCATGCTCCCTTCCGAACTTGGATATCCGTATGCGTCTTCCCGAAGCACCGTTTCCGACAGCTTCGAACGAACCTGATTTGCCGGGGGCCGATCTGGGCTGCCGATTCCTAGATCGATAACGTCCAAACCCGCTTCGCCAGCCTCCCTCTTCCATTCGGCCACCTCGCTGAAAATTGCCGAACCAAGAAGTCCTAACCGCTCCGAAGGACGTATGATCACGACCATACCTCTGCGAACGTCTCCTCTTTAAATCCGACGGTTACCCGGCTGCCATCCGTAACAATAGGGCGCTTCAACAGCTTTCCGTTCGAAGCGAGCAGCTCCAGCTGCTCCTCCACGTTTAATTGAGGCAGCTTGTCCTTCAATCCCATCGATTTGTACACTTCTCCCGACGTATTAAAAAACTTTTTCAGCTCCAGCCCGCTCTTCTTAACAATGGCCCGCAGCTCCTCCTTCGAAGGCGGCGCGGCTACTATATCGATCCGCTCCGTCTCAACGCCGTTGGCGTCGAGCCATTTGAGCGCGTTGCGGCACGTGCTGCATTTCGGATAATGATAAACGATAACTTTCACGGCTATTCCTCCCTCAATCGCAATGCTTCAATACATTCTCGAATATCGTCCGGCAGCGGCGCCTCATATTCGATACGGTCGCCCGTCCCCGGATGGCGAAACGAAAGCGTCGCCGCATGAAGTGCCTGACGACCCATCCCGGCGAAAGGCGGGTAACGGTCCGGAAGCGAGTAGAATGAATCGCCGACCAGCGGATGACCGATATGCGTCATATGGACGCGAATTTGATGCGTTCGCCCGGTTACGGGCTTCACCTTCACAACGCTAGCCCCCGCCAATCGCTCCAACACCTCGTAATGCGTGACGGACGGATACCCTTCCGGAGTGACGATTCTCACATGGGGATTCGTCGCGTCCCGGTCAATCGGCCCGTCAATCGTTCCGAAGTCCTCCGCAACCAAGCCGTGAACGATGGCGATATACGTTTTGCTGACTCGTCCGGATTGAAACTGCTCCGAAACGTATTGATGAGCGTACGCGTTCTTTGCAATGGCCAGCACTCCAGACGTGTCTTGGTCCAGCCGGTGAATCGGGCGAAACCGGTGCCGGTCTCCTCGCTGCTGCCAAAGATGTACGACACCGTTGGCCACCGTGTTAACATAATGGCCGCTCGTCGGGTGAACGATGCGGCCCCAAGGCTTGTTTATGATGAACAGGTGCTCGTCCTCCGAAATGATTTCGATAGGAATCGGCTGCGGCAAAATATCCTCGGACGTTTCCTCCGGAAGCCGTACCTCGATCCTGTCGCCTGCATGAATCGGCACATGGAAAATCGGCTCGGCGCCGTTCACCGTCACTGCACGATCGATTCCCTTCAATCGAACGAGCAGCTTTCGCGACAGCTTCATTCCGGTTAAAAGGACGGACCGCAGCTTCCAGCCATCCTGCTCGGGCGGCACTACATATATTAAAATGGTCGGAATTCCGTTATTATGATCGCCCATGTGCCCTCAGCTGTCCGATCGACCGCGAGACACTTCCGCACTGCGTAAATATTCCACGTCTCTCTCGCCATCCCTGGCGTTTGCGGCGCGGGCCAGCGTAAAAAACAAATCGGACAAACGGTTCAAATAACGGCGAACCTGTACGTTCGTCTCCTCTTGCTCCGCCAGCGTCACCACCCGTCTTTCGGCACGCCGGCATACGGTACGGCACACGTGCAAAGCCGACGACCCCGGCGTCCCCCCGGGCAATATAAACCGCGCAATGTCCGGCGCGTCCGCGTCGTACCGGTCGATTAAAACTTCCAATCTGTCCACCATTTCAGAGGTTACTTTATATGGGTGCAAATCCTGGTTGGCAAGCGCCAAATCCGCTCCGCAGTCGAACAGCTCGTGCTGAATCGTCAACAGATCCTCAAGCATGTCCGAACATTTCGCCTTATCGAGCGCATTGATCGCAGCGCCGACGAACGAATTCAACTCATCCGTCGTGCCGTACGCCTCTACGCGGACATCGTCCTTGGAGACGCGCCCGCCAATCAGCCCGGTCCGCCCTTCATCGCCGGTACGCGTATAAATCTTCAATTGCCTCGCCACCTTCAACGTATATATGCATCTCGCGTTAGTTCAACTTCCCCATTATACGGCAGTTCCACTCGACATTTACAGCTTGCAGGCGGCAGCCGTTCCTTCACCACTTCATTTCCCGGCACTTTAATTCGACGGGAATCCCCGCGGTGACAAGCACCACCTGATCGGACACCGCGGCAGCCAGTCGATTCATCCGCTCGCTCATTTCGATAAACAGACGTGCCGGAGGGGCGGGAGAGGCAAGACGGAGACCGACTTCATTCGTTACAAGAAGAATCGTCCCCTGGAATCGGCGCAAGGCGGCGATTAGCGCGTCCACTTGTGCCAAACACAAGGCCTCCGCATTCTCATCGTGTTCCCATTGAAGCAGCACGTTCGATATCCACACGGTCAGATCGTCTACCACAACGACCGCATGCGCGCCCCTGTACACGTTGTATTCGAAATCCAGCGCCTCGACTCGCTCGGAGAGCCGCAAAGGTTCCTCAAGCGTTTTCCAAGGGAAGGACCGTTCGTCCCTGCGGCACCGCTGACGCTCGATCCGATCCTTCGTTTGATCGTCGAGAGACTGTGCCGTCTCAACATAAATACCGGACAATCCGAGGCTTTCGGCATACCGTTCGGCAAAGGCGCTTTTTCCGCTTACCGCTCCACCCGTCACCAGCACGATCAATCCGCATCGCTCCCATCCAATCGGTCCGGCACTCCCGCCATACGGGCTTTATGAAGCGGTTCAACGGCCTGCAACAAACGACTCAGCTGCCTCATAAAAATGCTCCTTTCGAGGGTGTTCCTTGGATTTAACGAAGACGCCCCCGTTTCGAAGAAACGGAGGCGTCTTGTACGAACAAGCCTTAAGGGGCGAAGCCGCCTTTTCTAACGCATCAACCTCAAGAAATTTCCGATTCGCTCCAATGCTTCCGTCAGCTGCGAGACCGACGTGGCGTAAGAGCAGCGGACAAAGCCTTCTCCGCCGAGACCGAAAACACTGCCGGGCACGACGGCAACTTTGCCCTCCACGAGAAGCCGTTGCGCAAACTCCTCGGAACTATAGCCTGACGATGCGATGAAGGGGAAGGCGTAAAACGCTCCTTGCGGCTCATGGCATTCGAGCCCCAGCTCTCGAAATCCGCTCACTACAAGCCTGCGTCGCTGGTTGTACGATTCCACCATCCGATCCTTCTCTTCCATGCCGTTCTTCAGGGCCTCAAGCGCCGCGAGCTGTCCCATGACAGGCGCGCACATGACCGTATACTGATGAATCTTCAGCATGGCGCCGATCAGATCGGGATGCCCGCAAGCATAGCCCATGCGCCAACCGGTCATTGCGAACGCCTTCGAAAAACCGCTGACGAGGATCGTCCGATCCTTCATCCCGGGCATAGCCGCGAAGCTGACGTGATGAGATCCATAGGTAAGCTCTGCATAAATTTCGTCGGAAATGACGATCAAATCGTGCTCTTCAACGATCTTCGCAATCGGCTCCCAATCCTCGCGGGTCATAATGCCGCCGGTCGGATTGCTTGGATAACATAGAATCAGCACCTTGGACTTCGGCGTAATGGCCGCTTTTAGCTGTTCCGGCCGCAGCCTGAATTGATCCTTGGCAAACGTCTCGATGCCGACCGGCTTCCCCCCGCCGATCGAGGTGATCGGTGAATACGAAATGTAACAAGGCTCCGGGATCAGCACCTCGTCACCCGGAGCAATGAGCGCCCGAAGCGCCAAATCGATCGCTTCGCTGCCGCCAACCGTAACGAGCACTTCGTCCTTCGGCTCATAAAACAATTCAAACCGATCGTGCAAATATTCGGCAATCGCTTCCCGCAGCTCCGGAAGTCCGGAGTTGGCCGTATAGGTGGTGCGGCCTTGCTCCAAGCCGTACACCGCCGCTTCCCGAAACCGCCAAGGCGTAACAAAATCCGGTTCCCCGACGCCTAATGAGATAATGTCTTTGCTGGCACTGACAAGATCAAAAAACTTCCGAATCCCCGAAGGCGGAATTGATCGGACGTTCGGAGTTAAATATCGCTCCATTGGGATCCTCTTCCCTCTGATTTGAGTTACGGCGACACAACCATCCGGTGGTCGCCTTCATGATTTTCAAAAATAATACCGTCCTGCTTATATTTCTTTAAAATAAAGAACGTTTTCGTTGAAAGCACCCGCTCCAATGTCGAAAGCTTGCTGGAAACGAAATCGGCCACCTCGCGAACGCTCTTGCCCTCGACTTCGACAAGAAGATCATAAGCGCCTGACATTAAATACACGCTTTTCACTTCCGGGTATAAATAAATGCGCTCGGCGATCGCGTCGAAGCCATGTCCGCGCTCCGGTGTAATTTGCACTTCGATTAAAGCCGTTACCTTTTCTTGATCGATTTTGCTCCAATTGACGACCGTCGCGTATTTTACTATGACGTTCCTCTGCTCCATATCGTGAATCGCGTCGCGAACCGCCTGTGCGCCGACATCCAGCATTGTCGCCAGCAGCTCCGCGTCCCGGCGCGAATCTTCTTTTAATAATTCCAGGATTTTCAACTGAAGTTCGGTCACCTTACTGTCTCCCCCTATTCATGAAGCCTGTGATTGGCAGGGAATGACTGCCGCATACATTCCATATTACAAAATCCCGGACTTCTCTGCAAAGAAAAAAACATTTCCTTGCCTTACCGGGGCCAATCCATTTTTAGGAAAACAAAAAACCCCTTCAAGGGGTTCGCAGGAAACAGCTTACATTTATGAATGTTCACACGGATCAGCAGCTCTTCAGCAGCTTTTTCATGTTGGCGGCAATATCCCTCTCCGCATACGCCGGGTGGACCGCAACGGTGAACTCCTCGCTCATCTCCGCATTGGAGGCAAATCCGCCGACGGCAATTAACTGTTCTCCATCATAAGCGGCTACGACGGGAGCCGGCTGCGAAGCGAAACGGTCAACCTGCGTCCGCAGGTTGAATCCTTTATGCTCATCTGCGCCTTTCATCAGCTTATGGACCGCATCGGCATTCGGCAGCATTTTTTCAAAAGCGATCATCATAACTATAACCACCTCTCCAATGTAAGAGGCTTCCGCCTGCTTCATGTTTATAATTATACATAAGTATGAATAATTATTCAACATGAGCTCGTTTTCTCCGAAACAGAAAAGAATTTGCCGCTACCGCGCTCTCTTTTTCCCGCGTCGGCTCATAATGCCGCTGAACGCCCGCCCGGCATCCGTCCAATAGCCGCCCTCGCGGTGCGGGCCGTAAACGATGACTCCCGAATGGCGGCGGGCTTCTCCTCCATGCTCCTGCGTACGATTCAGGATCGGCTTCAGCAGCCACCAGGACAATACCGGCGTCCCGCCCAACCCTAACATCAAGGCGGCCATTGCGGAAGGATGACTTGTGAACGACACGACCCCGATGAAAATGAGCGTCCCGAGCATGCGCCCGGCATTAAGCGCCGTCTCGCGCAGCACGACGTATTCCACCCGGTGGCTGGCGCTTTCGTCGTTGACGCCGATCATGTCAAACACGGACGAGGTGATCGGAACCGAATACAGCGGAAAAAAAATGGCCGTCGCAATGCCGAAAATAAGCAGCGTCGTGTAGCTGACGTTCCAGAAGAACGGCAGGATCACTGCCGTCATGGAGAGCGTGCCGATCAGCATGGCGGCCGATCGGCGCCTTGGCGTCAGCCACTTGCCCGCCAAATAGAAGGCGAGCAGCGCGATGCTCGACGTAATGAGCGAGTAATTGCCGAGCAAGAGTTCGCTTTTCGTCGCGATATACACCATAAGCCCGATTAAAAAGATGAATACCCCTTCGCGAGCGCCCTGCGCCATCAGCGCCGGGAATACCCGGCGCCACGGATTGCCATGAACGAACAATTGACGAAGGCCGTACAGCCACTCGTAATGAGGCTGCGACGGCCGGCGGCGCAGAAAGAAGCTGACAATCGTTCCCGCAATAAAAACAGCCAGGGAAAGCGTAAATATCAATCGATACCCCGCTCCGCCTTCCATTCGAGTGATCAGAAAGCCCGACACCCACGGGGCGATCATGCCGGCGGCGGAGCCGAGCAGCCCGGCCCAGCCATTAAAGGCGTCCCGATTGCTGCGATTGGTCACCTCGAAGTAAACGACGTTGAAAGCGAGCCAGAAAAAAGCCGACGACATTCCCTGAACTGCTCCGAGCAGCAAAATGTACTTTGGCGCCTGTTCCCCGAACCAGAGAACAAGGATATAGAACACCGCAGCCAATGCGATCCCAAGCCGCAGCGAGAGCATTTTGTTATGCTCCTTTACCCACTTGCCGGCCAAAAAGAACGTGATCGCCATCGTCAGTTGATGAGAAAAAGCGAACCATCCGATCAGCGCATAATCCTGCTTCGCCTTCCAAACGTACACGTTGACGAACGTTCCGGACAGAAAGTTGGCGACGGCGAACATCGCGTGCACCAGGAGCAGCAGCCTATTTTGGCCGTCAAGGCCGGCGGCGTGCTTTGCCGAATGCGAATGCGGCATAAGTCCGGTCCCCTTTTTCCACGTTTTCGCGTAACGTTCATTACCGTTCCCCAAAACGCGGGGCCGCATGCCGCTGGAAAAAAGAGCAGAACCTGCGCCGGACCGCCCTCACTCAATCTGCAGCAATGTCCGCCAATCTCCGGATGAGAGCCCGCTTGTCCTCATCGCTCAATCTCTGCATTACCGCAAAGCAGTTGGAGCACACATAGACCGACAGCTTAAACGGCGCCTTGACGAAAGGAGAGAGACCCGCTAATGCACGAGCCGCAAACTGATGCTCCGGCACGAGCTGCTCGCCTGCATGCACCATATATTCCTGGCACTGCGGACACTCGGGCACGTCTTCTTGCGCGTCCAAGTAAGCCTCCGCCGCGCGGGTATACTCGCTCCATGCATCGCTCCGTTCCTCTTCGAACAAATTCGAGTCCGCACCCTTCCCCCGTTTCACCGGCAAACTGAGCGTGCGGTATTCGCCGAGCTCGTTAAAGCAATGAGGGCAGCTCGGCTCGGGCCCTAAATCTTCGTCCCAGACAAGCTCCGTCTGGCACCACGGACATACTTCCGTCATACGTCAATCTCCTCCAATTCAATTTAAGACGCGTGTCGAATGAAATAATAAATTCCCGACGCCATAAAGACGGCCGCGAGCGCCAGCAGCGTCCCCCATAAATATTTCATGGTTCACTTCCTTTTATCCCATTGTCATCCGTTAGGTCAGTCCTCTCATTGTAGCGAAATCCGTCTGTGGAAAAAAGAGCGCCTTCGATACACTTTTCCTAGGAATTGCATTACAATGGCGACAACAGGGAAATTTTGAAAAACAGATCCATAAGGGAGGTGCGTTTTATGCGCGTATTCGTAACGGGCGGCACGGGATACGTCGGAAGCGGGCTGCTGCCGGCGCTGTTGGAGCAGGGGCATGAAGTGACCTGTCTCGTGCGGCGGACCGGGTCCCGGCTGCCGACCGCCTTATCTCATCCGTCGGTGCGCGTCGTCGCCGGCGAGCTGCTGAAGCCGGAAACGTATCGCGAAGCATTGACGGAATGCGATGCGGTCATTCATCTTGTCGGCATTATCCGGGAGGCTCCGGGCAGGGGCGTGACGTTCGACAATGTGCACGTCCGGGGTACGAAGGCGCTCATCGGCGCTTGCGTAGAGGCACAGTTCGGCGAAAAGGGGAAGCGTTTCGTGCATATGAGCGCATTGGGCGCGAAACCGGGCGCTTCGACCGGATATTTCCGGACCAAATGGGAGGCGGAAGAGCTGCTTCGCGCAAGCGGACTGCCGTATGTCATCTTCCGTCCGTCGGTTATTTTCGGGCCCGGCGACGAATTCGTCAACATGCTGGCGGAGCTGGTCAAGCTGCCGGTTACGCCGGTTATCGGCAACGGGCGATATCGGCTCCAGCCCGTATCGCTCCGCACCGTGGCGGACGTCCTCGCAAAGGCACTCGTTCACGAGCGGGTCAACACCGCCTGGGACGTCGGCGGGCCGGAGCAACTTGCTTACAATGACCTGCTGCGAGAAATCGGAAGCGCGATGCACCGCTCCGTGCGGCTCTTGCATCAGCCGCTCTGGCTCATGCGGCCCGTCATTCATACAATGGAACGGTTCCCGTTCTTCCCGATCACTTCAACCCAGCTTGCGATGCTGCTGGAGGAAAACATTTGCCGGGAAGGGACGCCGTTCTATGAGGCGTACGAAACCGCGCCGATCCGATTTGCGGACGGCATTCGGGAATACATCAAGCCGTAACGGCAGCGGTCGCGCGAAACTCGAATAAGGGGCTGTTCGATGGGAACAGCCCCTTCCCGCTATTTCAGCTCCGCTACAGTTACGCCGGTTCCTCCCTCGTTGAAACCGCCGATGCGGAACGATTTCACGTGCTTATGGCGCCGCAGAAACTCTTGAATGCCCGTGCGCAGCACGCCTGTGCCCTTCCCGTGGATAATGTATACCTGATTCAAATTGCTCATCAGCGCATCGTCGAGGAAACGGTCGACCTCGATCATCGCTTCCTCCACGTTCGAGCCCCTGAGATCGAGCTCGGTGCGCACCTGCTCGTCCCGCGACCGCCTCACAGACGCCCCGCTCGGCTGGGCCTGCGGTTTCTTCGGCGTTGCCACCGGTTCCACATCGTCAAGCGCCACCTTCATCTTCAGGATGCCGATTTGGACCACGACATTGTCATCCTGCTTTTCTACAATGATTCCCTTCTGGCCGACCGACAGCACGCGCACCTCGTCGCCGGGCTTCACGGCGATCGCCTGCCGCCCGCGCGGCGCGCCTGCCGCCTTCTTGCGGGCTTTCGGCGCAGCCTCGTCGAGTCGGCGCTTCGCTTCAATGAGCTTATGCTCCTTGATTGAGGCTCCCTCTTCCATCGCTTGCCGCCGAAGATCGGCGATAATCGCGTCCGCCTCCCTGCGCGCCTTCGCCACCGCCTCCGACGCCTCGCGTTCCGCCGACGCCGCCAGCTTTTCCCGCTGCTCCAGATGCTTGCGCTTCTCCTCGGCAAGCTCCCGGCGAAGCGTCTCCGCATCGCGGCGCAGCCGCTCCGCTTCTTCGCGCTCTCGCTCGGCAGCCAGCCGGTGCTCTTCCAGCTTCGCAATCATCGACTCGATGCGCTGATCCTCTTCCGTCACAAGGCCGCGCGCCTCCTCGATGATGGTGCGGGTGAAGGCGAGTTTTTCTTCCAGCGTCAGCGCGGCGCACTCGCCGGTGGTGCCGTTGGCGGCGATCGAGCCGATGCCGGCGGCGATCAGCTGCTCGGTCATGCGCGCGGTTTCGTCCAGATCGACCGAATCCTC
>LNAP01001507.1_pt1 | contig 29617 bp, 29 predicted proteins | sample 602601 | NCBI WGS metagenome assembly LNAP01 (sample SAMN02440304, study PRJNA202911) | soil metagenome | biome: Subtropical and temperate rainforests or woodlands; isolation source: soil samples (1 kg each in a 20% v/v slurry with milli Q water) were... ... | reverse complement strand
CCATACAGGCGCGCCTTCGGCACACTGGCATCGTAGGCGGGAATGCCGCAGATCACGGCGTCCGGCCGCGCGCGTGGCCGTGCGCATGAGCCACGATCCGGCCGGCATCGCGCACGGCACCGACGCGGCGTTGCGTGACATCACCGAGCGCCACCGGCGCCTGCAGATGATCATCGACGGCACCGGTGCCGGCACCTGGGAATGGAATGTCCAGGACGGCCGGATGTGGGTCAACGAACGCTGGGCGCAGATCGTGGGCTACACCCGCGACGAACTGGCGCCAATCACCCCCGACACGTTTTTCCGGCTGGTCCACCCCGACGACCTGGCCCAGTCCAACGCGCGGCTGCGCGAACACCTGGAAGGGCGCTCGCCGCACTACGACAGCCTGTGCCGCATGCGTCACAAGGACGGCCACTGGATCTGGGTGCAGGACCGCGGCCGCGTCTACGAATGGGACGCGCACGGCCAGCCGCAGTGGATGGCCGGGGCACACGCCGACGTCACCGACCTGCAGACTGCGCGGCAGGACGCGGCCAACATGCGCCAGCGCCTGCAGGCGGTGGTGGATGCGTCCGACGAAGTGGCGGTGATCGCCACCGACATCGATGGCGTCGTCAACCTGTTCAACACCGGTGCGCAGAAACTGCTGGGCTACACGCCCGCCGAGGTGATCGGGCGGGTGAACCCGGGCCTGTTCCATGATCCGGACGAAATGATGGAGTACCTGCGCCCGCAGGCCGATGCGGATGGGCGCGTGCCGACCGTGTTCGAAGCGCTCACCGCGCACGCCACGCAGGGCACCTGGTCGCACCAGTGGACGTACGTGCGCAAGGACGGCGAGCGCCGCCAGGTGCGGCTGTCGATCAGCCCGCTGGACGCCAGCGGTGGTCACCGGATCGGCTACGTCGGCATGGCGGTGGACATCACCCCGTTGCTGGAAGTCCGCGAGCAGGCGTATCTGGCGGCCGAGAAGTTCGCCGGCGCGTTTTCCTCGGCCGCGCTCGGCATGGCCCTGGTCTCGCTGGAAGGGCGCTGGCTGGACGTCAACGACGCGCTGTGCGGCATCCTGGGCTACACCCGCGCCGAACTACTCGCGGTCGACTTCCAGACCGTCACCCATGCAGACGACCTCAATACCGACCTGGCCCTGGTCGCCGACCTGCTCAACGGGCGGCGCGACCACTACCACATGGACAAACGCTACTTGGGCAAGCGCGGCAACATCGTGTGGGGCCGGCTGTCGGTGTCGCTGGTGCGTTCCGAACACGGCGAGCCGCTGCACTTCGTGTCGCAGATCCAGGACGTCACCGCCCAGCGCCAGAGCAGCCTGCAACTGCGCGAATCCGAGCAGCGCACCCGCGTCACCCTGGATGCGGTGGCCGACATGGTGCTCACCCTGGACCTGCAGGGGCTGATCCAGTACGCCAACGCCGCGGCCACCCGCGCGCTGGCCGGGGAGGGCGCCGCGCCCCTTACCGGCGGCCAGATCCAGGACGTGATGGAGCTGACCACCGAATACGCGCCCCGCTCGCCGCTGGACATCGCCGTGCTGCTCGACCCGGAGAGCAACGCGGTGGACCTGCATTCGGACCTGCTGCTGTCTGTGGGCGCGCAGCTGCTGCCGGTGGATCTCACCCGTGCCTGGCTGCGCGCCGAGGACGGCCAGGTCAGTGGCGCGGTCTGGGTGATCCGCGATGTGACCCAGCAACGTGCCCGCCAGCGCGAAGCGCGCCACCTGGCCGAGGTCGACCCGCTGACCGAGCTGAGCAACCGCCGCGGGTTCGAAGCCCATCTGCAGCAGGCCATCACCCGGGTCGCGCGGACCGGGCAGTCGGCCTCGCTGATGTTCATCGACCTGGACAACTTCAAGCCGGTCAACGACAGCCATGGCCACCTGGCCGGCGATGCCATGCTCTGGGCGGTGGCCAACGTGCTGCGCCACGGCGTGCGCGATTCGGACATCGTGGCGCGGCTGGGCGGCGACGAGTTCGCGGTGATCCTGGCCGGTTGCTCGCTCAAGCGTGCCCGGCGCATCGCCAGCGACCTGCTGGACGGGGTTCGTACGCTGACCATTCCCTGGGACCTGCAGCGGCTCAGCGTCGGTGCCAGCATCGGCATCGCCGCGATCGGCGGCAGCATGAGCGTGGACGACGCGGTGGCCGCGGCCGATGCGCAGTGCTACCTGGCCAAGGCGGCGGGCAAGAACAACGTGCAGGTGGAGACGCCGACCATGGAGGGGCTGGACCCCCTGGACGTCGAGACCACCGAGGGCGGGGAAGGCTGACGGGTGGCCCCGCAGCTCTGCTGACACCGGGTGAACTTTTTTCTGAACCCACCCTAAAGCTTCCTGCACGGCTGTCGATATTGATTCTGGAGCCTCCGTCGCTCCGCGCTGGTGCCCCGCCACTTCTCGTCGGCCCGGGCTCGCGTGACTTTGCAACAGGCTGTCTGCCGGATGCAGTACTGCAGTTGTACAAAGCCGCAGAAGCGACGTGAGCCATGACGTCGCCGCACCTCCCACGCCAGACGAAGTGCCGACGGGCATGGTGCCCGTCGGATTCCAGCACGCCAGGGACCGAGGATCAGATGATGCTTACTTCAGGTATGCACGCGCATGTGCAAGGACGTACCGACGCTGCTGCCAGCCACTCGTTGTGGCAGGCCCTGAAAGCCAGCGTCACCGCCACGGGCCACGCACGCCAGGCCGCCAACGTGGCCGCGCAGCGCCGCCAGTGCGAGCTGGAAGCCCAGGTGGCTGCATTGCACCGGGTGCAGGCGGTGATCGAATTCGATCTGGACGGCACCATCCTGCAGGCCAACGACAACTTCCTGCAGGCCGTGGGCTATGGGCTGGATGAAATCCAGGGCCGGCACCACGCCATGTTCGTCGAACCGGCCCTGGCGCAGAGCCAGGAGTACCGCGACTTCTGGGCGCGGCTCGGGCGCGGGGAATTCGACGCCGGGCAGTACCGGCGGCTGGGCAAGGGCGGCCGCGAGATCTGGATCCAGGCCTCCTACAACCCGGTGCTGGATGGCAACGGGCGTCCCTACAAGGTGGTCAAATTCGCCACCGACATCACCGCGCAGATGCAGCAGGCCGCCGATGTGTCCGGCCAGCTGGCGGCGATCAACAAGTCGCAGGCGGTCATCGAATTCGGCCTGGACGGCCGCATCCTGTCGGCCAACGACAACTTCCTGGCCACCACCGGCTACACGCTGGAGGAAGTGCGCGGCCAGCACCACGCCATGTTTGTCGAACCCGAGCATCGCCAGAGCCCGGACTACGCCCGATTCTGGGAAAAACTGGGCCGCGGCGAGTACGACGCCGGCCAGTACCGGCGCTTCGGCAAGGGTGGCCGCGAGGTGTGGATCCAGGCGTCGTACAACCCGATCCTGGACATGAACGGCCGCCCGTTCAAGGTGGTCAAGTACGCCGCCGACATCACCGCCCAGGTGCGCGACAGCCTGGCCATGCAGCACGCCGTGGCGCAGACCCGCGAGGTGGTGGCCGCGGCCAAGGGCGGTGACCTTACCGGGCATATCGCCACCGAAGACAAGAACGGCCCGATCGCCGAGCTGTGCGAAGGCATCAATGCGCTGGTGGAGGCGATGGCCTCGATCATCGCGCAGATCAAGTTCGCCGCCGACACCATCGCGGTGGGCGCCAGCGAGATCGCCGAAGGCAACAGCGACCTGTCGGTGCGTACCGAACAGCAGGCCGCATCGCTGGAAGAAACCGCGGTCTCGATGAAGGGTCTGACCGCCACCGTGCAGCAGACCGCGACCAACGCCCGTCAGGCCAGCGAACTGGCCAGCGGCGCGGTGGACGTGGCCGCGCAGGGCGGCCATGTCGTGCACGAGGTGGTGTGCACGATGGCACTGATCAACGAGTCGTCGCGTCGGATCGTGGACATCATCGCGGTCATCGACGGCATCGCCTTCCAGACCAACATCCTGGCGCTCAACGCGGCGGTGGAAGCGGCGCGGGCCGGTGAGCATGGCCGTGGCTTTGCGGTGGTTGCCTCGGAGATCCGGTCGCTGTCGCAGCGTTCGGCGGGCGCGGCCAAGGAGATCAAGCAGTTGATCGCCGATTCGGTGGAGAAGGTCGGCGCCGGCACCGGCCAGGTCGAGAGCGCCGGGCGCACCATGGACGAGATCGTGGTCAACGTGAAGCGGGTCAGTGCGTTGATCAGCGAGATCAGTGCGGTGGCCCAGCAGCAGAGCGAGAGCATCGGGCAGATTCACCAGGCGGTCGACCACATCGACGAAGGCACGCAGCAGAATGCCGCGCTGGTGGAAGAGGCATCCGCCGCCGCGCGCAGCATGGAAGAGCAGGCCACCCAGTTGCTGCACACAGTGGCGGCGTTCCGGGTGGAGGCCAGTGCGGGCATCGCGCGGCAGGCCATCGCAGCAGCGGGACATGGCCAACCGGCGCTGCGGCTGGTGTGAACGTCGCCTTTGCCTGACACCGTATCGGAGCGCTACCTACGTGCCATTGGTAGTGGGCTTTGGGATACTCGGCCTTCCAACGGAAGGTCGAGACCACCCCCATGTCAATGACAGCAGGACGCAGCGCAGTACTTCTCGTCGCACTGGCCGCGGCGGGCGCCGCCAACGCGGCGTCGGCCGTGTTTTACGACACCACTACCGGTGTTTACGGTTATTCGATGAACCAGCGCACCGTCAGCGCGGCAGTGCAGCAGGCGTTGGGCTACTGCGTGCAGCGTTCACCGAACTGTGCGAGCCAGGCCAGTACCACCGCCCCGGGATTCTCCGCGGTGTACACCGGCACCCGCGCCGTGGGCTTTGCGCTGTCTGAAAAAGAGGACGGTGCTGCCCAGCGCAAGGCCGAAGCCATGTGCCGTCGCCAGGCCCAGGATTGCGTTCTGGCGCTGGTGTGGCGCGAGACCCCGCCGCTGACGCCGGACATGCCGGCGCACGTCGCCGTGCTGCAACAACGGGCTGCGTCTGCCGCCGCGGCGGTGGCTGCGGCCAATGCTGCTGCCGAAGCCGCTGCCAAAGCAGCTGCTGCATCGAAATCCACCGAGTGAGTTCTCGGAAGGGGCTGCCTTTCGGCAGCCCTGAAATGCAAAAGGCCAGATCCGAAGATCTGGCTGGTGCCGAAGGTGGGACTCGAACCCACACGCTTTTAAGGGCGGCGGATTTTGAGTCCGCTGCGTCTACCGATTCCGCCACTTCGGCTGGCTGGCCGCGTAGTGTATACAAATTGTGGAGATCTGTGCAGCCCTGAACGCTTCATCTGAGGGTCGATCTTCATCGGGGCGGGACGCTATACTCACCGGGCTGAACCATACAGAGAGCCGGGATGAGCGCATTGCAGGATCTTCGGGTACTGGTGGTCGAGAACGACGAAATGAGTGCAGCCCTGCTGCAGATGCAGCTGGCCCAGGCCGGCGCGGTCGTCGTCGGCCCGGCGGCGTCGGTTGCCGACGCGCTGCGCCTGTTGGGCGACTCCGAACCCCAGGTGGCCCTGCTGGATTACCGGCTGGCCAATAACGAAACCAGTGAACCGGTCGCGGCCGCCTTGAGCGCCCGTGGCATTCCGTTCGTGCTGGCCACCGGCATGGCGCCGGACCACCTGCCAGCGGTATTCCGCGCCGGCGTGATGCTGACCAAGCCCTACCTCACCGCGGAACTGAACGCGGCATTGGAACGCGCGCTGCAGGCCGCATCGGTCGCCAGCTGACGCCTTCGCTTACGCCGCTTCGGTGTGGGCGTAACTGACCGGCTCACGGTCGTCCAGGATGCGATACAGCGCATCCAGATCGCTGGGATCCGGGTTCAGCCAGGCATCCAGGTTGTCCGGGCGGATCGGAATGATGCAGCGGTCATGGCCAGCCGCGGCGATATCGCGTGGCGGTTCGTCGGTGATGGCCGCAAAGGACAGCAGCCGCCCCTCCGGGCCGTCCCATTCCGACCACAGGCAGGCAATGAGCAGGTCGCGCGGTGGCTGCGGACGGAACTCCAACACCACGTTGCTGGCCTTCTCGCCGGGTGCGAGGGTGCGTTGCTCCAGCGCATGCCGCGGCACGTGTTCGTAGAACGACTGCACCACCACCACGCCATGGCAATGCCCGAACGCGGGCTTCCAGTATCCGCCCAGGCTGTCGCGGCGCGCGTTGTACGTGCCGGGGTACAGCGTGTCGTAGCGTGCCGGCGTGTCCGGCAGGCGGCACTGATAGCGCATCGGCTTGATCACGCGCTGGCCGCGCTCGGACACGATCACCGGTGCATACACGCCGGGAAAGATGCGGCTGTCGCGCGGCAGCAGCCCGGTGCGCCGCAGGTCGTCCAGCCGCGCCTGCGCGCGTTCGACGCGATTGCCAGCGATGCGCGCCTCATTGCGTGCCCTCTGCGTGGGGCGCGTGGCCAGGCTGGCGTGAGCGGCGTCGCGGCGTTCGCCCTGCACGCGGATCTCCGTGTCCAGCGCCTGCATTTCCTCGGCATGCCACTGCTGGATCTTTGCCACGATGTCCTGGCCCTGCGCGGTGCGCGCGCCAGCAAAGCCGTCGTCCATCGCCTTGGGCGTTTTCGGGCGCTGCTTGCCGGCATCGTGGGCGTAGAGCTGGGCGAATTCGTCCAGCGACATCATGGCGCCGTATTCCCGCACCAGCTTGGTGTAATCGGCGCGGATCTGGGCGGAATAACACATGGGGCAGGGACGGGCGAAAGGGGCAGGGGACAGCATAGGCCGGTTGGTATCACCGGATGAGAAACCGATGCGGCATGCTGGCAACCTGTTCACGTGCGCGAGCCGTTCCATGACCCTGCCTGCTGGTCTGAAGTGCATTCCCCATCCGCCCAGCGTCGCCGAGTACTGCGACCTGCGGGTACGCGCCGGGCTCAGCCCGAAAACACGGGAGGCGGCCACGTTGGGCCTGCCCCATACGGTGTTCGGGGTCAGCATCCGCGAGGGCGAACAGCTGCTGGCGATGGGCCGGCTGGTGGGCGACCGCGGCTGCTTCCTGCAGGTGGTGGATATCGCGGTGGTGCCCGAGCGGCAGGGCCAGGGGCTGGGCAAGGCGGTGATGCGCGAACTGGACGCGTGGCTGCAGGCCAATGCGGTGGGCGCGTACGTGAGCCTGATCGCCGATGGCGACGCGCACCGCCTGTATGCGCAGTTCGGCTTTGCGTTGACCGCGCCGCGATCGGTGGGCATGGCCAAGGTGGTGCGGTAGGTACCGACCGTTGGTCGGTACGCGTGTTGAGGGCACACAAACAAAAACCCCCGGCAGTGCCGGGGGCTGTTGTTTGTAGCTGGCGTCCCCACGGGGATTCGAACCCCGGTCGCCACCGTGAAAGGGTGATGTCCTAGGCCTCTAGACGATGGGGACGCGTTAAACCAAATTTGTCTTCTATCGGACGGCCTGTGTCCGGAGAAGTGGTGGAGCCAGGCGGGATCGAACCGCCGACCTCCTGCATGCCATGCAGGCGCTCTCCCAGCTGAGCTATGGCCCCACGTTGTACCGCGAGCCGCCTAGTATACCTGCCTGTTCACGTTTGTGGAAGACCACGACGAAAACTTCAGGGGGCGGTGACAAAAAGACCCGGCGAACCGGGCCTGATGTCGTTGATGAGTGGCGTCCCCACGGGGATTCGAACCCCGGTCGCCACCGTGAAAGGGTGATGTCCTAGGCCTCTAGACGATGGGGACGCATAAACTCATCAATGTTTTCAGCACCTCCGAACGGCCTAAGGTCCGGAGTGGTGGAGCCAGGCGGGATCGAACCGCCGACCTCCTGCATGCCATGCAGGCGCTCTCCCAGCTGAGCTATGGCCCCACGATGCTGGAGGCCGAATTCTACGCGGGTGTGAAGCGTTCGCCAAGTCTTTTGTGTGACATCGCGATGAATTTCTTCGGCTGCGATCGATGGCGGCATCACCACGCGGCAAAAACAAAAAGCCCCGACCGAGGTCAGGGCTTTCTGCTTCTTGATTGGCGTCCCCACGGGGATTCGAACCCCGGTCGCCACCGTGAAAGGGTGATGTCCTAGGCCTCTAGACGATGGGGACGCACGAAACTTCAAATTTTGTCACTGCACTTTCAATCGGCCTAATGATTGAAGTGGTGGAGCCAGGCGGGATCGAACCGCCGACCTCCTGCATGCCATGCAGGCGCTCTCCCAGCTGAGCTATGGCCCCACGTCGTGAGGAGCGAAATCATAACGACGCCGTTTTCGATTGGCAAGCAAAAACTGCACGAAATACGTCATTTGATGATCGCGCGTTGGTGGCGCAGGCGCGTTGCACGTCGCATGGGGTGTGGACGCGGCCAAACCGGCATCCGCACACACAGTGTGCTTACTGCCGCGCTCCGGTCAGCGCGGTCAGGATCGGGCAGTGCACCACGTCGCCGTGGCCGGGGCAGGCATCCACCAACACCTTCAGTGCGCCATGCATGCGTTGCAGTTCGGCGATGCGCTGTTCGATGTCGGTCAGCTTGTCTACGGCAGTGTGGCGTACCCGTGCCATGTCATCGCCGCGCTGGTCGCTGAGGCTGAGCAGGTCGGCGATCTCGTCCAGAGTGAAGCCGAGTGCCTTGGCGCGGCGGATGAACTGCAGCCGGGTCAGGTCGGTATCGCCGAACACGCGATAGCCGCCAGCACTGCGGCGTGCGGTGGGCAGCAACTGCTGGCGTTCGTAATAGCGCACGGTGTCGATCGGCACGCCAGCCTGGCGTGCGAGCTGTCCGATGTTCATGCCCACCTCGATGAAGACCCGGCGGCGAGGGTAAACCCTGGAGTCTGGTCGAGGGTCAAGGGCTGCTGAAGGCGCGTCGACTGATGTCGTTACCGGGCCGAAAGATACAACTAGTTTCATAGCTACCGCGCTTTTGCCTCCGTAGGCTCGGACGGGTTCGCTGCAAGCCCTTGCGCCGCCTGGGTTTGCTGGTCCCAGACGTCGCTTGAGGAGCTTTGCCATGGATGCACCGTTCACCCCGTTGTCCCCCGTGCCGCGTCCGGCATCGTCGGCACTGATGGAAGTTGCCGTACTGGAATATCCGGGCAGCCTTCGAGCCGCAGCCCCGGTGCTGTCCGAACTGGCCCAGCGCTGCAACCGCACCGCGGCGGCGGGCAAGCGCCAGGGCGCGCGGATGCTGGTAACGCGTTGGACCTTGACCCCGCGCGGCGTGCAGCGGGTGGCGGGTGCGGAGCTTTTCGGCGACGCGCTGCCGGCCCTGATCGTCGTGCCCGGCAACGAACCCAGTTGGCCGCTGCCGCCGCCCGACGAGCGCCTGCTTGCCTGGCTGCGTGACAGCCATGAAGGCGGCAGCGTGCTGGCCGGCTGCGACGAAGGCGGCTTGATGCTGGCCGGCAGTGGCGTGCTGGCCGGGCGCACGGTGAGCTTGCCCGACCTGGCGCGCTGCCCGTCGCTGGCCACCGTGGTCCCCAGCTGGAACCTGGGCGAGCGTGCACTGGTGGACGACGGCGACCTGCTCACGGCCTCCGGGCCCGACGCGTGGAAGTACCTGAGCCTGCGCCTGCTGGCCCGCGTGTACGGGCAAACCGTGATGACCGCCACCATCCAGCAGTTGCAGTTGACGATCCCGCGCGCAGTGCAGGATGACCTGGAACGGTTCAGCCCCAACTTCGCCCACGGCGATCGCGGCATTCTCAAGGCGCAGCGCTGGCTGCATACCATTGCCGCACGCGGGGTAAGCCTGCAGGACATCTGCGACTCGGCCGGGCTGGAACCGCGCACGTTGCAGCGGCGCTTCCTCAAGGCAACCGGCCTGCGCCCGATCGAGTATTGCCAGCGCCTGCGCATCGCCAAGGCACAGCTGATGCTGCAGGCCGGCGGTGAAATCGATGAAGTGTCCTGGGCGGTGGGGTACTCGGACCAGAGTGCGTTCCGCCGTCTGTTCCTGCGTATTGTCGGGCTCACGCCGTCGCGCTATCGGCGGCAACTGGCCGCACAGCGTCGCGAACGCGCGCGCCATCCGGTTGTCGACGTGGGAGCAGAGCCGATGCGCTCGGCCGCGTAGCCGCACCGCCCGCGGCCCTGTCGAATAGAAGCAACGGCCCACATGCGCGCGCGGCCTGCCGTTGGCGCATGTGCGGTTGCGGCTTGCCGGATGCGCGATGGGCTGTGACCATGCCGCCGGGGTTGTAGCAGCACAACCGCGGATGCGTCGCACGCAGCCGCGGTGGAGATGGATGGATGATGAGCAGTGTTGGCCCGGTACCGCTGGGCGTGGTGTGGGTGTTGCTGGGATGGCTGCTGGCCATCGGCGTGGCGCGGTGGTGGCAGCCGCCGCCGCAGGAGGGGCAACCCAAACCGGCGGCGATGCTGCTGGACATGGTGTTTCTGGGGCTGCTCGGCGGGCGGCTGGGGTTCGTGGTGCTGCATTGGCGCGCCTACGCGGATGACCCGTGGGCGCTGCTGCGCCTGGGCGATGGCGGTTTCCTGCCGGTGGTGGCGGTGCTGGTCGGCATGGGCTGGGCGGCATGGCGGCTGCGCCGCTGGCCGGCGCTGCGCAGGCCGGTATGGGCCGGGGCAGTGGCGGGCATCCTGTGCTGGGTGGGGTTGTCGCTGGGCATGGCCCACCTGCAGCAGTCGCGCATCGCCTTGCCTGCCATGACTCTGCAATCGCTGCAGGGGCAGCCGGTCGCACTGGCCGACACCGAAGGCAAGCCGGTGGTGGTGAACCTGTGGGCCACCTGGTGTGCGCCTTGCCGGCGCGAGATGCCGATCTTCTCTGCGGCACAGCAGCGCGAACCCAACGTGCGTTTCGTGTTCGTCAACCAGGGCGAAAGCGCGGAAGACGTGCAGCAGTTCCTGTCCAGCCAGAAGCTGGTGCTGCAGCATGTGCTGCTCGACCCGGACAGCCTCACCGCCGAACGGCTGCAGGTGCACGCATATCCGACTACCCTGTTCTTCGATTCACGTGGCCGGTTGCAGGACCTGCACATGGGGGAACTCAGTGCAGCCGGCCTGCAGGCCCGGCTCGATGCGCTGCGCTGAACGCGCGGCGCCTTACATTCTGTTGCTACCAGGAGTTGCCATGCTGTTGAAATCGCCGCCCGCACTGGGCCCGCTGCTTGCCGCTGCGCTGTTGATGGGCCTTGCCGGCTGCAGCCAGGCCCAGTCGCCCAAGGCCCCCGACGCGGCCAAGCCGGCGGCTGCCGCCAAGGCCGGTGACTACCCGGCGGTGCTCAAGGGCATCCAGAAGCACGGCTTCGAGGTGGTGGGTGAATTTGATGCGCCGGGCGGCCTGCGGGGCTTCGCCGGCGTGGTGGGCGGTCAGCAGCCGGCCGCAGCCTATGTGACCCCCGATGGCAAGCACGTCGTGGTCGGCAGCCTGTTCGACGCCAACGGCGAAGATGTCGGCGCGGCACCGCTGGAGAAGCTGGCGGCCAAGCCGATGTCGGAAAAGATGTGGAACAAGCTCGATGCCAGCGCCTGGGTGCGCGACGGCCGCGCCGATGCGCCGCGCGTGGTCTACACCTTCAGTGATGCCAACTGCCCGTACTGCCACCGCTTCTGGGACGCCGCGCGGCCGTGGGTGGACAGCGGCAAGGTGCAGCTGCGGCACATCATGGTGGGCGTGATCCGCGAAGACAGCCCGGCCAAGGCCGCTGCCATCCTGACCGCACCGAACCCGAGCGCGGCACTGCTCGAGAACGAGCACAACTTCGACAAGGGCGGGATCAAGCCCGTGGCGAAGCTGACCCCGGAGGTGGCCAACAAGCTGGATGCCAACCAGGAGCTGATGATCGAAATGGGCTTCCAGGGCACCCCGGGCATCCTGTTCAAGGATGACAAGGGCATGCTGCAGCGCCGTTCCGGCATGCCGCAGGGCCAGGACATGGACCTGGTGATGGGCAAGCGCTGAGCCGCTGTGTGATGGAATCCAACGCGCGCCGGTGCAACGCCGGCGCGCACGCCTGCAGGTCTGCCGATGTAGGGAGGATGCAGGGACGCAAGGTGTGCGTGGCAGGGGCCTGCACACGGGCGATGCGGTGCGCTTGATCTGAATCAAGGCCGGAAACGACACGCACATTAGCCTGTGCGCATGACTTCCTTCGTCGTTCCCCCTCGCCATGGCATGCGTGTGCATGCGCCGTTGTCATCACAACGACCGGCAGACTTCACAACGTGCTCACCCGGCCATTGCTACTCAGGGCGCTGGCAGACGGGCTGTTTCCGTCATGCCTCCCGGGATGAGGAGGGAATCCCGGGCGGGTGTGTCCACGATGCTGTGCATGCGATCGGTTCGCCGGCGCAGGCCGCGTGTGTGATGCGCCTGCATTGCAGCACCGGGTTGCCGAACAGGGCCGCGCGCGCAGGCGCAGCGGAGCCGGTTGGCAAGGCTGTTCGCGGTTCATGGAGAACGTGATGCGCCTGGCTGTACTGACGTTTGCGTGTGCTGCGGTGGTGGTGTCTGCGCCTGCCCGTGCACAGGATTCGGCCGATGCGTTGCGGCAGGAGATCCGCACCCTGCGGCAGACGCTGGAGGCGATGGAAAAGCGCCTGGATGCGCTGGAGTCCGTCCCGCCCACGGCCACACCCGCGCCTGCAGCGGTTGCGCAGGCCACCCCAGCCGCCTTGCCGCCGCCCGCCGCGGTGCAGGTGCCGGGTGGGGGCCAGGCCATCCTGCCGCCGCGTGATTCGGTCTCCGACCCGTCCTCGGCAGCGTCGCGCCCGGACAGTGCCGCCGGTCCGACCGATCCCGAACTGAAAGGGTTCTTCGCCATTCCCGGCACCGACACGCTGATCCGCATCGGCGGGGACGCCAAGCTGGATGCCATCGCCGATGCACGCGCGGCCGGTGACGAGGACCAGTTCATCCCGTCGTCGATCCCCGTGGGCAGCGCCCACCGCGATGTGTCCAACTTCAACATGCATGCCAAGCAGACCCGTTTCAGCTTCGAAGCGCGCCGGCCGACCACCCACGGCAACCTGCGCTTCTACCTGGAGAACGACTTCTTCGGCAGCAGCGACAGTTATCAGTTCCGCCTGCGCCACGCCTACGGGCAGCTGGGCAATACCTACGCCGGTTACGGCTATTCCAGTTTCATGGACGCCGACAGCCTGCCCGACACGCTGGATTTCGCCGGCCCCGGCGCGGCCGGTTACCTGTTGGTGGCCGGTATCCACCACAGCTTTTCGCTCGGCAAGGGCAACACCGTGACGCTGGCCGCCGAAGACCCGGACACGCAGTTGAGCGCGCCGGCCGACGGCATCCGCGCGGTGGACCAGGCCCCGGACGTGTCGCTCACCGCACGCATGGAGCGCGACTGGGGACACCTGCAGGTCGGCATGGTGGCGCGCAGCCTGGCCTACGACGGCGACGCCGGTGATGACCGCCGCATCGGCGGTGGCCTGCAGCTCAGCGGCTCGGCCGCGGTGGGCGAGCAGGACCTGCTGCTGTTTGGCGCGCTGGGCGGCAAGGGCATCGCCCGCTATACCGCCGACCTGACCGGCTCGGGCATGGATGCGGTGGTGGGCGACGATGGGCGCCTGGCATTGCTGCGGCTGCACGGTGGTTTCGTCGGCTACACCCACTACTGGACGCCGATGTGGCGCTCCAACCTGATCTACGGCCAACTCAGTGGCGAGCGCAACGCCGCGCTCGCCGACGACGCCTTCCGCCGCAGCCGCTACGGCGTGTTCAACCTGCTCTGGAGCCCGGCGCCGTCCTGGACCATGGGCATGGAACTGCTGTACGGGCAACTGGAGCAACAGCGCGGGCAGCGCAGCGACACGGTGCGGCTGCAGGGCAGCCTGCAATACAACTTCATCAAGTAGACCCTACCGCCCGGCGCGACCGGGTCCATGCCTGGCAAAGGAGAAACCGTCATGGCAGAAGCAAAGAAAATCGGGGTGGTCGGTGCCACCTTCCTCGTGGCCGGCAACATGATGGGTTCGGGGGTGTTCCTGCTGCCTTCCAGCCTGGCCAAGATCGGCACCGCCTCCATCTGGGGCTGGCTGATCACCACCGCCGGCGCGCTGCTGCTGGCGTTCGTGTTCGCCAAGCTGGGCAAGCTGGCGCCCAAGGCCGGTGGCCCTTACGCCTATGCACGCGACTGGTTCGGCCCGTACATGGGCTTCCAGACCAACACCATCTACTGGTTCGCCAACTGGATCGGCAACGTGGCCATTCCGATCGCGGCGGTGGGCTACTTCAGCTACTTCTTCCCGATCCTGTCCGAGCCGCTGCCGCGCTGCCTGGCCGTGCTGGCGCTGGTCTGGGCGCTGAGTTTCGCCAACGTGATCGGCCCGTCGTTCGTGAGCAAGCTGCAGACGGTGACCACCAGCTTCGCGCTGGTGCCGATCCTGGGCATCGCCATCTTCGGCTGGTTCTTCTTCGACCCGACGATCTTCAAGGGCGCCTACAACGTGTCCGGGGAATCCAACTTCGGCGCGATCTCCAGCGCCGCCGCGCTCACCTTGTGGGCGTTCATTGGCGTGGAGTCGGCATCGGTCACCGCCGGCGTGGTGGAAAACCCGGAAAAGAACGTGGCCCGCGCCACCTTGGCCGGCGTGTTCCTGGCCGCCATTGCCTACATCGCCAGCTCCTCGGTGATCATGGGCATGGTGCCCAACGGCGACCTGCAGGTGTCCGATGCGCCGTTCGCGCTGGCCGCCGCCAATGCGGTAGGCGGGTGGGGTGGGGCGCTGGTCAGCCTGTGCGCCTTCGTCGGCGCGGCCGGTTCGCTGGGCGGCTGGATCCTGCTGACTGCGCAAAGCGCCAAGGCCGCCTCCGATGACGGCCTGTTCCCCAGCATCTTCAGCAAGACCAACAAGGACGACGTGCCGGTCAAGGGCGTGCTGATCGTGGCAGTGCTGATGACCCTGGCGGTGCTGGTCACCTCGACCTCGGCAACCGCGTCGGCGCAGTTCGACGTGATTACCTCCGCCGCCGTGGTGCTGACCCTGCTGCCCTACATCTATTCGTGCGTGGCCTGCTATTTCGTGGTCGAGCGCTCGCACACGCTGGTGCACACCGGCGCGTTCTGGCTGCTCACCAGCGTCACGGTGGTGTACTGCCTGTGGGCGATCTTCGGGTCGTCGGGCAGCATCGTCCAGTACGCCTTCCTGTTCGTGCTGTTCATTACGGTGTTCTACCCGTTCTTCAGCGAGGAGCGCCGCCGCCAGCGTGGCCAGCTGCCCGCGCTGGACGCCGCCGTCCGCACGACGCTTTCGTGATCGTCCCCCAGGAGAATGCCTGTGTATTTCAAGTCGCTTGATTACCCCATCATCGTCATCGACGACGATTACGAGTCCCCGCGCATCGGAGGCATCCTGATCCGCGCGCTGGTCGAAGAGCTGCGCAAGAACGACCAGCGCGTGCTGTGCGGCCTGACCCTGGCCGACGCCCAGGCCGGCGCGCGGACCTATGTGGCGGCCTCGGCGGTGCTGATCTCCATCGATGGCACCGAGGAGAACCCGGAGCAGTTCCAGCGCCTGCTTGGCTTCCTGCGCGAGCAGACGGCCCGGCGCGCCAACCTGCCGGTCTTCCTGTACGGCGAACGGCGCACGATCGAGAAGGTGCCGAGCAAGCTGCTGAAGTTCGTGCATGGCTACATCTTCCTGTTCGAAGACACCAAGAGCTTCATCTCGCGCCAGGTGATGCGTGCGGCCGAAGACTACATGGCCAACCTGCTGCCGCCGTTCTTCAAGGCGCTGATCCACCACACGGCCGAGTCCAACTACTCCTGGCATACGCCCGGGCATGCCGGCGGCGTGGCGTTCACCAAGTCACCGGTGGGGCGCGCGTTCCACCAGTTCTATGGCGAGAACACCCTGCGCAGCGATCTGTCGATCTCCGTGCCGGAGCTGGGGTCGCTGCTGGACCATACCGGCCCGATCAAGGCGGCCGAGGACGAGGCGGCGCGCAACTTCGGCGCGGACCACACCTTCTTCGTCACCAACGGCACCTCCACGGCCAACAAGATCGTCTGGCACGGCACCGTGGGCCGCGGCGATGTGGTGTTCGTGGATCGCAACTGCCACAAGTCGCTGCTGCATTCGCTGATCATGACCGGCGGCATTCCGGTGTACTTCACCCCCAGCCGCAATGCACACGGGATCATCGGCCCGATCAGCCTGGATCAGTTCACGCCCGAGTCGCTGCACCAGGCCATCGCCGCCAATCCGCTGGCCAGCAAGGCGTTCAAGGCCGGCTCCAAGCCGCGCATCGCGGTGGTCACCAATTCCACCTATGACGGGCTGTGCTACAACGCGGAAAAGATCGCCGAGGAGATCGGCAGCGCGGTCGATTTCCTGCACTTCGACGAGGCCTGGTACGCCTATGCGGCGTTCCATCCGTTCTACGAAAATCACTACGGCATGGCCAAGGGCAAGCCGCGTGAGCAGGACGCGATCATCTTCACCACCCACTCCACGCACAAGCTGCTGGCGGCGTTCTCGCAGGCCTCGATGATCCACGTGCGCAATGCGGCCTCGCGCGAGCTGGATGCCGAGCGCTTCAACGAAGCGTTCATGATGCACACCACCACCAGCCCGCATTACGGCGTGATCGCGGCCTGCGACGTGGCCTCGAAGATGATGGAGGGCGCGGCCGGTGAATCGCTGGTGCAGGAAATGCACGACGAGGCAATCGCGTTCCGCCGCGCGATGCTGCACGTGCGCGAGGACCTGGGCCGCGACGACTGGTGGTTCAGTGTCTGGCAGCCGGACAAGCTGGAGCGCTCGCTGGCCAAGGGCGATGCACCGGCCCCGATGGTGGCCAAGCGCAGCGAGTGGTACCTGCAGCCTGACGCGCACTGGCACGGCTTTGACGGGCTGGTCGAAGACTACGTGCTGATCGATCCGATCAAGGTGACCTTGCTGACCGCGGGGCTGTCGATCGACGGCGAAATCGGCCAGCGCGGCATTCCTGCCGCGGTGCTGAGCAAGTTCCTGTGGACGCGCGGCATCACCGTGGAGAAGACCAACCTGTACTCGGTGCTGTTCCTGTTCTCGATGGGCATCACCAAGGGCAAGTGGAGCACGCTGGTCACCGAGCTGATGGTGTTCAAGGAACTCTACGACGCCAATGCGCCGCTGAGCCGGGCGCTGCCGGGGTTGGCCGCCGACTACCCGGTGGCCTATGCCGGCTGGGGCCTGCGTGACCTGTGCCAGGCGCTGCATGAGTTCAACCGGGAGTTCGCCGTGCCCAAGGTGATGCGCGAAATGTACGTGGACCTGCCCGAGCCGGTGATGACCCCGGCCGAGGCCTACGACCACCTGGTGCGCGGGCAGATCGAACGGGTCGACATCGAAGCGATCAGCGGCCGCATCGCCGGCACCATGCTGGTGCCGTACCCGCCGGGCATTCCGACCATCATGCCGGGCGAGCGCTTCGGGGCCAGCGACGAGCCGATCATCCAGTCGCTGCGCATTGCCCGCGAGCAGAACGCCCGTTTCCCGGGCTTCGAGTCGGACGTGCATGGGCTTATCATCGACCGCGACGGCGCGACGCCAACCTACAAGGTGGAGGTGCTGAAGGTCTGAGTCCGGTCAGGCCCTCGGCAAGCGATGGATACAGCACGCGAGCAGCGGGTCCTGACATTCTCGATCGCGGTGACCCTGGCCGTCAGTGCCACCGGCTTTGCCGGTGGCCTGCTGGTGGGATCGCAGGCCATCCTGTTCGACGGCGTGTACAGCCTGGTCGACGTGGCCCTGACCCTGGTGGCGCTGTCGGTGCTGCGGCTGGTGGCGCGGGAAGAGAGCCCGCGCTTCCAGTACGGCTACTGGCACCTGGAGCCGATGGTGGAGGCACTGGGCGGGGCGATCCTGTCGCTGGCCTGCATCTACGCGCTGGCCAATTCGATCATCGGGCTGACCACCGGCGGCCATGAGGTCAAGGCCGGGCCCGCGCTGGTGTGGGCAACCGTGCTGTGCGTGAGCAACCTGGCGATGGCCGCGTTCGTGCGGACCCGTGCGCTGCGACTGCAGTCGGCGTTGTTGTGGCTGGACGTGCGGGCCTGGCTGTTGAGCGGCCTGATGAGCCTGGCGGTGGTGCTGGCCTTCGGCATCGCGCTGGTGCTGCGCGGTGGTGCGCATGCGCACTGGATTCCCTATCTGGACCCGTTGGTGCTGGCGGCCATCAGCGTTGCGGTGCTGCCGGTCCCGCTGCGCAGTGCCTGGAAGGCCATGCGCGAGGTGTTGCAGGTGGCACCGGATACGTTGGACGCACGCGTGCAGGCGGTGATGAGTGCCTTCGTGGCCGAGCACGGCTATCTGGACTTCACCAGCCATGTGGCCAAGATGGGGCGCATGCGGTTTGTCGAGATCCACATTCTGACCCACCCGGACACCGTGATCGGCACCATCGGCAACGTGGATGCATTGCGCGACGAGATCGCCGAACGGTTGGACGCGCGCGGCAGCGAGTTCTGGCTGACCATCGATTTCACCGCCGATCCGGCCTGGACCTAGGCGGCATCGAACTACCCGCTCGGCGTGGACCGCAGCATTCCAACGATTGTCGTTGACCTCAACTTCAGTTGAGGTCGGACACTGCATGCTCCCTCCATGGATGCATGCCTCATGTTCAGTGACACCCCCGTTGCACCGGCCGGTCTGTTCGGCTTCATCAATCCCGCCGGTCTGTATGACCCCAGTGCAAACGGCTACTCGCACGTGGCGGTGGTGCGCTTGCCGGCGCGGGTGATCCACGTGGCCGGGCAGGGCGGGGAAACCGCCGACGGCGGGCTCTCGCCGCGCTTCGAGGTGCAGGTGGCGCAGGCCCTGGACAACCTGGCTCTCGCCTTGGCCTCGGCGGGTGCCGGCCTGGCCGACGTGGCCAAACTGACGGTGCTGGTGGTGGACCATGACCAGGACCGGTTGGGCGTGCTGTCCGCGCAGATCGGCCAACGCTGGCCGCTGGGCCGGGCACCGACCTGCACGTTGATTCCCGTGCCGCGGTTGGCGTTGGACGGCATGCTGTTCGAGATCGAGGCGACCGCGTATTGCTGATCAGTCGCCCAGCCAGACGGCGCGCTCGACCGAGACGCGGGTGATGCGCCCGCCACTGGCCTGGAAGGTGACATCCAGCCCACGCGCCAACAAAAGCGAGGTGTGCACCGGGATGCGGCACACCATCCGCTCGGGGGTTGTCTGTCGGCAGTGGTCGTCTCCAAGGGCGCTGCGCTGCGGCGCGAGCGGCATGCCGCGCAGCGTCTTGTTGAGACCGGCTTCCAGCGCCGCCGGACTCAGCAGGGTGCCGGGCGCACTGTAGCCGGCCGCGAAGGACAGCAGGTTGACCGGGCTGATACAGCTGCAGCCCGCGGGAGAGAAGCCCAGCAATGCCACGCCGGTGATCACGGCAATCGCACCGGTGGTGCCTATGGCGATCTTTCCCATCTGCTGCTTCCTTGTTGGCATGGTGGGTCAAGCAGGCCGATCTTCTCACGCCTGCTGCGGTCGATGGCGCCGGGCGCGGTTGGCGTGTATATACGAAACATATATGATGTGTATATCAATCATTCGGACGCCAGCCCATGGGCATCGTCAACATCGACGACGAACTGCACGACAACCTGCGCCGCGCCAGCGGCGTCTCCGGCCGCTCGATCAACGCCCAGGCCGGCTTCTGGATCAAGATCGGCATGCTGTGCGAGATGAACCCCGGCATGAGCTACCAGGAGATCGTCGGCCGCGAACTGCGTGCGGCCGGGGTTGCGCCCGGCGCGTTGCGGGTGGCCGAGGCATGATCAAGACGCTGGAAGAACAGGCCTTGATGCGCGCCTCCGGTCGTCTGCTGGCGCAGGTGTTCGAGGCGCTGGACCAGCTGCCGCTGGAGGGCATGAGCACGCTGCAGGTCAACGACTGGGTGGAGCGCTTCATCGTCGATCACCTGCAGGCGCGGCCGGCCAGCAAGGGCCAGTACGGCTTTGCCTACGTGCTCAACAGCTCGATCGACAGCGTGGTCTGCCACGGTGTGCCCTCGGCTGATGCGGTGCTGCGCAGCGGCAGCATCGTCAACCTGGACATCACCCTGGAGAAGGGCGGCTACATCGCCGATTCCAGCAAGACCTACCTGATCGGCGAGGTCGACTACGCCGCCAAACGGCTGGTACGGGTGACCCGCGAGGCGATGTGGAAAGGCATTGGCGTGGTGCGGCCGGGCGCCACGCTGGGCGACATCGGCTTTGCGATCCAGCAGCATGCCAAGGCGCACGGCTACAGCGTGGTCAAGGAATTCTGCGGCCACGGCATCGGCCAGGAAATGCACGAAGAGCCGCAGGTGCTGCATTACGGCCGGCGCGGTGACGGGCTGGTGCTGGAGCAGGGCATGACCTTCACCATCGAGCCGATGATCAACCAGGGCCGCGCGGCCATCGACATGAGCGACGATGGCTGGACGGTGACCACGCGCGACGGGAAGCTGTCGGCGCAGGCCGAGCACACGGTGCTGGTGACCGCCGACGGGGTGGAGGTGCTGACCCTGCGCGCCGAGGAGCGTGGGCTGGTTGCGTGATGGATGCTGTGCGTGGCCGGACGGGCGCGGGTGCTTCGCAGCCGGGCAGAGCCCGGCTCTACGGGGCGCGGGTGTCTAGAGCCCGGCGCTACGGGGTTCGCGTGGAGACGAGTTTGAGGAAGGCCTCGTTCTGGTAGCGGCTCATGCGCAGCTGCTGGCCGGTATCCAGGGTCACCACGTGGTGGCCGTTGAACCACGGATGGATCGCCTTGACCCGGCGCACGTTGACGATGGCCGAGCGGTGCACGCGGGCGAAGTGGCGCGGATCCAGGCGCGCGGCGAGGCTGGCCATGGTGTCGCGCAGCGCGTGCATGCGGTCGGCCAGGTGGATTTCCACGTTGTTGCCGGCCGCCTTGATCCAGACGATGTCATCCACCGCCACCAGCACCACGTGCTCGTCCACGCGCACCGGGAGCCGCTGCAGGTAGTCGTCACGCTGGCGCAGCGAATCCAGCGCCTGCAGGATCTGCGCCGACGCCTGCGCGCCCATCCCGGCCGTGGCCGACAGCCGGGCCTTGGCCCGCTGCAGCGTGGCGGCGAAGCGCTCGCGACTGAACGGTTTGACCAGGTAGTCCACCGCGTTGGCCTCGAACGCCTTCACTGCGTACTGCTCGTAGGCGGTCACGAAGACCGTGGCCGGCATGCGTTCGGCACCGATGGTGGCCACCACGTCCATGCCGTTGATGGCGGGCATCTGGATGTCCAGGAACACCAGGTCCGGCGACTGGTTGCGGATGGCCGCCACCGCGGACACGCCGTCGCCGCACTCGCCGACGATCTCGATGTCGGCATCGTCGCGCAGCAGGCGCACGATGGCATGCCGGGCGATCGGTTCGTCGTCGACCACCAGTACGGTCAGGGTCATGCCGGCGCCACCCCGGGGGTGAACTCGGGTGCGTCGTCGGCGCTCTCCAGGACGCGGAACGGCACCCGGATGCGGCAGGCCACGCCTTCGGGCCAGAGCATGTCCAGCCGCACCTCGCCGGCATCGCCATACAGCTCCTTCAGGCGCAGCCGGGTGTTGGACATGCCGATGCCATGCCCGGCCGACACCGGCGGCTCGGTCGACAGCGTGCTGTTGCGGTTGCGCACCTCGATACACAATGCGTCGCCGTCGCGCCGCGCGTCGATTTCGATGGTGTCACTGCCCACGCGCTGGCCGATGCCGTGGCGCAACGCGTTCTCCACCAGCGGCTGCAGGATCAGGCTGGGCACGGCGCAGTCCAGCGTATCCGGGGCGATATAGGTGCGGGTGGTCAGGCGGTCCTTGAAGCGGATGCGCTGGATGCCCAGGTACAGCTCGATCAGGTCCAGTTCCTGGCGCAGGCTGATCTCCTGGCCGTCATAGTCTTCCAGGAACGCACGCAGCAGCTCGCTCAGGCGCAGCAGCATGTCTTCGGCCGACAGCGTGTCTTCGTCCAGCAGGGTGATGATCGCGTGCAGCGTGTTGAACAGGAAGTGCGGCTGCAGTTGCGCCTTCAGCGACAGCAGGCGCGACTGCGCCAGCTCGGTGGCCAGCTGACTGGCTTCCAGTTCGCGCCGGGCTTTTTCAGCGTGGAAATGCAGGGCCTGCTGGATCGCAAACAGCGTCCAGTAGGTCAGCAGGCCAATGGCGAAGTGCTGCTCCAGGAAGTATCCCAGCTGCTCGGCAAACCCGCTGGGTTCGAACAGGGTGGAGACCAGTGCGCCCAGAACCATCGCGGCGAAGGTGACGCACAGGCTGGCCAGCACCTGCGCACCCAGCCCGTGGAAACGTCCGGTGCCGCGCATCGGGAAACGTTCGGCGAGACGGAACACCGTCGGCGCCAGCGCCGCCCAGGTGTACCACTGGATCAGCGACCAGCGGGCCAGGTCCCAGAAGGGCCAGTCGGTGCGGGGCATGCCCACGTTGATGGCGTTCTGCAGGGCGAACACCAGGGCCACCATCGTCCACAGGGCGATGTAACGGGACAGGCGGATCTGGGTACTGCCAAGGCGGATGAGCATCGTCGGTCCTGCGCCGCGCGTGTGCGGCAGGCTCATCTTAGGCGTGGGGGCAGGGGGCGGGAAGCGCCATGGCGGCCCATTACGATTGGCCCGCGCGTGGCGACGATTGGTCCCGGATCGGTTGGCGGCGGCGGGTGGGAAGCGCCTGATGCGGGTGTCCTTCACCGCCACGGAGATGCCGCCATGAACCTGATCCGCACCGTCCTGATCTGCCCGCTGCTGGTTGTTTCACTCTGCGCCGCCGCCCACGCTGGCGAGGCACGTTACCTGGGACTGCTCAACCGCGCGCATGACAGCGTGGTGGCGCTGGAGGTGGCACCGGCCGGCAGCGATGCATTCGTCGCGCGCCCGATCGAGGTGCTGGCCGGTGGCGGTGGCAGCAGCATGGTGCGGCTGGGCGACCAGGGCTGCCGCTTCGACCTGCGCATGACCTTCGGCAACGGCCGCCGCGCGGTGTATCACGCGGTGGATGTCTGCCATGGCGATACGCTGGCCATCCACCCGTTGCCGCGGTCGCGTCCGCAGACCGCGGTGGCCGGGCGCTGACATCCCTCCGACAAGCGCACCCCTGGGCTATCATCGCGCCAGCGCGATCGGGGATGGCCGCGCGCACTACGCTCGGGGGAGCAGGTATGGAAGAAATCCTGGGGCGGCTGCTGCTGATCGCATTCCTGCTGATCATCGCCAGCCTGCCGTTCAATGTGGTGATGCTGCTGTGGCTGCGCCGGGATCACCCCGATGTGTTCACCGCGCTCGGGCAGCCGCACACCTTCGGTCTGGGCCGGCACCATCACGGCAATGCGGACTATGCGCGTTTCCTGTTCCTGCGCCGCCACCGGCAACTGGGCGATGCGCGCATTTCGCGGATGGCCGATATCCAGCTTGGCCTGTTGGGCATCGGCGCGGGCGCCATGCTGCTGATGATGGTGTTGATCCTGATGTGGCGCCCGTAGCGCCACGCCTCGACCCGGCATGCGGCCACGCAGGCCGTTACTGCAGTCCTTCGGCGGCCAGTGCCTGCTGCACCGCTGGCCGCGCACGCACGCGGGCATACCAGCGCTGCAGGTGCTGCAAGCGGTCGAAATGGATGTCGGCCTTGTAGTACGAGGTGAGCCACGCCGCCTGTCCCCAGCCGATCAAGGCGAACAGGTAGGCATCGGCCACGCTGAAATGATCCCCCATGAGGTAGTCGCGGTCGGCCAGCTGCTGGTCGATCCAGGCGATGCGCTGTTCGAGTTTCGGGCGTGCGGTGTCCACGTACCTGCCGGCGGCCACCGCGTACAGCAGCGGAATGAAGCCCTTGTGGATCTCAGTACCAAGGAAGCCGAGCCATTCCTGCAGCCGGTAGCGATCAAGGCTGCCGATGGCCGGGGCCAGGCCGCGTTCGGGTTTCTGGTCGGCCAGGTACTGCAGGATCGCAGCGCCTTCGCGCAGCACGCTGCCGTCATCCAGGGCCAGCGCCGGCACATAGCCCAGCGGGTTGACCTGCAGGTAGTCCTGGCCGTGTTCGGTGCGATGGTTGCGGTGGTCGACCTTGACCAGGGTGGCATCCAGGCCGAGTTCGTTGAGCACGATGTGCGGGGCGAGCGAGCAGGCGGCAGGCAGGTAGTAGAGCTTCATTACGGTATCCAGGTGCAGGGCGGGGGCCTCGATGGGAGGCGTCCCGGCGCATTCTAGGGGCCCGGTATAAAAACGGAAGAAGGCACTATTTCGTGGTGTAGGTACATAATGTATACCTATTGGCACACGCGGAGCCCCACCATGAAAGACAACGTATCGGGCTGCTCGGTGGAAGAGGCGATGCGCCTGCTGGGCGGACGCTGGCGCCTGCTGATCGCGTCCTATCTGCTCGACGGTGCCAAGCGCTTCAACGACCTGCGCCGCGACATGCCGGCGATTTCCCAGCGCATGCTCACCCTGGACCTGCGCGCGTTGGAAGAGGCCGGGCTGATCAGCCGCACCGTGTATCCCACCGTGCCGGTGAAGGTGGAGTACGCCCTCACCGACGACGGCCGACGGCTGCAGCCGGTGGTGGAGGTGATGAAGGACTTCGGGTTGTGGGTGAAGGCGCGCGCCGTATCAGGGGGCGTCGCTGGCGGCGCGGAACTGGAGGACCTTGTCGATGGTGAAGCCGGGCAGCATGGCGCGCAGTTCGTCGAGCATGCTGATGCGTGACGCCTCCGCGCTGTCTGCCGGCAACCCGGCATCCAGCGCGCGCAGGTAAGTACCCAGACCGGCCGCCTGCAACGCCGGCTCGCAGTAGGAGGCGGCCGCCGTGGCGATTTCTGTTGCGCTGGCGCTGCTGCGGAAGTGCTGCCGGGCGTAGCCGAAGTGGCAGTCGAACAAGGCGGTCAGCGCCGGGTCCTGCGTTGGCGGGGGCGCCGGGGTCTGCGCCACCGCCGGTGCACCGAGGGCCAACGTGACAAGCAGGGCGGCACGGATGCGACGGGGCATGGCGATCTCGGTCGGGTGGGTCAGTGACAGCACGGTCAGCGCGGGCGCAGCGTCTGGACCGGGGCGACCGGTTCCAGCAGTGCTGCGACCCAGTCGATGAACACGCGCAGCTTGGCACTGACGTGTCGGTTCGGCGGAAACGCAACATACAGTGGCATGGGCGCCACCTGCCAGTCCGGCAGCACGCGCACCAGCTGGCCATTGGCCACGTGCCCGGCGGCCATGTACTCGGGCAGCCACAGCACGCCCAGCCCGGCCACGCCCGCAGCCAGATAGGCGTTGCCATCATCCACCGCCAGCAGATACCGCCCGTGCACCTGGCGCTGCTGGTCGTCGCGGCGCAGGGCATAGGGCAACACCGTGCCGGTGCGCGCGCGCAGGTAGCCGACGATGTGGTGGGGGCTGCTTTCCAGGTCGTGCGGGTCCACCGGTGCGCCGGCCTGCGCCAGGTAGGCCGGCGCGGCGTATAGGGCAGCCGACAGGTCGGCGATGCGACGGGCCACCAGCGACGGCGTGGTTATCTCGCCGCCGCGAATTACCGCGTCCACGCGCTCGTCGATCAGGTCGACGTGGCGGTCGCTGACACCCAGGTGCAGCTGGATCTCCGGATAACGCGCATGGAAGCTGGGCAACGCCGGCACCAGGATCAGGCGCGCCAAAGGCGCCGGCACATCCACGCGCAGGCGCCCGCGCGGCGTGGCGGCGGCGCCGGACAGGCTGGTTTCGGCATCGTCGATGTCGGCCAGCAGGCGCACCACGCGCTCGTAGTAGGCCGCGCCGTCAGCGCTGAGGTTGACCTGCCGCGTCGTGCGATTGAGCAGGCGCACACGCAGCCGTGCCTCCAGCTGTTGCACCAACTGGGTAACCGTGGTCCTGCTCAGGTGCAGGCTCTGCGCGGCCTTGGTGAAGCTGCCGGTTTCCACCACCCGGGCGAAGGCCTGCATTGCGTCGAACCGGTCCATGCGGGGCATCCGGGAGGAATTGTTTGGATTCTACAAACAGTGATGGTCGATGTGGGGCGTTTATCCGCGGGCCGTGTCGGCCTACCGTGGCGGCAGTGCACTGGATCGGCCTGATGGCCCTTGGAGAAAACGATGGCAACCCGTGACGTGGTATTCCCGCCGGGCCGGCAGGCCCTGTACGAACGCAACCGCTATTCGCCGGCGGTACGCGCCAATGGCTTCCTGTTCGTGTCCGGGCAGGTCGGCAGCCGCGAGGACGGCTCGCCCGAACCGGTGCTGGAGGACCAGGTACGGCGCGCATTCGAGAACCTCAATGCGGTGCTGGGCGCGGCCGGCTGCACGTTCGACGATGTGGTCGACGTGACCGTGTTCCTGGTCGGTCCCGAGGCGATCTTCGACCGCGTCTGGGCGATCGTGCCCGAGTATTGGGGCCAGGCGCCGTATCCAACCCTGACCGGCATCGGGGTGACCTGGTTGTATGGGTTCGACGTGGAAATCAAGGTGATCGCCAAGCTGCCGGACGCGGCGGCGCACGGAACGGCATTCGCCCGCTAGGCGCCTGTGCTGTCCGGGGAGGGCTGAGGGACAGGCAGGACGCGCAGGCCCAGTCGTGCGCAGATGACCGGCCAGCGCCTGGCCAGCAACAGCATGACCACCCAGGTCACGCCGGGCAGCGCCGGGATGAAGGCCAAAAACACCGGCACCACGACATCGGCATGCAGCGCGCTCACCCAGCGGCCGCCGGGTAAGCCCATCTCGAGCAGTTGCGGGCCGATGAACGTGGACAGCACCTCTGCCGGCAGCACCACCAGCGCCACGCAGGCGGCGAAGGCGCCGTAGACCAGCGCCGCAACGGTCAGGGTGAACCTGCCGGCGCAGGGAAGGCGACGCCAGGGCAGGCAGGCGCGCAGGGCCGGCGCCCACACCGGCACTGACATCCAGAGCAGCACCAGACCATGGGTGGTTGTGTCGGCAGAGATCATGGTGCGGGCTGCGCATCGGGTGATGGCGCCATCAGCCGCGCCCAGCGTGCGCCGAGAAAGCGTGCGGCCCATCCGGTGAACACCAGCAAGGGCAGGCCGTACACGAGGGCTGCAAGCAGCGTCGCGGCGATGCCGGGGTGTGACGCCAACTGTTCCAGCCCGGCGGACAAGGGCGGTACCGCGAGGATCAGAAGGCGCAGGGCTACCAGCAACGCCAGGTACGCCGCATAGGCCAGGCACCCGGCGCAGGCACTGAACAGCAGCGGACGCGGAAGCCGGCGACGACCGCCGAACGCCCGCATCGCGGGCCACCAGAACGGCGCGGAGGCCCACGCCAGATACCCCGCCGCCACGCCCCCCATCCAGGCCATCAGTTCAAGGCCGAAGGTCTCCACGACTTGCATCATGCCGGCACGCTCCTTGCTGTCTTCGGTCCGGCAGCGATCGATGCCGGCGCGATGGCACAGTAGCGGCAAGCCGTGCGCCGCCGCAACGGCGTCCGCAGCCCGCGTGGAACAGCCGGCCCGTCGCCGTCGCGCATCGTCTTCACGCGGCTGCGCCAGCCGTCTGCCGATAGTGTGGGGGTCATTCTGCTTCCGCGCGCGTATCTACATGCCCCTGATTCCCGAGCGCGTCCGGCGCTGGCCCCGGCCATGGCGCGTGGCGTTGCTCTCGCTGTTGGCGCTGTATGCGCTGTACCTGATCGCCGGCAACGTGTTCCTCAATACGCCGCTGTTCGACGCGGTCACCAACCGCAAACCTGAAAAGTTCAGCATGCAGACCGGGCCGGCGCTGACCCTGCTGCCCGGCCATGCCGTGGTCTGGAACCTGCGCATGCGCGGCCAGGCCGGGCACACGGTGTACATTTTCCGCGCCGACCGCGCGGGCGCCTGGATCGACCTGCCGGCGCTGTTCCGCCGTGAGGTGCGCATACCGCGGATCGAGGCCACGGGCGTGGAGGCCGAGGTCGAGCGCGTGGACAAGGGCATTCCGCCACCGCCGCGCGGCGACCGCGGCTGGACGCTGCGCTTCGATGCGATCCACAGCGACAGCATCCGCAGCGGCCGTTTCGGCACGTTGTTCATTGCCGGGCAGGGGCACGGCACCGTCGGCTTCCTCAAGCAGTTGAAGGGCGGGCCGTCTGAATTGTTCGACTCCACGGCCGGGTTCGAGAAGGCCGAGGTGACCGTGGGCGGGGTACGGGTGCTCGATGACGCCCACATTGCGGCGCGGTTCCACTTCCCGCGCCACTACCGTGACCAGGCGCCTGGCCTGCGCAAGCTGGACATCACCTGGGCACAGCTTGAGGTGGATGCGCGCAGCCGCGCCGTGGAAATCGACACCGGTGGACCGCACGTCAGCGTCGGTAGCGCCCCGTCGAACGCCCGTCTTACCGGCGATGTGGTGCTGGACCGGGGGGCGCTGCAACCCGGTAGCCGGGTGGTGTGGCGGGTGCCGGTGCATGCCGGGGTGAACGCCGATGATCGCGGGCTGCTGGCGCTGCAGCTGGATGTGGCGCAGGACATGCGCGTGCAGGCCCGGTTGCCCCGCGACCCGGAAACCGGCAGCGAACTGCATGCCGACCTGCGCATCACCGGCCGTAACATCCCGTTCCGCGCACCGGCCGAACTGCTGCCGCGGCTGACCGGGCAGGTGCAGGGGGCATGGAAGTTCGAGTCGTTGAACTGGATCGCCGATCTGTTCGTGCGCAAGCCGTGGTTCCACCTCGATGGCGGCGGCCTGCTGGAAGGCGACCTGAAGATTGCCGACGGCCAGCTGGCCGCGGGCAGTACGCTGGACATTCCGCAGGTGGCGGCCGTGGCCGAGGTGGCCGGGGTGCGGCTGCTTGGGCAGGCCAATGCGCACGGCAGCATCGTCGCCGGCGAGCCGGCGCAGGCGCAGCTGGACGTCAAGATCCCGGCGTTCCGCGCCGCACCGACCGGCTCCCCCAAGGCGTTGCTGTTCGACGGCCACGCCATGGCGCTGACCCTGCGCGGCGACGCCCGCCTGCAGCAGTTGCGTGACGGCATGCGCGCGCACCTGCGCTTCAACGACGCGCGCGTGCCCGACCTCACCGCGTACAACCGCTACCTGGGCGGCGGCACTGGCAATGTGCGCCTGCTGGGCGGTACCGGCCTGCTCAGTGGCGATGTGGAACTGGATTCGTCCGGCCGCGTGGGTACCGGCCGGGCCGACCTGCGCGGCCGTGGTGCACAGCTGCAGGTGGCCGGCATCGCCCTGCGTGGCGATGCGCAGCTGCAGGCGCGCGTAAAGCGGGCCGATTTCGATGCGAAGCAGTTCGACCTGGGCGGCACCACGGTGGCGCTGCGCAACATCCACGTCGGCGATAGTGGCGGACAGAACAACTGGTGGGGCACGGTGGCGCTGCGCCAGGGCCACATCGATGCAGCCGCACCGTTTGAAGTCACCGCCCATGCCGATCTGCGCCTGCGCGATGCGGGACCGCTGCTGGGCGTGTTCGCCGAGCGCAGCGCGTACCCGCGCTGGGTGCTGGGCATGCTCGATTCCGGTGAGGTGCAGGCCAGCGGGCAGCTGCGCTGGCGCAGTGGCGAAATGTGGGTGGATGACCTGCAGGCCGAAAACGAGCGGCTGTCGCTGCGCGCGCGGCTGGACCTGGCCGAGGCGCGGCGCCGCGGCAACCTGTACCTGCGCTGGGGCGTTCTGGGCGCGGGCATCGAACTGGACGGCCAGGAACGCAAGTGGCACCTGGCCGGCGCACGCGAGTGGTACGACCAGCAGCCACGCGTGCTGCC